>Ga0182024_10022633_pt1 | contig 11318 bp, 12 predicted proteins | sample P32metaG_FD_120480 | JGI IMG/M metagenome (GOLD analysis project Ga0182024, IMG submission 120480) | Permafrost microbial communities from Stordalen Mire, Sweden - P3-2 metaG (Illumina Assembly) | ecosystem: Environmental > Terrestrial > Soil > Wetlands > Permafrost | place: Sweden: Stordalen... | reverse complement strand
GGTGCCGGCGCGGCGGCGGCGGGCGCCGGGGCGGCCGGCATCGCGACGTGCGGCGCGGCGGGGACGGACAGATCGATCGGCTCGCCGAGCATCGGCTTGCTGCCGTTGCGATCGTCACTCGGCGCGCGCAGCGAGAGCCGCAGCGTTGCGTTGAGATCGACCAGGGTGAGGAGCTTGGCCTGCGACGGCGTGACCGCGAGCGAGACGGTCTGGCTCGCGTCGGGCGACGGCGTTGCGCCGTTGGGACTCTCGAGCGCGGTGCCCATCGCGAGCACCGGCACGTCGCGCAGGATCGTCGCCGCGACGGGCTGCTGGTTCTGCCGCGGCGCCGTCACCGCGATGACGTCGACGTGGTCGCCCGGCTGGAGCAGTGCGCCGACGCCCTTGACGCGGTCGATCGGAATCGCGATCGCGCGCATCCCGCGCGGGACGCGCGTTTCCAGCGTCTGCGCCTGCGCGGACATGATCTTGGACGTCGTGATCGTGCTGCCGGCGGGCATCGAAACGGCGGCGGTCCGGCCGATGGCCAGCCCCGGCGCGTTGAGCGCATCGGGATCGATCGCATCGCCGGGGCGAATCGCGGTCGTCACCATGTCGCCGGTGATCTGCACGCGCGCCGGGATGTCACGCGCCGCGATGAGTACCGGGCGCGGCGCAACCACGGCGGTTCGGCTTCGGCCGATCGTCGTGAGATAGTTGAACGTCAGCAACCCGGTGCCGAGCGCTAGGATCGCTGCGATGATCAGTGTCGTCGAACGACGGTCTAGACGCGGGCGAGCTGCAACCATGGTGCGAAGGTCTCCGAGGCGAGTAAAGTGAGTGCTCCGACGGTGATGGCGATGGCGTAAGGCAGCCGCCGCCGTTCGGGGTCGAGAGTGATACCGCGGCCGAGGCCGCCGGACGCTGCCGCCGATGCGAGCAGCGAAAGAGAGGTGGTCAACCGCCCTGCGCGGGCCAGCTCGAACAGCGCGAGTGCGCCGCCGGCGAGTCCGGTTGCAAGGAAGAAGGTGAGTGCACCGGGCCAGCCCGCGCAGATCGCGCCGGCTGCCAACAGCTTGACGTCGCCGCCGCCGAACCAGCCGCGTCCGTACACGACCGAGCCGACGAGGAGGAGCGCGCTATAGGCGAGCAAGGCGAAGGGCAACGCGATGAGTCCGTGCTGTACGGATCCGATGATCGCGACGGCGGCAAGGCCGAACGTGAGGACGTTCGGGACTCGCCGCGTCGCGAGATCGGTTACGGCTGCGATTGCGCACGCGATCACCAGGATGACCGTGAAGATCATGTCCGCAATCCGCCGGTTGGTGTTTTAAGCGGCGTTCAGCTGGCCGCTCATGCTGGTGAACAGACCCTTGACGCTGGTGCCGAGCGCCGTCATGGCGACGATCGCGGCAACCGCGATGAGGGCAACGACAAGGGAGTACTCGACGAGGGTCGCGCCTTCGTCATTGTGGATCATCGAACTCAGAGTGGTGAACACGGGTAGATTCCTTTCGGTTTTGGTTGGTGGTTGGGGGCGGCCGTAGCGTCTACGAGCCAGAGGAGAGCTTCGAATCGAAGCTCCAGAACGCGGAGGTGATCGGGCCGCCGAACATCGAGACTGCGGCGACGCAAACCAACGCGACGAAGGCGACGACCATTGCGTACTCGACGAGGGTCGCCCCGTCGTCGTCGCGCAAGAAGGGAACGAGCGATTGCGTCATCAGCGAGCTCCGCAATTACTGCGGGTCCGCATCGGCCGGCGAGTCCACTATGTTCGGACTCGGGCGATCGATTTGCAACCGTGCGCTGCCGGGTGTGATGCCGGTCAGCGACGTCACGGTCGCAACAATGGTGCTGCCGCGTGGCGGCCCGGCCGCTATCCCGACGATCACGGAGTACGTGCCGTCGGAAGCGGTGCGCGTCGCCGTGCGCGAGAGGACGACCACCGGAAGATCTCGGGAGATCTCGCCGGTCAGAGTCACCGTTATGGGAACGTTCGCTGGGCCGTGACCACGGATCGCGACAGCCTCCATGCCGTGCGCGATCCGGGCCTCCACCGTGAGCGCGCCGGTACCGGACGTCGCCGCGGGCGGCGGCGCCGGTGGCGGCGTGACGATCGGATACGCTTGCGCGATCCGCGCCAGTTGCTCGGCGACCGACGCACTCACCACGAGATCGCTCCCGTTGAAGTACGGCGGTACGTCGGCAGCGAGAACCCGATCACCGACGCGATAGAGCGTCTGGCCAGCTCGGAATTCGATGACGACGCCCGGCTTTGAGAGTTGTACGCCGGCTTCGTCGGCGAGCCACGCGTACGTATACCCGTCCTGTACCGCAAGTCGCGCCAGCGGCGTTCCGATTGGTTGAGCCGCGACGGGGGCGGCCGTCGTGGCGATGAAGACGAGTGCGATTGCGAAGTTTGCTAGCGAAGACATACGTTCTCCCAGAGGTGGGCCGGCAGACGCAGTCTAGACCCTTGGTGCCCCGCTGTGAAGGTTGTCACTTGAAAATTAGCGCAATGTGAGCGCAGCGTTGACGCGTTAACGCCCAGGCGGCGTGTCATACTGCGTTCGATGAACGTGCACCGCTCCGCGGCGGCTGCGCTTACCGCAGCCGTCCTTCTTTCCGCCGCCGCCCCGGCACGAGCCCAAGAGCACTTGCTCTCGCTTGGGGTCGGCGCCTCGACGTCGATCGCGGCGCCCGGTATGACTCGCGTCGCCGTCGGTGATGCCGGTATCGCCGGCGTCGTTCCGACCGGCGGCCAATTGCTTATCAATGGGAAGTCGCCCGGCAGAACGACCGTCACAGTGTGGGCCGCTGCCGGCCGCATGGACTATGAGGTCGTCGTCACCGATCCCGGACTCGATGCGATCGAGCAGGCGATCCGGCAAGCGCTCGACATGCCCGGAATCACCGTCTCGCAGGCCCCCGGCACGATTCTCGTGCGCGGCGCGGTCGCGGACAACACGCAACAGCTGCACGTCAACGACGTCCTGAGCCGTTTCGCCGTCTACGCTAAAGACAAGAAAGTTTCGTTCGTCAACGCGGTGACCGTCGCGGATCCGCTGGGCGAGTTGCACTCGAACCTGGCCCGCGATCCGCTGACGGCGCACGTGCGCGTCGAAGGCGACGGGAACGGCAACATCGTCGTCGGAGGTTCGGTCCACGACCGCGCCGACGCCGAGGCAGTGCTCGCTCGCGTGCGCAGCCTAGCCGGCCGCAATCTCACCGCCGAAGGGAAGATCATCGACCGGCTGTCGACCGAGACGACGACGCAGATCGCCATCAAAGTCAACATTCTGGAGATCGACAAGACCGGTCTCAAACAGCTGGGCATCCACCTTCAAGGCGCGACGCCCGACCCGAACAACCCCGGCACCTACACGATCGGCAACCCCAGCTTCGTCGCGATCGAGCCCGGCACGGCGACCACGCCCGCACTGAACATTGCGCCCTTCTTTCGGCTCACGCGGCTGGCGCCGACGCTGGACTTGATCGTCCAGAGCGGCCACGCGCGGGTTCTGAGCGCGCCGAACCTGGTGACGTCACCCGGTCAAGAGGCCTCGTTCCTCGTCGGCGGCGAGATCCCGTACGCGTTCTCGACCGGCCTGGGTCAGATCAGCATCGTCTTCAAGGAATACGGCGTCAAGCTGCTGATGACGCCGACGCTGCTTGGCAACGGAACCGTCGAGACCAAGATCGCGCCGGAAGTCTCCGACCTCGACTTCGCCGACGGCATCACCCTCAACGGGTTTGTCGTACCGGCCCTTAAGACGAGCAAGCTGTCGACCGACATCGTCACCCGCGACGGCGAGAGCGTCGTCATGGGCGGCCTGCTGCGCCGGATCGAGACGCGCAACATCAACAAGATCCCGCTGCTGGGCGACCTGCCGATCCTCGGCAAGCTGTTCCGTTCGACGAACTATCAGAAGACCGACACCGACGTGGTGTTCGTCATGACGCCGGACGTCATCGTGCGTTGATGGGGGCGACGGCCTTGCTGCGCGAGATGTTGCTGAACGAAGACGGCGCGACCCTGGTTGAGTACGCCCTGGTCCTCGCGGCGTTCTCGGTCGTCGCCGTTCTCGCGCTGGCTGCGTTCGGCGACGCGACGACGCAGGGCCTGACCTCCGACGGCCAACTACTGACCTCGTCCGGAGAGACACCGCCATGATCGGACACCGCCAACGCGGGGCTGCACTGCCCGAGACGGCACTGGTGCTGACCCTCTTGCTCATGGTCGTGATCGGCGCGATTCGCGTCGCGGTGGTCGGCTACCAACAAGTCTCCGCCGACGGCGCAGCGTACTTCAACGCGCACGAGACCGGGCTCAAACAGACCTATCCCGGTATCGCCTCGCAGCTCGACCCGAACGCCGCTACGCAAAACGTGTTTCCGCGCAATGCGACGGGCGATACGACGATCACGCCCCAGACGTACGCGCCGCCGGCCGTGACGCTGCCGAACTACGGCTTCAGCCAGACGAACAACCGTCACGGCGGAGCATCGTTGATCCAGCCGTTGCAGACGATATCGACGGTGACCCACACCAACATCGACCCGGTGAGCATCTTCGGCGGCAGCGTCATGACGGTCACCGGCATCGGCGTGGAACCGTCGTTCCAGGAGACCGGCGTGCACGGAAACATCGGCGGCAACGATTTCGGCACCCAGGCGTCGTTCGCGTCGGCCGCCGACTATTTTTCGCAAGGCGAAAACACGCCGCCCTACTTCGGCGGCTTCAACTACATGCAGTTCTGCCCCGTCGCGCCCGACCCGAACTTGGCCAACGCGTGGAACGGCTGCCCGACGACCGTCGAGTTTCTCGCGCTGGGCATGGCCGAGTATCTCGACGTTCAGAACTGGGGCCGCAGCCCCAACGGGATCGCGCCCGAGAACCAAGCCGTGTTCTGGGAGGCGCTCTACCACCAAAACGTGTACGCGGAGATCTCCGCCGAGATAGCCGCCAACGCACCTGACATCGCGACGGCGGCGCACCGCTTGAACGCCCAGACGTACCTCAACCACACCAGCTCGGGGCAGCTCATCTCCAAAGTCTATTCGTGGGACTCGGCGCAGCAGGGCGGTTTCCCGGCCCCCGGCTACGTGCCGGGAACCTATCCGCTCAACCCGGGAGCGGGTGCACCGTGAACCGACACCACCAGCGCGGCCAAGTTCTCCCGGTCTGGGCGATGGGCATCGTCGCGATGCTCATCGTGACGATGGCCGTCGTGCGCTACTCCGACATGGTGCGCTGGCAGGTCCGCGCGCAGAACGCCGCCGACGCCGCAGCCCAGTCGATCGTCGCGTTGCAGACGCAGCAGTTCAACGAGATGTCGATGGTCCTGTACGCTACGGCCGTCGAGGAGTACCGCATCCGGCAGATCCTCTACGCGCTCGAGCTCACCGCCTACGGTGACGGCGGCTGCACGGCGGACAACTCCTGCGTCGCGCGCTACGCGGCCTTGGAAACGCAGTACCTCAAGGCGGTTGCCCGCTACAACAACGAGGTCATCATGCTGGACCGCGTGACCGCGAACATGGACTTCACGACGATGAACAGCGATGCGAACGCACTGCTGACCGATCTCAAGACGCAGTGCGGTCAGCAGGGCGGCGGCGATTGCGCCTTCGGCTATTCCTTGGTCTCCTATGCCGGCCGCACGCCGGTGTACGGCGTGCAAATGGATGCGCGCGCGTTCATCAAGCCGTCGCTGGGCGGCCACATGACGCCGTCGGGCACGCTCAACGCCTCGTTGGACCCCGTCCAGGTAGAGGTCGCGGTCTGCGCCGACGTGCCGTCGCCGGTTCCGGCGCTGTTCAACTTTCATCCCGCTCCGCATCGCGTGATCGCGCGCGCGGCCGCCACGGCCGTCATGATGGAGCAGGACTGGTTTCAACCAGGCTCGCTGACCAACCCGTGGACGTCGACCTACTATCAGCCGACGGAGATTCCGTCCGGCAGCACCGAAAACGCCGGTGACGGTTCGAACAAAGATTGGTACGCGGTGGACTTCGCCGGCAACGGGTCGGTCGCGAACACGATCTCGAACGGTTACACGTTCGGCATCTACAACAACGAGTTTACCGCCTACCTCGGCTGGTGGAACGCCGTGCCGATCCGGCCGACGAGCGGTACGGAACCCGACACCGCGTTGGGGTGCTCTTCATGAGTCACGGTCGATGCGGCGCGGGTCACGGTCAACGCGGCGCCGCGCTGATCGAAACTGCCTTTGCGCTGCCGGTCGCCCTCATCTCGCTGTTCGGCCTCGTTTGGGGCATGCAGTTGAGCACGATCAACGAGCGCGTGCAGCTCGCGATTCGCTACACCGGGATGCTCGCCACGCAGAGCCAAGCCTACCACGACTATTCGCTCTATACGCTGTACAACGCGCTGGGCAACTCGCCCGCAGTTTCGACCGCGCCGTGCCCCGGCGTGACGACCGACCAGCTTCAGGGCGGCAGCGACATCGCACAGCAGACGCTGACCATTCCGCAGTTCTGGCAGCCGGGTTCGATCGTGCTCGGCGGCGCCACCGCCTGCACAACGCACGTCACCACGCTGACCGAGTCCAATCTCTCGCGGGCGTTCGTGCTGCTGGAGACCGACGCGTCGATCGATGCGACGGTCCCCGTCACGTTCGCTTCGTACGTCGGCACCGCCAGCGCATCCCAGCGCTTCTATCGTACGCCCGACTTGACGTCGGTCGTCCGCTGTCTGCCGGCGCAGTTCGCGAACGCGATTCAAGACGCGCTGCAGCCGATCAACGACAACTCACAGCCGGGGATCACCGCGCCCTTGAGCGCCTCGGCTTCCGCGCCGGTGCTCGGCGCCTCGCAATGCGACGGCGCGTTCGCGGCACCGTCGCCGATGCCGAGCGTGCCGTACAACCCGCCTTCGCCGCCGCCGACGCCGAACCCGACGCCGACCCCGAGCCCGGTGCCGACGCCGTCGCCGTCGCCTTCGCCGAGCCCGACGCCCGTGCCGACGCCGACGCCCAAACCGACGGCTACGCCGACCCCGACGCCCAAACCGACGGCGACGCCGATCCCGACGCCGACCCCGACAGCCACCCCGGTCCCGACGCCAACGCCGCGACCGACCCGCACGCCACGGCCGACCCCAACGCCGGTCCCGACCGCGACGCCGAGCCCGACGCCCAAGCCGACGGCAACGCCGGTTCCGACTCCGACGCCGACCCCGACGCCCAAGCCGACGGCGACGCCGGTTCCGACCGCAACGCCGGTTCCGACCCCGACGCCGAGCCCGACGCCCAAGCCGACGGCAACGCCGACGCCGTCCCCGACGCCGACGCCGACGCCGACCCCGACGCCCAAACCGACCGCGACGCCGACGCCGGCCCCGGGGGGCGGCACGTCCTGACCGCAACAGCATCCTCGCGGCGCCCCGAACGGGCGCACGGCGCCGCGAGGGTCCTGGTCTCCGCCGAGCGGCGCCGGTCTACAGTACGGGGTGAGTGGAGAGCGCGAGCGCGACGCAGCCCAGCGCTATTTGCGCCAGCAGCATCCAGCAGCCCAGCTCGATGATCTTGAAAATGAGCTCGCTTCCCATCGCGTCTCACCGTACTCGCGCGGGCGGCTCCGAACAAGATTCGAAGGTCCCGCGGTTGTCGGAGACTTTACGCGCCGCCGGTCGCAGTTCCGCACACAATAACGCCGCTTGGGTACATCATCTACGACCCGTGTTACGTATCGCTTTGCTATTCGGCTTGTTGCTCGTAGTGTCGACTGGTTCCGCGTCAGCGGCCTTTCCGGCGGGCAACGTCGTGGGCTTCGGAGACGTCTGGCCGCAGACCGAATACCTGCGCGACCCCGGCGGCGGCTGGACGCTCGACGACGCGCGCCGGCGCGGCGACCAATTTCAACCGGCGACCGGCTTGGCGCCGACCGGCGGACTCGGCTTGTTCGATCCGTCGACGATCTGGTTCAGGCTCACGCCGCGCTCGGTCGAGAACGAACCGTGGTACGTCGAGCTCTCCGCGCACGTGAACCGCGCCGATCTGTTCTACGTCGCGCCGAGCGGGGTCGTGCAGCACGCGCCGTTCGAAGGTCCGCTGCCGTTCGCGATCGAGCCGGTCGCGTCGTCGGGTTTGGTCGTTCGCCTTCCGCAGGGTGCGTTGCGCGGCGGCAGCATCTACGTCCGCGTCGTCACGCGCATCGATCGCTTCGGGCAGTTCGCCGTGCGTCCGGAGTCGTGGGTCTTGGCCTACAATCGGCCGGCCGAGATCGGCCGGCTGCTGGCCTTCGTCTTCACCATCGGGATCATGCTCGCGCTGGGCTTCCTCAACCTGATCCTCGCGCTGAGCGTTCGAGATCGCACCTTCGCCTGGTACGCCGCCGCGATGATCGCGTTCGCCGCCTACGAGCTCGTGGTGTCGGGCGCCATGTCGCGCATCTCACCGATCCACGGGCTGCTCCCCTACGATCCGCTGATCTACCTGACGTACCTCGCCTACCTCGCGCTCGTCGTCGGCTTCAGCCGCTCGCTGCTCCACCTGCCGACCGCAGATCCCAAGCTCTGGAAGCTCGTCCGCGTCACGTATGCGGGAGTCTTCCTCTCCGCCACGGTCTACGTGGTCTGCCCGAACTTGCTCGACGCGGTCCATCTGCTGCCGTGGCTCGATCCGATCGCGAGCGGCGCATTCCTGGTGGTGATGCTCGCGTCGGGCGTCGCGCTGTGGCGACGGGTCGGAACGCCGCTCGCGCGCTACTATTGCATCGCGTTCGCCGGCGGCATCGTGGGGATCGTCCTCGACACGTCAGCCCGCAATGGGCTGATCCCCGACAGCTCCTGGGCGACGATCGCCGCCGCGCTGAGCGCGGCCTGGGAGGCGCTGTTTCTGTCGGTCGCGCTCTCGCAGCACATCCGCGGTACGACGATCCGGGCCGAGGAGCTGCAAGGTGAACGCGACGAGCTCGAGGCGGTCGCGCTGCGCGACAGCCTGAGCGGTTTGTGGAACCGGCGCGCATTCGAGCAGCAGCTCGAGAGCGAGTGGTGGCGCGCAGCGCGCAGCCACACGAGCCTCGCCGTCGTGCTGATCGACATCGACCGTTTCAAAGCCTACAACGACTCGCACGGGCACCTGCTCGGCGACGAAGTTCTGGCCCGCGTCGCTTCGGCGATCGCGCGCGTCGTCCGGCGCACCTACGACATGGTCGCGCGCTTCGGCGGCGAGGAGTTCGTGATCTTGCTGCCCGGCTGCACGCTCGCCGACGCGCTCGCCGTCGCGGAGTCGGCCCGTGTCGCGGTGCGCGGCGAGGGGATTCTGCACCAGCGCAGCGAGCACCGCGTCGTCACCGTCAGCGTCGGCGTCGCAGCGACGATACCCGAGCTCGGCAAACTTCCCGCGTCGCTGGTCGATCAAGCCGATCGGGCGCTGTACGAGGCCAAAGGAGAAGGCCGGGATCGCACCGTCGTCGGCCGCACCACCGTCGCGCAGGTGTGACGGCAAGCCCTTTCGGGCTTGCGCGAATCTCGAGACTGGCGGCGGATCGGCCGGAGGCCGAACAGCCTGTCCTGAGCTTGCCGAAGGGCGAGTGTTCGCGCACTTTGCGCGAACACACTTACGTGCGTAGGATCTTGAGGACTTGCGCGAACGACGGCGGACGGCCGTACAACAGCAGGCCGACCCGGTAGATCTTTCCCGACAGCCACGCGAGCGCGACCGCTGCCGTTACGTTGACGAGAAGCGAAACGGCGATTTGCCAAGCCGGGACGTTGGTGACCGCGATGCGGGTGAACATCACGAACGGTGCCATCAGCGGGACCTGCGAGAAGATCACGACCGCCGGCGAGTTCGGTGCCTGCAGACCGAACTGGGCGAGCAGGAAGCCGAGCACGACGGGGACGACCAGCGGTCCCGCCACCGCGCCGAGGTCTTCGGTGCGGTTGATGAGCGACGCGGCCGCGGCATAGAGCACCGCGTACTGCACGAAGCCGACCAGAAAGAACGCGATCAGCGCGAAGATCTCGCCGACCGGGAGCGCGATCGGGCCGAGGTCGAGCGGCACGCTGCTGCTCGGGCTCTCGCCGAAGACGCCGACCAGCGCGCCGCCGGCGGCGCCGCCGACGGCGATCCAGATCGCCAGCTGGATGACGCCGGTCGCCGCCGAGGCGAGCACCTTGGCGGTCAACAGCCGGGTCGGGTCGATCGTCGCGACCAACAGCTCCGCGATGCGGCTGGTCTTCTCTTCCGCGACCGACGCCATGATCGCTTGAGCGTTCAGCAAGATCGCGATATACAGCAAGATGATGAAGAGGTAGGCGATCCCTTTCGCGGTGTTCGCCGCCGACGCATTGCTGAATCGCCCGCCGATGCCGCGCACCTCGACCGCGACGGCCGCATGCCGTTGAATGTCGGTGACCGACATGCCGGTCGAGAAGGCGATCTGCAGCGGCGCGAGATCCCGTCCGAACGCGCCGCCGAACTGCGCCGGATCGCGCGCGTAGATCAGGACGCGCAAGCGTTCGCCGTCACGCGCCAAGACCGCCACCGCGCCGACCCTGCCGTGTGCCTCGAGATAGCCGCCGTCGGGCGTCCCGCCCAACGCCCGGCGCGTCGAAGCGACGGTGAAGTCCTTCGCGAGCAAGGTCGCCGCGACCGACGTCACGCGCGGGTCGCCGACCAGGATGATGTGATTTGCGTCGGGGCCGAGCGCCGAGCTGAACAGCTTCGGCAAGAGCGCGAGCAGGACCACGCTGAGCGCGCCGATCACCGTCGCGACCCGGTAGGGGCGTGACCTGATGCGGCGTTTGAACTCGGCGTTGAAGACGACCGCGGTCGCGTTCACGCCGCCGCTCCGATCGCCCGCAAGTAGATGTCGCGCAAGCTCGGCTCGACACGCTCGAACCGCGTCACGTCGCCGGCTGCGACCAGGCGCCGCAAGAGTCCCGCGGTATCGGCGTTCGCAGGCACCTCGTATGCAAGCGTCGGCCGGTCGCCCTGAGGTAAACGCGTCGCGCCGGGCGTCGCGTCGAGCACGCTGCGCAGCGCGTCGCTGACCGGCTCGACCTCGACGATGCGCGTCGGCCACGACGCGCGCAGCTCGGCCAGCGTGCCGCCGGCGCGCACCGTCCCGCCGGCGATGACGCCGAACGACTCGCACAGATCCTCGAGCTGCCACATCTGGTGGGAGGAGAGGATCAGCGTCGTGCCGGCGTGCTGCAGGCCGCGCAGCAGCTCGAGCAGCGTCTCGGCGTTGACCGGATCGAGCCCCGAGAACGGCTCGTCGAGCACCAGCAACTCGGGACCGTGCAGCGCCGCGCACGCGATCTGCACCTTCTGTTGGTTCCCCTTCGAGAGCTCGGCGCACGG
>Ga0182024_10022632_pt1 | contig 11318 bp, 6 predicted proteins | sample P32metaG_FD_120480 | JGI IMG/M metagenome (GOLD analysis project Ga0182024, IMG submission 120480) | Permafrost microbial communities from Stordalen Mire, Sweden - P3-2 metaG (Illumina Assembly) | ecosystem: Environmental > Terrestrial > Soil > Wetlands > Permafrost | place: Sweden: Stordalen... | reverse complement strand
GTCAAACTGGCCGAGCAAGACACAAGCGATCCCGACCTGCCGCGGCGGATCGGCATGTACTTGGCCGAAAACGGCGATTGGAAGCCGGCGATCAAGTTGCTCCGGCGGTCGGTGAAAGTCATGGAAACTGGTGGCAAGCCGGCCGCCGAGCGGATCGCGGTCGAAGCTGAGTTGGCCCGATTGGATTTTCTGGCGCAGAAATACACCGATTCGGCCGCGCTGCTCGACAAAGTCGCCGCCGCATTGGCCAAGCCCAAGGATTTCGGCCTCGACGAGACTGCCCGGCGAACGTTGATCGGCGAAGGGGGCTTGACCTACGAATTGATGGGAGACGCTTATCTCGAAGTCGGCCGTCCCGCTGACGCCGCGAAGGCGTTCCACAGCCTCAACGATCTTGCGCCAAATGCCGCCGTGCTGGCGTTGAACCTGGCGCGAGTTGAATTCAAATCAAAGCATTCAGCCGAGGCGCTCGCCAAGCTGCAAACCTATTTGGACTCGCATCCGGCCGATTTGAATCTCGCGGCGCTGGAACTGCTGTCCGACGTGCTCAAGGATCTCAAGCAATCGGATCAACTTATTCCGCGGCTGAAAAAGCTGCACGAGGCGATGCCCGATTCGATCGCGGTCAGCTTCGATTTGGCCGAACAGTATCGCAAGGCGGACAAACCAGCCGAGGCCCGTCCGCTATACGAAGCCATGCTGAAGAAGAAGCCGACTGCCGAAGCGTATCAGGCGCTCGCGGCCATCGATCGGCAAGCCGACCAGAAGGAACCGCTGCTCGAATTGCTCGGCCAGGTGGCCGAGAAGACCGATTCACTAGAAGTCCTCGGCGATGAAGGCAAGAAGCTCACCGCCGACGACAAACTGGTCGCCGCGCTACTCGATCTGGCGCAAAACAAGCACTCCTCCGCCAAGTCGTCCGACTATGGTCCGCTTTTGGCCGCCGCCTCGCTGGCCGCCGATCGCAAGCAATACGATTCCGCCGGCAAGTTCTACGATCTGGCCATCAAGGCCGGCCCGAAGCACAAGGCCGAGTTGCTGCTGGCCTGGGGCCTGACGCTGGTCGCGGCCGACAAATACGAAGAAGCGGCCAAGGTGCTCCAGCGCGGCATCGACGAGGGTGGCTTGCGGGCCGATCGGCCTCCGGCGTTCGAATATTATCTGGCCGGCGCGCTCGAGATGAGCGGCAAAACCGACGCGGCGCTGGTCGTCGCGCGAAAAATGACCGAAGGCAAGAACGCGACGAAAGACGTTCGATTCCTTTCCCGTCCGGCCTGGATTCTCTTCCACGCCAAGCGCTACGACGAGTCGTACAAAGCCTATAAGGACCTGATCGAAAAAAACGATGCCGACTTTTCCTCGGAAGAAACGCGCGAATCGCTCCGCGATGCCCGCAGCGCGCTGTCGAATATCTGCGTGATTCAAAAACGCTTGCCCGAGGCGGAAGAATGGCTCGAGCAAGTGCTCGACGAATATCCCGACGATCCCGGCGCGCTCAACGACTTGGGCTATCTTTGGGCTGACGAGAAGAAACAACTCCAGCGGGCGCTGGCGATGATTCAGCAAGCGGTCGCCGCCGAGCCCGAGAATGCGGCCTATCGCGATAGCCTTGGCTGGGTCTATTATCGACTAGGAAAGATCGACGAAGCGCTCGTCGAATTGAAAAAGGCGATCACCTTGGACGAAAAGCCCGACGCTAACGTGCTGGAACACTACGCCGACGTTCTGACCGACGCGAAAAAATTCGACGACGCCCGCCAGAATCTCGAGCGCGCGCTGAAAGGTTATCAAAAAGATGGCGATGCCGAGAAAATCAAGTCGGTCGAGGAGAAGCTTGCAAACCTAAAAAAGTAGCCGCCGCCTCAAATCCAACAACGTGTATCGAATTCGCCTATCCAGCGCGTTTCGCTTCCGCGCGATAAGCCTCAAGAATCGCGGCGATCATGGGACCGAATCTCTTTTTTAGATCGGCGCAGCGTGGTTCGTTTTGCAATTCCACTCCCTTGCGCACGCTACGAATAAGCCCCGCCTCGCGCATGATCGTAAAGTGCTGCGACAATGTCGATTTTGGCAGCGGCGTCTTATTGATATTCAAGAACATCGAGCAATTCTTGGCGCAGTCGGCATCCATCAATTCCACGAGGATGCGCACGCGCACAGGTTCGGACAGGGCATACAAGATTCCCTGCACGGTTATTTCTTCGGGAGATGGGTGGTAAAGAGGCCGCATGCCACCATTATAGGCGGGATTGACTCCGTCGTCCAGTCCGACTAATATACTGAAGTTCGGAATTACAGAACAATGGAGTCGAAGAGATTGGGCCGCCGCTGTCGAACGACGATACGCGGCCGGCTCGAGAGGTTCTGTCGCAACTTGCCCCCGCGAATGAACGACCATGAAAGATCTTCCACAGGCAAAACGGATCCGCCAAGTTCGCATTAGCAAATTCGCACTCCCGCTTGCGCTGATTGCAGCCGGCATGTTCGGGTGCGGCAGTCGTCCGACCGGTGCGAAGCCTCCGCCACCGCCGGATGTGAGCGTTGCCCACCCGGTGCAGAAAGACGTGGTCGAGTGGGACATCTACACGGGGCACTTGCAGGCGCCCGAAGTCGCGAACGTGGCCGCCCGAGTCAGCGGGTTGATCGTCGAGATGCCCTTCGAAGAAGGGGCGATTGTCAAGCGGGGAGACCTGCTGACCGTCATCGACGATCGGCCTTTTAAGGCCGATCTTGATGCTAAAATGGCCGACCGAGAAAAGGCCAACGCCGCATTGGCAATCGCAAAGGTGACTTGCCTCCGCCTGCTTGGATTGCAAAAGGAAAGCATCGGCGCCGTTTCGCAGCAGGATATTGACAATGCCAAGGCCGTGGTCGAACAGGCGGAAGCCGCGGTCGCATCGGCCAAGGCCGCGGTCGAATCGGCGAGGCTGAACTTGGAATGGTGCCGGGTCTTGTCACCAATCGACGGACGAGTCAGTTACAAGATGGTGACCGTCGGCAATCTTGTGAACGGCGGCGCCGGCCAGGCCACGTTGCTGACCACCGTGCAGTCGGTATCCCCGGTCTATTGCTATGTCGACGTTGATGAAAACTCGGTGCTGAAGTATCAAAAGCTCGCCCAGGAAAGAAAACTTCTCAGTGCTCGGGACGGAAAGATCCCGTGCTATCTTCAGCTTGGAAACGAAACCGGTTTTCCGCACAAAGGGGTTATCGATTTTGTCGACAACCACGTCGATCCGGCGACCGGCACGATGCGCATGCGCGGCGTTCTCGACAACCGATCAGGAGTGCTAACACCAGGTCTCTTTGCCCGGTTGAGCGTGCCGGGAAGCGGACGGTATCATGCGATACTGGTGCCGGATACGGCCATCGGAAACGACCAGAGCCAACACAACGTCCTGGTGGTGGACGACAAGGACAACAAGGTATCCGTTCGCCCCGTGGTGCTCGGCGCGCTGTTTGGCGGACTGCGATCGATCGTTTCGGGCGTTAGCGCTGGCGATCGAATCGTGGTCAATGGGCAGCTCCACGCTCGCCCCGGCGCGGTTGTGGCGCCGACCGAAGTGCCCGTCAAAGTGAATGCCGACGCATTTTCGGATCCGGGGCCGGACATTGCCGGATCGAATGCCACGGCCGCGGAAAATACCTCCGATCGCGCCGCCGTCGGCGTCAGCACTGCGCCCCCGCATTCCGCCAAATCCGCGTCGGGAATTCATTAAGTGCGATTCGCCCATTTTTTCATCGACCGGCCGGTATTCGCCGCCGTTCTTTCGATCGTTACGGTGATTGTCGGCGCGATCGCCGCTCTCACGCTGCCGATCGCGCAGTATCCCGACATCGCGCCGCCGACGGTGACCATCAGCGCCAGCTATCCCGGTGCGAACGCCAAGACGGTCGCCGAGACCGTGGCAACCCCGATCGAAGAGCAGATCAACGGCGTCGAGGGGATGATCTACATGTCGAGCCAGAGCACGAACGACGGCAACATGGTGTTGACCGTGACGTTCAAGCTTGGCACGGATTTGGATATCGCTCAAGTGCAGGTGCAGAATCGGGTGGCGATCGCGCAGCCACTGTTGCCGGCCGACGTGCAGCGCGAGGGCATCGTGGTGAAAAAAGCGTCGCCGAACATCACGCTTGGGATAGCGATTTTTTCTCCCGACGGAAGCCGCGATCCGTTGTATGTGAGCAACTACGTCACGCTGCAACTCAAAGACGAATTAGCCCGTCTCCCGGGTGTCGGAGACATGACGATCTTTGGCGCACGCGACTACTCGATGCGCCTCTGGCTAAATCCAGAACACCTGGCGTCTCGCAATCTAACGGCCGGCGACGTCATCGCGGCCGTGCAGGAGCAAAACGTGCAGGTGGCCGCCGGCGTCGTCGGTGGCGCGCCGCTGCCGGCCGGCAAAGCGCCATTTCAATACACGATCAATGCGCTCGGCCGCTTGATTGAACCGGAGCAATTCGGCGAGATCATCATCAAGACCGGCCTCGACGGCAGCGTGACCCGACTGAAAGATGTCGCGCGCGTGGAACTGGGGGCGGCCGATTACACTACGAACACTCATTACAACGGCCTGCCGGCGGTGGGCATCGGCATATTTCAGCTTCCAGGCTCCAACTCCATCGCGACCGCGAATGCGATCTACAAGAAACTGGCCGAGTTGAAGGAAGATTTTCCCACGGGCATCGACTTCGCCATTCCGTACGACACGACCCTCTTCGTCCGCGACAGCATCCGCGATGTGACGAAAACACTGTTCGAGGCGATCGGTTTGGTAGCGCTGGTGGTGCTGGTCTTTCTACAGGATTGGCGGGCATCCATCGTGCCGCTGCTGGCCATTCCCGTTTCGCTGATCGGGACATTCGCCGTGATGGCGGTTTTCGGTTTCTCGCTGAACAATTTGTCGATGTTCGGCCTGGTGTTGGCGATCGGGATTGTCGTCGACGACGCGATCGTGGTGGTGGAAAACGTCGATCGCTGGATCGAGCAGGGGCTCTCGCCGCGCGATGCTTCGTACCGCGCTATGGAAGAAGTCACGCCGGCGGTTATCGCGATTGCGTTTGGGTTGACCGCCGTTTTCGTCCCCGTCGCGTTTATCAGCGGAATCACCGGGCAGTTTTACCGGCAGTTCGCGCTGACGATCTCCTTTTCGACGCTCTTGTCGGCGTTCAACTCGCTGACGCTGAGCCCCGCGCTGGCCGCCCTGATTCTCAAGCCGCACGTGGCCAAGAAGGATTGGCTGACTCGCATCATCGACCTGCTGTTGGGCGGGTTCTTCCGTCTGTTTGACCGTGGGCTGGAGAAACTGAACGCGGGATATGTCGTCCTGTTGCGACAGGCCGTTCGGCTTTCGGTTCTGGTGTTGGCGGTCTATGTCGGATTGCTGTTTCTGACCTATCTGGGATTTCATACAGTTCCCGTCGGTTTCATTCCGCAGCAGGATCAGGGGTACATCATCGTTGCGTTGGTCTTGCCGGATGCATCGGCGATCGACCGGACCGACGCGGTGCTGAAGCGGATGTCGGACATCGCGATTAAAGCGCCGGGGATTGAAGCCACCTTTGGCATTACCGGGCTCAATCTGTTGACCGGCACGAATCAGACGAACACGGCGACAATGTTTCTTCCGCTGAAACAATTCGACGAGCGAAACGGAAAGCCCGAGGAGTCCGCGAAAGCTCTGAACGACTATCTTACGGAGCAATACAGCCATATTCAGGAAGGCTTTTGCCTGGTGCTGTTGCCCCCGCCGGTTCAAGGGATTGGGCAAGCGGGCGGGTTCAAGATGCAGGTGGAAGATCGCTCGGGGCGGGCGACGCCGCAGCAATTGGAAGCGGCCACGGGAGCATTGGTGGCCGACGCGAGTCAGGATCCGCAAATCACGTCTCTGTTCAGCTCATTTCGCGCCAGCGTTCCGCAGTTGTATGCAAACGTTGATCGAATTAAGGCGAAAAAAGAAAACGTCGCGGTCACAGATATATTTCAAACGCTTCAGGTTAACCTTGGCAGCTTCTATATCAACGATTTCAACTATCTCGGCCGCACTTTCAAGGTCATCGCGCACGCCGACGCTCCTTTTCGCGCGATGGCTTCGGACGTCGCACAGCTCAAGACCCGAAACGGCGCCGGCGCAATGGTTCCGCTGGGAACCGTGATGGATTTGCGCGACATTTCCGACGCTGATCGAATCAACCGTTACGATCTCTATCCCTCGGCCGAGATCAACGGCGCCGGTGCCCCAGGAGTCAGCAGCGGACAGGCGATCGAAATCATGGCGCAACTCGCGAAGAAAGATCTTCCGGCCGGCATGACCTATGAATGGACCGAGTTGGCGTATCAAGAAGAAACGGCCGGCAACACGGCGTTGTTTATTTTTCCGCTGTGCGTCTTGTTTGTCTTCCTCACGCACTCGGCGGAATACGAAAGCTTCGCGCTTTCATCGTCGATCATTCTGATCGTGCCGATGTGCCTGCTGTGCGGCATTGCAGGCGTCTATTTCAGCGGGCTCGACGACAATATCTTCACGCAGATCGGATTTGTGGTGCTGGCCGGCATGAGCGTGAAGAATGCGGTGCTGATCGTTGAATTTGCAAAGCAGCAACAAGAGCACGATCCGAAGATGCGCGCGGCGGAGGCGGCGATCAACGCGGTCCGATTGCGATTGCGGCCGATTCTCATGACCAGTTTTGCCTTCATCTTTGGCGTTGTGCCGCTCCTGGTTGCGACGGGCGCCGGCGCGGAAATGCGGCAAGCGCTGGGCACGGTTGTCTTTTACGGCATGATTGGCGTCACCTGTTTCGGGCTGTTCCTTACCCCGGTGTTTTACACCGTCATCCGCAAGATCGGCGGTGACAAGCCCATCGCCGCCCTGAGCCCGTATCAAAAGATTCCGAGCGAGCCGATTGCGCACAAGGCGATGGCGCAGAACGCGGAAGGGGCATAAATCGGCGGCTGGGACGAGGAAATGCGGGCAGAAGATCAGTAGAAGCCTTGAGCATTTGTTTTCTGATTCCCAACGCCCAGTCGCGATAGTGTACGTTCGTACCGGTTGCCAATGGTTCCCCGCTTTTGTGAAAATTCCTTAAGCCTCAAAGAGGGGTGGTGGGGGTAAGACTCAATGGCCGAGCGACTCGTTCTTCCGACACTCGATTTCGAACAGCCGGTTCGACGTCGAACTGGTCTGTTTCGCATGCGGGTTCCAAGCTTTACGCTTCGAGACATGTTCGTTGCGACCGCACTGATCGCAACCGGTGTCGCAATTCTGGCCGAACTATGGCGTTCGGGCACGGACAAAACAGACGTTGATCTTGCCCTATTGATACTCTTTATTTCCCTTTCAATGATTGGGATCGGTCTGTTCACGCCATTGCACCAAAAGCTGCTGGGGGCAATCGTGTGCTCGACGATCGGGGTTTACGTCGTCTGCTTCCTTGACTCGGATTCGCGGTTCCTGATGCTTGTGGCGGATTGGAGGTTCGCGATTCTTTCCGGTTCGACACTGCTGGCGTCGGTTATCGGCCAGTCGCTTCGGCGTCCCGGAGTCGCCGTGGCATGGGTGTTGGTTGTCGTCGGTTCTCTTATGCTGATTGCCACTTGGTGCGTTGGACTCTCCCAATCAATCGAAATCGAGGCCAATCCCGGTGCGATTCGCGACCCGGATTTCATAACCAATTATTTCCGAATAGGGAAACCGGAGGGAGCAAAGCCGGTCGGCCCGAAGGGGCCGAAGCAATCGCCATCCCCCGTGCAACAGTGGCACGTTGCTCCACTTTATCCGGAGAGACCACCGCTTGTGCCATGTTATCCGTGATCGGAATGCGACACATCTGCACTTTTGCACAGGCAAATTGACGTAGAGAGCGCGTCGATTACGCCGCTCGCTCGGCGATCTGTTTCGAGAGTCGCGCGAATTTGGTGCGCCAGCGGCGGACGAATCGGCCGAGCCGCACGGTCATTCTCATGCAATGCGAAATCGGGGCCATGACGAACGAAGCTGGCTTGTCGCCGAGAAGAAAGTCGGGCAAGGGTCGCTCGGCACTCGGGGAAAGCGCGATTTGAAGTTCGGCGGCTAGTGGCTGGTGAGCCAGCGAAGTTGCCACGCCAACAAACGCCTCGCGCCATGCCCGGTCCGCGTCGGTGCCGCCGGGCAATTGCTTGTTCGGCGAATACGCCATACCGCGTTCCAGGTGGTCTTCGAGCACGTCGGCCAGTTTGACCAGCGCAACCGTCCGATCGAGAACCGAAAGCTGGTCCGCGCCGGCCGCCAAGGCGACCGTCTCAGGTAGCTTCCAGCGCATCGCCGTATAGCGGGCGATGAGCGATTCGCACGGATCGCCGACCGCGCGGCGAACCGTTTGCCGTTTCGCGACCGTCATTCCGCGCGAACCGTCGCCAAATTCGCCGTGGCTATATGCCGAGTGCAGAAGTCCGGCGGCGACGACCGTCGCGTCCGCGCCGTGGGCCGCCAGAATGCTCGCCGTACCGACGAGATGGGCGAGAAACGATTTCTGATTCGGGCGATAGTGGCCGGCGAACACCGTCATCGCCAATCCATACGCCGCCTGCACCAGGCGCAAATCAGCGTCCGCCCAATTCTGTTGAAACAACTGGCCGTAAAGCTGAATGTTCGTTTGCGCGTAGGTTTTCATCTGATTTCCCAGGTGGCCGAATGGCGTTGTCGGATTCAGGATCTCAGGCCGCGCGCGTCGTCGGCTTCGCATAGCGGGCCACTGGAAATTGCACCCGATTGATCGCTCCTTCAATCGGAATCATCAAACGATTCTCCACGAATCGCGCCGGACGACGGCCGAAAGCCTTCAGCACGCGGCGTATCGGCTCGAGCGCTAAGCGGCGATGCTTCGGCAGCCATTGCGCTAGCGCAAGCATACCCGGATCATCGGCGTCGAGATTCCACTTTTCGCGAAAGCGCTCCAAAGTGGCGTTGTTCCAGGCCTGACTCCATCGCAATCGAAAATAGGGTAGGTCCGACGACTCCAACGGCGGCGGTGGAACATACGTCACGACACTCGACGGTTCAAGATAAACCGTTGCACCGGCCTGCCATGCCAGCAGGCAAAGGTCGGTATGTTCGCACGCGCTCAACAGACGTTCGTCAAGAGGCCCCAGGCGTTCGAAGGCGTCCCTGCGAACCAGAGCGCAGTGAAATTCGATCTGTCCGGTGGGCTCGCGGCGCAGCGTCGGCCCAATCTCGGCCAAGGGCTTTCCATAGTGGCAATGCTCCTCGCGAAATACGCGGCGACCGTTCTCGACGACGAATTCGGCGGCTCCGCCGGCCATGTGGATGCGCGTCGCGATCGGTTCGCCTTCACAGTAGATCGGCCCGACGACCCAGGCGCCGGTCGACTCGGCGCAGTCCACCAACGGTGCCAGCCAATCGGGCGATACCAGTGCGTCGTTGTCGATGAACGCGACGTATTTGGTCCGCACTTGCGCGGCCGCCAGATTGCGCGCCACATTGGGCGACAGGTAGTGTTCCGTTCGAATGAGCCGGAATTGGTGCTCGGCAGCTTTCTGTATCAGATAGTCGCGCACCGGCGGCGGCGAGCAACCGTCGATGTAGAGCAGTTCGAAAGGCTTACGCGTGTGGGCCAGGATGCTCTCAAGAGATCTTTCGGCGAAGCTGAATCGCTCGCGCGGGATGATTGCCACCGTGACGAGTGCATCGGCCATCACTTGCTCCTCCGTGAATCGAAACGGGCGCGCCGCCGCGTCGATACGGCGGATTGTGACATTATCGGTTGCGGCGAGTTTAAGGATTGAGGAAAGTTTCACATTCTGGGTCGAGTTTGCGGCGCTCCCATACCCCGACGCTGCTAACATGCAATCAGTGGCGGCGTGGCGCTGGTGTCAATAATTTGCCCAACCCGCATGGCAAAACTTGTTGCGGCAATCTGCCCAGTTTGACTAGGATTAGAGTATCGCAAGCCTACCCCGACGACGCGGCCTACCAAACTGCCTTCCGTCCAGCCGCGAAAAATGCGTCCATCTCGCTTCCCGCCATGGCCACATTGCTCACCCGACGATCTTCCGACGCCGCTTGGGCTTTCGTCGGCGCGATGTCGATTGTCGCGATGGTGCTGGCGTCAGCGCGCTTCGCGACCGACGTCGGCGACAGTCAGACTCGCAACATGATCCGGCTTTCGCTCGTATGGTATTTCGCGGCGCTGGTGCTGATGATGACGCTGTCGAAGAGCGATTGGATCGCGGCCGCGCCGCTTGGCCGGGCGGCGCGATGGTGCTGGACTTGGGCGCTGGTCTGCTTCCTGATTCATGTGACGATGGCGTTTCAATATTTCCATCATTGGTCGCACGCCGACGCAATTCGACACACGCGCGAAGTGAGCGGCTTCGGCGAAGGCGTTTACATATCCTATCTGTTCACGTTGCTGTGGGCCGTCGACGTTGCTTTCTGGTGGCTTGCGCCGCAACGATATGCGGCTCGATCGGTTTGGATCGACCGTGCCTGGCACGGCTTCATGCTGTTCATGGTGTTCAACGGCACGGTGGTTTATGAGTCGGGCCCGATTCGATGGGCCGGCTGGTTGATGTTCCTGTCGCTGGGCGGTCTATGGCTTGTGCTGCGACCGAGAATCAGCCGAGGCTCGATTCCCGCGCGGTCGATTGTGCTGATTCTTGTGATGGCAAGTGCCGGAACGGGTACACGCGCATGGGCCGAAGAGGCGATTCCCTCACAAACGGCCGGAAAGACAATTGATTTCGAACGGCAAGTGGCGCCGATTCTCTTGCGGAGCTGCGCCGGCTGCCACAATCCGAGCGAGAACGCCGGCAAATTGAATTTGCTCACGCTCAAAACGGCACAAGCCGGCGGCAAAAGCGGCGAGCCGGCGATCAAGCCGGGTGATATCGACAACAGCTACGCGATCACGCGGATCGAAGCCGGCGAAATGCCGCCGCCGGATAAAGGCAAGCCGGTCGGCCCGAGCGAACTAGCCGTGTTGAAGCAGTGGATCGATTCCGGCGCCGCCTGGCCCAAAGGTCGCGTGCTCAGCCCGATGGAGGTCACGACCGACACTCGCGCCGGCCGCGATTGGTGGTCACTCAAGCCGCCGGTCCGCCCCGATTTGCCGAAGGTGAAGAACGAATCCTGGATTCGCACTCCCATCGACACATTCGTTCTCGGCAAGCTCGAGGAGCATGGTCTTCAGCCATCGCCGGAAGCCGATCGGGCCACACTGATTCGCCGCGCGACGCTCGACGTGCTCGGGTTGCCGCCGTCGCCGGAAGAGGTGCAGGCGTTTGTCGCTGATAAGTCGTCGGATGCCTACGAGCG
>Ga0182024_10022631_pt1 | contig 11319 bp, 7 predicted proteins | sample P32metaG_FD_120480 | JGI IMG/M metagenome (GOLD analysis project Ga0182024, IMG submission 120480) | Permafrost microbial communities from Stordalen Mire, Sweden - P3-2 metaG (Illumina Assembly) | ecosystem: Environmental > Terrestrial > Soil > Wetlands > Permafrost | place: Sweden: Stordalen... | reverse complement strand
TCTATCCCCGCAGCTTTCAGGACACCAACAGCGACGGCATCGGCGACCTCCCGGGCATCACCCAGCGCCTCGATTATCTCGTCTCGCTCGGCGTCGACGCCCTCTGGATCTCGCCCTTCTACCCCTCCCCCATGGCCGACTTCGGCTACGACGTTGCCGACTATACCAGCGTCGACCCCCTCTTCGGTACCCTCGCCGACTTCGACGCCCTGCTCGCCGCCACCCACGCCCGCAAACTCAAAGTCATCCTCGACTTCGTCCCCAACCACACCTCCAGCCAGCACCCCTGGTTCCTCGAATCCCGCAGCTCCCGCCAAAGTGCGAAGCGCGACTGGTACCTCTGGCGCGATCCCGCTCCCGGCGACGGCCCGCCCGAAACCCGCCCGCCCAACAACTGGCTCTCCCACTTCGGCGGCCCCGCCTGGACATTCGACCAGCCCACCGGCCAGTTCTACCTCCACTCCTTCCTCAAAGAGCAGCCCGACCTCAACTGGCGTAACCCAGCCGTCCGCGAGGCCATCTATGCGGCCATGCGCTTCTGGCTAGATAAAGGTGTAGCCGGCTTCCGCATGGACGTCCTCTGGCTCCTCATCAAGGACGAGCACCTCCGCTCCAATCCCACCGACCCCGCATCGAAGCCCTACAATGCCGACCAGCCCGAGACCCATGAGATCGTCGCCACCATGCGCTCCATCCTCGACGAATACCCCGGCGATCGCCTCCTCATCGGCGAGATCTACCTCCCGCTTCCGCAGCTCGTCGCCTACTACGGAGCGCAGATGCAGGGCGCGCAGCTCCCCTTCAACTTCCATCTCATCCTCACTCGCTGGGAGGCCAACGCCATCGCCGCGGTCATCCAAACCTACGAATCCCTGCTACCCACCACGGCATGGCCCAACTACGTCCTCGGCAATCACGACCAGTCCCGCCTCGCCACCCGCATCGGCCCGGCACAAGCCCGCGTCGCCGCGATGCTCCTGCTCACCCTGCGCGGCACCCCCACGCTCTACTACGGCGACGAGCTCGGCATGACCGACGTCCCCATCTCCCAAGCCGAAGTCCAGGACCCCGCCGAAAAGAACCAGCCCGGCCTCAGCCTGGGCCGCGACCCCGAGCGCTCTCCCATGCCCTGGGACTCGCACCCCAACGCCGGCTTCACCACCGGCACTCCCTGGCTCCCGCTGCTCGCCGATCGCGCCCGCCTCAACGTCGAAACCCAAACCACCCAGCCCGCCTCCATGCTCGCGCTCTATCGCAAACTCCTAAGCCTCCGCCGCGAGCATCCCGCGCTGCACTCGGGCAGCCTCACCGACCTCTCCGCGCGCGATGGCGTCCTCATCTACCGCCGCACCTCTGAAAATCATGAAGGCCGCAGCCTCCAGGTCTTCCTCAATCTCACCGCCGAGCACCGCCAAATCCACTGCCCCGCCGGCCGCATCCTACTCACCACTATCATGGACGGTGAAGGCGCCCCGGTCGGCCCCACGCTCATCCTCGAAGCCGCCGAAGGCGTCCTCATCCAGCTCGATGAGCCATAGCCACTCCGCCGGGTGCCCATCTAGACAGGAAGCTGACGTGGGTCAACTATTGGCCCGTCTGGTAGCGGACCGTCGCAAGAGAACCTTGATAAGAGTAGCGAGCGGTCGCATAGTCGATCTGCGCCTCTGTCTGAGCGAGCTGCGCCTGACTTAGTTCAACGATAGAAGAGAGCCCCAGGCTGTAGCGCGTTTGCGCAAGATCGAACGCTGAATTCGCCTGATCCAGCAGCTGCTGTGTCACCGCGATCCGTTGGAAGTTCGATTGCGTTTGCAGAACAGTCGTTCTAACGTCACGAGCAATGCTCTGGCGCAGTTCCTGAACCTGTTGCCCGGCAGCGCTGGCGCGATAGTCCGCTTCCTTTGCCCTTGCGGAGTATAGGAAGCCGTTGAATATCGGGATACTCACATTCGCCCCGACCGCGCCATACCATGATGTTGTTATCTGATCTGCTCGTACCGGCGTGCCCCCAGCCGTCCCGAGCGCTTCAATGGTTGGTCTCGAAAGATCATGTTCCGCGGCACTAAACTGTTTCGCCGCTGCGAAGTTCTGGTTGAGAAACAATAGATCGGGCCTGGACTGAAATGCCCGCTCGACAAGCGGTTCTGCATCTTCCGGTGGGGGCGCCGGAGAAGTCGGGGTCTCATCGACAAGGCTGTAAGCAACTGGACGTTCCTCACCCAGAAGAGCGCCAAAGTCTGTCATCGCCTCCTGATGCGCGTTCTGGGCATCCAGCAGGAGGAGCTTCGCTTGCGCTAAATTGACATTCGCAAAACTCAGGTCGAGGGTTGATTTCAACTTGGCCGCAGTCAGTGCGTTGACCTGATCGCTCGTTGTCTGCCGCTCTGCGACGGTGTCGCTAGCTACTTTCAAGACCGCTTGGCTGCCCAAAACGCGATAGAAGGTTTGGTCTACGGTGAGGATGATGTCAGCCTCAGTCGCGGCCTGCGCACTCAACTGAGCTTTCGCCCGAAGGTCTGCGCTGCCGGCCAAATTGTGCGTGCGGCCGAAATCCGTGATGAGTTGCCTAACAGTGACGCCGCCTGCAGCGCGCTCATAGACAATGGGGTTGTTGAGAGCGCCCGCAGTAATGCGGCTACCGTCATGTGGTTCCACGGCCGTAAGGTTCCCGGTAATCATCGGCAGCTCGGCGGATCGCACCTCTCGCGTGACCTGTCCTTCCGCAAGAGCAAGCAGACGACTCACGGAAATACTGGGATTGCTCTTCAGTGCGAGTTGTTCTGCCTGCGCTAACGTGAGCGGCTGCGCCGCGGGCGCACTCGCCGCCGGAGTGGTTTGACCGCGGGCAACAGCGGCCGAGGCGAAATACAGTCCAAAACCTATGAAGGCGATGAGTTTCATCTATGCTCCTTCTCCTGCCGTTACGACAGGCTGATCCTCTTTGCGATGAACCCAGAGATAAGCGGCTGGAACAACGTAAACGGTAACGACCACGGAGACAGCCAGTCCACCGATGATGGCCCTGGCCAGCGGTGCGTACTGTTCGCTCCCTGCCTCCAAAGCCAGTGCCATTGGAATCATCCCGAGAATCGTCGCCAAAGAGGTCATCAACACAGGACGAAGGCGGACCCGGCATGCCATCGCGACCGCCTCACCGATAGGCATACCCTCCCTGCGCAGGCTTCTGGTGAATTCCACAATCAAAATGGAGTTGGAAACGACGATTCCCGTCATCATCACCACTCCCATCAGAGACATGACATTGAGGGTTGTGTTCGTCAGCAGCAGCAGGATGATCGTCCCCGTAATGCCGGGCGGGATGGCAAGCAGAATGATCAGCGGGTCAATAAATGACGCAAACTGGGCCATCAGAATCAGGTAGACAAGAATGACCGATAGCACCAGTCCGATGCCGAAGCTCTTGAATGACTCTCTCATCCCTTCGACCGAGCCCCGCATGGTGATCCGCAAATCCTGAGGGACATTCGCTTCTCGTATAACGCGATCGACACGGTTCGCGAGACCTCCGAGGTCCTGGCCGGACGGGGAGACATAAACGTCGATCACGCGGCGCAACTGATAGTGATCAACCTCCGTTGGCGTGTTGATGGGTTTGATGTCAGTGACCGCACCGAGATTTGCCGTCTGAGCTCCGTCATGTGAGCGAACCGGAATCTGCTCAAAATCCGTAAGCGATTTAACCTGCGACTCCGGAAACTGAACCGTAAGAAGGTAATTGTTTCCATTCTTCGGATCGACATAGTAACTGGGGGCGATCATGCCATTCGAGGTAAGCGCCGTGATTACGTTATCGATGATCTCGCTCGAGTTCAGTCCCAGCCGGCCTGCCATCTCCCGATTCACATTAAGTTGCAATCCGGGGTAATCGAGGTCTTGCGGGATCAGCACATCGCTGACGCCGTTGAGCTTCCTGATGTTGTCGGCAAGCTTTGTAGCGGTGGCGAAGGCCTCCTGCATATTGTTTCCGCCAACCTGGATATCAATCGGCGCGGGCAGGCCCAGGTTCACAACCGCGTCGACCAGGCCTCCCGTCTGGAAGTAGGTTGACAACTCAGGAAGATCGTCTCGCAGCTTGGTACGCACCAGGTCCATATAGACGAAGCTGCTCTTCCTATGCCCCTCCTTCAAGCTGACCTGCACGAACGCGGTATGCTGCCCGGAGTTGCTGGTGTAGATCGCGGAAAAATCCGGCGTGATCCCGATGTTGGACACGATCATTCCCAGATCGCTCTGCGGAACTACGGAACGGATGTCTTCCTCCACGCGAGCGATGTATCGATCGGTTAGTTCGATGCGGGTTCCACTCGGGGCCTTGACGTTGATAACAAACTGCCCTGGATCGGTGCGCGGGAAGAATGATAACCCCATGAACGGAAAGAGACCGAAACTCAGCAGGAATACTCCGAGCACCCCCAATACGGTCCCCACCGGCCGCAGCAGGCTCTTTCGTACCGAGGTGTCATAGTGCATGAGCGTCCGGTCATAGCGCCGATTGAACCAGCGAACGAATCGTTGGAACCAGCTTCCACCCGCGTGATGGGCCGCCTCATTATGCGCATTGTGGATAAATCGGGCGCAGAACAGCGGAACAACCGTCATAGCAACGATGTAGGACGCAAACAGTGAGAGCACAACGGACAGTGCGAGTGCCGTGAACAGGAACCGGCTCACGCCGTAGAGAAAGACAACCGGGAAAAACACGATTGCCGTTGTGAAGGTCGCCGCCAGCACCGGCAAAGCCACTTCTCTTCCGCCTTTTTCCGCGGCCACCTCGGCTGACTCGCCCATTTCAAGGTGCCGAAAGATGTTCTCCAGAACCACAACGGAATTGTCGATGAGACGAGAGAATGCAAGCGCGAGTCCTCCGAGCACCATTGAGTTGATGGTGCCCCCCATCAGATTGAGAACAAGGAAGGCTGCGAGCGCGGACAGGGGTATGGACAACATGACGGCCAGCGTCGCCCGGACGCTCCCCAAAAAGATGAGGATCATCGCCGCAGTGAGTATCAGCCCGATGCCGCCTTCACTGCCGAGGTTTGAAATCGCTGTCTTTACGAAGACAGACTGATCGAAGACGACCTTGGTGACCAGCGATTCCGGAACATCGAGAAGGTTCTTGATTCCCTCCCGAATGCCATTCACAACGGCGATGGTGTTGCTGCCGCCGCCCTGCTTCAGAATTGGCAAATAGACGGAGTGCTGGCCATCGACCCGCACGATGTTCGTCTGGATCGCAGCTGCATCCTTGGCCTCCCCGATGTCGGATACAAGCAGTTGACCATTGCCCACCGACTTCAAAGGCAGCCGGTCGATCTCTTCCGTCGTGGGAAATTGCGAGTTCGTATAGATGTTGAAGTCCTTCGGGCCTATCCGCACGTCACCGGCAGGAAGGATTGCGTTCGCCTCATTGACAGACCGGACCACGTCCATCGGGCTCAGTTGATGAGCTTCGAGCTTCACTGGATCGACGTAAATCTGAATCTGCCGGTACTTGCCCCCAAATGGCTGGGGTACGGAGGCGCCCGGGACGCTTGCCAGTTGATTGCGAACGTTGAACTGCGCAAGATCATGCAGTTGTGTCTCATTCAGCCCCTCACCCTTCAAGGTGATCAGGCAGACCGGCAAACTGGAGGCGTCAAACTTGAGCACTACCGGCGGAAGTGTGCCGGGAGGCAGACGTCTCAGCTGCGCGAGCGCGAGATTGGAAATCGTCGTCACAGCGGCATCTGCGTTCGTCCCTGGCTGGAAATAGACACGGATGAGGCTAACGCCGGTGAGTGAGCGCGACTCAATGTGATCGATGCCGCTGCCCAATGTGAAGAACCGCTCAAATGGATTGGTGATGTTGGATTCGATCTGCTCCGGAGGCATTCCGTTGTAAAAGGTAGCCACCACTACGACAGGAATGTTGATGTCTGGAAACAGATCGACCGGCATTCTGGCAACTGTTGTGATGCCGACTACCGCGATCACCAGACACAACATGATGATAAAGAAGGGATATCGAAGGGAGAATCCTGACATTACTGGGCCTCTCCCGTGGACTTCAGATCGCCCATCGAACTGATTTTCGGCGTTACCTTCTCGCCGGGCTGGAATGAAGCCAGATTTGCAATGATCACCTTGTCTCCTGCGCTCAGGCCGCTCAGGATTTCGATCCGGTTCGCCGTGGAAACACCCACACGGACCACTCTCTTCTCAACCTTGTTCGCGCTATCGACAAGCATCACGGTAGGCTGGGCGCTGCTTTGATCCACGGACTGCACCGGCACCACAAGTGCGTCGCCGGTACGCTCAATGTTCAATGAGACGTCGGCATACATGCCGGGGCTGAGTTTGCCGTCGCCGTTCGCAACATCGATCTCTACCTGCATCGTTCTGGTCGACGGATCGAGCGATGCGGTGTTTCGTGTGATCTTGCCGGGAAATGTTTCACCCAGCGCTTGAACGTGTATGGAAGCGGAATCGCCCACACGCACGAAAGGCGCAAGCGTCTCTGGAACCGGCAAACGTAGCCGCAGTATGTTTACCTCGGCGATCTTCACGACGGGCATCGATCCGGCGTTCGAAGTGCCCGCCTGGATCAACGACCCGGTGTCTGCGTATCGCCATGTGACAACGCCGCTGAAGGGGGCAATGATCCTCGAGTAGTCCGCCAACGCAGAATAGTGCTGGCGGTCAGCGCGTGACACTCCCAGTTGCTGCTCGGTGGCAGACAGCGCCGATTTGGCCGCATCGACCTGTGCCGCCCCTCCCCGGTCCTTGGCAAGCGCATCGTCAAGCTCCTGCTGCGCGATCAGTCCTGGTCGCGCATCGGACGCCTGCTGGAGTCTCGTCGCTGCCGAGTGGAGAGCGTCATAGTTGGCCTGGGTCCGCTGCACTTCGCTCTGCGCGCGGGTGATCTCTTCCTGCGTCTGCCGGACTCCCGCATCGGCGCCTTCAACCTGGGCAGTCAATTCGGGAATGTCCAGCGTTGCCAGCACCTGGCCCACCTTGACCTTGTCCCCAATATCGACACCGATGTGACGAATGTAGCCGGCAACCTTCGCGTGCAGTTCCACTTCCTGCAGCGGGAGAAACTCTCCCGCGACATTGAGCGTGTTGGTGAGCGGCGCGCGCGACGCAATGGCTACAACCGCAAGCGGCGGAGACTGCACCGCTTCCGTGGAACCGTTTCCATTTGGTCCGCACCCGGTTCCAAATAAAAGCAGGAGGGAGAGAGCGAAAAAACTCTTCAAGACCTTTGTTTTGAAATAAGGTAAGAGACGCATCGTAGACACTCGCTGGGTGGATAAGGAGCCGTGCCGCATGGGCACAAAGCCTGCACGCGAACGGTGCAAGCACAAAGCGCGCAGTCTTAGAGTGAGGGAGGAGGTCTTACAGAAAGGGACGGCGAAAACCAGCTGGAAGCGCGGACGAAGGGTTGTCCAATGGGAGTCAGCTGCGTGACCGCGAACGTCGCCATCAGCAGCAGCACAACCAGACCCAGCAGAACCGGAGCCTTCGCTACCAGCGCGGAGATTGCCGACGGCAACGCAGTATTTTGCCAAACCTTGGTAGAAGTGAGGGCCTTTACCTGTTCCTGGTGCGGATGGTAAAGAGCCGTCTTGGCGCCCACGGCGAAGAACAAAAGCAGCGAGCAGAGCATCAGCCCAAAAAGATAGCGCCACCTTCTTTGCGCACTCGTTTGTGCCAAACCGCTCACACTAATTACGATAGCACAGCTCAATATCAACACTTCCCGCAGTCTGGCAGTGAGTAGTGGGTCTATTTGAAATTGGGTCGGCCATGAGACTGAAGGCGGGCTGCCATCTGCGAAAAGATTATGCCAATGGAAACACATCCTCAACCTCGCATCGTTTCTGCGGATGGCCTGCCACGCATCCCGACGACAGTACCCACAAGCACGCCGTCCACTAACTGCCTGGGTTTGGTAGACTACAAGAGGCTAAATGTTGGTGAGAGGAGGAGGTTGATGTTTAAGAGACCTCAATCCACTGTTCCGTTCGCTATCGAATGCGCTCTTCTCTTCCTCGCACTTGCCGTCTTTAGCTGGGGACTTCAGGCAAAACTCTCGCTCTACAAGACCCATGGTCCATCCTCAACAGGTATGGTCGCTAAGCTCTCGATGGAGAAGCATTCCTCTCACACCATCGCTTCTCGCGAAAGGGACGGAGGGAATAGGCCAGCGGAGAAGGTCGATTTGCCCGCGTCCGTATCGCTCCACGGAATCCTTGTTTTTTCTTTAGCACTCCACCAGGTCGCGTTGGGTCTCAGCAATCCCAGCAGATATGACTTACACGGCCTGTATTCATTGCACCGCCCACCCCCATCGTTCTCCTAATCCCTTCCTTGCGGCGCGGTTTGCCGTTGAGCGAGTCTCCACCGCTCTTAAGGTGGCGAACTGGACCCAGCAATCTCTCGGTCCTTTGGAGTGAACAATGTGCGGCTTATTTTTCTCTTGTCGAGGAACGAGCATAGGCGGTGACCTATGCTGAAACGTCATTTCTCAAATTGTGATATCCGGAGCGACGCGCCCCCCGTCGCACTGAGTTCGGTTCTTCTCGTCGATATGGATACTGAACTCCGGGATGCGAGACGTCTTCTCCTGGGAGCCCTTCACCTTCCTGTGCTGGCTCTCGCCAGTTACGTAGAGGTCTGCAAATTGCCGATAGACAATAATTGCAGCCTTGTGGCGATCAGCTTGAACTTAAGCCAGAATGAGGTTTCTCGCATCGCTACCTATGTACGTCGGCATTGGCCCTCCGCGAAAATTCTTCTCCTCGGACAACTGTATGCAGAGTTTGATGATCCACTCTATGACGAAGTAGTGCACCCTTACTGTAATCCGTCAGGAGTCATCGATGCGGCACGACGTTTGCTGAACGCGAGCCGTTTCAAGACTTGACGCGATCCATCCGTGTGACTCGGTGTGGCGATGGGTAATCGAACATGGAGTAAGGAGCTATCTTGCTGTTCGTCCATCTGCGTTCCGGATACTATTGGGACATAGCCAGATATGCCGACGGCATCGCTTGATTATTCGCCGGCACTAAAACATCTGTGGCTGCCCAGGGCCGCTCGCTGAAGCGCAATTCCGCGGACGAAGCTCTTTGAGCGGATCATCAAACAGGTACTCTTTACAATCGAGATATGCCAAGTTCAGAAGAACGAGATCCACGAGTGTACTTTGCGGCGGAACGAACGTTTCTTGCGTGGATTCGAACCGGCCTCGGATTGATGGGTATCGGCTTCGCCGTAGCGCGGTTTGGATTGTTTCTGCGCCAGATGAGGACAGACCAGACCCACTTTGCTGCGCATACCCTGGGCGTATCCGTCTGGTCTGGCGTTGTCTTGGTGGTCCTGGGAGTTGCGGCCAATGTATATGCGACCATTAGACACGTGGTTGTGGTGCGGGAGTTGAGCTCCGGAAACTGGGTTCCTGGCCGAGTCTCCAGGGGCGCCGTCGGATTGGCGTTGCTGCTTGCCTTTTTCGGAGTGGCCATGGCTCTATACCTCCTGATCGTTCGATAGCCAGATCCATCTTCATTCCGGCGCCTCATCGTGCGGCTGCGCGCGTCGCGCCATCCTCCCTCCATTGAATCGCAATCCCCATCCGCAGCATCCAATCCGCGGTCCCTGCGCAGACTTAACACATCGTCCGCGCAAACCCGGTAATCTATTAATCAGGCCGGTTCGCGGCCATCTCTGCCTATGTGGATTGTAAAAGTCGCGCTCTCCCGGCCGTACACCTTCATCGTCCTGGCGATCCTCATTCTCATCGCTGCGCCGGTGGTCATCCTGCGTACGCCCACGGACATCTTTCCCAACATCGACATCCCCGTCGTCGCCGTCGCCTGGCAGTACTCCGGCCTCAATCCTGAGGAGATGGAGGGCCGCGTCACCGGCTCCTACGAAAGGTTCCTCACCACCTTCGTCGACAACATCGAGCACATCGAGTCCACCACCATCACCGGCCAGGCCATCTTCAAAATTTACCTCCAGCCCGGCACCAGTCTCGACCTTGCCAACACCCAGGTCGCCACCGCCTCCACCTTCGCTATCCGGATGCTCCCTCCCGGCATCCAGCCTCCGCTCATCACCAATTTCTCAGCCTCCAGCGTGCCCATCATGCAGCTCGGCCTCTCCGGCCTCAGCGAGCAACTCCTCAACGACCTCGCTCAAAGCACGCTCCGTCCCGCGCTCGTCACCATCCCCGGCGCCGTTCTTCCTGCTCCCTACGGCGGCAAGCAGCGCACTATGATGATCAATCTCGACCCCGGCCTGATGGAGGCCAAGGGCATCGCTCCCATCGACATCCTCAACGCCCTCAACAATCAGAACGTCGTCCAGCCCGGCGGCATCGCCAAGATTGGCCAGTTCGAATACGACATCCGCCTCAACGCCTCCCCGCTCACCCTCCCGGGCATCGGCAACATCCCCATCCGCCAGGTCAACGGCGCCACCCTCTACATCCACGACGTAGCCACCGTCTCCGATGGAGCCACACCTCAGACCAACATCGTCCGCCAGGACGGCAACCGCGGCGTGCTCATCACCGTCCTCAAGTCCGGCAACGCCTCCACCCTCTCGGTGGTCGACGGCATCAAGGATCACCTCTTCGGCCTGCATGGCCAGCCGTCGATCCTCAGCACCCTGCCTCCGCAATTCAAGGTCAAGCTCATCGGCGACCAGTCCGTCTTCGTACGCGACTCCATCAACGGCGTCATCCGCGAAGGCGTCATTGCCGCCGTTCTCACCGGCCTGATGATCCTGATCTTCCTCGGCAGTTGGCGCTCCACCATCATCATCGCCATCTCCATCCCGCTCTCCGTCCTCTCCTCCATCATCGTGCTCGGCCTCCTTGGAGAGACCATCAACATCATGACCCTCGGCGGCCTCGCCCTCGCCGTCGGCATCCTCGTCGACGACGCCACCGTCACCATCGAAAACATCGAGCGCTATCTCGAAGAGGGCCATCCTCTCCACGACTCTATCCTCGAGGGCGCCGCGCAGATCTCTGTCCCTGCCCTCGTCTCCACCCTCTGCATCTGCATCGTCTTCCTGCCGATGTTCTTCCTCACCGGCGTCTCCCGTTTTCTCTTCGTCCCGCTGGCGGAGGCCGTCGTCTTCGCCATGCTCGCCTCCTACATTCTTTCGCGCACCCTGGTGCCCACCCTCGCCATGTACCTGCTGCGCGCGCACGATCACCACGCCGCCCGCTCACGCAACATCTTCGCCCGCATCCAGCGCGGCTTCGACCGCGGCTTTCAGTTCGTCCGCGACAGCTATGCCCTCCTC
>Ga0182024_10022630_pt1 | contig 11319 bp, 10 predicted proteins | sample P32metaG_FD_120480 | JGI IMG/M metagenome (GOLD analysis project Ga0182024, IMG submission 120480) | Permafrost microbial communities from Stordalen Mire, Sweden - P3-2 metaG (Illumina Assembly) | ecosystem: Environmental > Terrestrial > Soil > Wetlands > Permafrost | place: Sweden: Stordalen... | reverse complement strand
TCGATCTCCGGCGGCGGCGTTGTGAATGTGAATGCTGCTCTTGCCATCAACTTCAGCTCAGCGGCAAATGATCCCATCAACACGATCGTGCGCTATCTGCGCAACGGTTATGCCGGCGGATCGTGGACGGGCACTTCCGCGACGGATGGTGTGATCACCAGCACCACCGCGCAAGCTGTCGGTCGTACCGTGACGGTCGGCTATCTTGACGGGAATATCGACACGACCGATAGCGCGGAGGTTGGGCCGAATCAGATTTTGGTGAAATACACTCTCACCGGCGATGCGAATCTCGACGGCATCGTGAACTTCACTGACTTCGCGGCTGTGCTCAAATACTTCGATCAGGCCGGCACGGATTGGGCGCAAGGTAACTTCGAGTATGCGGCCAACAGTCCGTCGATCGCTTCCACTAACTTCAACGACTTCGCCGATGTGCTCAAGAACTTCCTTCAGCCACTTCCCGGCGGCGGTTCCGGTGAAACGCTCGGCGGCGCGACGATTCCACTGGGTGAATCGGCGCAGATACAGACAAGAGGTGTCGCGCTTCCCGAACCCGCCAGCTTTAGCCTGCTGGCATTCGGCGCCGCCGGTCTGCTGCGGCGGCGCAGGCGCAGATACTCGCGCTGAGACGCTGAGGGCGCAGAGGAAAAAAATTATTAGCCACAGATCTCAGAAAGATTCACACAGATAAATTGCAATTTATCTCTTTCCATCTGATTCTTTATCTGACTTCGGCGAGCTCTCTTCGAGCCTGAGCCTCAGAGCCGAAGGCAGTCGAGCCGTGGCGAAACGGCCTTTCTCCGCGTCCCTGCGGCTCTGCGCGAGGCCATCCCAGGCCATTTTGCGTTCCAAAATAATTCTCAAATATCACTTGACATTGCCTACCACCGTCGGCATAATTGCTGACAGATGTAGGTAGTCGTCCCTTTTTGAGGTTGATGCCCATGCCCCGCCGCTCGCCATCGCCGCTGACGCCCGCGCAGCTTCAGATCATGAATCTGTTCTGGGATCACGGGGAACTGGGCGTGGCGCAGGTGTGGGAGCACCTGAGCGATCATCGCTCCATCGCCCGCAATACGGTGCAGACGATGCTCGGCCGGCTGGCGGAGCGCGGGTGGCTGCGGGCGCGGGCGGAGGGGAATGCGTTTTACTATCGGGCGGCGCAGCCGCGAAAGACGGTGCAGAACGGCATGATCGGCGACCTTCTCGACGGGGCGTTCGGCGGGTCGGCCAGCGGGCTGGTGATGAGACTGCTGGAGAATCGACGACTCTCGCCGGATGAAGCAAAGCGCATCCGCGACATGATCGACCGGGCGCGGGAGGAGAAGCGATGAACATCGCGCTGCCGCTGCTGGCGATCCTCGTGCAGGCCACGTGCCTGTTGCTGGTTGCCCTTTTCGCGGCGCGATGGATTGCCCGCTCGGCGGCGGCGCGACATGCGATTCTGCTTGCCGCGCTGGTGGCCGTCGGACTGCTGCCGCTGCTCGTGCTTTCGGCTCACGCTCCTTCCCTCGGCCCGGTGATGGACGCTCCTGAGCAATTCGTGCCTCCGGCAATTGCCGCGATCCAGCCGCCGATCGTTGCGGCCGTCACCGAAGATTATCCGGCTGCTTCAGACGCACCGGTTGCGTCACCCCATGCGTTTTCCCCGGCTGTTTTCCTACTGGGCATTTGGGCCGGCGGGGCTGTTGTGATGCTGTTTCGGCTTGCGGCCGGACTGTGGACGATTCACGCCATCCGCCGGGACGCAGCGCCGTTTGAACCGGACGCGCGTCTGGAGTTTCAGTTCGGCGGCCGTGTGCCGGAACTTTTTACGACCTCGCAGCTTTCAACGCCGGTTGCCGTTGGGTTTTTCCGGCCCGTGGTCATTCTGCCGGCGCCGCTGGTTGAACAGCTCGATCGCGGTCAACTGATGCAGGTGCTGGTTCACGAATCCGCCCATGCCGTTCGCCGTGATCCGCTGGTGGGGCTGTATCAGCGGCTGCTGGCGGCGCTGCTTTGGTTTCATCCGCTGATCCATTGGGCCAATCGGCGATTGGACGAGGCTCGCGAGGATCTGTGCGACAATTATGTTTTGGGCGCGGCGGCGCCGACGGATTACGCCGCGACGCTGCTGCTGGTCGCCGAATCGCTCTGCCCAACGCTCGATGGATTGCTCGCCCCGACGCTGATCGGCTCGCCGTCGCAATTGGAGTCGCGGGTCTCAGGATTGCTGAGCAAAAGGAGATGCACCATGACACAGGTGAATCGTTGGAAGATGGTGGGGATTGTCGGCGGACTCGGCGTGATCGGCCTGATGGCATGGGCATTCAGCCTCGGGCTATGGTATGCCCGCAGCGAGCCGGCGGTTGTGCTGCAATCGCCCGCGTTCGCCCTGAGCACCTCGCTGACGCCGCTGTTGCAGCGAGCGCATGCAAGCCCCGCGTTGGAATCGCAAATGCGCGACGCGCAAGCGGCGATCGCCAACGCGCGAGGTGCACTCGATAAGGCGCGAGCGCAAGTCGCTCTGGAGCGGATGGACATGGGGCAGATGAACGCTGCCGCGGACTCGTATGCAAAGCGTCACCCGCCGATTCCGATACCGGCGGTCTTTCCGCAGTTGGTCACGTTTGCGCCCCACGACATCAAATTCCAGCCGGGCGACAACATCACCATTACTGAAGTCCGCAGCGATATCAGCACGATCGCCCTGGATCACGCCTATCAGATCAAGGGAACCTACACGCTTGTTTCGCACGACACGGCGATGCTTGCGGCATACATCAGCGCCGCTTCCCCGGAAGATGCGATCGGCCGGCCGCAGGCCTGCCAATCGACGACGATCACCCGCGGACACCACGATTTCACGCTGATTCTTCCGATCACCTGCGAAGGTTTTCCGCACGTCAGCGCCTACGCCGACGGCGGGAGCTTCGATAGTTATTATTTCGGATCGACGCCGATGGCCTCGGTGACCAGCCCAAATGCGCCGCGGATTCCATTCTCGCAGATGACGCCGTCGCAGATTGAAGAGGCTGCCAATGACTATGACGTGCGGCATCCGCCGCTTGCGATTCCCGCCAGCTTTCCGCAGATCGTTCCCATCGTCCCGCGTCCCAATGATTTCCACGACGGCGACAACATCACCATCACCGAGGTTCGCAGCGACACCAATGTGCTGGCTGTGAATCACGTCTATCAAATCACGGGAACCTACACGCTGGCTTCGCACAACACCGCGACGATCAACGCCTTCGTCACCGCCAAATATCCCATCGACGGCATCAGTCACGGCATCCGCAGCGCAACCAAGGACGTGACCCGCGGCAGCGGAACCTTCACGATCATTCTGCCCATCACCTGCGAAGGGTCGCCGCACATCGGGTTCAACGGAGCCGACGGGCACATCGGCAGTTTTTATTTCGGATCGACGACCAACTGAGTGCTTATGCGGCGAGGCCCAAATCCTCGTACAGCGCAGCCGTCGCCGCGCGAATGCGCGCGCCATGCTTTTCCTCCCCGGGGCAGCCGTTGAAGATGATGGCGGCGGCCAGGCCGTGTTCGGGATCGGCGAAGCTGGTGGAGCTTTGGTATCCGCCGTGCCCGACGGTTCGCGGGGAGCAGTGGGGGCCGAAGGGATAGGGGACCGTGTCCGCGCCGCGGATGTTGTTGTCCACGATGAAGCCGAGGCCCCAATCCATGATGTGGCCGAATGTGTGATCGTACATGCCGCGGCGATGGCAGGCGGTGAGCGCTTCGACGGTTTGCGGCGAGAGGATTCGCCGGCCGTTGCGTGAGCCTTTGCCGAGGATCATCTCATAAAAAAAGCCAAGCTCGCGGGCCGGACCGTGTGCGTTTCCGCCCGGCCGGCACAGGGCGCAGCCGTGTTCGTCGTCGTGTAAAAATGCCTTGGGTCCGTCCGGCCCCGATGTGCTGTGCATTCTTCCCATGCGGTCGCCGTAGTCACGATACTGCTGCGGCGGGATGCCGACCCAGGAATCGTTCATTCCCAGCGGCAGAAAGATTTCGTCGCGGACGTACTGCTGATACGGCCGCCCGTCGAGACGGCGGATGATTTCGCCGAGCATGAACCAGCTTCCGCCGACGTGATAGCCGGCTTTGCGGCCGGGAATCCATCCCGGCTCCAGGGGCGAGGCGCAGATTTTGGCGATGGTTGTGTCCCACGGCTCATCGCTCCATTGCAGCGCCGCGGCGCGAAATCCGCCGGTGTGCGTGAGCAGATGCCGCAGTGTGATGCGCTCTTTTCCGGCGGCCGCGAATTCCGGCACATGCCGCGCGACGGGATTGTCGATGTCGAGCAGCCCGCGCTCCCAGAGCTGCCCGATGGCGACAGCCGCGACGGGTTTGCCGCAGGAGAGCCAGAGCATGACGGTGTCGGTTGCCATCGGCACGCCGATTTTCGCCTGGCCCCATGCGGCGTCGATGGCGACTTGCCCGTGCAGCGAGGCGTAGATTTGCGCTCCGATGTGAAGGCCGTCTGTCATTCCCTGCCGCACGACGGCGGCGAGTCGAGGGATGGTTTCATCGGCGGCATCGCTCATAGGTTGAATGAAGGTTCTTCGTGGCAGCCGGATTCCGTTATATGCCTTCGTCGAAAAAGGCCGTCATGGCGGTGGCAAACCAGAAAAGTTCCTTGTCGCGGAACTCATCCCGAATCCAATCCGGCAACGACTGCCGCGGAAACATCAAGCCGCCCAACGCGGCGCGAAGCGCCTGAAGCCGTGCGTTAATTCGATCCTCAAGTTCGGCTGCATTCATAACGCTTGCCAAACCCTTGGCCAATCCAAGCAGAACCTCAAGAAAGACGAAATTTGTGGTCTTGGGCTTGGTCGGATCGCCTACCATCGACCAGAAATCCTGACCGACTCTTCGGTACACCTTGACTGTTCGTGTGCGCGTATCGACGAGTACTCCGGGTGCCGCAACTGGATCATTCTCCTCAAATCCGTGCCCCACCAGCTTCGCCAGGATCTGGTTTTCCTTATTGTTCGTCGTACGGTCGGTGCCATAAGTAATGCCAATCGCGATATCTAAATGCTTCACTCTCGGATAGGTGGCCTTGCTGGCGGCGAGCCAAGTGTGGTGATGATCGGCAATTGCTCGCGTCATGGCCTGCACTTGGGTGTCGTTGATGCAATTCGGCCCACTCTTGATGCTGATCAAAAATCGGCGATCACCAACCACACACGATTTGTCGATCTCTCGCCAAACAGAGGACGTCCTTCGCAGCGCCTTCTCCTCGCGGCTCAACCCGGCATAGGTCTTGAATTCCGTAAGTTTTTCGGGCGCGTCAGTCCACTTCGCGTGGGTTTTTGAATTCAAGGGATATGCACCCATGAAAGCCGCCTCGATAGACTTCCCGAAGGAAGTTTCCAAGCCGGCGTAAAGTTTGCTGTTGAATAAGAAGGAGGCGAACGCGAGGGGTTCTTCCAAATTCATCACGGTAGCCGACGTCATTAGAACGTACGGATTCGTGCGGTAATCTCCGAGGCCGTCACGCCGTTCAATGGCATTAGGTAGATTTTCGGCGATGTACCGAGTGAGCGTCGCCGCAAGTGCCTCGACGCGGGCCTTGTCTACTTTGCCGAAAAGCGTTGCGACATCATGCGCAACGTAATGATGTCTTGCCTGCTTTAGCCGATCGTAAAACGACTGACCGGTCCCCGCTCTTTCCGCGTTCTTGGCCACATACACCTCAAGTCAGGGACCGGGTTCTACGCTGCGTCTTGGCCTTTCCGTATTCAGCATGGGCATTGGCGGCTCCGTCCTGCCAGACCTTGACGAGGCCGTCCTTGAACCATTGACGGGTACGGACATGAGATTGAACGTAGATGACGCGATACCGGTCAGCGGATTGCGCATATGCCTGCCACCCGCGTTCCGCTACGGAGTCCAAACCGGCAGCCACGACATTGCCCGCTACCTCACCCAATCGAACCGGTACGGCGTTGCCGATTTGCGCGTATTGTTGCGCGAGCCTGCCGCATACTTCCCAATTCTCAGGGAACTCCTGGATCATCTGGTACTCTTTGATGCTCAGCGCGCGCAATTCAGTGGGGTGACATAAGCTCGTGCCAGCATGGTTGGGCATGGTAACGAGCGTAGGGCAGGGCAGGTCGAAATTGAGTCGACGCCACCACCCTGAGCGCCCGCCCTTCGCATGAAAGACTTGCCCCATCGATTCCTTTTGGATTTCGAGGGGCAGGCTTCGCCAGTTTGATCCGGCCGGCACCATGGCCAAGTATCTTTTCTTGCGAGGGCTAAAATCCATGACATTCGGGCTCTCGTCCCGAACATTACCGATGGCGTCACGGAGCACCCGCCAGGGCAACACCTTCGCCGCGCCAGAAGGAAATAGGCACGATCCGCCGTCGGCCACTTCATCAGGTGGCCCGTGAGTTGGATCGGGAAAGTTCACGACCGCGTTAAATCGATTACCGATAAACAATGCTCGCTCTCGCAATTGTGGCGCGCCATAATTAACGGCGTTAACCTCAAAGCAATCCATCCGGTAGGGAGTGGAAATCCGCCCAATATCATCAGCGAATTGCGTAACGACAGAGCCGGAGCGCTCATCGTTGGCCAAAGGCGATCCCCCATGCTCCGGGCGCTCCTTGATCGGGCGATGCCGCCGCGCGGCGGACAGCAGCCCGCGAACATTTTCCATCAGAAAAAACTTCGGCCGCATCAGATCGATAAATCGAAGAAACTGCCACAGAAGCGTACCCCGAAAATCTTGAATGGTGCCCCGGTTGCCGGCGGTGCTGAACGATTGGCACGGCGGCCCGCCCACCAATACATCCAATTGTCCTGGCTCCAGGCCACAGTCGGCTAACACGCGCATCGGATCAAGCTGGCAGATGTCGTGCTCGTAAACAATCAATCGCCTGTCGCTCAGTCTTTCCGCGTCGCGATTTCGTCGAATCGTCTCGCACGCCGCGCCATCATTCTCAACACATGCCAGCAACTTGAATCGCTTGGTCCGCTCTAACCCGAGGTCGAGTCCAAGAGCGCCCGAGAATAGGGAAATTACTGTGTACGGTTTGCTCGCCATTTCGGTTCAGTATATCGAATGGGTGCGTGTTCAGCCACGACAAGTGTCGCCCGCTGGCTGTTTCGGAATGACGCGCATACGATTTCGCCAATGCAATTCCTCATTCATGCTTCTCCCCCCGTAGTCGCTCTGGCCCTCGCGCGCCACGATCACAAAGTGCATCCGTACACCGAGGGCGACGCCATTCAGATCGCACGCGAAAAGCAGTGGGACATCATCACCACCGACGCCGCCGTAGCGCTGGCGCCGTTCGGCGGCGGCAAACCATTCGGCCGTTGCATCGTGCATCTCCAATTGTCCGGCGGCGATGCGGAAATGGACGATGCCGTCGAGCGGCTCTTTGCCCGATACCCGCGCCTCTCGCCCGGCCGCCTGTACACCGTCACCGCTTCCCGCGTCAAAATCAGGCAATTGCCGACGCGCCGAATACGCGGCGAAACCGGAAAATCCTGACGCCGTTTTCCTTGGCCTTTTCCGAAAATCCTGAGTATAATGTCCACATGGGCCTGTCGCGCAAGCAGTTCGTTCAGCGCGTGCTGGATATCACACAGGCGAAATTCCCTCTCGAAAAAATCAGTCCGTCCGAGCAGCCGTTTTCGCTGGACATCAACGGACATGTCGCGTCGCTGGAGAACCTGTACCGGCTGACGCAGCTTCAGCCGGAGACGCTGCGGCGGCAGACGGAGCGATGGGTGGTGGAGCTTCTCCGCGCGGCCGACGCGCCGGACGTGACGGCCAAGTTCGATGAGATCGGCGACCGCCTGCTGCCGATGATCGTGCCCGACGGCGGGGCGCTGGCGGGAGGGGCTTACTGCCGGCCGCTGGTTCCCGGATTGTCAGTGGCCTATGCCGTGGACAACGACCGCACCATCGCCTACGTCTCGCGGCCGCGATTCGAGCAGTGGAAGATTTCCGGCGACGATCTGCACGAGATGGCGCTGGACAATCTTTCCAGCCGCAGCGCCGAGATCAGCGCTCACGCCGCCCAGGACGACGAGGGGCGGATCAATCTCATGCTCTTTCAGACGATGGACGGTTACGACTCCAGCCGCCTGCTGCTGCCGTCGCTGTTCGACCGGCTGCGCGAGTACCTCGGCGGCCCGTTCGCGGCGGCGATTCCCAATCGCGACGTGCTCCTGTGCTTCCGCGACGACGAGGAGACGATCGACCGCCTGCGCCCGCAGATCACCTCCGACTTTCAGCGTATGCCGCACCAGATCACCGACCGGCTGTTGCTGGTCACGCTCGACGGCATTGCGCCGCTTGAGGTCGCGCCGCTGGAATGACGCGCGCTTCAGCTTTTCAAAACGCCTGGACCGCCGTAGTGTGAGGCGATGGACCTTCGTCACGATCTTCAGTTCGCGGTGGAGCTTTCGCGCGGGGCGGGGCGCATTATTCTGGATCATTACGGGAATGTCGATCGGCTGACCAAGCGGCATGAGGAGGCCGTCACCATCGCCGACCGCGACAGCCAGCGGCACATCGTCGCGGCGCTGCGCAAACAGTTTCCGGGGGACGGCATCATCGGCGAGGAGAATGAAACCGGCGACGCCATCACGTTCGATTGCCGCGATCCGCTCGGCCGCAACTGGGTGATTGATCCGATCGACGGCACGAATAATTTCGTGGCGGGACTGGGAAATTTCGCTGTCGCGGTGGGGCTGCTGGACGCGGGGCGCCCGGTGCTCGGAGTGGTTTATGATGTGACGCGCGATCTGATGTATGCGGCGGCGCGCGGGCAGGGGGCGTGGCTGGGGAATAAGCCGCTGAAGGTGCGTGCGACGCCGCCCGGCGACAGCTCGCTGATCATGCTGACCAGCAGCGTCGCCGACGAGCAGAACCGGCTGCCCGCTTATCCGATCAAATGGTTCACGCAGACGAATTGGAAAATCAGAATGTTGGGAACCGCCGCGATCGAATCGGCGATGGTGGCGGCGGGCGTGGCGCACGGGGCGATCACGATCAACGGAAAGCTATGGGATGCCGTCGCGCCGGCGGCGCTGGTGCTGGAGGCGGGTGGGCTGGTGACGGATTTAAGCGGGAAGCAGGTATTTCCGTTCGATCTGCGAAATTATTCTGGGGCGAGAGTGCCGTACCTGGCAGCGGGTCCGGCGTCACACGCCGTGCTGCTCAAGGACACCGCGGGAGGGTGAAGCCGCTTAATCGGAGCCGAGATGGGCCAGTTCCGGTTCGGGAACGGTGGGCAAATCCAATTCGCGATGCACGACTTTCCGGTACCCGAGCTGGTTGATGACTTCGAGCACTTCCGTCCAGGTGGGATACATTCGCTTGTTGACTTTCTTGTAGGTCTGGATGGCCATGACGAATTCGAATTGCTCGGCGGTCATTTCGCCCTCCTCGGCGCTGCGGCGTTCGTCGGACAGGCGGCGGCCGGGTCCGCGGCGGCGTTCCAGGCCGGTATCGCCTTCCTGGCGGCGATCAGTGGCGGTCTTGCGGCGTTCGGGGCCGGTATAGCCGACGGCAGCGGCGGATTTGGTCCGGCGATCCACGCCGAGGCGCCGATCCACGACGCTTTCACGGCGATCAGGCCCCTGGCCGCTGCGCTTCTCCGCCGTGTCCGCAGGCTCTTGGGTCGGGAATTTCATGCGGCATACCTCCGATCATCCATCGAATTGTCATCGCCATCACTTGAGATCGGTCCCGTAGGGTTGCTGGTCCGATAAACCAAATCGCCGGTAGTCCTTGTTTCGCTCGCGCAACCGGACGAAATGTAATGTATGTCAAACCTGGGTTCCCGTTATCAGCAGCCCACGCGGAGGCTTTGCCTTCCGCCGAGCACGCCAACGGTGGGCGCACCGACAACGGGCGCACCAAGAACGAGCGCAGCAAAAATGCAGCGGCCAGTGATGGACACCATCGGTTCCGGGTCTTCACCGCCCAATCCTCGCGGGTTTCATCTCTTGCGGCAAACGCCGCGGGATTTGATGGCGGACGACACGCACCCGCGCCGGCGAATCATTCGCGGAATTCTTTACCAGATCGCGCTGCTGCCCCCGACGGTCATGCTGCTGACGGCCGCGCTGGTCTACACGCGGACGCATCCACTGCCGCTGCCGCAGCCGTCCGATCCGCTCATGCAGGGCATCTATTACGAGCCGATCAATCTGCTCACCGAGGACGACGTGCGGCTCGACGCATGGCTCGTCCCTGCGCTCGACGCGCAGCAGGTCACGGCCGACGGGGATCAGTCGTTGCATGAGCGATTTCCCGCGGTGGTTCTCGTTCATGGATTCGGCATGTCGCGCCAGCAGGTGCTGCCGCTGGTGGCGCCGCTGCATCAGCGCGGTTGGGTCGTGCTGGCCCTGGCCATGCGCGGCAGCGGATCGGTCAGCGCGGGACAAACATTCGGCCTCAACGAATCACTGGATGTGAAGGCGGCGGTTGAGTTGCTGCGGCGCAGGCCGTACGTGGATGCGGCGCACATCGCCGTTGTGGGAATCGGCAGCGGAGCCAACGCGGCGATCATCGCCGCCGACCGCGATCCGGCGCTGACGGCGCTGGTGCTGGATTCACCGACGCAAACCGGAGATCAGGCTCTGCTGCAGCACATCGTCCCCGCTTCGCCGCTGCTGAGGTGGTGGCTTCTGCCGGTTTGCAAGGTGGCGTTCACCGTCGGCTACGGCGTGGACGTGGATGACCTGGATGTGTCGCAATATGGTCACGTCCTGGCGGCGCGGCCGACGCTGCTGATGCGCTGGCCGCAGGACGCGCGCGGCGATCTTCCGCCGCAGCGCGTGACGCAGATCACTCAGTTTCTCGACAACGTGTCGGGTCGTTCCAGCGGCCACGCAGACGTTCAACCGTAAATCAGGCGAATTCCACATCCGCCACGCGATGCCGCGCGATCGCGGCGACGTGCACCTCGGCCGCAGGTTCGTGACCGTCCCAGCTCGGCCAGAGAATGATGCGCTGCCGATCGGCGCTGACCGCCGCGACGCGATCGGCCGCCGCCGCTGCCAGACGCGCTCCGCTGTGAACGCTGACGTATTGCGTCACCAATTCGTCATCCAACGCCACGCACTGAAGCGGGCCGCTTTCCGTCGCCAGGAGCAACCGCGTCGAGCCGAGCCACGGCAGGCCGCACGCGGCGCTGACTTGCCCGGTCCGCTTGGCGCGGTGCGTGATTTGCAAACTCACGCCGTCGCGGCGGCACAACTGGCCGTCTTCATGCACCATCAGCAGCGCGCCGCTGGATTCGCGGATCATGCAGAGCACGGGAGCGGAACAAGCGGCGTCCACTT
>Ga0182024_10022629_pt1 | contig 11319 bp, 7 predicted proteins | sample P32metaG_FD_120480 | JGI IMG/M metagenome (GOLD analysis project Ga0182024, IMG submission 120480) | Permafrost microbial communities from Stordalen Mire, Sweden - P3-2 metaG (Illumina Assembly) | ecosystem: Environmental > Terrestrial > Soil > Wetlands > Permafrost | place: Sweden: Stordalen... | reverse complement strand
TCACGATCCGCTGCAAGAAGTGCGGTGAAAACATCCCGGCTCCGGTAGGCACCATGCCGGATTCTTGGATCGCCGCGCAGTGTCCGCTGTGCGGAGAGAAGAGAAACTACCTCCCATCCGAGATTTTCCAAGGTAAACTCTCGTACAAACTTGGTCCCAAACCGGTGCGCTCAGTGGTGCTCTGATGGGCGAAATGAAGCGAGCGATTGCGCGCGAGCGGGAGGCCTGGGCGGAGCAAATGCAAGAGCAGACGCGAATGAAGTCGACACTGGTCATTGCCGCCGCGATCATAGCGGCCGTTCGCCTTGCGCGCGACCCGGATATAAGCCGCCCCTCTCCTCGTCTCACTGCCGTGGTCTCCGACAGCGTGAACTTGGCGCGGATGATTTTGGATCGAGTGGGCCGACAGTAAGGTGGTAGCCTCGGTTCATGTGCGGACGTTACGGCCGGAGAGCGGACAAGCAGCGTATCGCAGAGTGGTTCCATACCCACAACACCGATGTGTTCAACGACGAGTACTACGAGATCAACAGCACCCGCCTCGCGCCCTCCTACAACATTTCCCCGGAAAGCATTCAGCCGATCGTGCGGCTCGACCGTGACACGGGCGAACGCGTTCTCGCACTTACGAAGTGGGGCCTCGTCCCTTACTGGTCGAAGACGCCAAAGGCGAATTTTAGTTCCATCAATGCGCGCTCCGACAAGCTTGAGAGCAGCGGCGCCTGGCGAGAGCCATGGAAACACCGTCGTTGCCTCATCCCAGCCAACTTTTTTTTCGAATGGGAACCACTAACTAAGGAGGAGGAAAAGAAGAAACTCAGCAAGCCATGGGCAGTTTCGCTTGCGAATGATGGCCTGTTCGCCTTCGGCGGTATATGGGATAAATGGAAAGGCCCAGACGAAAAGAAGAGTGAGATTGTCGTCGAAAGCTTCAGCATCATAACGACGGATCCGAATGAAGTTCTGGAGCCATTCCACAACCGATGTCCGCTCATCATCGAGCCGAAGGACTACGAACGATGGCTTGCGCCGGCCGAACCGTCACACCTTCCGATTGACCTCGTTCGGACATATCCAGCAGAAGAAATGAAAGCCTGGCGAGTCGCCAAGCTACAAGGGAATGGTCCGCACCTCCTTCAACCCTTGACCGATCCCCCGGAATCCTCTGAATCGCTCTTCGTTGAAAAGTGAACTTCTGCCCATGCAGCGCACAGTTGCGGTGCTGCAAGGCGATGCGATCCATCAGCCCGCGCAGCCTGGAATGCGACCATGCCTACCCGCCGGGCAAAGCATGTACCAGCGGGTGGTGTTGGCCGCTGGATGCCGTATTGCTTCAATTGGGGTGTGGATTTACAGAATGACCCGGGTTACAAATGGGGATCGAATTGACCGGAAGTCGCGGGGCTAATGACTGTTGGCCTTGATGCTTTCGGCTGCTTGGATAAGGCTTGTGATTTCATCCTCGGTAAAGCTGGCTTCCTTGATGTAGCGGAGCAGATTCATGACCTCGGGTTGGTCATGAAGATAGCCGACAACTTCTGGGTCCGTGGACGAGGACAAGCGGAAAAGCACGTCAGGGTCGGCCGCCATAACCTTGGCCAGCTCCTTGATTACCTCCGGCCTCGGCGGGCGCTCCTTGCCGCGCTCGATACGGCTGAGGTAGGCGGCGGAAATGCCTACCTTGATTGCCGTCTCGCGCAACCCGAGATCTTGGGCGACCCGAAGGTCGCGGATGGTCTCGCCAAAGTTTTTCATAGGGCTAATATACCTCCTTGTTTAGTGTTACGCAACATACAATTTGTCTGGTAAATGTTGCCTAAGTTTGGTATAGTTTGGTTGATTTTCACCGGTATGCTGTCAACCATTCCTGTTTTGAATCTGTGTCCTCCGCCGGCCACTGCCCTGCGGGAGAGGCTACATGAGCAATGAAGAGGTCCTGAAACTGAAAGATGTCGCCGCCTTACTAAAGGTCGGCGAGAAAACGGTCTACTCCATGGCCCAGGCCGGGGAACTGCCTGCTTTTAAGGTCCGAGGCCAGTGGCGATTCTCCCGAAAAGATATCGACGCGTGGATAGAGCAACAGAAACGTACAACCCGAGATTTCGGTGAGGACGAGCAGAAATGACATCAGCCTCGGTGAACGGAGTTTCTTCATGAGCAGTAAAAAGAACATTCAGGCCGAGAACACCATTCCAGCCGGATACACGCTCGACTACGTTTCGGGCAAACAACTCAAGGAAACGAACAAGGAATTGGTCCGGCAGCGCGTGGTTCGCGCCCTTATCCACGAATATGGATTCTCGCCGGAAGATATGGATTTGGATCTCTCCATCGGTGGCCGCAAGAAAGTGGACGTGGCCATCTTTCATCATGGCAAGGAACACACCATCGAGAATCTCGGCCGCGCTGTCATCTGCCGGCAGGAGCCAAACGTCGGAAAGAACACCGTGCGTATCCGTGATTACGAGCAGGCCGCCACAGATCTCGGCGAACTCGAGACCATCATGCGCGAGGTCGATGCGGTTCAGTACGGTCTGTGGACCAACGGTTTGGAGTTCTTTTTTGTCGAGAAAGAGCAAAAGCGCTTCGAAATCAAGTGCAACCCAATTGGCGACTGGCCAATGGCGGAAGAGTCGATCGGCACCAAGGATGTCATCTCCGATGCCCACATCCGCGTTGCCGACGCCGAAATGCTCAAGATCACCTTCCGCCGTTGCCACAACTTCATCCACGGCAACGAAGGCATGCCCAAGGATGCCGCCTTCTGGCAGTTCCTCTACCTGATTTTCTGCAAGATGCACGACGAGAACCTGCGTACCAAGCAGCGTCAGGCCTGGCAGCGCCGCTTCTGGGCTGGCCCAAAGGAACAATTCGAGGCCCAGGGCCGCAAGGCCATCCGCGTCCGCATCGAGGAGCTTTTCGCCGAGGTCAAGAAGAAGTATAAGAATATTTTCCGGGGTAACGAGGAGATCGCCCTCTCCGACCGGGCGCTTGCCTTTATCGTTTCTGAATTGGCCAAGTACGATTTCACCCGCACGGATGTCGATGCCAAGGGCGTGGCCTACCAGGAGCTGGTGGGCGTCAACCTGCGCGGCGACCGTGGTCAGTATTTCACTCCCCGGGGCGTCGTTAAGCTGGTGGTTGAAATGCTCGATCCCAAGGAGAGCGAAACACTGCTGGACCCGGCATGTGGCACTGGTGGCTTTCTTGTCGCCACCCTGGGACACATGCTGAAGGAGTTCCGCAAGGAGCAAAAGACTCAGCCCGGCAACGAAAACACCTCTGAGTTCCTAAACGTCCACGAGCGGCTGAGGGAGTACGCCGCAGCCAATGTATTCGGGGCCGACTTCGATCCTTTCTTGATCCGCGCCGCCCAGATGAACATGGTGCTGGCCGGCGATGGCCGTGGCCACATTTACAACATCAATTCCCTGGAGTTCCCGTTGGGGCATCTGGCCGATCTGTCCTCCGCCAAGAAGGAAATCTCGCTAGGGTCGGTCGACATCATCGCCACAAACCCGCCGTTTGGCTCGGATATTCCGATTACCGACGACCACATACTGGAACAGTATGAACTGGCCCATAACTGGGAGCCAGATGGCGAAGGCGGTTTCCGCAACACCGGTGTCCTTAAAGGCAGCGTAGCGCCCGAAATCCTATTCATCGAGCGCTGCATCAAGTGGCTCAAACCCGGCAAGGGACGTATGGGCATCGTTCTGCCCGATGGGGTTCTTGGCAATCCGGCGGCGGAATACATCCGCTGGTGGATCATGCGCGAGACCCAGGTACTGGCCTCTGTCGACCTGCCGGTAGAAGCGTTCATCGCCGAAGCAAATGTCAACATCCTCACCAGCCTGCTGTTCCTCCGTCGCAAGGACGAAAAGGAAAAGCATCGCGAGGCGCTGTGTGGTGTGGAGGAGTATTCGGTCTTCATGGCTGTGGCTGACAAGGTTGGCATGGATCGCCGAGGCAACAAGCTCTACAAGCGCACGCCAAACGGCGAAGAGATCGTAGAGCCCAAGCAGCATACCGAGCGCATCCGAATTGGAGGGCACGTTGTGGAACGGACCCTGACCCGCAGCGAAAAGGTCGAGGACAACGATCTGCCGGTTATTGCTGAGAAGTATCGCGAGTTTCAGAAGGAGCATGACGGATGTGCGAGCAAGACGAAGTCACTGAAGTCCCGCAAGCAGTAGCAGAAGAGAGCAATCCGGATAACTTTTTCTTCGATCTCCTGACTGGCGAGAAGGAAAGCGCAACGCCCAAGAAGCTGCTTGCTCAGAAGGTGCTGCGCCAACTCATCAAAAGCTACGGATTTGACCGTGATGATCTTGAGGTCAATTACAATCCGCAGGTACAAGGTCAGGGACGAAAGCGGATCGACATTGCTGTTTTTCGGCCAGGCGTCGAACACAACAATGACAATCTGCAGCGGGTCATTGTTTGCAAAGTCCAGAAAAAGCGCGAAAAACTTCGGTCCATTACAGAAGCTGAAACGGACCTGCGTGAACTCAAAGAGTTGTTGGAGCTCATACCGGGCGCCACTCTCGGAATGTGGACCAACGGACAAGAGGAGTTCCTGTTTCAGGTCGAGCGCACACGCTTTGAGGTTCGGCAAAAGCCACTCGGTGTGTGGCCGGTACCCGGTGAACACACAACTGATCTAGACCGCACTGGCGGTGTAATTCAAGTTGGAGCCGATGCTGAAGGCCTGGAAGACGCACTATCGCGGTGCTTTCTGTACCTCTCAAGCAATCAAAATATTGGCCTTGGAGATAAGGCTGGCTTTCAACAACTTGCTCTGATTCTGTTTGTGAAAATGTATGACGAAACGAGACCTTTAGGTGATAGAGAGTTCTGGATTAAAGGAGAGGAGCCATTCACACCCGAAGGTCAACAGGCAATACACAACAGAATTCTTTCCTGCCTTCGAGGCGCAGTAGCCTGGCAACCCAATGTGCTCGCACAGGACTGGATGCTGCATTTGACGCCCAGACAGACTGCACGCGTAGTAATGGAGTTGGCCCGTTATTCGTTGAGCGAAACCCAGCCCCGCTATCGCACTGACGCTTTTCGCTCGATTGCGCGCGGCGTGATGGATGGGCGAGATGGCCGTTATCCCACACCTCTCAACGTAGCTGAAATGGCAGTTGAGATGCTTGATCCTCAGCCCGGTGAACGGATATTAGACTGCTCCAGCGGCACTGGAACGTTCCTCGCCATGACAGCGGTGCACATCTTCAAGAAGAAGCTGGCGGCGCTTGGCACCACAGTAGACGAAGCTACAAGCGAGCAAATCCGCAGAGCGCAAAACGAAACCGCTGACTGGGCAGCTATCAATGCCCTGGGGTGCGATATTGATCCTTTCCTGGCAGTGACCAGCCGCATGAACCTGTTGTTCACTACTGGGAATCCCGGCCGAGTGTTCCGCATTGACGCGCGCACCTTTCCAGATGGCGAACTTGATGGCAATGAGGCCGCTCGCCCCGCTATGCAGTTGGGCACAATGGATGCTGTCTTGCTCAACCCCTGGTTCTCGACTAAAGAGGCGGTGAGCGAGGCCGCCATTCTGCAGCGCTATGAGTTAGGCAACAACTGGGAGCCGGATGAGGAAGGTGGATACCGCAATTCCGGCAATCTGAATGCAGGCGGAATTCCACCTGAGGTGCTGTTCCTCGAACGTGCTTTACAGTGGGTAAAGCCTGGAACCGGTCGCGTAGGCATCCTGCTGCCTGATGGCTTGCTGGGCAATCCCGGCGATGAATATGTTCGTTGGTGGATTCTGCGCCATTGTGAAGTGCTCGCCTCCGTTGACCTGCCAGTTGAGCCGTTCAAGGTCACCGTCAAGGAGTACGGCTTGACACCAGCCTTGCCTAGTCTTCTGGTATTGCGCCGGCGCAGTCAGGAGGAGTTGATCAACACCGAACATCCTGAATACAAGGTCTTCATGGCCGTTGTAGATCGTGCGGGTGTAGATGCCAGGGGTAATCTTCTCTTCCAACGTTCACCCGATGGAGAAGAGTTGATCTTTGCTGAGGAAGTGATTGAGCGTGTTCGCCAAGGTGGTGGAATCCAAATTCGGCGTAGTGCGCGTCGCAATCGCCGCATTCATGACGAGTTGCCGCTGGTGGCTGAGAAATACAAAGAATTCCGTGCGACCGGCGAGGTGGCAATATGAGCAGAAGATTTCAAGTGAAGGCCGTGCCAAGCACCTGGCTTGAGAGCAACGGAAGGCGACTCGATTGCGGGCCGTATGTTTCAGGTGCCATTGAGGCAAGAGAACTCCTTAGAAGATTTACAACTTCGCCCCTCAAGAGAGTCACTACTGGTCATGAAGGAGGAATTTATAACGGCCCACAATTTTCACGTAACTACGTTGATGATTCGCGGTTTGGAGTTCCGTTTCTAACAACATCATCTTTGCTTCAGGCTGACCTCAGCTTAGTATCCTATCTCAGTAGGAAGGATGCTGAATCTTCCAAGCTGCGTTTTTTAGGAATTACTGAAGGAATGACACTGATTACCTGTTCAGGAACAATCGGCAGGATGACTTATGCCAGGAAAGACATGGAAGGCATGTGGTCCAATCAGGACATTATGAAAGTGGTACCGAATCGAGACTGCATTTCTCCCGGGTACCTCTTTGCATTTCTTTCAAGTCGCTACGGTTTGCCTCTAGTGCTCAATGGAACCTATGGAGCAATTATTCAGCACATAGAGCCTCAGCACATTTCAGACCTTCCTGTCCCACGATTGGTCAGAATAGAAGACCAAGTCCATGCGTTGGTTCAACAGGCTGCAGATCATAGAACGGGTGCTTCGGAACGTCTTAAACGGGCAGCAACATCTATAGCCGAGCAACTTGGTGGACCGATTTTGCGCGAAACCTATTCCATTGCTCAGATAGTAACCTCATCTGAAATAGTGAGGACGATGAGAATGGAAGGTTACTATTTTAATCAGAGAGCTAGAGAGGCCGACGTATGGGCAACAACCCATCATCATGGATTTTGGAATCTTGGTGACATTGCTGATGTGTTCGATGTACCTCTATTCAAGCATATTTATGTTGAGTCAGAGCATGGAATGCCTTTCTTCACTTCAGGAGAATTGTTTAAGCTAGACAGAAAGCCTGAGAAATACCTTTCAACTACGCAAACAAAAGATCTTGATAAGTACATCCTTGGGCGAAACTGGGTATTGCTAGCACGTTCTGGGCAATTGGGGGGGATTATTTGCAGGCCGCAATTCTCTGACTCATCGCTGGAAGGTGCTGCTACATCTGATCATGTGATTCGAATTGTATCTAAAAATGAGGATGTTCCACCTGGCTACATTTACGCGTATCTGTCTACGCCAGAGATAGGTTATCCACTCCTGATGAGAACGTCTAGTGGTACTTCGATTCCAGCCCTCTGGCCAACGTACCTGAAATCCATTCCAGTTGTCCGAGCACCGATCCCCTTTATGAAAATGATCGATGCTGAAGTTAAAAGCGCTTTTGAGATGCGCGTCGAAGCAACTCGTTTGGAGGATGAGGCTCGCGACCTTGTCGAGCGCACTATCGAGGAGGGAGGGCGCTAATGGCGAGGGTGATTCCAATTGGACAACCAGCGAACGACGCCGAGAGAACTGCAATCGGGTTTCTCCGGGATCACCTGCCTGAAAGTTGGTTGATCTTTCACAACTTCGAAATGCGCCAAGGCGAGGAGGTATTTGAGATCGATCTCGCCCTCCTCGCGCCTCACGCGTTGTATTTGGTGGACATCAAGGGCACTCACGGCAACATCGATGTGTACGGTTCAAAGTGGTATCCCGAGGGACGTCAACCGTTCGTCTCACCGCTGGCCAAACTGCGTAGCCATGCCAAGGTCATGGCTACAATCATCCGCGAGAGCAATACTGGGTCGATCGAACTGCGCAAAGCCCATGTGCACGCCACTGTGCTGTTGACCGCAGATGATGCTGCTGTAATCGACCCTGAAGGCAAAGACGGTCCCGATGTGACCAATTACAAGCGGTGCCTGAAATACTTTCGAGAAACGAGTCGTATCCCAGCAAGCCGACTGAAGGACATCACCCGCTTCCATGCTCAGATTGCCAAGGCAATCACCGGAAAAGCTAAGCCGCGAAGCGCCGCACTCGTGTTTCGCGACTGGCAGGTGGAAGAGCGGCTTGGCGGGACTGATCGCTACACGGAATATCGTGCCAAGCACAACTTGCTTGGCAAGAGCGGCGGCTTTGCACGCTTGCGGGTCTACAAAGCAGACCCATATCAAGATGAAGCCGCACGCAAGGAAGAGTTTAAGAAAATCAGTAATGCCTATCGTGCTGTGGCGCACATGCCGACTCACGCCAATGTGCTGGCCGTAAAAGATCTCTTCGTCTCAGACGAAGAAAATCAGGTAGTGCTGGTCACTGAAGATTTACCCGGTCAATCCTTGCGTCTTCACATCAAAAAGCCCTCAATGGCGCTCACCTTTGACCAAAAGCTCCAGGTGATGCAAGACGTACTGGCCGCTCTCGACCATGCGCACCGGTATGAAGTAATTCATCGCAACCTCACACCGGATGCAGTTCTCGTGACCAAGGGAGGTCAATCCAGGGTCACTGGATTTGACTTCGCCCGGGTTGGCAAGAACCGCACATCGACCATAGCTGATCAGGTTGTGGATGATCTGGATCCCGCTTATCAGGCTCCGGAGTGCGACAAGGATCCGAGGCAAGCAAGCATCGCTTCCGACCTCTATGCCGCCGGGCTGATCTTTTACGAGTTGCTAACCGGCGAACTTCCCTTTGAAAGCATCGACCAGATGATGGAGGCCGACGGAAAATTCCCGATGAAGCCCTCGGAGCACAAGCCGGACCTTCCCAAGGGAATGGACGACTGGTTGCAGAAGTTTTGCGAATTTGACCCCGAGGAACGTCATGCCAGCGCGGCGATCGCCCGCAAAGGCTTGGATGACCTGATTCTGCCTGAGGCCAAGAACGACACTGCTCCCGACAGTAGCAGCCAAACTGCGGCTGGAGCGCCGCTGCCAGACAATTTACGGCAATTGCCAAAAGACTTTGTACTCGCAGAGCGCTTCACAATACAGCAGAAGCTTGGAGAGGGCGGCTTCGGTGCCGCTTACAAAGTGTTTGATGCTTACGGAGATGTCGTCCGTGTCATCAAAATCATCGACAAGGACCGTCGGAGTGTTTTTGAGCGTCTTAGACGCGAATATAAAACCTTGACCAATCTGCCAGAACATCCACACGTAGTGAAAGTGATCTGGGCAGATCGCATGGCCGACACCAAGCAAACGCCGTATATCGTCTTTGAATATGTCGAAGGTTTGGACGTTTCGGACTTGATCGATGCGGAGGCGTTATCGCTTGATGATGCGGTGCGTATTGTGCGCGAGGCTGCCGAAGGGCTAGCCCATCTCCATAAACACGGCGTTTACCATCAGGACGTCAAGCCCTCTAATCTGCTGTGGACTGACAAGGGCGTCCGCATCATCGATTTCAATGTTGCAGTCTCAGAAAACGACGAGGTCCAAGGTGGTGGCGGCACGCGCCGCTATCTGCCGCCGGATTACGATTACTCCTCCGAGCCAAATGCCTCGGATCGAATAGACCGCGACCTTTATGCCCTGGGTATCTCCTTTTATGAGTGTTTGACCGGCAAGTACCCATTCGACGACCCCACGCCGCCGATCAAGGACCAACCCAAGGATCCAAAGCAGTTCAAAGGCTGTTCCGACCTCAACTCTTCACTGATCAATGTTCTGGTGAAGATGATCGCGCCAGAGCGCAAGGATCGCTATGTGTCGGCGGAGGAGTTCCTGATTGCACTGGCCGAGGTCAAGCGCTATCGTTCAGTGCTGACCACAGGCGAGATTGGAGCTGGACCCAAGGTGGTGGCCAAACTGGGCTTCGAGCCGACCAAGCCCAACACCAACCCTTTTGTCACCCATCTGCTGACTCTCTACAGCCAGAGCCAGGTTTCCAATGCGGGCACACGTGGCCTCGACGAAGTTGGCAAGGCCACCTATGTCCCAACCTACCTGGACGAGAAACTCAAGCCCGCGTTGCTCAAGGGTGAGTTCAAGCTGGTGATCATCAGCGGCAATGCTGGTGACGGCAAGACTGCGTTCATTCAACAGTTCGAGGCCTTTGCCGAGAGCAAGGGCGCACAGATGCAGCGTGGCGCGAATGGCGCGGTTTTCCAGCTCAAGGGGCACACATTCCAGAGCAACTACGACGGCAGTCAAGATGAAGGCGACGAACGCAATGACGCCGTGCTGCAGAAGTTTTTCGCCCCCGTTGCTAGCAAGAACGGTTCTGGACGGCCTGAGAATCATACCCGCCTGATCGCCATCAACGAGGGACGTCTGGTTGATTTCTTCCTCGAGCATGAAGAGGAATTCCCGGTGCTCGCCAAGCAGATTCAGCAGGGTTTGGCCGGGGCCGCTCCGCAAGATGGTATCGCGGTCATCAACCTCAATATGCGCTCGGTAGTCGCCGAACCTGAGGAAGGTCAGCCCTCGATTCTGGAGCGTCTGATCGCCCGCATGACGCAACAGGAATATTGGCAGGCCTGCGAGAAGTGCAACCTAAAGGGCAAATGCTATGCCTACCACAACGCTCGGACCTTCCAGGACTCGGTTGCCGGTCCCAAGGTGATCGAGCGCTTAAAGATGCTCTACACCATTACCCACCTGCGTGGCCGTCTGCACATCACTATGCGCGATCTGCGTTCGGCGCTGGCCTTCATGCTGGTGGGCACTCAGGATTGCGACGGCATTCACCAGCTCTATCAGCGCGGCGGTGAAGAGACTCAGAACCGCATCCTCGACGGTTTCTACTTCAATTCGTGGCTGGGCGGGGCTGAAGGTTCCAATGACCGTCTGATTTCCCTGCTGCGCGAGATCGACGTCGCTGAAGTCAGCAACCCTGATCTGGACCGCGAACTTGGCTTCCTCAATCCCGAGACAAAGGCCATGAGCCGCTTCTCGTTCGCGGAAAGAATCGGGTACGACGAACAGCTGGTGGAGACGCTGTTCCGCGAACTGCCCAGAGATTACTCGTCGAAGAACCGTGCGCGACTGATCGCCAAGCATCGGAATTACCTCTCGCACATGCGTCGTCGCCATTTCTTCGAGCGGCGCGATGCACGGTGGGAAGAGATGCTGCCCTACGCAAGCATCGATCCCTTCCTGGATGCAATTGAGAAGCCTGGGTTGAAAAGCCCGGATGAGGTAGTCGCCGTGCTCGGAGCTATCAATCGGGGCGAAGGCTTGAGCGATCCTGCGCGGTTGGGCAACCAGTTGG
>Ga0182024_10022628_pt1 | contig 11319 bp, 8 predicted proteins | sample P32metaG_FD_120480 | JGI IMG/M metagenome (GOLD analysis project Ga0182024, IMG submission 120480) | Permafrost microbial communities from Stordalen Mire, Sweden - P3-2 metaG (Illumina Assembly) | ecosystem: Environmental > Terrestrial > Soil > Wetlands > Permafrost | place: Sweden: Stordalen... | reverse complement strand
CACGGTGCCGCCGGCGACCGCGTTGCCCGCGGGGTCGGTCATCGCCATCTTGAGGACCATGCCTGCCGGTCCCCAGACCGACCCCGGTAGCTTGCCGCCCGCCGCCAGCACGATGGGATTGGTGTTTGGCACGGTCAAACTGGAATCGGTGTAGGTGGTGGCCGGCGTCGATCCGCCGGCCGAATATAGGTAAACCCGGTAACCCGCGTGCACCCGCCCCTGCCTGGAGAAAGCATCTACGATCCCCGGAATGGGACTCAAAAATGCGTTGTTCACGGAGCGCTTACGCTTCCCATGGCTAGTTGAACTCCGATGTAAAATCTTACAATCGACGCATGACGCACTTTTCACCAGGGCAGGTAGGTGCGGCAATCGGCAGGCTCTATACTGCCGCACTGAATGACGCGGATGGGGTTTTTTCGGAGGTTCGAATTGGCGAAGACAGCGTTGATCACGGGAATCACGGGACAGGACGGTGCGTATCTGGCCGAATTCCTGTTGGGAAAGGGCTACGAGGTACATGGTGTCAAGCGTCGCGCGTCCTCCTTCAACACCGACCGTATCGATCATCTCTATCAGGATCCGCATGAGACCGATGTCCGGCTGCGGCTGCACTACGGCGACCTGACCGATTCGACCAATCTCATCCGCATCGTTCAGGAAGTTCAGCCGGACGAGATCTACAACTTGGCCGCGCAAAGTCACGTGGGCGTGTCGTTCGAAACCCCCGAGTATACGGCGAACGCGGATGCAATCGGCACGTTGCGGATGCTCGAGTCGATCCGCATGCTGAAGCTCGAGTCCAAGACCCGCTTCTACCAGGCCTCCACGTCGGAAATGTTCGGCAAGGTCCAGGAGATTCCGCAGCGTGAGACCACGCCGTTCTACCCGCGCTCCCCTTACGGGGCCGCGAAGGTGTACGCGTACTGGATCACGGTGAACTATCGGGAGGCCTATGGCCTCTACGCCTGCAACGGCATCCTGTTCAATCACGAATCCCCCCTGCGAGGCGAGACCTTCGTTTCGCGCAAGATCACCCGGGCGCTGACGCGAATTCACGTCGGTTTGCAGCAGACGCTGCATCTGGGCAATCTCGATTCCCGGCGCGATTGGGGGCATGCGCGAGACTACGTCAAGGCCCAATGGCTGATGCTGCAGCAGGACGAGGCGGAGGATTACGTCATCGCCACCGGCAAGCAATACTCGGTGCGCGATTTCGTGATCGCCGCCGCCTCGCTCCTCGACATGAAAATCGAATGGGAGGGGGAGGGAGTCGACGAGGTCGGCGTGGATACGGCCACGGGCCGCAAGCTGGTGCGGGTCGATCCGCGCTACTTCCGCCCGACCGAGGTCGAGACCTTGCTGGGCGATCCCACCAAGGCACGGGAACGCCTCGGCTGGACCGCCGAGACCGAGTTCGGGGAACTCGTCTCGGAAATGGTGGCCGCGGACTTGGACACCGCGAAGCGCGATGCCATGGTCGCCAAGGAGGGCTACAAGGTGTACAGCCACCATGAGTAGCGCCGGGCCGATCGCCCCGGAGTCCCGGATCTTCGTGGCCGGTCATCGGGGACTCGTCGGCTCGGCAGTGGTGCGCGCCCTCGAGGCGCAAGGCTATCGCAATCTTCTGCTGCGCACGCATGCGGAACTCGATCTCACCGATCAACTCGGGGTGCGCCGCTTTTTCGATGAGACACGGCCCCAGGCGGTGATCATGGCTGCCGCCCGGGTCGGGGGAATTCAGGCCAATAATTCGCGTCCGGCCGAGTTCATACGTGACAATCTCTTAATCCAGGACAATGTCATCGATTCGGCGCATCGAAGCGGTGTGGGCAAATTCGTGTTCTTGGGATCGAGCTGCATCTATCCCAAATTGGCGCCGCAGCCCATCAAGGAGGATTATCTGCTGACCGGCCCCCTGGAACCCACCAACGAGTGGTATGCCATCGCCAAAATCGCCGGTGTGAAGATGTGTCAGGCGTTTCGTCGCCAATACGGGTTCAAGGCGATTTCGCTCATGCCCACGAACCTGTACGGGCCCGGCGACAACTTCGATCTGGAGAACTCGCACGTGTTGCCGGCGCTCATCCGCAAGATTCACGAGGCCAAGTTGCGCGGGGACCCCAAGGTCGTGGTTTGGGGAACCGGCACGCCGAGGCGCGAATTTCTGCACGTGGACGATCTGGCGGATGCCGTTCTGTATCTTTTGCAAACTTATGACGATGAGGCCGTCGTCAACATCGGCTGGGGCGAGGATGTCACCATCCGAGAACTTGCGGAGGTCATCGTGTCGGTAATCGACTACAAGGGTCAGTTGAGTTTCGATACTACAAAGCCGGATGGCACACCGCGTAAGCTTCTTGATGTCGATCGATTGCATGCGCTCGGTTGGCGGCCGAAAATCCCCCTGCGAGCCGGAATCGATGGCACCTACCGGTGGTTTCGAGAAAATTTTACAGCGGCCCGGCTTTGAGCCGGCGATTGCGAATTTCCCGCGGGTCAACCGAGTGAGGCGTGGCACGTTGCAAATAGTTAATTAGTGCAAATTAGATCTGCCTGCGCGTATTTTCTGTAAACTGGCGCGAAGGGAGAGCAACTCCTCGCTCCAATAACCGGTAACGATGGCGAGGACATGGGGGTGCAGTCATGGAGGCTCGCGTTGGGATCGAAGAACGTGGTACGCACTGACGACTTCCTGCGGCGGGCTGTCGAATGGCCGCGCTCAACCAAACGCCTCATCTCCGTCTGCGCGGATACCATCACGATACCGCTTGCCCTTTGGTCGGCACTGAGTCTGAAAGCCGGCCGACCCGTGATGAATACCGAAGATTGGCCGGCCTATCTCGCCGTCGTCATGATCAGCCTCCCAATCTTCGTGCGCTTCGGCCTGTATCGCGCCGTCATCCGGTTCCTGGGCCACAAGGCCATCTTCGCGGTGGCTCTGGCAATCGTGTTGAGCGGTGTCCTGCTCGCGGTCTTGGGGTCCACGCTCCGGCTCCCCGGACTTTCCATCAGTTCGGTCATCATCTATTCCTGCCTCGCCCTTTTGTACGTCGCGGGCTCGCGATTCGTCGTGCGCTACTACCTGCTCACGCGCTATATTCAACCGACCGAAGCGCGCGTGGCCATCTACGGCGCGGGTGATGCGGGCGCGCGATTGTCGTCGGTACTCTCGACGACCCGTGCGTTCGATCCGATCGTCTTCATCGACGACAACCGCAGTCTTCAAGGCCGGATGGTCAACGGCATCAAGGTTTTCTCGCCCGATCAGTTGCCCGACCTCATCAAGGATCGAAAGATCGACCGCGTGCTGCTCGCCTTGCCGTCCCTCACCCGCCGCCGCAGGCGCGAGATCTTGAGCGCGCTCGAGCCGTTGAGCGTCCATGTCCAGACCGTGCCGGAGTTCGAGCAGCTGGTGACCGGCAAGGCCAACGTGGAGGATATCCGCGAGGTCGACGTGTGCGACCTCCTGGGCAGGGACTCCGTACCCCCGAAGGCCGGGCTGTTCGAGGCATGCATCCGCGACAAGGTGGTCATGGTGACGGGTGCGGGCGGCTCCATCGGCTCGGAGCTCTGCCGCCAGATCATCGGCTTGGGGCCGAAGCGCCTCGTACTGTTCGAGATGTCCGAGCTCGCGCTCTACAACATCGAGCGTGAGCTGCGCACCGTCGCCGAGCAAAATTCATTCCCGGTCGAGCTCGTGGGCCTGATCGGCAACGGACATCACAAGCTCAGGATGCGCGATGTCCTTCTGGCGTACCGCGTCCAGACGCTGTATCACGCCGCCGCATATAAACATGTCCCGATCGTCGAGCAGAACGTGATCGAGGGCCTCTACAACAACGTGATCGCAACCTGGAACACGGCGGAGGCCGCGCACGAGACCGAGGTCGAAACCTTCGTGCTGGTGTCGACGGACAAGGCGGTGAATCCGACCAATGTGATGGGCGCGACCAAACGCTTTGCGGAGATGGTTCTTCAGGGCCTGCACAGCCGCGGAACCAAGACCCGGTTTTGCATGGTGCGCTTCGGAAACGTACTCGCCTCGTCGGGCTCGGTCGTTCCCCTGTTCAGCGAACAGATCAAAGCCGGCGGTCCGGTGACCGTAACGCACCCGGAAGTGATCCGTTACTTCATGACCATTCCGGAAGCTGCGCAGCTCGTCATCCAGGCCGGCTCGATGGCGGACGGCGGCGAGGTGTTCGTGCTCGACATGGGCAAGCCCGTGCGGATTTGCGACCTCGCGAAGCGGATGATCCATCTCATGGGCCTGACCGTGCGCGATGAGCAATATCCCGACGGCGACATCGAGATCGCATTCACCGGCTTGCGGCCGGCCGAGAAGTTGTACGAGGAGCTGTTGATCGGCAACAACGTGACCGGGACCCAGCATCCGATGATTCTGCGCGCGATCGAGCATTCGCTGCCGTGGGAACGTATCCAATGGATGCTCGACGAGATCGTGGGCGCCATGGGCCGCTTCGATTGCCAGCGAGCTTTGCAGCTCCTGAGCGATGTGGTGGTCGAGTACAAGCCGGCACCCGAGTCGCATGACCTCGTCTCGGCGCGTCAGGCCCTGTTGACGGCGGACGATCGCAAGGTCACCAGCTTGAAGGTCCGGCGAGTCACCCGAAACACGACGCCCACCAGCACGGGGCCCACGGACACCGCGCACCCTTGAGGCATTCAATTCTGGTCACCGGCGGAGCCGGTTACATCGGCAGCCACGTCGTCCGGCAACTGGGCGAGGCGGGAGAGCGGGTCGTCGTCCTCGACAATCTCGGCAAGGGCTTTCGCCAGGCGGTGACCAGCGGAGAGCTGGTGGTGGGCGAGGTCGGCGATCAAGCGCTGGTGTCCAATCTCCTCGCGCAGCACGAGGTCGATACCGTCATGCATTTCGCGGCGCATACCATCGTCCCCGAATCGGTCGCGCTGCCGCTCAAGTATTATGGTAACAACACCTGCTCGACCCGGGCCTTGCTTCAGGCCTGTCTCGATCGGGGCGTCCGCAATTTCGTGTTTTCCTCCACCGCCGCGGTATACGGCATTCCCGAGGAAGGCTATGCGAGCGAAGAGTCGCCCACGCGTCCCATCAATGCCTACGGCACCTCGAAGCTGATGACGGAATGGATGCTGCGGGACGTGGCGGCCGTCAATCCGCTCAAGTACGTGGCTTTGCGCTATTTCAACGTGGCGGGCTCGGACCCCTCCGGCCGGATCGGCCAGACCACCCCGGGAGCGACGCTGCTCACCAAGGTGGCGTGCGAGGCGATGGTGGGCAAGCGCGCGCATGTTTCCATCTTCGGGACCGATTACCCCACGCCGGACGGCACGGGCCTCCGGGACTACCTTCACGTCGAGGATCTGGCTTCGGCTCACCTCAAGGCTCTCGAGTACCTGCGGGCGGGCGGCCGCCCGTCCACCCTCAATGTGGGATACGGCCACGGGTATTCGGTGCGCGAGGTACTCGCCATGGTCGAGTCGGTGGGCGGCAAGAGACTCGACATCCGGGAGGAGCCGCGCCGGGCGGGCGACCCGGCGTATCTCGTGGCGCGTGCCGAGCGTATCCGCGCCGAGCTTGGATGGCACCCTCGCTACGACGACCTCGAGGCCATCGTGTCGAGCTCCCTGGCCTGGGAGCGAAAGCTGCAGCGGGAGCCCTGGACTCCCGGCTGACCGCCGCTCTCCGGCCCGACCCCGGCACCGGCTTTACTTGGTATCCCAAAACAGCTACTCTTTGCGCCCCTTTTCCCTGTCAAATCAGAATATTACGGATGCGAATCACCATCTTTGGCTCCGGCTACGTGGGCTTGGTGACGGGCGCCTGCTTGGCGGACGCCGGCAACCAAGTCGTCTGCGTGGACGTGGATGAGCGCAAGGTCGAGATGCTCAAGGCGGGCGAGATACCCATCCACGAGCCCGGGCTCGACGCGGTGGTCAAGCGCAATGCGGCGGCGGGCCGGCTGACTTTCACCACCGATGCGAAAGAGGGGGTTGAGCACGGACTTTTTCAGCTGATCGCGGTGGGCACGCCCCCGGATGAGGACGGGTCAGCGGATCTGCGCTACGTGCTCGCCGTCGCCCGAACCATCGGCGAGCATCTGACCGAGTACAAGGTCATCGTCACCAAATCGACCGTGCCGGTGGGCACCGCCGACAAGGTCGAGCGGGCGGTTGCCGAGGCGCTCCGGGCGCGATCTGCGGCCATCGAGTTCGATATGGTCTCCAATCCCGAATTCCTCAAGGAAGGGGCGGCCATCACGGATTTCATGAGGCCCGACCGGGTGATCGTCGGCACCTCCAGTGAGCGCGCGGCCGACCTCATGCGCACCTTGTACGAGCCGTTCACCCACAATCGCGACCGCATGATCGTCATGGACCTGCGCTCGGCGGAACTCACCAAGTATGCCGCGAACGCCATGCTCGCGACCAAGATCAGCTTCATGAACGAGCTCGCCAATCTGGCGGAGCGCCTCGGTGCCGACATCGAGTGCGTGCGCATCGGTATCGGCTCCGATCCGCGCATCGGCACGGCGTTCATCTACCCGGGCGTGGGGTACGGCGGCTCGTGTTTTCCGAAGGACGTGAAGGCGCTCAAGCGCTCTGCCGAGCAGATCGGCTATCCCGAGAGCCTCCTCACCGCGGTCGAGGAGGTCAACGAGCGCCAGAAGGCCGTGCTATTCGGGAAGATCAAGGCGCATTTCGGCGATCTCAGGGGACGGACCTTCGCTCTCTGGGGCCTGGCCTTCAAACCCAATACCGATGACATGCGCGAGGCGTCGAGCCGGGTGCTGATGGAGGCGCTATGGGCGGCCGGCGCCAACGTCCGTGCGTACGATCCCGTGGCGTCGGCCGAGTGTGCCCGGATTTACGGCAACCGCGCCGACCTTAAGCTCTGCAAGACCGGGCCCGATGCGCTCGAGGGAGCGGATGCGCTGGCGATCGTCACCGAATGGCGCGAGTTCAGGAGCCCCGACTTCGACCACATGCGCTCGGCTCTCAAGACCCCGGTGATCTTCGATGGGCGCAATCTCTACGATCCGGTGCACATGGAGCGCGCCGGGTTCAGCTACTATGCGATCGGCCGCGGCAGGCCGCCTTGAGGTGAGCGAGCAATGAAATTGACTCCCGTGATCCTCTCCGGGGGCGCCGGAACGCGGCTGTGGCCCCTGTCCCGCGAAATGTACCCCAAGCAGTTACTGGCGCTGGCCGGCAAGCAAACCATGCTGCAGGAGACCGCCGCCCGGTTGGCGGGAATCGAGGGCGCCGGCGATCCGGTGATCGTGTGCAATGAAGCGCATCGATTCACCGTGGCCGAGCAGATCCGCACCCTGTCCATGCGGGCGGCCGCGATATTGCTCGAGCCGGTCGGCAGGAACACCGCTCCCGCGGTGGCCATCGCCGCGCTGCAGGCCCAGAAACTCGATCCCGACGCCGTACTCCTGATCGCCCCCGCCGACCACGTGGTGCGCGACGTACGCCTGTTTCAGCAGGCAGCCGTCGTCGCGGCGCAGCTCGCGCAAGAAGGCAAACTGGTCACCTTCGGGATCGTCGCGCATGCGCCCGAGACCGGCTACGGCTACATCCGCCGCGGCGACGGCGACGGCCCCGCATTCCCGGTCGCGGAGTTCATCGAGAAGCCGCCCTTGGACCTCGCGCGCCAATTCGTCGCCTCCGGCGATTATTTCTGGAACTCAGGGATGTTCGTCTTCAAGGCGAGCCGGTATCTCAGCGAGCTCGGCCAGTTCGCTCCCGACATCCTCGAGGCAAGCCAGTCGGCGTTCGAGGCGGCAACTGCGGATCTCGACTTCGTGCGCATCGACAAAGCGGCCTTCGAGAAATGCCGCAGCGACTCCATCGATTATGCCGTCATGGAGAAGACGCGGGACGCCGTCGTTTTGCCGCTCGATGCCGGCTGGAGCGATGTGGGTTCCTGGGCTTCGCTGTTCGATGCGCTGCCCGCCGACGAGGAGGGCAACGTGCTCCGCGGCGACGTGCTGGTGCACGACACGCACGATTGCTACGTGCATTCCACCAGCCGCCTGGTCGCGGCGGTGGGCATGGACGACCACGTCATCGTCGAGACCAAGGATGCGATCCTGGTGGCGCCCAAGGAACGCGTGCAGGACGTGAAGGAGCTGGTGGCGAAGCTCAAGAAATCGGGCCGCGGGGAATCCTCCTTGCACCGCGAGGTGTTCAGGCCCTGGGGGAGCTACGACAGCCTGGATGCGGGCGAACGCTTCCAGGTCAAGCGCCTGTCCATCAAGCCGAACGGCGTGCTGTCGCTGCAGATGCACCACCACCGGGCCGAGCATTGGATCGTGGTGCAGGGGACCGCGCGCGTCACCTGCAACGAGAAAACGTTCCTCCTGTCCGAGAACGAGTCGACGTACATCCCCATCGGCGCGACCCATCGCATCGAGAATCCGGGCAAGGTCGATCTGCACATCGTGGAAGTGCAGTCGGGGTCCTACTTGGGCGAGGACGACATCGTGCGCTTCCAGGACAATTACGGCCGGCAAGGGACCAGCACTTGAGCTCGATCACGTGCTTCAAGGCCTACGATCTGCGCGGCCGGATCCCCACGGAGCTCAATGACGATGTCGCCTACCGGGTGGGCCGCGCCTATGCGGAGTTCCTCTCGCCCCGGCGCGTCGTGGTCGGCCGCGACATCCGATTGTCGAGCGAGGGGCTGACCGACGCCCTATGCCGCGGCCTCACCGACGGCGGCTCGGACGTCTTCGACATCGGCGTTTGCGGTACGGAGGGCGTGTATTTCGCGACCTTCGACGGGCGTTACGACGGCGGCATCATGGTCACCGCCAGCCACAATCCGCCGGATTACAACGGCATGAAGTTCGTGCGGGAACAATCGAAGCCGATCAGCAGTGACAACGGCCTGAAGGACATCCGCGCGATCGCCGAGCGCGGCAGTTTCGGCGAACCCAAGACCCGCGGCCTGAGGCAGCGCATCGACACCTCGTCCGCCTACATCGAGCATCTCCTGTCGTACGTGGATCTTAAGAAGCTCAAGCCCTTGAAGATCGTCGTGAACGCCGGCAACGGTGGCGCCGGGCCCGTCGTGGACCGGCTCGAGCCGTACCTGCCGTTCGAATTCATCAAGGTGCATCATGAGCCCGATGGGCGCTTTCCCAACGGCATCCCGAATCCGATGATCGAGGAGAATCGCGCGCCGACCGTGGCCGCGATCCGCGCCCACGGCGCGGACTTAGGTGTAGCCTGGGACGGCGACTTCGACCGCTGCTTCTTCTTCGACGAGAGCGGCGAGTTCATCGAGGGCTACTACATCGTGGGCCTCCTGGCATCGGTGCTCCTCAAGGGCGAGCGCGGCGGCAAGGTGGTGCACGATCCGAGGCTCACCTGGAACACCGTCGAGATCGTCGAATCCCTGGGCGGCGAGGCGGTCGAGTCCAAGTCCGGCCATGCCTTCATCAAGCAGCGCATGCGCGAGGTGGATGCCGTGTACGGCGGCGAGATGAGCGCTCACCATTACTTCCGCCGCTTCGCCTACTGCGACAGCGGCATGATCCCGTGGCTTCTGATGGGTCAGATCCTGAGCGAGACGGGGCGATCCCTGTCCTCGCTGGTCGGCGAGCGGATCGCCGCGTTTCCGGCGAGCGGAGAGCTCAATTACCGGGTGCCGGATTCCGCCGCCGCGATGGCCGCGGTCGAATCCCGCTACGGCGCGCAGGCGCTCGAAATCGACCGCACCGACGGTCAATCCTATGAATTCAGGGACTGGCGCTTCAACCTGCGCACGTCCAACACCGAGCCGCTGCTGCGCTTGAACGTCGAGGCGCGCGGCTCGGAGCGGCTCATGCGCGAGCGCACGCAAGAGCTATTCGAGATGCTGAAGTCGCACGGCGCGGTCGCCGCCGATCACTGAAAGACATCCCCATGGCCAATGCGCCCAAACTGAGCGTCGTCATTCCCGTCTACAACGAGGAACAAGTACTCGACACCCTGTTCGAGCGGCTTTATCCCGCGCTCGACAAGCTCGGGCTTTCCTACGAGTGCGTGTTCGTCAACGACGGCAGCAAGGACCGCTCGGCCGCGTTGCTCCGCCGGCAATTCCAGCGCCGTCCGCGCGAAACCCGGGTGGTGCTGTTCCATGCCAATTTCGGGCAGCATTCCGCCGTGATGGCAGGCCTTGCGCATGCGCGCGGCGAGTACGTGGTCACGCTGGATGCGGACCTTCAGAATCCGCCCGAGGAAATCGGCAAGCTGGTCGAGATGCTGGAGAAGGGCTACGACTACGTGGGGACGATCCGCATCCGGCGTCAGGACAGGCTGTGGCGCCGCTGGCTCTCGAGGGGCGTCAACAAGGTGCGCGAGTGGATCACGCCGGTGAGGATCACGGACCAGGGATGCATGATGCGCGGCTATTCGCGCTTGATCGTGGCCGCGCTCAACGAGACGCGCGAGGTCAACACCTTCATCCCGGCGCTGGCCTCGCTCTACGCCATGAACCCCATCGAGGTGCCGATCGCCCACGAAGAGCGGCACGCCGGCAAATCCAAATATTCGCTCTACAGCCTGATCAGGCTCAATTTCGATCTGATCACCGGATTCTCCGTGGTCCCCCTGCAGCTCTTCTCCATGGTCGGAATGGCGATGTCGCTGCTGTCGGCGATTCTGGTGATCGTGCTGTTCGTGCGCCGGCTGATCATAGGTTCCGAGGCCGAGGGGTTGTTCACCCTGTTCGGCCTGGTGTTCTTCTTCATCGGGTTGGCGCTGTTCGGCATCGGCCTCTTGGGCGAATACGTCGGCCGCATCTACGCGCAGGTGCGCGAGCGGCCGCGCTACCTCATCGAGGCTGTGCTCGAAGAAGGCGGCGGCGAAGGCCCGCCGCGGGGCGTCGAGCGGCGGGGCCTCGCGCAGCGGCTCCCGGCAGCGGATGCCGCCCCGGCGGAAGCCGTTCCGGTGGATACCGCCGCGGTGGATGCCGTCCCGGGCGTTCGGCGGTGACCCGTGCGGTGGTGTTCGCCTACAGCGAGGTCGGAGTTCGCTGCGTCCGCGAGCTCCTGGCGCAAGACGTGCAGATCCCGCTCTTGTTCACGCACGCCGACGATCCCAACGAGAGCCGCTGGTTCGGCAGCGTCAAAGAGCTGGCCGATTTGCATCATCTCAGGGCGGAGGTTCCGGAGGATCCCAATACCCTCGAGTGGATCGCCGAGGGACGCCGCGCGCGGCCGGATTTCGTGTTCTCCTTCTACTATCGCCATATGCTGAATTCCGCGTGGCTCGATCTCGCGAAGCGCGGAGCGCTGAACATGCACGGCTCGCTGCTGCCGAAGT
>Ga0182024_10022626_pt1 | contig 11320 bp, 10 predicted proteins | sample P32metaG_FD_120480 | JGI IMG/M metagenome (GOLD analysis project Ga0182024, IMG submission 120480) | Permafrost microbial communities from Stordalen Mire, Sweden - P3-2 metaG (Illumina Assembly) | ecosystem: Environmental > Terrestrial > Soil > Wetlands > Permafrost | place: Sweden: Stordalen... | reverse complement strand
TTATATGCGATGCGAACGGTCAACTCGCCATTCTTGTGAAGCTGCTCGACGATCTGGTAGTCCTCTGGGTAGTTCTGGAAGCCGCCACCCGCGTCGATCGCGCTGGTGATCCCAAGGCGGTTCAGTTCGCGCATGAAGTGCCGGCTGGAGTTGGACTGGTATTCCGGTGGCAGTTTCGGCCCCTTGGCGAGCGTAGCGTAGAGGATCATCGCGTTCGGCCGGGCGATGAGAATGCCGGTCGGATTGCCGGCGCTATCCCGGACGATCTCTCCTGCTGGCGGATTGGGTGAGTCTTTCGTGTAGCCGACTGCCCGCAGGGCTGCGCGATTCAGGAGGGCACGATCGTACAGGTGCAGCACGAATACCGGAGTGTCTGGCGCTGCCTGATTCAGTTCGTCGAGCGTGGGCATTCGACGCTCGGCAAACTGGAACTCCGACCAGCCGCCGACCACGCGAACCCACTGGCCCGGTGGCGTCCGGCGCGCTTGTTCTCTCAACATACGCAGACCATCCGCCAAGGACGGCACGCCGTCCCAGCGCAGCTCCAGGTTGTAATTCAAGCCGCCGCGGATCAGGTGAAGGTGCGAATCATTCAATCCGGGAATGACTGTTCGCTTATTCAAGTCGATCAGGTTGGTGCGCTCATCGCGGAGGCGCATCACCTCGCGGCCGCTACCAACTGCGAGAAACTTACCATCGCGGATCGCCGCCGCCTCTACGAGGGAGCGGCGATCATCTTGCGTCGCGATCTTGCCGTTATGAAGGATCAATTCAGCAGTTTGATTCATCGCGCGCCTCCAAGGGCCTATTTGTGGGCCACCGCTGCTTGCGGCACTTGGTATTCCGTAAACGCCGTGGGCGCTGCGCCGTGGACCATGGTGTACGCGTATTCCACGCCAACGCCGTACGCGCCGAAATGGTTCTTCACCAGATCCATGACCGCATCGTAGGTGTCACGGTTCGCCCAATCGCGCTGCCATTCGAGAAGCGTGGAGAGGGCCGTCACCGGCTTCGCCCCGGCCTGGACGACCCGTCGCATTGCGTTGTCATGGGCCAACTGGCTGACGTCCCCACAACAATCCTCAGCCACGTAAATCTCGTAGCCGTCGTGAATCGCCTGAACCGTTGGCAAAGCAATACATGTTTCGGTCCAGAGGCCCGCCAGGACGATTTTCTTCCTGCCGGTCTTTTCGATGGCCGCGACGAAGTTCTTGTCGTCCCACGAGTCCATCGAGGATCGTTCGATGGGGTCCTGATTGGGGAAGACAGCTTTGAGTTGCGGCCACATGTTGCCGCTGAAGCTCTTTGTCTCGACGGTAGTCAACACAACCGGCACTTCAAAAATTCGCGTTGCCTTAGCAAGGGCGACGGTGTTGTTGATGATTGACTGCCGGTCGAAGTTCGAGGTTCCGAACAGCATTTGGGGTTGGTGGTCGATGAACGCCACGACACAGTTATCCGGTGTCAGGAGTCCTTTTTCGCTGCGCTTAGAGTGACCGTTATTTTGAGACATAGTTATCCTTTCGTTTTCGAGAAATGTTAAAAACCGACTTACTGAACGATTGCGGATCGAAGATTTCCGCGGCCAGAGTTCAGCCTTACGACAATTTCAGGTTGCTGTTGCTCCTTTTACTCGCACCCAGCGGACTCTCTCCCGAATCCGGCTCCGGGCCGCCCATGGTTCGTTGTTTCATGACATCGCTCGGAGTGGCGACGCTACTTCTGTCCCGTACGTGTCCTGGTCCATATGTCGAGTTGCGCACCGCCAGTAACTAGCCATCAACCATAAGCCACTAACGACCGATATCGATGTTTATTAATATTGAGGCTTTTAATCTTATATTCCAGAGTTGTTCGTGGGACTCCGAGCTTCGCGGCAGCGCCGTCTGGGCCGGCGACCTGGCCATGAGTTTGGGCTAATACGGCTTCAATGATCTTCCGTTGATGATTAGAGAGTGAAGGTCTCAAGTCGGCGTCATGGTTCGGCTCAGGCCACCGCCAGGCCTCTTCTACAGAAAATGTGTCGGAGTCGCACAGGATCACAGAGCGTTCGATTACGTTCTGTAGTTCGCGGATGTTTCCCGGCCAGTGGTATTCCCCGAGAAATTCGACGGTGCGCTTGTCCACGCGCCTGATCCGTTTGGCCGCCTTGGCGGCATAGCGTTCAATGAAATACTTGGCTAGCAAAAGGATGTCCTCAGGCCGCTCGCGTAGAGGGGGAACGTGGATCGGGAAAACGTTCAGACGGTAGAAGAGATCCAGCCGAAACTTGCCGGAACGCACTGCCGCTGGCAAAGCGCAGTTTGTTGCCGCGATTACGCGCACATCGACTGGAATGCTGTGAGTGCCTCCAACGCGCTCGAATTCGTGCTCCTGAAGCACCCGCAACAAGGCGACCTGGGTTTCTCCCGGCATATCGCCGATCTCGTCGAGAAAAATCGTCCCATTGTTGGCGACTTCGAAGCGCCCGGCGTGACGCTGGTTGGCGCCGGTGAAGGCGCCTTGTTCGTAACCGAAGAGTTCGGCAGCGATCAGCGACGGTGGGGTGACGGCACAATTCATTTTTATGAAGGCAGACCGGGATCGACGCGACCTCTTGTGAATCGCCCGCGCGATCAGTTCTTTTCCCGTGCCACTCTCCCCGGTGATCAGAACCGTGGCGTCGCTCGGGGCAACCCGCATCACCCGCGCGGTGACACTGCAAATTGCACCCGAAGATCCGACGATCTCCTCGAACATCGATGTGGACAGGACCTCGTCCCGAAGATCGATCGCTTTTTCGTTTTCCGAACTCACCCGGTTCGCAACATCATCTGTGAACTGGTTGAATTCGCCTAGATCAAGCGGTAGCGCGCTCATCATAAGACTCCTGAGGACGACCGGAAACTCACAAGTTGATCCTGCGATGCGAGAGATCGGGGGGTACTGCCCAATACCCTTTGGCATGTGATTGTCCTTCCCGCATCATGCGGCGCGACCGAGCAGGTCGCCGGTCGGCGATTGAATGCCACCAGAATGACCGTCCAGTGCTTCCTGGCACCGTCTGCAAAATGGAGCCCACGGCACCGCGGCAAGCCGCTTCGGGTCGATATATTCACCGCTCTGCTGGCGGGTCCCGAAGTTGCTTTCTTCGATCCAGCGTATAGCCGTACGGGTGTCTCGACGCAGGTTGGATTTGCGATCGAGGTTACACACATCGAGTACGCGTCCAGTTGATCGTCGTTTCGCTCAACCGCGAGAGCGGCTCGGAATCGGTCCCCTTCAGCAGTGGTCATCGTTCCCTCTTCCCTGTTATGAATTGATTGTGGAGCCGTTCCCGTTTGTCGCCAACGCCGGATGGTCCAGCTATGCGCTAGGCAAATGGTCAGATCCGCCGCTCATACTTTAGGGGGAGAAACGAATGACTAATCTATGGCATATCGACGCGGCACCTGCCAAACAGCCGGGCGTCGATGGGCCATGCGCCTGGTCCGACCATCGCCAAGACCGCGCTGAGGACCGCCTGAGTGACCGCAATCCATGGGTCGCCGGAATGCGAAAAGTAACGCGAGAGGGCGATCCAGACTCTCACGACGGCTGCCAGCGCTCCCGCCACCAGGGTCCAGAGACCGATCAGAAGGAGTACCCCGGCAGCAATTCCAATCATTTGCAGAACAATAGTCGTCGCGGGAGGTGATGTAAGCGTGCTGGCACCCCTGCGCAGTTTTTGCTCTTGAGAATAGACGTTCTGAGAAAGCTATATGTCGAAAATAAAAGACGTAATCTGCAGCAGATCAACGTGCGCGAAGTGGGCCTGTACTCCTCTTGGAATCAAAGCTTGATGATTCCCCGTTTTAGCGCGGTGGTGACGGCGTGCGTACGGTCGTTGGCGTGAAGCTTTGCGAGGATATTTGTGACATGGTTGTTCACGGTTTTCCGTGCAATGCAAAGTTGGCGGGCTATCTCTTTGTTTGCAGTGCCGGCTGCGACTAACCGCAGCACCTCGATCTCGCGTGATGACAAATCGTCCTCCGCGATATGTTGGGCTAGTTCGAGGGCTATCTCAGGCGGAATTCGCTTCTGCCCTGAGTGAACGGCGCGGATAACCTCAGGCAGATCATCGTTTGCCTGACCTTTTAGCAGGTAGCCGCGTGCGCCGGCCTTTAGCGCTCGAAGCACTTGCACATCACCAGGATAGGTTGTAAGGACAATGATTCGCGCGTCGGGAGAGTCGCTACGAATGGCAATTATGCACTCGATGCCGCTCATTTCCGGCAGTTGCAGGTCCATAAGCGTGATGTCCGGCCGGTGCTTTTTGAATTCCGCAAGCGCATCCTGTCCGTTGGAAGCCTCGGCGACCAACTTCAGGTCAGCTTCAGCGTTGATCAGTTTAGCGATTCCCTTGCGCAGCAGAGGGTGTTCATCAACCGCCAGGATTCGAATTTCCGGTACATCACTCGCCATGAGACCTCGAACTTCTGCGGAAGAGCCCGAATACTCGGGTTTCGTTGGACTTTGTGTACGCGACCGATGCCGGTACGGTCACCTGAACTTCCGTCCCCGCTCCCCCTTCGCTCCAAAAATCCACGTGAGCTCCCGCGAGCTTCGCACGTTCGCGGACGCCGGGTGAGCCCCAATGTCCAGCCCGCGCGCCTGCACTGAGTATCTTTGGATCGATTCCAATTCCGTCATCGCGGAACCGGATCAGGCATCCTCGGTATCTCCACTTTTTTCGACCATTTCCGTTCGCTCTTTAGTCACCCATTCGCGGATATACGCAGAGCAGTTGCGGAGTACCGTTCCTTCGAGCTCTTTTTGAGCAAGGAATTTCACAGCCTCCCGGTCGATCAGATCGACATGCTCAAGATCGATGGCTACCGCCCTCGCCTCGGCCTCTATTGCAGTGGCGAGTGTTTGCACATCCTGTTCTGTAATCCGGCCGCTTACGCTCAGCACCACGACGTCGTCGCCGCTGAGCACCCGGTCGATTCGGCAGCTCATTTTGAGACCGCTAATGAAGCCCTTGCTCGGACACTCATTTGTGCCTTTCGGACACGGCTACAACGCCGCGTTCCGAGCAGTATGCAAGTCTTCATCCCTTCTTAAGTCATTAAATCTATTTGCTTACTCTACCCAGGATTGCCCTGGAATCGACGGGAATTCCGTAAATCCCGTATATTTGGTAGATTACGTGGATTCCATCCATCGTCGAGCAGGTAGCCCTTTCGCCAACGCTATCTTAGAGATCTGTGGGCTCAATGGGTTTTCGGCCGAAGAGCCACGCGTCCAATGACCAGGCCCCAGGGCCGATCAACGCCAGGCTTGCGCCGAGGACCGCCAGCACGGCAGCAGGTGCTCCGTTGCTCGGGAGCGAAAGAGCGATCCACGCTTCCATAATCGCCACCAGAACGCCAGCGATTGGAGTCCACAGACCGACCATTATTAGAACTCCACCGAGAGCTGCGAAACTTTGCGGCACGACGGTGTGGCAAAGCCGAGTTTCATTCAGACAAGCGAAGCAGCAATGAAGTTGCACAACACCCAGGGCCAGCCGTTGCATCAACAGACCTCGGCCGGGCCAGCCGCAGGCGAAGGTAGAAAAGAGTCGTTGCACAATATCCCCTTTAACGGGTAAATGCGACGAAACAGAAACGAAACATTCTAAACACCCATCTCGCGATTCTACTTTTGGGGGATTACAAATCGATGATCCCGCGCTTCAAGCCAATCGTGACCGCGTGGGTCCGGTCGTTCGCTCTGAGTATCGCAAGGATTCTCGTGATGTGGCTTTTCACGGTCCCCTCGGCTATCGCCAGCCGCGCCGCTATTTCTTTATTCGCATTCCCCCTAGCGATCAGTTCGAGAACCTCCAGTTCGCGCGGGCTGAGGGTTTCTTCCCCGGCATGCTCAGCCAACGTCGTTGCTATCTCGGGTGGAATTCGCTTCAGCCCGGCGTGAACGGATCGGATGACATCCGGCAGCTCGCGGCTCACCCGGTTTTTTAAAAGAAAGCTGCGCGCGCCGGCCCTCAACGCCCGAACCACCTGCACATCACCCGAATAGGTCGTCAGGACGATGGTTCGAGCCTCCGGAAAGTCACCTCGAATTCCCATGATGGCCTCTATACCGCTCATGTCGGGCAATTGCAGATCCATCAACGTAATGTCCGGACGATGCTGCCGGAACTGTTTAATCGCTTCAACTCCGGTCGCAGCCTCCGCGATCATCTTCATGTCCGGTTCCGCGTTGACCAACCCGGCGATACCATTGCGCATTAGTGCGTGATCATCCACGGTCAGGATTCGAATCGGCTGGGGAGCGCTCATACAATGCCCTTTGTTTTTCTAAACAGTCCGAATCGCCGTTGCACTTGAGGCTTGGCATACGCCATTTAGGCCGGAACCGTCAGTTCAATTTCGGTGCCCGCACCAGCTTCGCTCCAGATATGGAAGCGCCCTCCAATCCGTTTCGCGCGCTCCCGTGATCCTTGGAGGCCCCAGTGCCTGGACCTGGCACCTTGTTGCAATATGTTTCGATCAATGCCTGTTCCGTCGTCGCGAATCTGCAAGCGAAGTTGACGGTCATCGTAGATGAGTTCGACTTCGATGCGGCTCGCGCGCGCGTGATGGAAAGCGTTTCGCAGCGCTTCGTGGCCGATCCGGTAAACCTCGTCCTGGAGGATGGGCGACAAGTTCCGGCGCGTCCCAGTCACCCTCACTTCGAAAAGAAGTTGAGTTCCATCTGAATCCTGATTCTTCGCTAATTCCTGCCCGGCGATCGTGAACAGACCCTCCAATTCACTGTGCGGAGCCAGCGTTCTCCTCAAATCCTGGATCGTGCTTCGGCCTTCGTCGATAGCCTGCTGGGCGCCACCGATCGCATTATCGAGAGTTTGGATGGCCTCTTCGGGCCGCCGCGGAAAAATGTTCCGAGCCGTCTGCATTTGGATCACGGAAGCCTGAAAGCTCTGCAAGAGCGTATCGTGCAGATCGCGTGCGATTCGGGCACGCTCCCCGGCCTGCGCCGAGAATTCTCGCGCCAACTGGTACAGTCGAAGCCGATAAATCCCCCAAAGAATCGCCGCGAAGACCACCCCCAATGACGCGCGAAACATATTGGTCTGGTAGAACATCGGGGCGATCGAGAACTCTATCGAGTCGCCAGTCTCATTCCAAACGCCATCGTTGTTAGACGCGATGACATGGAAGTGATACCGGTCCGGGCGCAGGTCGTTGTAAAAAGCCTCGCGCCTTGTCTCCGCGTCCTGCCATGTTTGATCGCGGCCGTCGAGCTTATATCGGAACTGAACTTTCTCCGGGACGGAGAAGCTCAAAGCCGTGTAGCGGATTTCGATATCGCGACTGCGCGGTGGAAGGGTAACGAGGCCGCCGACCGCATAGTCTTTGTGGTCGGCATGTACTTCCTCGATATATACAGGCGGAGCGACGCCGTTCTTCCGCAAATCACCAGGGTTGACCATTTGCAAAACTGCATCATTTGCGAACCACAGACGTCCGTCAGGCGATTTCGAAACAGCGGGCTGAAACGTATTGAGTCCCGGCGTTGCTCCGTCGAAAACGTCGAGAACCTGGAATTTGATCGTACGATTCGGGATCTGCAACCACTGTCTAAGTTCTGAATCGGGTATTCCAATCAATCCACATTGGGAGTAGAGCCATAACGTAGCGTTGTTATCGCGGATCGTACTGAAGATCCGATCGCATGGCAGCCCGTTTCTTGATGTAAGAGTCTCCCATCGGCCGTTGTTCCAGTGAGCCAGTCCACGCTGGGTCGAAACCCATACTGAACCGTCAGCGTCGACCGTCATGCCCAGCACGACGTTTCCGCTGTCTTGCAGTGGGATCACCTCCAATTTCCCGCCCCGGGAATGGCCGAGATTCTGGTTCGATGCCAGCCAGACGCCGCCCGCCGGGTCGGCCGCCAGAAGCTTCACAGCGGGAACGGCGGCAAAATCCTGGGCGACCTGCAAGTCGCGAATGCGGAATAGCCTCTGGTCTGCTCCGACGACGCTGACCCAAACATTCTGCTCGCTATCTTCCGCGATTGCTATCGATGCTCCCAGCGGGCTTCCGTCGGGGCGGTTAATCCTCCTGAATTGTCCACGTTCATAGATCGCAAGCAAGTTATCAACGCCAACCCATAACCGTTTTGCATGATCTTGCCAGAGCGCGGTGACTCTCTTTCCTGGAATTCGGACCGAGTTCACGACATTCCCGCGCAGCACATCCAGGCTCCCCCTGTTGCCGATCCAAACTGCTCCATCCCTCGTCGCGAGCACTGAATTGACCAGATCCGCAGAGAGCCCTTCGCTGGTCGAAAATGTGACTACCCGGTTGTCGCCGAAACGGTCCAGGCCTTTCGAGGTGGCGACCCACAGATTGCCTTCCCGATCCTCGAAAAAGTTGGTCACGTTGCTGCTTGAGAGGCCATTCCCGCTGCCGAAACGATCGAGTCGCCCGGCATACAGTCGATAGACTCCGCTCCCGGCCGTCCCAATCCACAGCGAGCCTTCACGGTCGATGAGAAGTGCCTGCGCGTGCGCCTGGGCGGTGTCAGGCAGCACAATTTTTTCTATGGCGTCGTGAGCAATTCGGAACAGGCCGAAGCCCTGAGTCGCAAGTGCCAGCCAGACCGACCCGTCAGCGGCTACTGCTATGCTGTCGACCCCCTCCAGCCCGCGGAAGGGCTCAAGTTCCTTCTTGAGGTACGTCTTGAGAGAACCGTTACGCCATCGCATGACTTGACCGGAGCCTCCGATCCATAGATTCCCTTGGAGATCCTCGGAGAGCGCTTCTGCATACGTCAACGGCATTCGCTCGTCGCCCCCGATACATCCGGGATGCCCTCCCCGGGCTTGGCACAGGCCTCCGTTCGAATCCGGCACCCGGGAGCGCGCAACCCAGATTTGCCCCTTGCGGTCCTCGAGAATCGAGTTGATCCGGCCGCGCACATGCTCCTGGAACTGCCCGTTTTTCCAACTGACAAGGCCAAGGGAAGTTCCGATCCAAAAAGTGCCGTCGGACGACGAGGCGTGCAATGAGTAGATGGTGCCGGACACGTCCATGGTACCTGGAGGCGCCCACGGGCTGAAGCGAGCCCCATCGTATCTCAGCAGGCCGGAACCGGTGCCAATCCAGATGTAACCGTCAAGGGTCTGCGCGATCGCGTTGGGTGCGGAAGCAAATGCTCCCTCCTGGAGTCTCCAGGCAGAGTGCCGGTACTGAGTGATTCGCATCTTCGGATCAAGAGCCGCGGCGGGATTTGCCATCGTGAAGAGGAAGAGAGCTGAAATCACGCTGCCGCGTAGGTACCGCATCATGTCGGTTGTACGAGCGCCGCTCTGTCGTGATCCACCCTGGAGGTTCGGTCGAAATCTCTGAAATCGCAGGCGGCGCACCGATTCAATAGGCACGCCGTCTTCCATCCTAAGCCAATGAAACTATTGGCCTATCTGAAGAGGCTGGCCTGGCGGATGGGGCGAATTCCGTAGAATTCGTAAATTTCGTAAATCACGTGAATTCGCCCGTCAGCCTTATGAAATTCCGAGGAAAGTACGCTCACAGGAATTTGAATCGGCGTTTATCGATCTTCAAGACCTTGATTCGAGTCTCAAGAGTAGTAGATGGAACGCGGAGCTTGGCTGCTGCCCCAGACGCTCCTGATACACGGCCTCTGCTTTCGGCCAGCGCTGCCTCGATAATTTCCCGCTCGCTTCGCGGCTCATCTATCGAAGCCGGCGACGTTCTAGCCTGAGGCGTCCCGGAAGTATTTCTGGAAAGCCACAGTTCGTCGACTGAAAAAACATCGGCGGAGCTCAGAATAATCGACCTTTCGATTACGTTCTGTAACTCTCGAATGTTGCCAGGCCAGTCGTAGGACTGAAACAGATCCAGGGTATTCTGTGCGATCGACCGGATATTTCTTCCCGCCCGACGGGCGTAGCGCTGTACGAAATACTCGGCCAGCATTGCAAGGTCGTCTTTGCGTTCCCGCAACGACGGTATCTCGATGGGAAACACATTCAATCGATAGTAGAGGTCCTGGCGGAACGTCCCATTCGCTACGGCGGCGCTCAAGTCGCGATTCGTGGCAGCGATCACCCGAACGTCGACATGAACTGACCGCCCTCCGCCAACTCGTTCGAATTCCCGTTCCTGTAGCACTCTCAGTAAAGCGGCTTGCGTGTCGGGCAAGAGTTCGCCCACTTCGTCCAGGAATATCGTTCCGCGGTCAGCCATTTCGAAGCGGCCAAGTCGCCGTTCGGTTGCTCCTGTGAAGGCCCCCTTTTCGTGGCCAAATAATTCAGAGGCAATCAGCGTAGGCGGGAGCGCGGCACAATTCACGCTAACGAATGGGCGCGAGGCGCGAGTCGACCGCCGGTGGATCGCGCGTGCGACGAGCTCCTTGCCAGTCCCGGTCTCGCCGGTAATAAGAACCGTAGAATCGGTTGGGGCGACTTTGGCAATTCGGGATAGAACGGCCTTCAGGGCTTTCGAGGTGCCGATAATCTCCTCGAACATCGACGCCTTATCAATCTCCTCGCGAAGAGCGGCATTCTCCTGCTGAAGTTTCTGCTCGGCCCGCTTGCGGTCATCAATATCCGTGCATGCAAGGTACCAGCGCATGATCTGTTCCTTGTCGTCGCACACCTCGTTGCAACGAGCCAGAAACCAGCGATAACTTCCGTCGCTTTTTCTTAGACGCAACTCCAACTCGAAACCAGCTCCACTAGAGACAGCACGATCAAAATGGCCGGTCGCCCGTTCCCAGTCATCAGGATGAAGTGCCGCACCAAATTTGAATCTCTTTCGCCACTCTTCGAGACTAAGACCGAGGTAATTGAGCATGATGCGGTTGGCGTAAAGACGTTCACGATTAGGACCGTATACCGCCACAAGCTGAGGCGCCAGATCCAGCATCTGCCGGAACTCCATTTCACTTCTGCGCAGTTCCCCCTCTGCTCGTTTACGCTCGGTGACGTCGATCACAGTGCCGACAAATTCAACGAGCTCGCCAGACGTGCTCAGAACAGGATGAGCAATGACGTGAATGTCCCTGACGCGGCTATCCGGATGCACGACGCGGTAGTCTGCCTCGAACTCTGCCTTCTCGCGGATAGACGTCTCAGCTAATTTCCTGAACCCGGGTCGGTCATCAGGATGGATCCGCCGAAAGAAGTCTTCGCCCTGGGGCAAGCCATCCGTTGGATCGAAACCCAGAACACGATAGCACTCGTCCGACCAGTAACTGGGTCCACCAGTCGCAGGGCTCCAGGCCCAACTGCCGGTTTGGCTCATCTTCTGCGCTTCCGCCAAGTATC
>Ga0182024_10022625_pt1 | contig 11321 bp, 7 predicted proteins | sample P32metaG_FD_120480 | JGI IMG/M metagenome (GOLD analysis project Ga0182024, IMG submission 120480) | Permafrost microbial communities from Stordalen Mire, Sweden - P3-2 metaG (Illumina Assembly) | ecosystem: Environmental > Terrestrial > Soil > Wetlands > Permafrost | place: Sweden: Stordalen... | reverse complement strand
GCAGTCAATAAAATTGACAGCGACAAACAGCAGTCTCTTATCGACGAATTCCATCGCCTCGGTATCAGAAAGATCTTTCCGGTTTCTGCCGAACATGGACGCGGAGTGGACGACATTCTGGAATCCGTCTTTGAAGCTCTGGGCCTTGAAACTGCTAGCGCAGAAACCGAGCCTGAATTCCCTGAACCAGAAATCACACAACCTGACATCGCGGATTTTGATGAGCGAGCTGCGCCCGAACCTAAAGAAGTGAAAGTCGCAATTATCGGGCATCCGAACGTTGGCAAGTCAACTTTGCTGAACCGGCTCACCGGAACGTCGCGTGCCATCGTATCGCCGATCCCGGGCACAACCCGCGACGCAGTGGATGAAGTCATTGAGGTTGATGGCAAAACATTTCGCTTCATTGACACTGCCGGAATCCGGCGCAAGGGCAAAACTCATCTGATGGCGGAAAAACTTTCCGTGGTGATGGCGCGAAAGCATCTCGATGCTGCCGACATTGCCCTGCTTGTGATTGACGCCACCGAGGGTGTGAACGCGCTCGATGCCACCATCGCCGGTTACGCTCATGAGAGCGGCCGGTCGGTCATCATCATCGTAAATAAATGGGATCTGGTGACGAGCGGTCAAAAGAAAGCTGGGCGCGACTCAAAAGCGGCTCGCATTCGCGAAAGCAAGAGTCCGGCTGATCGCGAGGCGTACGAACAAAGAGTTCGTTACGATCTCAAATTCTTGAGCTATGCCCCGGTGCTTTTTGTCTCAGCGGCCACGGGAAAGGGAATTGAGAAGATTCTGCCGACTCTGGAAGAAGTCGCTTCCGAGCGCCGCAAGCGCATCCCAACGGCAGAAATGAATCGTTTTTTGAAGTTCGTTGATTTCGAGCGTGCTTCAGTTCCCGCGCGCCAGCAGGTCAAGATCTATTACATGACACAAGCGGGCGTGTCTCCACCAACCTTCGTGCTTTTCACCAACCGCAAAGTGAAGCTGCATTTTTCTTACCAGCGTTTCCTGGAAAATCAATTACGCAAAGCGTTCGGATTCGTGGGCTCGCCGATTTGGATCAAGAACCGCGCGCGGGACTAAACTGTTTCTGTCATCCCGAGCAAAGCGAGGGATCTGGGTGCTTGCCTGCGACGGCAGTACAGATGGCGCGAGCAAGAACCTGGATCCCTCGCGTTGCTCGGGATGACCCTATTCTCTGGGGTTGCCGTGCTTATAAAAACGCTTAGCCAATCGGCTCCGGTAACGGCGGCAAAGGCGGAGATGGGGGAACCATTGGCAGCGGCGGATGCAGGTACGCGTCCAGCGGCGGATAACGGGATGCGAAAAAGTAAATCGAATAAGCAGGGAAGAATACGATGGCGGGCACCGAAATCAGAGAGACGACATACAAAAGTACCGCCAGCACAATGCATCCGAGCACGATCGCAAGCGTAATTGTATACAGGTTCCAAGTCAGCCCGGCGGTCTTGCCAACCATGACAGCGATTACGCCAAATCCTCCGACTGGAATCAGGAAAACGAGAAGCACAATAAAAATGACGATGCCTACAACGACCGACGCTCCTATGGCCATAACAATTTTCAAGCCGAGGTAACCAGCGTAGCTCGATTTGTCCGCATTTAGCATGTGCAACAGCCGGCGCCATGCCGCGATCGCACCGATTTGTTCTAACGCCATTTGCGGTACTACGAAGTCTTTAGTTAAAACGTGAACCACCAGCGACAGCACTATGAATCCCATGACCGCAAAAAACACAAGCATTCCGCCCAATATAAGTGGAAGCAGGTGTTGCCTGGCGTTATGGAGCCAGCCTACGGCAAAGGCGAATGCAGCCGGAATTCCGATCAGTACAGCGAGGCCAACTCCCATTGCCAATGTGAAAAGAATCTGCCAGACGAACAAGCGCAGGCCGTCGCCATGCCTTCGCGACCAACTGCGCCCGATTTCGCATCGCTTGGTGACAATGCTGTCGAACAGGATGAAGCGCATCACGCTGCTTATGTACGCGAACAGTATCCAAAAAACTATGCCGCCCACGATGAGCAGCGCGATCAAAAGAGCAACGAGCGCGGGAGCAATGCCGGGCAAGACGGATCCCAAAGAACCATGCCCGCCCGTGGAACCAGTTGGCATTTTGAAATTGCCGCCATTGCATCCCCCCGAGCTGAGTTCTCCAGCCAGAAACCCAACTAACGCGAGCTTGGCCCATTGCGCCGCGCGGAACGGCCGCAGAAGTTGCACCTTCGTATGCTGAAAGGCCGGACCAATGGCATCGATTGCGGAAATCGGCAAGCGGGCACCTCGCAAAAATAGTAAGGGGCTGGCTGCAAGGTACAGCTATCCAAGGATATTTGTAAAGCAGCCACCGGTCTTCGCGGATTTCACGGATGGGAATTTATTTTCTGATCGGTAGATGAGTTTAATCCGTGGAATCCGTGGCGACTTTTTATTCGTACCGAAGTGCCTCGACCGGATCCAGTTTCGACGCTCGCAGTGCGGGTACCAATCCGCTGATCACGCCGACGATTAAAAGCACGATAGTAGAAAGCGTCACCGTCATCAACGAGATTTGCAGATGGATATCAGCCTTGCCTGATTCGTCTTCGAACAGCGGTCCCATCAGCGGCAGAGTGCCTACAGCGGCGGCGATGGCATAAGACAATAGGACGCCGATCGCTCCGCCTAACATCATAATCAGCAAAGTCTCGGCGAGGAATTGAAGCTTGATATGACGCTTTCTGGCTCCCAGCGCCCGACGCAGGCCAATTTCCCGGATGCGCTCATCGACCGATACCAGCATGATGTTCATCACCCCGACGCCGCCAATTCCTAATGTGAGCGTGCCAATGAAAGTCAGCAGTACCTGCAATCCGATGGTGAGTGCGTCAATCACCGGACGAAATTCGTCGCGTCCGAACATCTGAATCGCCTTCGGATCGGTTGGTGAGAACTGTTGCCGGGTGGCGACTGCGGCCAGCACCTGCGCCATCGCTTTCTTTTCAAACTGCGGCGCAATCGGGGCAAAAACCATGACGTCCGCGTCCCGCGTATTCCACAGATCGCCCGCCGTGGAATAGGGGATCCAGACTGATTCGTCATCGCTGCTGAAATAATTGCTGAGCTGAATTTTGCGCGCCATGACGCCAATCACAGTAAACCGCACGCCGCCAATCTTCACCGTCTCGCCTACCGCAGGACGCCCGCTGAACAGTTGTTCCCGAACACGTCCACCGAGAAAGGCGACGCGCCGCCGTTCCAGCTCGTCACTCGCGTTAATCCAGCGTCCCTGCGCTGGAACTTCATTGCGCATTTCTCCATATTCAGGACACACGCCGCGGATGGCCGCAGTTCCGACCAATCTGTCATCGTATGAAATTCCCGGGCGGGAATGGGTTTCGAGGCAAACATGCTTCACGAGCGGCGCGGTTTCTTTCACCATTTCGACATCGGCTTTTTCAAAAACAACTTTTTTGCCGGCGCGCTGACCTCCAGGTTGCTCGCTGGTCTGTTGCGGCCAGCAAATGACGGCGCTTTTTCCAAATGCATCGAAACCACCCACCAGAATCTTTCGGAAGCTGCTCCCATAAGCTATGAGCAGTGTCACCGTCGTGATACCCCAGACGATGCCCAACATGGTCAACAAGCTGCGCGTAGTGTTGCGCTTCAGCGCGATCCAGGCTTCGAGAATGATTTCGATCAGCATAGTTTCTGTTTGTAAAACCGGAAAGCATTAGCCACGAAGCTCACGAAGGAAGGCACATTTCATGGACCTTTATGTCAGTTCGTGGTTGATGTTTTTTATCCTCCCGCTTCGAATCTCAACGCCTCAATCGGATCCACCGATGCTGCTTTCCTCGCTGGATACAGCGCGGAGAGCACCGCCGTCGCTCCAAGCAGCCCGCAGGACAACAAGCCTGACTTCCACGTCGGCAGCAGGCCCGCGAAAAAATCGGGCATCGGCAGCAAATTGACCAGCGCGCACATTCCGTAGGCCACGCCCAATCCAATGCCGCCACTGAGAACCGCGATTACCAGCGCTTCAAGGAAAAATTGCCGCAAAATTGTGTGCGCCGGTGCGCCCAGGGCTTTGCGCACGCCAATCTCGCGGGTACGTTCGCGTACCGCGACCATCATGACATTCATCACGCCCAAGCCGCCAAGAAGCAATGTCACAATTCCGACGGCGCCGAGAAAGTACTTCATGCCATCAGTCATTTGACGGAAAGCTTGCGCCTCTTGGACGGTATCCCAGATGGGGCAGGCTTCTTTATCGTGCGGATCGAAATTGTGCATGCGTCCCAGCGCCGTCCGCACTTCGTGTTTACAGGCCTCGTGTTTTTCAACCGACTTCGGCGTTACCAGCAACTGATCAAAGGTAGTCGCGGTCTCCGGAGGTTTGTCAGGAAAGTCGCGCCGCATGGCGCCAAAGGGAATGAAAACTTTATTTACGTCCCACCCGTCGTAGCTGGAATCCTGTTTCTTCTTCAACATCACGCCGATCACGACGTAGGGGAAATCGTTGAGATAAACATTTTCCCCTACGGGATTGCGTCCGGGAAACAACTGCTTGGCGGCGTCACTCCCAAGAAAAGCCACGCGACGGCCCTCGCGCGTGTCTTCCCAGTCGTAAAATCGCCCTTCTCCAACGCCGATGCTGCGAATCTCTTGAAACGGCGGCTGCGAACCTGTGACTGTGAATGCGGCATTATTAAAGTTGCTGTGTGCGCGTACATCATCCTGCTCAAGCTCTGGGATTGCATATTCACAGTCCACGGCCTCGGCCTGGACTGTGGCCACATCCGGATCTTCCCAGTGCACAACCCTGCCTGCGCGCGTACCTCCAGCTTGCAGGCTGGTGCGGCCGTGAAAAACAATCATTACATCTTTGCCCAGAGTCTGGGCTTGCTCTTCCTGGCCTTTGCGTAAGCCTTCCCCCGCGGCCACCATCAGCACAATGGAAACGATCCCCCAAGCTATGCCGAACATAGTGAGGAAGGTACGCAGCTTGTGCGACCACAGAGTGCGCAGAACGTCGCCGATGAGATCGCTGAGAACCATCCTGACGCTTGGACGCGCGGGCTCGTTGAACGTAAGCCCAGCAGAACAAGCTCCTGATTAGTGATACGCGGCAGGCCGAGGATTTGTTCGCAGGAAATGCAGAGTTACGAGTGAAAATATAGATATAGCCAGCTACGTCTCTACAGTGCTGTACCGGGTTTTCTCCATCCAGCCCTCGAATTCTTTCAGCGCCAGTTCGCATTGCAAGCGATGCCGTTCCTGGCGGTCGCGGACTTTCCGATTGAGCGGCGGCAGAAGGTCGAATGTTATGTTGGCCGGCTGAAATTTATTGGGGTCGGCCTGCGTAATGTAGTTGGTGAGTGATCCGAACGCGGTGGCCCGAGGAGGCGGAATAGGGTTCGCGCCCGTGGCCACTACTGCGGCATGAATCCCTGCCATGAGCCCGGTCGCAATCGATTCCACATACCCTTCAACCCCGCAAATTTGCCCGGCAAACAAAACCTGCGAATGCAGCCTCATTTGCAGAGTTTCAGTGAGCAGCGACGGAGAATTGATGTATGTATTGCGATGGATCTGCCCGTAGCGTAGAAAGCGAGCATTTTCAAGCCCAGGAATCAGGCGCAGAACGCGAGCCTGCTCGCCGAATTTCAAATGATTCTGAAAGCCGACTAAATTGTAAGAATCTGCGCGCAGATTTTCCTGGCGCAACTGCACCGCCGCATAAGGAATGCGTCCGGTGCGCGGATCTTTCAGTCCGACCGGTTTCATGGGACCGAAGCGAAGCGTGTCGCGCCCGCGACGCGCGATCTCTTCGATAGGCAGGCAGCTTTCGAAATAATTCAACTTCTCCCAATCACGGGCCTCGACCGATTGCGCGGCCAGCAGCGCATCGTAAAAGCGATCGTATTCTTCCTTGGTCATTGGGCAATTGATATAGTCGGCTGAGCCTTTGTCATAGCGAGCCGCGAGATACACCTTCGCCATATCGATGGAATCGGCCTCGACGATCGGACTAATCGAATCGTAGAAAAAAAGACTATGTGGCGCGGGCGCCGCCGCCCGCGTAGAAGTGTCGGCAGGGTTCGTCGCGCAGATGCGGCCAATTTCGTGCGAAAGCGCATCCGAAGTCAGCGGTCCGGTAGCGATAACCGTGATCTGATTTTCATCGATCTGTGCAACTTCTTCGCGCCGTATGGTGATCAGCGGCTCCCGCGAAATGGCTTCTGTCACACGAGCGGCAAATACCGCACGATCCACAGCCAGCGCATGCCCGGCGGGGACGGCGCACTCCCGCGCAATCTCGATCAGCAACGATCCTGCGCGCCGCATTTCTTCTTTCAGCAGCCAAGGCGCGGTGTTCTCCGTGTCAGACTTCAACGAGTTCGAGCAGACCAGTTCAGCGAAATCCCCGCTTTGATGCGCCGCGGTCCAGCGCACCGGCCGCATTTCGAACAGATCAACCGCAACGCCCCGCCGCGCACACTGCCACGCGGCTTCCGATCCTGCGAGTCCAGCGCCGATGATTTTGATTCGGGGGTTCACAGTTCGCTGACCGTCTTCAGGCCTGCTGTTTTATTATACGGAGTTCGATTCTCAGTTCCGCGAGGTCCCATGGCACGCATTGCGTTAGTCGAAACAGAAAACGCCACTCCTGAAGTGAAAGAGATTTACGAAAAAGCTCTGCGTGGCAAACCGGGGAATGCGCAGAAGGCGTTAGCGCATCGCCCCGAGATGCTGAAGAATTTCCTGCCGTTCTACGCCAGCGTTGGCAGATCGCTCGACCGCAAGCTCTACGAGATGGTTTATCTTCGCGTGTCGTTCATCAACGGATGCAATTACTGCCAGCAGCATCACGTAGCGTCGTCAAAGCGAGTCGGATTGACAGGGGAGGATTGGCAAGCCCTCAAACAGGGCAGCTACGCCCGCTTCACTGAGAAAGAACAGACGGCATTACCTTATGCGGAAAAGCTGACGCGGACTCCGCAAGAGATCACAGACGCTGACCTCGAAAAACTGAAAAAACATTTCTCCGACGCGGAGATCGTCGATTTGCATCTGCTGGTCGGACTGGCCAACCTGACCAACCGCTTCACTGACCCGCTGGGCTTGGAGGTGGAGTCCCCGGAAGAGAAGATCTAGTGGTTAACGTTAATATTTGTAAAACCCGCGCCCGCTTTTTTTCCCCAACCAGCCCGCGTCCACCATTTTGATCAGCAATGGGCACGGACGATACTTGGGATCGCCCAATCCGTCCTGCATCACGCGCATGATGTCGAGGCAGACGTCGAGGCCGATGAAATCCGCCAGCGTCAGCGGTCCCATAGGGTGGGCCATTCCCAACTTGAATACTTCGTCGACGGCCTCCGCCGTCGCTACGCCCTCCATCACCGCGTACATGGCTTCGTTCAGCAGCGGCATCAGCACGCGGTTGGAGACGAAGCCGGGAGCGTCGTTCACCTCGACCGGCGTCTTTTCCAGCTTCAATGCAAGGTCGCGCACCGCCTGAAACGTTTCATCCGACGTAGCCAGGCCGCGAATGACTTCCACCAGTTTCATGACCGGTACCGGATTGAAGAAATGCATTCCAATAACCTTGTCGGGCCGCTTAGTCAACGCTGCAAGCTTGGTAATCGAAATGGACGAAGTGTTCGAGGCGAGAATAATTTCAGGCCGGCATAGACGGTCGAGATCGCGAAATAGTTCTGTCTTAATGTCAAACTTTTCGGTAGCGGCTTCTACTACGAAATCGCACTCAGTAAGCTTGGCGCGCTCGACCGTGGGTTCGATCCGTTTAATGGCCGCTGTCTTTTCTTCAGCCGAGATTTTATTCTTGGCAACTTCGCGGTCGAGGTTCTTGCCGATGGCCGCCATGCCTCGATCGACGAATCGCTGCTCCACATCGCACAACACGACGTTGTATCCGGCACGGGCGAAGACATGCGCAATGCCGTTGCCCATCGTCCCCGCGCCCACCACGCCCACGCGTTGGATATTCATGAGGCCTCCATGCAATAAGAAAACTGGAAAGTCTAACACTTCAGCGGTCCGCCCGCGGTCGTGGAGCGGACAATAAAGTGAAAGCAGAATTCCACCCAAGCGGCCCCGGCTGCGACTGTATAATCGCCATGTTCTATGGCATTAGTCTCTGGGACAAAATTCGGGCCGTACGAAATCCAATCGCTGCTCGGGGCCGGCGGCATGGGCGAAGTGTACCGCGCCCTCGACACAAGGCTACAGCGTACCGTAGCGCTTAAAGTCCTGCCCGCTCATTTATCGTCGAACCCAGAGTTGCATGAGCGCTTCGCGCAAGAAGCAAAATCCATCTCGGGACTGCAACATCCCAATATCTGCGTGGTTCACGACATCGGTTCGCAGGGCGGCGTGGACTTCATGGTCATGGAGTACGTGGCCGGGCAGACATTGGACAAATTGATTCCCCCGGGTGGTATGGCAGCCGATCAGGCGGTTAGATACGCCATCCAAATTGCCGACGCTCTCGCACGCGCCCACGCCGCAGGCATTGTTCATCGCGACCTGAAGCCGGCGAACATCATGGTCGACGAAAGCGGATTGGTCAAAGTGCTCGACTTCGGGCTCGCTAAACTTGCCGCCTCCGCGATGAGCGGCCAAGATGCCACGATCGCATCCATGGCAACCACGCCCGGGATGATCGTGGGAACGTTGGCTTACATGTCGCCTGAGCAGGCTGAAGGAAAGGCGATCGATGCCCGGAGCGACATCTTTTCATTCGGCTCAGTGCTCTACGAAATGTTGACCGCGCGAAGGGCTTTCCAGGGCCAATCCAGCGCCGCGCTGCTTTCGGCCGTCATGCGGGACGACCCAAAGCCCTTGAGCGAAGTGAAACGCGATGTCCCGCCGGAAGTGCGCCGCATCGTTGCCCGCTGTCTGAAGAAGGATCCGGCGGCGCGCTTTGCTTCAGGCGCCGAACTCGCGAACGAACTCAAACACTGTCGCGATCTGCTCTTCCCTGAGTCGGGTGCGATGCTCAGCCCGGCGCGAATTGTTAGAGAGGCGCAAAGACCGCGGGTGCTGGTTCCGCTCCTGCTGGCCGTTATTCTTCTGAGTCTCGCAGCAGCCTGGCTGATAAAGCGCTCGCGTGATGCCCGCTGGGCGCGCGAAGTGGCTTTGCCGGAGATCCAACAACTTTCAGATCAGGGAAAATTTGGTGACGCGTACGCGCTAGCTGTAAAAGCAGAGAAATCAATCGCTGGCGATCCAGCGCTAGAGAAGCTATGGCCGTTAATTACTTATCAGGTTTCGCTCGAGACAACGCCGCCCGGCGCAAACGTCTATCGCCAAATCTACGGCAAACGCGATGCTCCGTGGGAAGCCGTCGGCGCTACTCCCTTAAAGAATGTCCGCCAGCCACGCGGGATGTTCGTCTGGAAGTTCGAGAAGCCAGGCTTCGCTCCGGTTTTGCGGACCACCTACGCCTTATTTGCTTGGTACAACGTTCCTATCGGTCAGCCGGTCGCCGCCACCCTCACTCTTGATGAGTCCGGAAAAATTCCTCCGGGCATGGTGCGGGTTTCGCCGGGAAAATATTCCAAGACGCTTTACATTCCCGGTTATGAAGGCATGCCTGAGTTGGCGCTAAATGATTATTGGATCGACCAATACGAAGTGACAAACCGGCAGTACGAAGCCTTTGTCGACCAGGGTGGATATCAAAAACGCGAGTATTGGAAAGTCGACTTCCAGCGAGATGGAAAGCATCTCTCGTGGGACGAGGCCATAACGTTGTTCCGCGATGGGGCTGGCCAGCCGGGGCCAAAAGATTGGGTACAAGGCGAATATCCCAAAGGGCAGGATGACTTTCCGGTTACCGGGATCAGTTGGTATGAAGCAGCAGCTTACGCGGAGTTTGCGGGAAAGAGTTTGCCTACGATCTATCACTGGAATCGGGCCGCAGGGCCTTCTTCCGCGGCATACATCGTGCCCACAAGCAACTTTGGCGGTCCAGGTGTTTTGCCGGTGGGCAGCAAGCCAGGCATGAGCCCGTGGGGCAACTTCGACATGGCGGGCAATGTCAAAGAGTGGATATGGAACGAAGCAGATTCTGGCAAACGCTACGTGCTCGGCGGAGCCTGGGACGAGCCTAACTACATGTTCGTTGATCCGGATGCGCAGTCGCCGTTTCTTCGTGCGGCGAACATTGGTTTTCGTTGCGTGAAGTACATTGAGCCAGACGCCAACCTTACGATGGCAACCGCTCCCATGGCAACGCCCAGGCGCGACTTGACTAAGGAGAAACCCGCGTCTGATGAATTGTTCCGCGCCTATCGCAGCGTGTACTCGTATGACAAAGTCCCGCTGAACGCCACCGTCGAACCTTTTGGCAAGGACGAAGAAGATTGGAAGACCGAAAGGATCACGTACACGGCCGCCTACGGCCACGAGCAGGCAGTTGCTTACCTTTTTCTTCCCAGGAAAAGCAAGCCGCCCTTCCAGACCGTCGTGTTCTTTCCCGGGTCAAATGCGCTGCTGTTGCGAACCTTCATTCTTTATCCGACCGCCGCCCTGGATGGCATTCTCAGGAGCGGCCGTGCCGTGCTGTATCCCGTGTACAAAGGCACGTACGAACGCGGCGACGGCATGGAGTCTGATGTGAGCAACACCACCAGCACCTGGCGGGACCACGTTGTCATGTGGGTAAAAGACGTTTCGCGGGCCATCGACTATGCGGAGACCCGTCCGGAACTGGATCACAGCAAGATAGCGTACTACGGCTACAGTTGGGGCGCGGAAATGGGAGGCATCGTGCCTGCCGTGGAACCGCGAATTAAGGTTTGCATCCTTGCGCTGGGCGGGCTCGACTTCCACCGTTCGCTGCCTGAAGTCGATACCATCAACTTCGTGTCCAGAGTGAAGCAGCCGGTCTTAATGCTGAATGGACACTACGATTTCTTTTTTCCCGTGGAATCGACGCAGGAACCTTTCTATCGGCTGCTGGGATCGAAGAAAGACCAGAAGAAACACCTGCTCTACGAAACCGGTCACAACATTCCGCGTAACGAACTGATCAAGGAAACCATCAACTGGCTGGATCAGTACTTGGGCCCGGTGAACTAGCAACTTCGACCAGTGGACGGGCGAGACGTCCGTCGTCCATCAACTATTCGCGGTCGAGGCTTTCTTCGATCGAGATTTTGCCGTTCTTCTCCACGTTGATCACGCGATGAACGCTCTTGAATCCAGAAAGTGTAATGTCGACCACGTAGGTTCCAGGATCCAGGTAGAGCTCGAGCGGCGAGGATTTGTCGACGATGCGGTT
>Ga0182024_10022624_pt1 | contig 11321 bp, 10 predicted proteins | sample P32metaG_FD_120480 | JGI IMG/M metagenome (GOLD analysis project Ga0182024, IMG submission 120480) | Permafrost microbial communities from Stordalen Mire, Sweden - P3-2 metaG (Illumina Assembly) | ecosystem: Environmental > Terrestrial > Soil > Wetlands > Permafrost | place: Sweden: Stordalen... | reverse complement strand
GCCAAGATTGGCATGCACACCTTTGGCTCGTCCGCCCCGATCAAGGATCTGATGACGAAATTCGGTTTCACGCCGGAGAAGGTGCTCGCTACGGCCAAGGAGCAGATTGCGAAGTCCAAGAAAACCAAGGGGCAGACGGCATGAATCCGCTGAAGCAACTTGAAGCATGCGGTCAGTCGCCCTGGCTGGACTATCTAAAGCGCAGCCTGATCGAGAAGGGCGAGTTGCGCACTCTGATCGAACGCGACGGACTGAAGGGCGTCACCTCGAACCCTTCGATCTTCGAGAAGGCAATCGGCGAGAGCGACGAGTACGCGGATGCGTTGAAACAGTTCCAAGCCGAGGCCGACCACAGCATCTCCGCAATCTACGAGCACCTGGCGATTGCCGATATCCACGGCGCCGCCGATGTGCTGCGCCCGGTTTACGATGAGACGCAAGGCCGGGATGGTTATATCAGCCTGGAATGCTCGCCCTACTTGGCCAACGACACCGAAGCCACGGTGGCCGAAGCGTTGCGGCTCTGGGCGGCCGTGAAGCGTCCAAACCTGATGGTGAAGGTGCCGGCGACCCCCGCTGGCATTCCTGCGATCCGCGAACTGATTGGTCGCGGACTGAACATCAACATCACCTTGCTCTTCTCCGTAACCGTCTACGAGCAAGTGGTCGAAGCCTATATCTCCGGGCTCGAGGACTTGGCGCGGGCAGGCGGCGACGTTTCTAGAATCGGCAGCGTCGCCAGCATTTTTGTCAGCCGCATCGACACCTCCGTCGACAAGCGGCTGGACAAGCTCGACGACAAACGGCTGGCGGATCGTTTCCGCGGCAAGGTGGCGATCGCTAACGCGAAACTCGCTTACGTTCGCTACAAGGAGCTGTTCTCCGGCACGCGCTGGCAGCGTCTGGCCGCGGCGGACGCCAAGACGCAACGCCTGCTCTGGGCTTCCACCAGCACCAAAGATCCAGCTTACAAGGACACAATGTATGTCGAGGCGCTCGTTGGTCGCGACACCGTGGATACGATCCCGCCGGCCACTATGGATGCATTCCGCGACCACGGTAAGGCGACACCCGACGTCATAGAGCAGGACGTTGCGGGCGCCCGCTCGATACTCGCCGCGCTGGAGCAGCACGGCATCTCGCTGAAGGAGATCACGGAAGAGCTGGTCACCGAGGGCGTGCAGCAATTCGCGGACTCGTTCGACCAGCTGTTCGGCGCCATCGCGCGACGGCGCCGCACGCTACGCGAAGGCGATCGCGTCCGCTTCGCAATCGGGCTGGGCTCTCCCGAGATGAAGACCGCCTTCGATCAGGAAATGGAAGTCTGGCGCAAGGAGGGCCGCATTCGGCGCCTTTGGGCTGGTGACAAGACGCTGTGGACCGGGATGGACGAGGACAGATGGCTTGGCTGGCTCAACATCGTGGAGGAGGAGCTGGCCGATGTTGATCGGCTGCAAGGCTTTGCGGAGGAGATAAAGACGCGCGGGTTCACTGACCTCGTCCTGCTCGGCATGGGCGGCTCGAGCCTGGGTCCGGAAGTCTTAAGCGAGACTTTCGGGCCGCAGTCGGGTTGGCCGCGCTTCCACATGCTCGACAGCACCGATCCCGCACAGATCCGGGCGATCGAGCGGGCGGTTGATCTCGGCAAGACGCTGTTTATCGTCTCTTCCAAATCCGGTAGCACGCTCGAACCCAACATTTTCATGGAGTATTTTTTCGACCGCGTCGCCACCGTGCGAGGTAAGGAAAAGGCCGGCGAGCACTTCGTCGCCGTGACCGATCCAGGTTCCTCGCTGGAGCGCCGCGCGAAGCAGCTACGCTTTGCCCATATCTTCCATGGCGCGCCCTCGATCGGCGGCCGTTACTCCGTGTTGTCGAAGTTCGGTCTGGTGCCGGCTGCGGCGATGGGTATCGACGTCAAACGCTTTCTCAAGACGACGCAGCCGATGGAACGTGCGTGCGGCGCGGATGCGCCGCCAGCGGAGAATTCGGGCGTGCAGCTCGGTATCGCCATGGGCGTCGCCTCAACTCGGTTCGGCCGCGACAAGGTGACGGTCATTGCCTCGCCGGGGATCGCCGATCTCGGCGCCTGGCTGGAGCAGCTTCTCGCGGAGAGTACGGGCAAGCACGGACGCGGGCTGATCCCGCTGGCGGGTGAGCCGCTCACTACGCCCGAGCGTTACGGGAGCGACCGGTTTTTCGCCTACCTGGAGCTCGACGGGCAGATTGATCCGGCACAACGACAGGCGGTGGAAGCGCTGGAGCGGGCCGGCCATCCGGTCGCGCGGATCAGCGTGAAGGACGTATGGCACATCGGTCAGGAATTCTTCCGCTGGGAGATAGCGACCGCAGTGGCTGGCGCGATCATCGGCATCGACCCGTTCGACCAACCGGATGTCGAAGCAAGCAAGGACAAGACGCGCGCCCTGACTGAAGCCTACGAGAAATCACATCGCTTGCCGGCAGACGCACCGATATTCCACGAGAATGGTCTCGCCCTCTATGCCGATCCCCGCAACGCCGCCGAGCTCGGTCGGCACAATACGCTGTCCGGCTATATGAAGAGCCATTTCGGCCGCGTGCACGGCGGAACAAAAGCGGGCGACTACGTGGCGCTGCTCGCTTACATTCAGCGCGACGAGTCGCACAGTCAGGTGCTGACCGGGATGCGCGCGCGTATCCGCGACAAAACCCGCGCTGCCACCTGCCTTGGCTTCGGGCCTCGTTTCCAGCATTCGACTGGGCAGGCTTACAAGGGCGGGCCGAATTCCGGCGTGTTCCTGCAGATCACCTGCGACGATCCTGCCGATATCGACGTGCCCGGCCATTCATACAGCTTCGGCGTGGTGAAGGCGGCGCAGGCCAGTGGCGACCTCGACGTCCTGGTGGAACGCGGCCGCCGCGCGCTCCGCGTCCATCTCAAGGATGTCGACGCGGGATTGGCGGAGCTCGCCCGCGCAATAGATTCGGCGCTCGAATAGTGAATTCCTGTCAGGAGTGACGCAAATGCAGATCGGTATGATCGGACTCGGTAAAATGGGTGGCAACATGTCTCGCCGCCTGATGAAGGCGGGACACCACGCCGTGGTATTCGCGCGCTCGACCAAGTCGCGCGACGCGCTGGCAAAGGACGGCGCCACAGCCGCCGAGTCGCTTGCCGATGTGGTGAAGAAGCTCGGGGAAAGACCACGTGCGATTTGGCTGATGTTACCCGCCGGCCAGGTCACCGAAGAAACGGTCGAAAATCTCGACGGCCTGCTCGAGCGCGACGACATCATCATCGATGGTGGTAATTCCTTCTACAAGGACGATATCCGCCGCGCAAAAAAGCTGGCCAAAAAAGGAATTCGCTACGTCGATTGCGGCACGTCGGGAGGTGTCTGGGGCATCGAGCGCGGCTATTGCATGATGATTGGCGGCCCGAAAGAGGCTGTGGATCACCTCGATCCGATCTTCTCGGCGCTCGCTCCCGGGCTCGGCGATATCCCGCGCACACCAGGGCGTCAGAAAGGCGATTCACGCGCCGAGCGCGGCTACATTCACGCCGGTCCATCCGGCGCCGGGCACTTCGTCAAGATGGTGCACAACGGCATCGAGTACGGATTAATGCAGGCCTACGCGGAGGGCTTCGACATCCTACGCAACAAGGATTCGAGCGACCTGCCCGAGGACGAGCGCTTCACACTGAACATGCCGGATATCGCGGAAGTTTGGCGCCGCGGCAGCGTCATCTCATCCTGGCTGCTCGATCTCGGCGCCGCCGCGCTGGCGAAGGATCCGCAGCTGAAGGATTTTTCCGGCTTCGTCCAGGATTCGGGGGAGGGTCGCTGGACGGTCGAGGCTGCACTTGAGGAAGCGGTTCCAGCAGACGTGATCTCCTCGGCGCTCTACGCCCGCTTCCGCTCGCGGCAGGAACATACCTTCGGCGAAAAGATGCTCTCGGCCATGCGCTTCGGCTTTGGCGGGCACGTCGAGGGTCAAGAGCCCATTGACCCCGAACCAAAGCCAAAGGATTCGCAGCGTCACTCGGCGGCACAGCACGCCGCCGAGTAGCGCCATGCTTGACAAACTTCCGACTAGAAAGCCGCAGACAGCGCAGGTGATTGGATTGCCGCCGCGGCGCCAGGCCAAGCCGGCCGAACCCTGCGCCATGGTAATCTTCGGTGCTACCGGCGACCTGACCAAGCGCCTCGTGGTGCCGGCGCTCTACAATCTGTTGCGCACCAAGGTGCTGCCTGAGCACTTCGCGTTGATCGGGGTTGCCCGGGGGAAAGGGACTGCTGAAAGCTGGCGCGACCAGCTTCATGGCATGCTCACAAGCTTTGTCGGCAACGCCGCGGCGGAGCTTGATGTCGACCACATCGACGAGGAAGCGTGGAAGCGGCTCGCGGAGAAGATGATTTATGTCCAGGGCGACCTGACGAAGCCCGAGCTGTACGAGACACTTCGCGGTGTTCTCAACCAGGCCGAAAAGACCCATGGCACGCGCGGCAACGCCATCTTCTATCTGGCGGTAGCTGATCGGCTGTTTGGTACCGTGGTCGATCAGCTCGGCAAGGCGAAACTCACCGGTCAAGACGAGGACCAGAGCGGCAAGCATCGGTTCTGGCGCCGCGTGGTGATCGAGAAGCCGTTCGGGCACAACTTGGATTCGGCGCGCGAATTGAACGCTGACATCCTGCGAACCCTGCACGAGGACCAGATCTTCCGGATCGACCACTTTCTCGGAAAGGACACGGTCCAGAACATCATGGCGTTCCGCTTCGCCAATGGGTTGTTCGAACCGATCTGGAACCGCGACCGGATCGATCACGTGCAGATCACCGCGGCGGAGACGGTCGGCGTGGAGGAGCGTGGCAATTTCTACGAGGCGACCGGCGCGCTACGCGACATGGTCCCCAATCACCTGTTCACATTGCTTTCGATGGTGGCCATGGAGCCGCCCGCCGGCTTCGATGCCGCAGCGATTCGTTCAAAGAAAGCCGATGTGTTAGCCGCAATCCCCGCCGTCAAGCCGGCAGCAGCGGTGCGTGGCCAGTACGGCGCCGGCGAAGTGCTGGGCAAAAAGGCGAAGGCCTATCGGCAAGAGCCCCATGTGGCGTCAGATTCGAACGTCGAGACCTATGTCGCGATGCGGATCGAGATCGACAATTGGCGTTGGGCCGGCGTGCCTTTTTACCTCCGCACCGGCAAGTACATGTCACAACGGAATACCGAGATAGCAATCCGCTTCAAGCAGGCGCCCTACGCGGCGTTCCAGGACACGCCCGTCGACAACTTGCGGCCCAACTGGCTGGTGCTGCGCATCGCGCCGGACGAAGGAATCTCCCTTCAGTTCGAGGTTAAGCGTCGCGGGCCAGTGATGGACCTCGCCGCCGTGAAAATGGACTTCCGCTATGATGACTGGTTTCCCAAAGAGCCAAACGTCGGTTACGAGACGTTGCTTTACGACGTCATGATCGGGGACCCGACATTATTCATGCGCGCCGACATGGTGGAGCAGACGTGGCGCATCGTGCAGCCCGTGCTCGACGCCTGGGCCAAGAATGGTCTGGCAGATCTACCGATCTATTCGGCAGGAAGTCGAGGACCCAGCGAAGCGGATGCGCTTTTGGCGCAAGATAGCCGATGCTGGCGGAGCGTCCACGACGATGACGATGGACGATCGTCATGAGCCGCGTGCGCCCATCGCCATTCAAATGTTCAGCCGTGATTTCGGATGTCGACGGCACTTTGGTGACTGATGACAAAAGGTTGACGGTGCGCGCCCAGGCGGTCGTGACACAGTTGCGCGCAAGCGGAATCATTTTTTCGATTATCAGCAGCCGGCCGCCCCGTGGGCTGCGAATGCTGTTCAAGCCGCTTGGAATCACGACGCCGGTCGGCGGCTTCAACGGCGGGGTGCTGGCAACTCCCGATCTTGCGGTCATCGCCGAGCATCTTCTGTCGCCTGAGTTCGCTCGGCGCGCCGTTGAGATGCTGAATGCACGCGGGGCACAGGTGTGGATTTTCAGCGGTCAGGACTGGCTGGTGCGCCATTCCGACGAGCCTTATGTCGCGTTAGAAGAACGCACCGTGGGATTCGCGCCGACAATCGTCGAGGATTTCGGACCTGCCCTCGATACCACCGCCAAGATCGTCGGTGTCAGCAAGAATTTCGAGCTTCTCGAACAATGTGAGCGCGACGTTCGTGCCGTGCTGGCTGATCAGGCGTCCGTCGCGCGTTCGCAGCCCTACTATCTCGACATCACCCACCCGCTCGCCAATAAGGGCGTCGCATTATCGGAGATCGCAAAGCTGTTGGGAGTTCCGTTGGCAGAAATCGCCGCCATCGGCGACGGCGGTAACGACGTCGCGATGTTCAAGCGGAGTGGCCTGAGCATCGCCATGGGCAATGCTGGCCAGGAAGTGCAGCGCGCAGCGGATTTCGTAACGGATAGCAATAGCGAGGATGGCTTCGCCAACGCGATCGAGCGGTTCATCCTCGGTGGCGGCCGTTCGCATGCGCGGGTTGCGGTGAAAGCAGGAGGTCGCACATGGTAGCGCCCGCTCGCGCCGCATCGAAAATCTCGCTTGTCCTGGCCGACGTCGACGGCACGCTCGTCACTGCGGAGAAAGTGCTGACGCCGCGCGCGGGAGCGGCCGTGCAGGCGCTCCAAGCCGCAGGCATCGCCTTTGCGATTACCAGCGGCCGTCCGCCGCGCGGCATGGCGATGCTGATCGATCCGTTGGCTCTGCGAACCCCGATTGCGGGATTTAACGGCGGGATCTTCGTCAAACCCGACATGACCATCATGGAAGAGCACGTGCTTGCCGCCGATGTCGCGAAGCGCGCGGTCGACGTCATCCTCCAGAACGACATGGATGTGTGGGTCTACAGCGGCAAGGACTGGCTTATCCGCGATCCCCATGCACCCCATGTCACGCGGGAGCAATGGACCGTCAAGTTCGCTCCGACCGTCGTCGGGAATTTCGAAGACGTGCTCGGCAGTGCCGTCAAGATCGTCGGCGTGAGCGACGATCGCGACCTGGTCGCGCGGTGCGAAAAGGCTGCCCGGAGCGCGCTCGGCAATGGAGCATCCGCCGCGCGCTCGCAACCCTATTATCTCGACGTGACTCACCCGGAGGCCAACAAAGGAACCGTCGCTACAACACTGTCGAAACTCCTCTCGATCCCGGCCGGCGAGATCGCCACGATCGGCGATATGCCGAACGACGTTCTGATGTTTCGCAAGAGTGGGTTGAGCATCGCGATGGGCAATGCCAGCCCGGAGGTGCAGGCGCAGGCCGATCTCGTAACCGACTCCTATGAAGATGAGGGCTTCGCCAAGGCGATCGAGCGGTTCATTTTGTCCCGCATCAGCGCGGCGCTGCCGAGGGCGTCGTGAAGCCGATCGTTGTCGCGCCCTCCATTCTAGCCGCCGATTTGCGCCGGCTTGGCGAGGAAGTCTGCGCCGTCGATCAGGCTGGCGCCGATTGGATTCATATCGACATCATGGATGGCAGGTTCGTGCCGAACATCTCCTTCGGTCCTGCGATCGTGAATGCGGTGCGTCGCTCGACCGGGAAGCCGCTCAATGTGCACCTGATGATCGTCGAGCCTGAGCGTTATCTCGACGATTTTGTGAAAGCCGGCGCCGATCATCTGCTTGTTCAGGCTGAGCCGTCGTCGACCATCCACCTCCATCGCGTGCTATCGCAGATTCGCGAGCTAGGTAAAAAAGCCGGCGCGGTGCTCGACCCAGCCAGCCCGATCGCATTTGTCGAGCAGGTGGTGCATCTCTGCGATATCATCCTGGTGATGACCGTCAATCCTGGATTTGGCGGACAGAAATTCCTGCCGGAGATGTTGCCGAAAATCCGTCAGCTGCGGCGGCTCTGCGAGTCAAAGAGGCTCGCCCCGTGGATCGAGGTCGACGGCGGAGAGAACGGCGAAAATGCCGCATTGGCCATCGCGGCAGGTGCAGACGCGATCGTCGCCGGATCGGCAATTTTCGGTTCCGGCGATTACGCGGCCGCCATTGCACGAATTCGAAACAGCACATTACCCACGAAGGTTGTCGCGTGATGACCGGCGCTGCATCGACCGAGAGTCGCACTTTCGCGAGCGCTGAGACGCTCGCGAGCGATGTCGCCGAATGGCTCTGCGGTCTCGCCCAGGCGCGCGACCGCGTCTTCGCGGTGTGTCTCTCGGGTGGTTCGACGCCCCGGCGTCTGTATGAACGTCTTGCCGATCCGGCATGCGTATCGCGCTTTCCATGGAACCGAACGCACTGGTTCTGGGGCGACGAAAGGTTCGTGCCGCACGACCATCCCGACAGCAATTTTCGCATGGCGCGCGAGGCCTTCCTTTCGCGAGTCCCTGTGCCCGATGACAATATCCATGCGGTGCCCACGGAGGGCTTGTCGCCGGAGCAAGCTGCCTCGGCCTACCAGACGACGCTTAAGCGCTTCTACGGCGCCGACACGCTTGCTCCCGATCGGCCGCTCTTCGACGTTACGCTGCTTGGGATCGGCGAGGATGGACACACCGCCTCATTGTTCCCCGGTCAACCGGCGCTGCAGGAGACGCGACGATGGGCGGTCGCTGTCATTGGCGCAAAAGCCGAGGCGCGCATCACGCTGACCTATCCGGCGCTCGATAGCAGCCGCGATGTCGCGTTCGTGGTTACGGGACAGGAGAAGCGCCAGGTCGTCGCTCGTGCCCAGGCCGGAGACCGGACGATTCCCGCAGCCGTGGTTCGCCCAGTCGGGCGTCTCCACTGGTTCACGGATCGCGCCGCGGCGTTAGCAGGAGCTGATTGATGTCCGTGCAAACCCCGCCGATGGAAGACAACTCACCGCCTTGTCCCACGGTGGTGATCGTGATGGGCGTTTCGGGATGCGGAAAGTCGACCATCGGGGCGCTCCTCGCTTCGCGCCTGCGATGGGAGTTCGAGGACGCCGATTGGTTCCATCCGTCTGCCAATGTCGAAAAGATGCACAGCGGTATTCCGCTCACCGACGAGGATCGCTGGCCTTGGCTGGACGCGGTCGCCGCCTGGATCGACAAGACGCGTCGTTCGGGCGGACATGACATCATCGCATGCTCCGCGCTGAAGCGCCGCTACCGCAATGTTCTGATCGGCGATCGTGCCGACGTTCGCTTGGTCTATCTCAAGGGCGATGAGGCGCTGATCGCGCGCCGTATCGCCACTCGCCATGAGCATTTCATGCCGCGAAGCCTGCTTCACAGCCAATTCGAAGCGCTGGAGGAACCAGGCCCGGACGAAAATCCCGTCATCGTCTCGATCGAGCCGCAGCCGCGCGAGATCGTGGCCCAAATTCTGTCGGCGCTGAACATGGTCGAAGGCGTTAAGCCGCTAAGCCGTCCGGGCAAGCAGCTGTAGATCGAGGATTGCGTTTTCCTTTTGACGTTTTTCCTCGTCCTGAAGGCGAAGCAGCTCGGCAAGAACATCAGGCGATGGCGGCCGGCCGTGAACGTCGGTAAAGCCATTATGCGTCGCAGCGACCGCATTGGGCTGCTTAGGGATTAGTTCCGGCTTCCCGGCGCCGCGAATCAGATATCTTGGACGTTGCTCGGTTTCATACTCTGGCGCGGGGCCTCCCTCTGCGCGTCGGTGATGATCCAGCGGCACGACCTTGGCCCCGGCCGTCAAACGTCGGGGCCTATTTTTGCGCTAAGCGTCGGTCGAATTGAATGCACCGCAGTTTGCGCAGTGGATTTGGACACCGTGCACTTTGTGCTCCTCGGCATGCAGCAAGATCGTGTCGCACTTCCCGCAGGTATAATCCACGGAATCATCGTCCGTCCTAAGGATAGGCGGAGCGTCCAAAATGACGCCGGTTGCCGGCGGTTCGACTACTGTGAGGCTGATCCTACGAGCGGTCATAGTGCGTATCCAGTTTGAATATCAATCGCGAAGAGCCGACCTGAGAAGGATCATAGGCACAGACAACATCATGAATATCAAAGCTAATAGAACCGCCTCATGCTGAATGCCCGGATAAGCTATGGAAAACGCGAGGAACCCCCATCCGCCCATCAGGAACGCAATGGCGCAAAACACGGCTGATCTTCTGATAGAACGCCAATTCTTCTGCCGCGCTTGTTCTCGCTCGCGAAGACTTTTAAGTTCATCTTCGATCTCTTGTTGGGTCATTAGCGTTTCCCTCCGATCCGCCCGCCGCCGTCGCTGGCGTGACCTTCAAGGTTTGATGGATGCTGCACGAAATTGTAGTTCACTACCCGACTTTGGCCGCCAGTGCGGGACGGCGCGACATTGTGGTAGGATCGCCCCAATCGGTAATCGCATCTGATTTCACTTGGGATCGCTAGATCGCATTCTGTTTGCCCATCTCGCCCACGATTCGCAGGGTGCATTATACGCGCGTCACAGCTGATAAGAGCCCCGGCGCCGCGAATCAGATATCTTGATGTCCCTTGGTTTCATAATCTGACGCGGGACCTTCCTCTGCGCGCCAGTGATGATCCAACGGCACACGAACCTTGGGCCCCGGCCGTCAAACGTCGGGGCTTTTTTGCGACTTAGGGAAGATCGCAGATTGCAATTGTCTTGGTTCTGTTGCGTGGCGAGAAGATTTTTGGGCCTTTTGTCACCGCTAGAATCGCACGCCGAATATCGGTGTCAGCCGCTGCAAGATGGCGGCTAAGGAAATCAAAACTATTAGGATTTTGAGCAGACTTGCCAGCCGACGATCGGTCGCAAACTTGTCGATCACATAGAACATTAGTACGCCGACAGCGACGATGATCACCATATTGATCAGGTTTAACATTGGATTTGTCCCCCGCTAGGTAGTGGGGTGCCTATTGACGGCGAATCTTGACCGGGCGCATCTTAAGCGCCCCGACGCGCCGCTAGAAACGACGCGCCGGGACTTGCCACCGTAGCCGAGCAGGGCTGACGATGACCGATTCGAAAAATACCATGAATCCGCGCGGCTCCCTGCCTTGGTGTGTGGCTCAATCCACAAACATCAAGGAGATGAAGTCATGTCGCCTGAAAATCTCAGCCGCCGCGCCATCCTGGCCGGCGCAGCATCCGTGCCAGCGTTTGCAGCACTGCCGGCCGTTGCCGCGGGCATGCCCGCGATGCAGGGACCCATCGTAAGCGAGACGCCTGATCCGATTATCGCTGCGATAGCCGAGCACCGCCGGCTTGACGAACAGCAATTTGAAATGTGGTGCATCCTCCAACAGGAGGACGGATCAGTGACGGAAAGCGCCCACGCGCTCGCAAGCAATGCTGCCCACGAGGCGGCCGGGGCTCTTACAAAAATAAAGCCTACAACTGCGG
>Ga0182024_10022622_pt1 | contig 11321 bp, 12 predicted proteins | sample P32metaG_FD_120480 | JGI IMG/M metagenome (GOLD analysis project Ga0182024, IMG submission 120480) | Permafrost microbial communities from Stordalen Mire, Sweden - P3-2 metaG (Illumina Assembly) | ecosystem: Environmental > Terrestrial > Soil > Wetlands > Permafrost | place: Sweden: Stordalen... | reverse complement strand
GATCGCGAATTTCACCCCAAGATAACGATCGCTGGTTCCCCAAAAGTGGCCTCGCCGCCCGCCGGAGAGTCCGTAGGCCATTAGCCCGTTCTTGGTGAAAACCGCGCTGCTGCCGATCGGGTTACCGCGCTTCAATGCCGCCGCATCCCCGAAGGGAAACCCTCTCGCTATCAAGTTTCCTGGCTGTTTTGCGTTCGCTTGCAATATGTAAGTAAAGCTGTAGTTGTTATAGAAATTGGTCAAGGAGAAGTCAACGACGCCGTCGTTGTTCAAGTCAATATCGAACGCGGTGACGGGGTTACTTGGCTTTATGACGGCCTGGCTGGGCGTGAAGACAACTTTAGCCTGCGCCGCCGATGCCCCCGCGAGCGTCGCTCCTGCGGCTAGAACGTATAAAAGCATCCGCCGTTCCAACACCTCATCCAGCAAACTTGCGGGTCGGCGCTTCGTCCGCTGCATATTTCTGGGACTCATGGAATCCTCCGGACCGTGTCGCGGCATGATCTCCAGATCGCCGCGTGCGGCCCACAGTAGCACCGGCACAGACCGCAATCAAGAGGGGAACATGAAATTGCGGGCCAAGCTTAAGGATTGGATCCTATTCGGGAAGAACGTCGGTGATGTGATCAAGAAAATCGGCGAGATCTTTGTAGATTCTAAACGCTCCGGCTTCAGCGGGTTCATTGGCCGAATAGCCTCCCGTCAAGAATCCCACGCCCAACGCCTTCGCTCGCTGATTTGGCGTCTGCCGGAAATTCTCCCAAGGGGAAAACGGTCATTCGGCACAAATTCTGTTGATCCTTTAAAGTCACCAGTTAGCATTAGCCGCTTCTACCCGCGTCAAGATTCCGAACGGATTCCAAAAGTAACCCTGGGCCGTCCGTCGCGTATTGAGTTTCTGCGCAGCCCTGAGATACTCGTCCCAAAAGATCCGAATGGCATTTCTGCGAGCTTCTGGAAGACTCGCCAGCTCCTTACTGCGGAGGCTTCCCAGAAACACCCATTGGGCATGCAGTGTGAAACGACGTTCCTTAGCCAACTGGTCGGCGAGGTTCCGAGCACCGGCTTCATCTGCGAGAGCACGGTCAGTTCCAAAGTTGCACGCTGGGCCTCCTGAATGAAATCACTCAAGACGACGATGCCTCACGCCTCGCGAGTTGCTCCGAGCCCCAGCGATTTCCCCCTCGGTGGCACTGCCAGCCGTGCCGCAGCTCGCGCCTTGTTGGGAAAGCGAGAGGAAACCAGATTTTGCCTTTGGCTAAGGGTTGTTGGCAAGGAGCAGACCGCTCCTCCTCGAATCAAGCGGCTCGAAGGCGGCATGGGGTTCATTTACGGCGCTGGATTCGAGGATTACGATCCCGAATGCACTGAGATTTATCGTGGCCCAGTATCGAAAAGGAGTAGCATCTATACCAGAAAGGTCGGCCCACTCGGGGGCATGGAGCTAAAATGAGCAAAACCAGTTTTGCTAACGGAACAACCAACCGGATTACGAGAGCATGCGGCATTATTTTGCTGTGGGCTGTGGCGGCAGTGGCCCTCCCCGCGCAGACCTTGAAGACACTGCACACGTTCGACAATACAGACGGCGCCTCTCCCAACGGAGGGCTGATTCAAGCCACTGATGGCAACCTCTACGGAACAACGGCGGGTGGCGGGCCCAACACCAACAACGCCTGTACGGGCTATCATTATACCGGCTGTGGCACGGTGTTTAGGATCACTCCCAGCGGCGCGCTGACCACGCTTTACAGCTTCTGCTCGCTGAGCAATTGCGCGGACGGCTACGTGCCCTTTGGAGCCCTAGTCGAGGGGTTGGATGGGAATTTCTACGGGACAACGGTGGGCGGAGGGGCCAACAATGACTGCGTTGTGGGTACCTGCGGGGGCACGGTCTTCAAGGTTACGCCGAGCGGCATACTGACTACTTTGTATAGCTTTGCCGCTGGGGTGGACGGCTTCGGACCCCGGGGCGCCCTGATCCAAGGCACTGATGGGAACTTCTACGGAGTGACCAATGCCGGCGGATCCACGAGCGGCATGTGTGCGCTGTTTAATGGGTGCGGCACAGTCTACAAAATCACCCCAGGCGGCACGCTAACTACGCTGCACACCTTCAACTTTACGGACGGGACGAACTCCTTAGCGGGTCTGGTGCAAGGCGGCAATGGTGACTTCTATGGAGCTTCGTACAATGGGGGCGCCAATGACCCACCCCTTGGACTCGGTACGGTTTTCAAAATCACTCCAGGCGGCACGCTGACGACGCTTTACAGTTTTTGTTCGCAAACCAATTGCGCGGATGGTATAGAGCCCTTTGCGGCGCTGATTCAGGGCACCGACGGAAACTTTTACGGAACAACGGGTTTCGGGGGAGACAACGGGCAAGTTTGCGGGCAGATCGGGGGCTGTGGAACGGCCTTCAAAATCACACCCAGCGGCACGCTGACCACGCTGCATTCCTTCGATTTTACAGATGGCGACGAGGCCGGAGGTTTAGTCCAGGGCACCGACGGGAATTTCTACGGAACGTCTGTCTTTGGTGGAACCGGAGTCTGTGGTGTTGTGAACGCCGATGGTTGCGGAACGGTGTTTAAGATGACCCCCAGTGGCACCCTGACGACGTTATACAGCTTCGACCGCACGAACGCGCACGGTACTGAACCCGTCGGGGCGTTAGCACAAGACACCAATGGGACTTTTTACGGATCCACTGGCCTTGGGCCACCCCGGAATGGTGTGTGCTATGAAAACGAAGGGTGTGGCACAATTTTCAGCCTTTCAGCAGGTCTGGGTCCATTTGTGGCGACACGGCCCAGCGCTGGCACGATCGGAATGGCCGTTAATATTTTGGGGACCAACCTGACGGGCGCCACCAAGGTCACGTTTCATGGCATCGCAGCTACATTTACGGTGATCTCAGGTTCGTTAATTACATCGGCGGTACCCGCCGGCGCCACGACTGGTACCGTTAAAGTGCTAACGCCCACTGGGACGCTCAAAAGCAACATACCTTTCACGGTGCTGCCGTAAAATGCGCGTAGCCTTCAGGACCCATTGCCAATCATGACTAGGTTCAGGATGAGTCGAATGTTGCAGGAGACAGGGAGGGAGCTAAGATGAGTAAAACTAACTGGCTGATGAAGGCGTGCGGTATTTTTCTGCTATGGACTGCGGCGGTCACAGTCTTGACCGCGCAAATCGCGTCTCTGCCGCCTGTTCCCAAGCCGACCACGCCGCTTTCCCACGATGCCGTGGACAACCTTAAACTCCACAGTCATCTAATCCCCGCCACTGATGGATCCGTGAACTCGGGTATTGCGGACACTACGTTCAAGGTGCCCCGGATCGGCAAGGTCACATCGCTTTACAGCTTCTGCGCGGAAACCAGCTGTAAACACAACGGAGTTTTTCCATTCGAGGGACTCATTCAGGGCTTGGATGGCGACTTTTATGGAACGACGTATGTCGGCGGGAATTTTCAACTCTGCCCCAATGGGTGCGACGCGATTTACAAAATTACGTCCTCCGGAGCCTTCACTACATTGCTCGTTTTCGACGCAACTGATGGCGAAAGGCCATATGCGCCTCTGGCTCTGGGTACAGACGGTAACTTCTACGGCTCAACCACATTGGGAGGAGCTTTAGGAGAAGGCAACGTTTTCCGCTTTTCCCCGGAGGATCGCGTCATTACCACCCTGCATGATTTTTGCTCTCCCCGCGACAAGGATTGCAGCGATGGCTATAGCGCCCGGGGAAGCCTGGTCTTGGCCACGGATGGAGATTTTTACGGGGCCACTATATCCGGGCATAGCAACGGCGCTTATGGGGGAGGTACCGCCTTCACAATCACCCCAGATGGAACGCTGACGACCATATACAATTTTTGTGTACCATCCATTTTGCTTTGCCCGGATGGCTCTTCACCAAATGGGCTGATCCAGGCAAGCGATGGCAACTTTTATGGAGTTACCCAAGCGGGTGGAGTCAATGCCTGCAACTACGACGGCTCGGATTTTGGATGTAGCACAATTTTCAGACTCACCCCCGGCGGCACGCTGACCACGCTACATACCTTTGACGGCTCAGATGGCACTGACCCAATTGACAAGCTGGTCCAGGGTTCTGATGGAGCCCTATACGGGGTAACTGTCATCGGCGGGACCAACCCTTGCTACGTCAACCAGGGTTGTGGGACGGCCTTCAAAATTACCCTAAGGAGACTCTGAATAAGTCCTCTGGGTATTTACCGATAATAAGGATAGAGTGGGTGGAGATCAGGAGGACAGACAGAAGATGAGACAGCAGACCTTGGCGGTGGCGAACGGATTTGAGCGTTATGGCAAGAAGACGCGGCGGGCGTTGTTTTTGGAAGAGATGGAACAAGTGGTGCCGTGGGCCGAGCTGTGTGCGCTAATCGAACCGGTGTATGCCAAGGCAGGGAATGGCCGGCCCCCGGTGGGGGCGGAGCGGATGCTGCGGATCTATTTTTTACAGCAGTGGTTCAACCTGTCGGATCCGGGAGTGGAAGAAGCGCTGTACGATTCGGTGGGGATGCGGCAATTTGTGGGCATTGATCTGGGGCGGGAGCCGGTGCCGGACGAGACCACGGTGTGCAAGTTCCGCCATCTGCTGGAGGGGCATGGATTGGGGGAGCGGCTGTTCGAGTTGGTGGGGGAATATTTGCAGCAGAAGGGACTGCGCCTCAGCAGGGGAACGATTGTGGATGCAACGATTATCAACGCACCGAGTTCGACTAAAAATGCCCGCCGGGAGAGGGATCCGGAGATGCATCAGACGCGCAAGGGCAAGCAGTGGTACTTCGGGATGAAGGCGCACGTGGGAGTAGATAGCCAGAGCAAGCTGATTCACTCGGTGGTGGCGACGGCGGCGAATGTGGCCGATTCCACGATGCTCCCGCACCTGCTGCACGGCGAGGAGAGGCGGGTGTGGGGGGATCAGGCCTATCGCGGGCAGAGGGCGGTGCTGCGGAAACACGCGCCGCGGGCCCAGGACTTTACCCACCAGCGCTATCGCTACCAGGATGGCATCGACGAAACCGAGCGGGCCAGGAACCGCACCAAGAGCAGAGTGCGGTCGAAGGTGGAACATGTGTTTGGGGTGATGAAGCTGAAGTTTGGGTTCGTCAAGGTGCGCTATCGCGGACTGGACAAGAACGCCCACCGGCTGTTGGTCACTCGCGCTTTGGTGAATCTGTTTCTGGTGCGCCGGCGACTGCTGTGCACCATGCCGGCATAGTGCCCGAAGCTGCCGAACCGCACCGGAGCGGGAGCAAAGAACACGCTATCCCCTCGTGGTGGAAGAATGAAACCACCTGATACCCACCTTCTACTGCTCGCTTGGCGCAAAACAATACTTTTTCAGAGATTCCCTAAGTGGCGCCTTCACTGTTTTGCACGACTTTGGCAACCTCCCCTCCGCCTCTGAGCCCTCCGGCGCGCTGATTCAGGCTACCGATGGCAATTTCTATGGGACAACAGATGACGGTGGAAAAGCTGGGGAGGGAACCTTATTTAAAATAACGCCTACCGGCACGTTCACAACGATAGCCAATTTTGGTGGCTTGGAGGACCTCCCTGTAGGTGCGTTGGTTCAGGGCACCGATGGGAAGTTTTACGGGGTAACGTATTATGGAGGGAACGGTGCGGGTTCTGTTTATGTAGCGTCGTCGGGTTTGACTCCATTTGTAAGAACCCTGCCGATTTCAGGCACGGTGGGATCGACCGTTAGTATTCTGGGGACGAATCTAACCGCCGCAACCCGTGTCACGTTCAGCGGAGTTTCCTCTGGGTTTACAGTGGTCTCCGGTTCCCAGGTCACGACCACCGTACCCATAGGCGCCACTACGGGTGAAGTCCAGGTGGCAACTCCCGGCGGCACGCTTTCCAGCAATGTGCCCTTCACGGTAAAGCCCTAAGAGTTTCAGATTGGGGCCAGCGAATCCGCGTCCAGCCGCGATAGCCCGTGGAGCGTAGGGACGAGAGCGGTGCGGTGGCGCGCAGTGCCCGGCTCGTATTGAAGTAGCATGCTCATTAACAGGACCGAACCCCAGCAGTAGGCTCAGGGCACACTCACAATCACAGCCGAAATTCGCGCCGGATGCTCTTTTAATGGAGAAAAAACCTATGTCAGATCATATCCGGTCCGGCGGAACTGCCCAAAAGCGAGCTACATCGAAGCGCGCGTCAACGCTTTACTTGTCAGCAATTTGCGGACCCGGACGGAATTTCTGCGTACCACAGGCTCGCTCCAGAAAATCAAGGACGCGATTATGTTGAGTCCAAAAAGGAGATTCCGGTTTGTAACCATTCACGACCGGTGCCCGTCCAAGTAGTCGAGCAACGTAAGAGCAAGGCGAACGCCCAAGACTTTAGGCTGCCCTGGAGGTAACGACATGAAGGCTGTCCTCGTATTCTTTCTGCTAGCATCGCAAGCTTTTGCACAAAACAACCTCGCGGATACTGCGGTCGCACCAGGTTGTGGTGCGGATGACGCTCAATTCGAAGTGAAAACGGTCAAGGGCCGGCACTCTGTTACTCAACCGGATGCGGGAAAGGTGCTGGTGTATTTTGTCGAGGACGATTCAATGTTCGGTTCGATTCCCAAACCCACCACTCGGGCGGGCCTCGACGGCAAATGGGTCGGGGCGACGCATGGCAATTCATATTTCTCCTTCTCCGTCGATCCCGGTGAACATCATCTTTGTGCGAGCTGGCAAACAGCGGTGGTTGTGGGCCAAGGCCACAAGACTGCCGCGGCCCACTTCACGGCAGAGGCCGGAGGCATCTACTATTTCATGGTGAAAAACAGTTGGGTGCGCGACCTCGGGACGGCTGGCATCACTCTGGAGCCGTTGGATAGCGATCAGGGCCAGCTTTTGGCGAGCAAATTTTCGTTGAGCACCTTTCAACCCAAGAAGTGACGTTTGAACCGGATCGTGCGCAAAAACCGCCGTTGTGGTGCGCAGAAATTCCGTCCGTGCAGAGAATTCAGCTAGACTCACCTCGATCAGGAGCGACGGAATGCCAATCTTGTTGTTCCTACCAAAAACTCCCAACTGCTAATCCCATAACTCCTCCGTCCGCAATAATTTGCCAAACCATTGCACATGCCTCCGGTTCCCCGCTACATTGGCTGGGGTTACCCGGACAAAGTAATTCGATATGCCTCCTTGTGTCAAGATGATAATCATGAGTTTTTGCGAGGGACAGCCCTCTATGGTCCGATTTCGCCAATTATGCGGAGAGCTCCTTCGTTGAAAAAGGTATTGGTTATCACTGACGGCGCGTGCACTCAGTTAGTTTTCTCGAAACTGACATCGCGAACGCTGCCCGAGAACACGCTCAGTCTCGAAACGCGATGAGTAGCATCTCTGTGGAACACGAGGGTTCCCAGGTCATCGCTCTCGAACTCGTCTCGCGCGATTGGAATTAGCCTTAGCGGTGGATTCAAGCTATTCCGAAGCATCAGGCTTCCTTTGTCGATTGACAAATTGTATGTCACGTCGAGCTCTGTGCTCCTATACACACCAACGAAAGCTGCCAAGGCGGCATCGCTGAGGTGTGGCTCCTCAATCCTGCTGCCGTCGAATACTGTCTCGCCGTCCATTTCCAGCAACGCCTTCATGGCGCCATTTGCGCTATCAAAGGTTATAGTGCCGCTACCAAGATCCTTGAATCGATTGGGCCCTACGCGTCTGAGGCTTGCACCCCATGCGATTAGATTGCCCCCCGAGGCAGTAAACGAATAGACCGAATGATCGCCGGGGTCAAGATACTTACCAGCGAACGGACTTGGGTCGGGAAAGCCACCATCACCAGAGGGTTGGGGTGCGCTCGCCTCGGGCTGCAGATTCTTTCCAAGGTAACGTCGGCGACCTTACGCGCGAGGCTGAGTTCGTGGGCGCTTGATAAATTGCAAAGGCACACCACGGTGAAGCGCTGCTCCGGGAAGCGCAGAATTTCAGTACGGTATCCGAAAAGTGCGCCACCGTGTTCCACGGTTGGCAAACCACGATACGTGCCTAATTCGAGGCCAAGGGCATAGCCGATCTGCTTGCCGTCATTTAGCACTCCTCGGGCCAGCATCTCCTTGAGAAACGTTCCCTTTCCCAGCCTGTTCTCATAAAAGTTTTTGTCCCACAGAAGTAGATCGTCGATGCTGCTCATCAGCCCACCAGCTCCGACGATGTCATAATTGGTTGACCAATCCACAAGAAAATTGCCGTTGCCTCCGGGAGCGTAAGCGGGAACGCGGCCGGGCACAACCAAGGTGTGATCATCGTAGAATCTAGTGTGAACCATCCCCAGAGGCTTAAAAATATTTTCAGAGGCAAACTCGGCGAGAGGCTTTTTCGTTGCACGCTCTACGACTAAGCCAAGCAGAAAATAGTTTGTATTGCTGTAAATGAACTCATCTCCGGGAGTGTTGTTGAGGCCTTTCTGACGCACGATCAGATCGATCATTTCATCTCTGGAATGAAAATCTGAATCGTCGCGGCCAGAAATATAAAGCAGGCCCAGGAAATCTCGAAAGCCGCTGGTATGGTGAAGCATTTGACGCAGTGTGATTGGGTGTCCATAATCGGGGAGTTCCGGGATGTATTTGCGCACGTTGTCGTCAAGAGACAGATATCCTTGCTCCGCCGCCAGGACAATACTGGCAGCCGTGAATTGCTTCGAGACCGAGCCCATATAAAAAACAGATTGAGGCGAAAGTGGAACCGCGAGCTCGAGGCTGGCGGCGCCGTAACCCTTACGGTAAATGAATTTCCCGTCCCATATCACGCCAAGTGCGCAGCCAGGGGAGCCTGCTTTGTCGTAAGCAGCGAAATTGCGATCCACTCTTTGCTGATCAGTTTCGGCTGCAAGGGCGGGGAATTTTGCGGTGAATGCGAGGGCGATGATGATAGTGGCGGCGAATCTCATGAAGTGTTCCTTCCAACACAGATCTCTTTTGAGATCGAAGACGGTACCAACCAGGATTTCCATTTTGGCATCCTGATAAGGGCGAGCATACACCCAACTGGCTGCTGTGCAAGCACATGTTTGCAGCCCCGACGCCCGCAGCAGGCGGCGCGCCTTCCGGATGGAGCCAACTGGCACGTGCCTTGCTGATCAATACTTTGCCGATTTAGACGGAATTATTGCGCACCACAGAGGGCCACTTGTCACGCGCTTGTCAAGAGATTGTCATACTTCCCCTAACTCCCCAGGGTCTTCGTTTGCGGAGAAGGAAGGCGTTAGTCGCGGCGTGATAATTGAAATTGAGCGTAACGGAAAAAATTAGGCGCGGTGCGAAACAGCCAGTTCGGCCGCCTCGCGCCGCGCGTTCCACGCGGCAGCGCCTTCAGATGTACGTTGCTGAAGGCGTGGCGCTCGGTGCTGCTACTTTGATTCTGCCGACGTTGCAACATCCGCGGACACAACCCCCGAAAGGCTGAAAATGGTGCCACAGCCGCTGCTACAGTTGCTGGGTGCGCCATAGTAGTTTGTTCCGTAGAGCGTTCCATTGGTGGCCTGGACGAGCGATGCGACGGAGTATTCGCCGTCCGCGCCGTCGAAGGTATGCAGCATGGTCAGCGCGCCGGTTGGGGTGATCTTGAACACGAACCCATCGTTGGTGGAACCGTTCTGGGCCGTCGTCCCGTAAAAGTTTCCGTCACTGGCCTGGATCAGCCCCGCGCTGGGTCCAAAGCCTGCGGTATAAGGCAAGCTGGCAAGAGTTGTCAGCGTGCCGCCTAGAGTGATCTTGAAAACCGTTCCGCCGCCGATGGACCCGCCAAAGGATGTTGTCCCGTAGAGATTTCCGTCAGTGGCCTGAATTAGCGCGCCGATAGACTTCTCGCCGTCGGTACCAGTGAAGCTATGCAGCGTTGTCAGAATGCCGCCTGGCGTGACCTTAAAGATCGTGCCAAGGTCGGATGTTCCGCCCTCTTGCGCCGTCCCGTAGAAGTTCCCGTCAGTGGCTTGGAGCAGCGGCGCGGAAGGCCTGAAGCCGCTCGTCATGGTCATGCTGGCTAGCGTGGTCACCGTTCCACTTAGTGTGACCTTGAAGACTGTCCCGCAAGTTACGAAACGCCGGGGCTCCAGGTTACCTTGTTCATTTCCGTTGTGTTTCGCCAAAGTAGTGGAGCAGTTTGAATTGGCTCCGCCTTCCGGGGCGGTTCCGTAGAGGTTTCCGTCCTTGCCCTAAATGAGCGCTGCCAGTGGGAATTCACCTTCCGCACCGTTGAGCGTCGCTATCGTGGTCAGCGTACCGCTTGGGGTGATTTTGAAGATCGTGCCAAGCTCCGTTGTACCGTAGATGTTTCCATCGGTGGCCTGGATTACTCCGCCGGCGGGATTGGCGCCATCGCCGCAAGCACTTAGCGAGCAAAAACTGTAAAGGGTGGTCAGGTTGCCGCTGGTGGTGATCTTGAAAACAGTGCCGTCGTTGTTGGCACCGCCATTAGCCGTTGTCCCGTACAAATTACCATCCTTGGCTTGAATCATCCCCGCCGAAGAATTGGCGCCGTTTGTGCTGTCGAAGTTGAGCAGCGTGGTAAAAGTGGTCGCGGGATCGCCGGAAGCATCTGTTTGTGCCGCGAGTTGCGACGCTGAGGCACACAGGCAGAGCGCCGCCAGCAGCATAATGGAAATCCCAGATTTTCTCATGGTGAACATTTAGTGTTTCTCCCTTTAGGTGAGACGAGTGGCAACTGCGAGCATAGCCAAACGTACCGAGCCGGTTGTCATGAGCTTGTCAAAAGATTGTCAAGGGATTGCCATTATGCGATGAGTTCGCCCAAGCCAAGCATTTGTCTAACTCCGTACCAGTATCAGGGCCCATCGGAGGTCACTTGTGATTCCTGGAAATGGATTTTCAGAGTGCAGTTGAAGGAGAGTTGAAACGGCTGGTTTTGTTATTCACCCACGGGGTGCAGGGTCTCTAGTGTCCTTTACGTCGTCAAAGCGCAAGAATACTGGTGTTGGCTCGATGTTCGATCACTTGCCTGACTTTCAAGACCGTTTCCGAAGCATAGTGAAGGAATCATATCCTGGGGAACTGCCCAGAAGCAAGCCACGCCAAAATGCGCGTCAATGTCTGACTTGTCAGCAATTTGCCGACGCGGACGAAATTCTTGCGTACCACAGCCCTCTCATTCTACCGAATTTATACTGTCTATGGCTCGGACAGAATATTGACGAACCGCAGGAGTTGAGGTGAGTCAATGTCCGAATTCTTACGCGAGGAGCAGCAAGCCTCGGACTATGGCAGCACCCGGAAAGGCACGTTGCTCGAAAGCGTGCCGGTAAGCG
>Ga0182024_10022621_pt1 | contig 11321 bp, 10 predicted proteins | sample P32metaG_FD_120480 | JGI IMG/M metagenome (GOLD analysis project Ga0182024, IMG submission 120480) | Permafrost microbial communities from Stordalen Mire, Sweden - P3-2 metaG (Illumina Assembly) | ecosystem: Environmental > Terrestrial > Soil > Wetlands > Permafrost | place: Sweden: Stordalen... | reverse complement strand
CGTGCGTGCGCCGCTGGATCAGCTTGCGCTCGCGCATCACCCGCAGCACGCGCTTCTCGTTCACGGCCCGGGCCCGGCCCAGCTGCCGGCAGACCCATGCGGTCACGAGCCGGTAGCCGTCAGTCGGGTTCGCCTCAGCCACCTCGACGATCGCCACCTCGACCTCGTCGACCGGCTGACGCTTCGCGGCGTCCGCTGGCCGCCGCGGTTTGGGAACGCGGTAGACAGCCTGGCGGCTGACCCTGAGGATGCGCGCCACGATCGCCGGTCGATGCCCGCCGGCGACGAGCTCACGGGCGTAGGCGACGCGCTGTCTCACTCCCACGTCCGAAAGCCGTTTCCCAGGATCTCCAGCTCATAGGTCTTGCGGCCCAGCGTCCGCTCCAGCTCGCGCACACGCTTCCGCAGCTCGACGAGCTCAGTCCGCTCCTCCTTGCCAGCCAGACGCTCCGAGCCGCCCTCGAGCAGCTTCTCGCGCCACGTGTAGAACAGGTTCTCCGAGATCTGATGCTCCCGGCAAACCTCGGCAACCGACCGGTCGCCGCGAAGGCCCGCCAGCACGATCTCCAGCTTCTGCGCGACCGTCCAGGTGCGGTACTGCTTCTTCTCGCTCAACGTGATTCTCCTTGGTTGAGCGGCCCATCCTGAGAAGCGCCCCGGACGCGATCTCCGCCTCGCCGCTACGCGGCTCGGCTCCGATCGCGACCGGGAACCCTCACCCAGCTAACTGTCAACACGCGCCCGGGGAGCGGACCACGACCTACCGAACGATCACCCAACGCGCCGCCTGACACGCTTGGAGCAAACCGGATACGCATCTGCGGCAAAGTTGTCTTTACGCATGCGAATCACACCGGTCCGCGAGCGCCACGAGGTCCTCGACCCGGAACGGACTCCGACCGGCCGCGAGCACGACGAAAGGATCGAGATCCGCAGCGTCCGTCCACGCCGGCAAGAGCGACCGCTTCACCCCGTCATCATCGAAGAACGACACACGATCCTCACCCCACGTCTGGCGAATGGCCACAAACGGAAACTCGCGACCAAGCCACGGATGAAACGGATGCGTCACACGGACAGTTTCGCTGCGCAACCGCCCCATCAAGCGCAGTTGCCAGCGAAGGCCAACGCGCACGCCGAGCTTCGTCCGCACGCTGCGCGAGGAGTGCCTCGACTGGCTGCTCATCCTGGGCCGGCGCCATCTCGCGCGCGTCCTACGCGAGTACGTCGACCACTACAACCGCGAACGCCCACACCGAGCGCTCGAGCTGCGCACGCCCAGCCCTCGCCACAAGTAATCCCGCTCCGCCCGCCAGCCTCCAGCGCGATTAGCCGACGCGACCGACTCGGCGGCCTCATCCACGAGTACGCATGAACAGCATGAGCCAAGCGCCGAGTTTATGAACCCTACGCGCCTTGCGCGGGCGAAACCCGTCTCGACACGCGCGGATGGTCGCCGATGAGTCCGGGTTCCGCGCGATTTGGGCAGAAGCCACCCTTCGGCCCATTCTTGGAAGCCACCGGCGGAGCGGCGATCGGCAGCGCGTGGTGCTCGCGCGGTGCGCGCCCACAAACGGTCGAGCAGGTCGAGTCGACGTCTCGTTGGCTTTCCGTCGGAGCGCACTCCGCTGCCTCGCCATCAGCCGCTGCTGCAGTTCGGAGCTGGCCGTCCTGTGCGGCGCGTCAGCTGAGCTCGTCACGCCCGCTGCGAGTCGATGTAGACGGTCTTCCATTCGGTGAAGAACTCGCGCGCCGCCTTGCCTTGCTCCCGGGAGCCGCTCGAGCTGTCTTTGGTGCCGCCGAAGGGCACCTGGTATTCGAGGCCGGCGCTCTCCAGGTTGACCTTGACGACGCCTGCCTTGATCTCGTTCGCAAATGCCAGCGCGGCGCCGAGGTCGCGCGTGAACACGGACGCGGAAAGTCCGAATGGCGTGTCGTTTGCTGCTGCGATGGCGGCGTCGTAGGAATCGACCGCAAGCAGCGTTGCTACCGGTCCGAAGATCTCTTCGCGGAGTATTCGGCTGTCGGGGCGAACGTCGGTGAGCACCGTCGGTCGGACGAAATACCCTTCGCCTAGTTCGTCGGCTCGTCCGCCGCCCGCGAGAATCGTGGCGCCCTCGGTCCGTGCGGTCTGGAGGTAGCCGAGGACGGTCTCGAGTTGCGCGGCCGACGAGAGCGGTCCGACGCGCGACGTGGGATCGAGCGCGTCGCCAACCTTCCATTCTTGCGCTAAGGCGCTGAGCCGTTCGCTGAATTCCTCCATTACGGGGCGTTCGACGATCACTCGGCTCGTCGCGGTGCATTTTTGGCCCGCCGAGAGAAAGGAGCCGCGGGCGACGTGCTCCGCCGCGAGGCCGAGGTCGGCGTCGGCAAGCACGACGGCGGGATTCTTGCCTCCGAGCTCCAGTTGTGCCCGCTTGCCGCGCGCAACTGCTTGAAGCTGCACGGCTCGGCCGACGGCGTTCGATCCGGTGAAGGTGATGGCCGAGACCGCCGAGTGGGTGACGAGCGTCTCGCCAACGGTGGAGCCGCGTCCGATGATTAGGTTGAGGACGCCCGGGGGCAGGCCCGCGTCGACGAGGGCTTCGACGACGCGAATTGACGTGAGCGGGACGAGGTCTGCGGGTTTCCAGACCACGGTGTTGCCGTAGGCTAGGGCAGGGGCGATCTTCCACGCCGGGATCGCGATCGGAAAGTTCCATGGCGTGATAACGGCGACCACGCCGACCGGCTCGCGTCGCGAGTAGAGGAACGTCGTGCGCGAAGCGCTCGGATAGGTGTCCCCGTCAGGCTCGAGCGTCTGCGCGGCGTAGTACCGGAACAGAGCGGCTGCACGTAGGGTCTCGCTGACAGCCTCGACAACGGTCTTGCCCTCTTCGCGGGCAAGCTCGTGGCCGATCTCGTCGGCTCGGACGTCGAGCAGGTCACCTGCTTGGCGCAGGATCTCGCCGCGGGCCGGGGCTGGCGTCGATCGCCAGCCGGGGTAGGCGGCGGCGGCGGCGGCGCAGGCCTCGTCGGCCAAGTCTGGTCCGGCCATCGCACTACGGCCAATCACGTCGGTCGGCCGCGAGGGGTTGAGGTCGTCGGCGGCTTCTCCATCGGCTACCCAGCGACCGGCGACGTGTGAGCCGAGGGTGCCGCGAATCGGGAGCCCCATATCAGGGACGCACACCGGGGCGCTTCATGGTTGCTCGACGTCTGCCGTGCGCGTCACGCCGACTCCGCATCCGCTAACACCTGCGAGAGGCTGGCGAGCGAGCCCGTGATATGCAGTTTCACCAGTTGCGCCGCCAGCTCGCCGTTGGCTGCCTCGAGCGCATCGATAATCGCCGCGTGCTCGCTCGCCTCCTTTCCCCACGTGCGACGCCGTCGCCATGCAACCGTGGCGATGAGCGCGACTTGGTCCTGCACCTCGTCGAGAAATCCGGTCAGGATGTCGTTGCCGCTGTGCGCGTAGATCAGTCGATGGAAGCGACGGTTCTCGACGCTGAGACCTGTGAAGTCCGACCGTTCGGCCGCGATCCGCGCGTCGCGAAGGATGGCCCGCGCCTCCGCGATCCGCGCGTTGTCCTGCGAGGCGAGCGACAGTCGGACGGCCTCGGGCTCGAGCAGCATCCTCACCTCGTAGATCGACCGGGCGAGTTCCGGGTGCACCTCGCGCACCTGCGCGCCGCGAAACGGTGAGATCGTGACGAGGCCGCTGCGCGCCAAAACCTTCAAAGCCTCGCGGATCGGCGTCTTCGACACGCCGAGGCGCGCGGCGAGCTCGCGCTCGACGAGCGCCTCTCCCGGCTGAAGATCGCCTCGCAAAATTCCTGCGCGAATCGCATCGACGATTAAGTCGGTCCGCGAGATCGCTTCTGCGACCGGCGCCAGGGCGGGACCTGCTCCTGAGATCGACATGCGCGTGCTCGGAAGTGGGAGGTCTGGGGTTTGGGTTTTGGTTGGGCTCGGTTGCATCGCGCGACTCGCGGTCCGGTGTCAAGGCTACACGGTCTTGACACGCAATGCCATCTCAGATACGATACGGTGCGATCTAATATACCATCGACATCGGATGACAAGTAATGGCTCAAGCACGAGTCGCGACGAGCGCAGCTGCAGCGCTGACGTGCGACTGCAGCGCCGCGCCCACCCGGGCAGGACGCTGTTGGCCGGCTCGGGTGGGCTTGGATTCCTCGCCGGGACGCCCCCTCACCTCTCCGCGCCGGTCCGTGATTCAGCATGAAACTTTGGTCGCGCGGCACGAGCTCGGACGGGGCGACCTATGAGCTATACCACGCCTCTGACGTGCACGGTTCCGATCGCTGCTGGCGGAAGTTCCTCCGGGCGGGGTCGTTCTACGGGGTTGACGGGCTAATCATGGGTGGAGACCTGACGGGGAAGGCCATCGTGCCGATCGCCTCAAGCGACGGGGCCTATGAGGCTCGGCTGCTCGGAGAGACCAGACGCGCGTCATCCCCAGCCGAACTCGGGGAGCTCACTGACGCGATCCGCTTTAGCGGGATGTACCCGTGGGTCGCATCTCCCAACGACATCGCGCGCGTTGAGCGTGACAACCAGGCACAGCACGAGCTCTTTGAGCGGGTGATGCTCGACGAGCTGGCGCGGTGGATAGCGCTCGCGGATGAGCGCACCGCCCGAGACAAGATCGATTGCTTCGTGATGGCCGGCAACGACGACCCTTGGAGCTGCGACGAGGTGCTGTCGAGTGCCAGTCTCGTTCAGCATTGCGATGAGCGCGTGTCGTACTTGGGACCGCACGAGATGATCTCGCTCGCGTTCTCGAATCCGACGCCATGGAACAGCCCGAGGGAGCTAGACGAGGACGCGCTGTACGGCAAGCTAAAGGCATTAGCGGAGCAGCTCGACAGACCGCAGACTTCGATCTTCAACCTCCACGTCCCGCCCTACGACTCAGGTCTGGACACCGCCAATGAGATCAATCCAGATCTGACTCTCGTCTACAAAGGTGGACAGCCCAATCCGATTCCGGTGGGGAGCACGGCGGTACGAGAGATCATTCAGGAATACCAGCCGTTGGTCTCGCTGCATGGGCACATTCATGAGTCGAGAGGCGAAGCGCGCCTCGGTCGCACGCTAGCTCTCAACGCGGGTTCCGACTACAACAGTGGTCAGATTCACGGAGTCATCGTCCGGCTGGCCACAGACCGCGTGTTGTCTTATCAATTCGTCGTCGGCTAAGGGGGCGCTGTGGTGGACAGTTCAGGTCAGGCGGAAGTGGCCACGCCAAAGACCTCAGCGGGATTGTTTGTTAGGAACGCGACTGGACTGGTCCGGGGAGTGCCGCCCCGCTCTGGGCTCATAATGAACTTCATCCCGGGCCATCCGACGCAGACGCTTGCGGCGGTGCTGTTCTTCGCGCTCGCCCTCAACCCGGGGGGAAACTTTTTTCTCAGCATCGCGCTCGTGTTGCCGATGACCTTGGCGTTTGCCTACGCGTTTGGCCTGCTTACACAGATGATCCCAAGGTCTGGCGGCGACTACATGCTTGTCAGCCGCGTTCTGACTCCCGCCTGGGGACTGGTCTCCTCGTTCTGCATGACCATGGCGCTGCTGCTGTCGAATGCGTATCTCGCGCTCGCGTTCGTGACGGTCGGGCTCGGCCCGGGCTTGACGGGTGTCGGGCTCATCGCTGGATCGCACACGCTCGTGAGCTGGGGCGCGACGGTCTCGGTCAGCAAAGGGTGGGAACTCGGCCTCGGCCTGGCGATGTTCGCGTTTGCCGGTCTCGTGCAGCTCGGGGGCTGGAGAAGGCTGTTGAGGGTCCAGGCGGTGCTGTTTTGGATGGTGACGGGTTCGCTGTTGGTGTGCGGGATTATCGCGCTGTTCATGTCGCATGGATCGTTCATTTCGTCGTTCAACTCCTTTGCGCGGCCGCATACCCACCTTGCGAACACGTATGCGGCGGTCATAGCCGGGGGCGTGAAGGCCGGCATCAACGTCAGCCCGGCGTTCTCGTTCGCCCACACGATCCCCGTGATCGGCATCCTCGCGACCACCGCGGTGTACAGCTACTACACGGCGTTTGTGGGCGGCGAGCTACGCCAAGCATCGACCGTTAAGACCTCAAACATGATGGCACTAGGCGGCGTCATCCCGCTCGTGTTGGTCTTTATCTTTGGTGTCATCTTCTTCCACACGTTCGGTGGCGCGTTCTTGCGAGCCGCAAATGGTGGGGGGATGCCGTCGCAGATCGCCGTCACAAACACGCCATTCTTCTTCTTGGTCGCGGCCGCGCTCAACAACACAGTTTTTGCGGTCGTAGTCTTCCTTTGCTACATCGGTTTCTGGCCCCTGCTCGCGTACCTCAACACGCTGCAGCAAACGCGGATGCTGTTCGCATACTCGTTTGACGGCATTTTGCCGAAGCGCGTCACGCGCTTGAACGGTTCGGGCTGCCCATACATCGCGCTCGGCATCGCACTTCTTGCCTCGGCCGGCGTGCTCGTGTGGGCAGTCTATGTGAGCACCTTTTTCCAGGTGCTCGCGTACGCGACGCTTATCCAGCTGATCGCGATGATGTCGGTCGGGGTGGCGGCGGTCGTCGTTCCGGCGCGCCGGCCGGAGCTCTTCCGCGCCTCGACGTCTCAGATCCGGTTGCTCGGCATCCCGCTCGTGCAGATCGCGGGTGCAGCCGCGATCGTGTCAGGCGTGCTTATCTGGGCCATCTTCCTACACTACAAGAGCCTTGGTATCGCCGGCCACTACGGGGCCTTTGCGGCCTGGTCTGCGGGCACGGTGCTGGCGGCGGCGGCGTTCTACTTCGTCGTGCGCACGGTTCGCGCGCGGCAGGGCGTGAACCTGGCCTTCGTCTACCGCGAGATCCCACCGGAGTAGCCGCCGCCATGGAATTGAGCCTACGCGGGAGTGTCGCCGTGGTCACGGGCGCGGGGAGGGGTCTCGGGTGTGCCGCGGCAACGCGCCTGCTCGCTGAAGGGTCGGAGGTCGCGTTGCTCGACCTCCGGCAAGAGGAGCCGGTGCCGGGGACCACGTTCATTCCAACGGACGTGACGGACGAAACGGCGGTGACTGACGCCATCGCGACCGTGCTGTCCGCGCACGGACGCATCGATGTGCTGGTCAACTGCGCCGGCGTGATCGGCCCGCTCGGGCCAATCACTCGTGTCACGCCGGCAGACTGGCGGCGCACGCTCGACGTCAACTTGACCGGGACGTTCCTTATGTGCCGTGCGGTACTCCCGACGATGTTGGACCGCGGCAGCGGCCGGATCGTCAACTTCGCGTCCGGGGCGGCTGTCGAGCATTCCGGTGGTCAAGCCCCCTACAACGCGTCCAAAGCCGGGGTAATCAGTCTGACGAAAACCGTAGCGCGCGACGTGCACTTGGCCGGCGTGCGCATCAACGCGATCTGTCCGGGGAACGTCGACACCGAGTTCACGCGCGAGTTCCTGGCGCAAGATCTTTCGACCGAGGCAGCGAGCGTGGCCGAGAACCAGCGCAGCTACAAGGAGCTGCTGGCGCAAGGGCTGGTATGGCAACCCGACGAAGTACTCGATCTGATTGTGTTCCTCGTCTCACCGGCCGGGTCGCACCTCAACGGCCAGTTCATCCGCATGTCAACGAAGTCCCAACCCCAAGTTTACCACTAAGTAGGCGACACCGTGCTTCTCGAGGAGACCCAGTACAAACACAGCGAAAGGTCGCTCGCTCGCCTTCGGCTTGACTCAACGACCATCGTAACCGCCATCTCCTGCGCGCGTGCGGCAGCGATCTACGACGTGCACGAGAGACGAGGGAAGCCAACAACCAACGTGCCCACCGGCCTGCCGCTCGACTTCAACAGCCTGCACGTGTCTGGGCGCAACTTCTCGGTCGTGATCGATCCGATGAGGTTCGACGACGACGATTTCCAGATGCTTGAGCGCGGACACGCGCACTATACGCAGAACGGGAACGGCACATCTGCAGCGTTCAATGCCATTGGCCTCAGTCGAGAGGACGTGACGCACGTCATCGTGACCCACGCGCACGCCGATCATTTCTCCGGAGTGACGATGGACGCGGCGGACACGCTCCCAACCTTTCCCCACGCGCGCCATTTCGTCAGCCGGCTCGACTGGGAAAGCGTGGGCAAGCGCCATCGTGCGCGGCTGCACCGTTCGTTCCGCGCGCTAGAGGCACGCGGACTCCTCGAGCTCGTGGACGGAGACATGCAGGTTGCCCCCGGCCTCGAACTCGTCTGCACCCCCGGCGAGACGCCGGGCCACATGGCGGTCCGCATCGCATCGAAGGAACGCCCGTTCGTATGGACCGGAGACCTCTTTCACCACGCGGCCGAGGTACGACATCTCGATTGGGTCAACGCGGCGTTGTCCTGCGATAGCCCGGACATGGAGCGAACGATCGCTGAATTTGCATCGGCGCGGCATCGCATCCTCACCGAGGCTGTGACCGACGGGAGCGTGGTTAGCTTTGCTCACGCGCCGCTTCCGACGTGGGGCTCCGTGACGCAAGACGGCGATCTGTTTGAGTGGACGTTGTTCCCGCCGGATTCCGGGTCGCAGGGGCCGGCGCGTGAGGAGAAGATGTAGATGCGCATCACCGAGGTGAAGACATGGATCGTGTCCGTGCCCTTCCGGTTCCCGGAGACATGGCGCGACGGCCAGCGTTCCGGCATCAACAACGTCGTGATCAGGCTCGCGACTGATGAGGGGCTCGAAGGCTGGGGCGAGGCGAGCAGCAACTCCGGTGGATCGGTCGAGGTGACGGACGCGATCGTGCGGTCGTTTATCCCGTTTCTCGTCGGCGTCGACCCGCACCAGATCGAAGGAACAGTCGCGCGCTTCTACGGGGCCGCGCGCTGGGGCCATCACCGTGTCGCCGCCAATGCGGCCTTGGCGGGTGTCGAGATGGCGATGTGGGACCTCGTCGGCAAGGCGGCCAACCAGCCAGTCTCCAGCCTCATCGGCGGCGCTCTGCGCGAGTCGGTCAGCGCGTACGGGAACGTCACCCACGATGACGACCCGCAAGCCATGGCCGACGCGGCGCGTCGATGGGTGGACGCGGGCCACGACGTCATCTATGTCAACGCCGGCCAGGGTCTCGAGCGGGACGTGGCTGTGGTGGAGGCGATCAGGGGGGCGATCGGCCCTGACGTAAGACTGCGGGTCGACGCGGGCGAGGCCTGGACCGTCGCCGAGGCGGTGAACACGATCCGTCGGCTCGAAGAGTTTCGGCTCGACTTTGTGGAGCAGCCCGTGCGCGCAGACGACCTGGACGGAATGGCGCTCCTGCGCCGGCGGCTCGCGACGCCGATCGCCGCCAATCAATCCACGTGGACCGTCCAGAACGTGTACAACGTAGTCGCGCACGGGGCTGCCGATGTCGTCGTGATCGGTCTGCACTGGCTGGGCGGCATTCTCGCGTTTCGGAAGGCTGCTGCGATCGCGGAGGCGGCGAACATCCCGGTGTGCCGGCACAGCAGCGGAGAGCTCGGGGTGGCGACGGCGGCCGGCTTACAGGTGCTCGCTGTCGTCCCGAACCAAGTGGATGGTCACCAGACCTACTACTCCCACCTCGCGGACGACATCATTGTCGGCGACGAGGTGCACCTCCATGGTGGACGCCAGACGGTGCCAACAGCTCCGGGCCTCGGCGTCACCGTCGATCCGGACAAGCTGAAGCAATACTCACGAGCATACAGCGACAACGGACCGTACCGAGCATACTCACTCGACGGCACTCAGCTCGTATCCGGCTTTGGGAAGAGGTGACGACGATGCAGGCAGTTACAAGCGCGAAGGTGAAATCGAATCCCGAACTGTATTCGCAGGCGATCGTGCACGGCGATGTCGTGTACGTGTCGGGTCAAGTGCCAAAGAGCCCCGAGACGGGGGAGTTCGTCACGGATGACTTTCCACGAGAGGTGCGCTGCGCACTCGAGAACACGGCCGCCGTCCTGGCGGCGGCCGGTGCGACCTTCCGGGACGTGCTGCGGGTGACCGTCTATCTGAGCGACTTAGCCCTCTTTGACGAGTTCAACGCAGTTTACGTCGAAGCCTTTTCGCATCGCCCGCTTCCCGCCCGGACAACAATCGGCGCCAAGCTCGTGCGGCCGGAGCTGCGGGTCGAACTCGACGTGATCGCCGCGGTCCCGGCTGGGATGACAGGTGAAGGTGAATGAATCAAGGCGTTGATCTACGGGGAAACGAAGCCGGCGCAGCGGCGGCTGCGTTCGATCCGATTTCGTTTGAAGTGATTAGGCATGCGCTTGTGGCCGCCGCCGATGAGATGTGCGTCGCGCTTGCGCGTTCCGCGTATTCGACCAACATCAAGACACGCCTCGACCTCTCGTGTGCGCTGCTCGACCGAGAATGCAGGGTGATCGGCGAGTCAACCGCGCAGCCATGCCACATCAGCGCTATGAACATCGCTGTGCGACAGGCGATCGCGGCGTATGGCGTGGAGCAGCTGCAGCCCGGCGACCAACTCGCCGTCAACGATCCGTACCAAGGCGCCGCGCATCTCAACGACGTGATTGTGCTCGGCCCGATATTCGTGGACAACGAGCTCGTCGGCTTCTCGGCCAACCTTGCCCATCACGTCGACATCGGCGGTGGCGCGCCGGGGAGCCTAGGCGCGTTCCGCGAGATCTATCAGGAAGGACTGCTGTTTCCCGTGATCAAGATCGCCGAGCGCGGCCGGCTGCACTCGGAGACATTCAAGATGGCCATGGCGAACATCAGATCGAAGAAGGAGACCGCAGGCGACTTCAGAGCGCAGGTCGCCGCCAACTACCTCGGCGTGCGGCGAATGACCGAGGTGTATGCGCGCTTTGGCAGGGAAACCATGGAACGGTTCATCGGGGAGCTGATCGAGTACACGGCTGCGAGGAGCAGGGCGGAGTTCCGCAAGTTGCCGCGCGGCGTGTATGAGGCGGAGGAGTTCTTGGATGACGATGGGCTGACCGATGAGCCGATCCGTCTGCACGTGCGCGTCACGTTCGCGGGCGAGCACGTCAGCTTCGACTTCACCGGCTCAGACCTGCAGCGCCCATCACCGATGAACGCTAGCTACACTCAGACACATGCGGCGTGCGTATACGTGCTCCGTTGCCTCATCGACCGCGACATTCCCACGAACGACGGCTTCTACCGGCTTGTCGAGGTGATCGCGCCTCCGGGGACGGTCGCCCACGCCCAACCGTCGGTCGGGGTCGCCGGCGGCTGGGAGGTCAGCCTGAGGATGTGCGATCTTCTGTTTAAGGCGCTCGCCCCGGCCATGCCCGATCGCGTACCGGCGGGATGCAAGGCGATGGTGTGCCACGTATGCTTCGG
>Ga0182024_10022620_pt1 | contig 11322 bp, 15 predicted proteins | sample P32metaG_FD_120480 | JGI IMG/M metagenome (GOLD analysis project Ga0182024, IMG submission 120480) | Permafrost microbial communities from Stordalen Mire, Sweden - P3-2 metaG (Illumina Assembly) | ecosystem: Environmental > Terrestrial > Soil > Wetlands > Permafrost | place: Sweden: Stordalen... | reverse complement strand
TCCCAGCAATCACGGTGCCAAATCCCTGCATTTTTGCCAGGCCTCACCGTGAGATCATACCATTCAACTATAGTGTATTGTTCGGCCACAAGTGTAATCCTAGCGTATATAGTGAGCGCATGCGTTGATCCTCTGAGCTCATACTATATCTGCAGATAGGCAGACATGAGCCCACAGCTTACCAGTGACGTGAGCCCAAGGTCACGAGAGCGTTGTGAGGAAAGGGGTGAGCTCACGGTGACCATGGGGAATACGGCATGAGGGCAGAGCCTGAGCCACAGGAACTATCATTGTAGCTCACAACAGCATTCAAGGCTGGAGTGAGAGCTCATGACAGTCCTCGTGGTCTGGTCGTGAGCTCACAGCGATATTCACGCCTGAAGTGTGCGCTTATGTCAATATCAGTAAGAGCGTTCTGAGCTCACAGGAACGGCTATCGTGTGCTCACAGTATTCCTCGGCGCGGAGCATGAGCTCACAAATGTTGTAGAATCACTGAACTTGAGCTCACGGAAAACTATTGTGAGCCTACACTATTGCTGTGGTATCAATTTGAGCTCACAAAAAAATTCACGCCTGAAGCGTGGGCTCATGACTATCTGGGTAACAACAGTCTGAGCTCAAGGAAATGGCTACGGTGAGCTCACAAGATCCCTCGAGGTGACGCATAAGCTCACAGCTATTGTAAAAGCACTTACCTGAGCTCATGACAACAATTATGAGCCCACCACTATTGCGATGATACTGATGTGAGCTCATGGTAATATCTACACTAAATGTTATCTCATAACTATCTGGGTAACATCCTTCTGAGCTCACAGTTTTCCTTGCAGTGGAGCATGAGCTCACAAATGTTGTAGAATCACTAAACCTGAGCTCACGGAAAACTATTGTGAGCCCACACTATTACTGTGATACCGATCTGAGCTCACAAAAATATTCACGCCTGAAGCGTGGGCTCATGACTATCTGGGTAACACCATTCTGAGCTCACAGAAACGGCTGCGGTGAGCTCACAAGATCCCTCGAGGTGACGCATAAGCTCACAGCTATTGTAAAAGCACTCACCTGAACTCACGACAACAATTATGAGCCCACCACTATTGCGACGATCCTGATGTGAGCTCATGGTGATATCTACACTAAATGTTGTCTCATAACTATCTGGGTAGCATCTTTCTGAGCTCACAATTTCCCTTGAGGCAAAGCATGAGCTCATAAATGTTGAAGAGGCACTGAACCTGAGCTCACGGCAAACACTTGTGAGCCCACCACTATTATGGTGGTACCAATGTGAGCTCACAGAAATACTCACGTCATGACAACGTAACACTATTCTGAGCTCACAAGGAATATTCACGCCTCAAAGCGTGGGCTCATTACAATCTGGGTAACATCATTCTGAGCTCACAGAAACACCCTATTGTGAGCTCCTAGTATTCTTTGAGGCGAAGGATGAGCTCATGAATATTGTAGAGGCACCAACCTGCGTGAGCTCATGACCATCTCAGGACGATGGCCCTGAGCTTACGTGTGAGCTCATGTGAGCACCGTTCCAAGCTCAGAGCATCCAGGAAATGCTGTTCTGAGCTCACGACGGCTGCTATATGATTACTCTGAGCTCACGGTATAAAACATGGACTCATATCAATCACTCGATGATAAGGTGAGCTCAGATACTCAAATAGACACCGTTTATCCAGCCCACCTTGCTCTTTCCCAACTGTCTACAGTGGTTTTCATACATGAGCTCGAATACGACCTGCGCCATCTGCGATCAGCCTTTCAGTACACGGTCAAGCCTGATCCGCCACCAAACCACCAAGTTCAAGCCGTGTGCCAACTCCGTATTTTATTTCCCTCCTGGTTGGGGCTACCAGATCGACAGCGCAGTGATGAAAAAGCGCTATCTGTCGCAAGAGGAGCTGAGGCGGCGCAAAAATTACCGCAATCGCATCTACTATTGGTCCACAGCGTGAGTCCCTTCAATCGCCAGATCAAACGAAATGCTGACCTTTCCAGACGTCCAAGGAAGCTAGAAGAGTACGAGAAGAGTGGAAAAAAGTTGAGGAGACATTCGAGGGCAACTGCCTATATGCCGTACTTAGACAAAGATGTCAATATCCGTTAATGTAGATGTCACTTTTTTTCAACATACACTAAGGAACTGGAACAATTCTCTGTTGAATACTCTGTTGTAGTCGTTGGAATAAAAGCCGCATCGAGAGGCTATGAGCTCGCTCCCCTGGAGATAGTGCGTGTGTAGCACGTTCATGCCATAACCCTCCCATCCACCAGAAATAGCTCACAGTACGATCCATTTCCATCATCACCAGCTCGATTTCCTCCTTCCATCGCTCAAGTGTAGTTTTTGAATCGAGGAATTGAACTCGTAAGACTGGACAATACGTCAATAAACCATCGGACAGAGAATAATACGTGCCTTCTTCAATCCAGTTGCTATCCTGCATCCCTTCACCTGTTCCGTGGATCTTCCAGATCCAGGAGATATTATTGACGTCATAACCTCTCCCTAATGGCCGGGTGGACTCGAAAATATTTGCCGTGGATATATCGTCGGGCAGAAGCTCCTTTAGACCTCCCTCATGAGCCTCAATGCCGAGTGAGATCAAAGTTGAGTAGGCAACTCTGTATCGTGTTGCGGCATAATTGATATCCCGATTCACTCGCAAGAGAGTGGCCTGAGAACGAAAATATTCCTGCTGGCCTCGCGCTTGTCTTCCCTTTCGTGTCAAGGCCAGCCGGAGAGAGAGTGCCTTGCGAAGTTCCTTGAGTGAATCGTGGGCTTGGCCCATCCGAAGTTGCTTTTCGATAAGGCATAGGCTACGGAGGGGCTCAGCATCATTTGCAGGAAAGCTGGAAGGGAGTGGTAATCGGGTGAGCTCAATGGCAATGTTGTCATCTTCATCTTCTTCCTCATCAAACTCGTCGTCGTCCTCAGGATGGTCGGCTAGAGGAGAAAGGCGTTTCCAGGCCTTGATTCGACCCTGAAGGGCGATTCTGCGTCGGAGAAGGAGAACATGTTCACGTTCCATGGCACTGGCATTGACTGTAGCTGCATGAGCAGAAAGAGATCGTCTAGACATCCCTCAGAAATACGCAAACAGTGGGTACAATCGAAAACTCACTGAGAATCTTCCAACTCTAAGCCATCATTAATCCAGAGAGCCGCTGCTGCCTGTCCATTAGGCATGATCTGGTCTTGACGAGCAGTCTCCGGCCTCTCTTGCAGACGACCCAATTGCCGTAGGATAGATGCCTGGCTAGGCGCTAGGGTACGTTAACAATTATTTTGTATAGGTACGAAATGATACACACCTGCTTCGGGTGCGAGCTGATAAATCGTCCGAACGCCAAGTTGTGGCACATATTCATTCTCTAGGTTAATCCACTGTCGGAATTTAAGTTGTAGTAGGATAAATCGAACAATGTGCTCACTCTAGTCGCGTCATTGGCAGTTATGCTGGCGAGTAAATCCTGAAAGCGCTCCTCATGAACTTCCACTTGTTGACGTGCATCGATTAGTCGATTTTGAAGCGCTTCACCTGGTGAAGTGTCAATAATTTGAGGCTTTTAGTAACACGCCGTGCAACCTACCCATGCGACAGAGTTTACGCCAATTCCAGTCGGCGAAATGAGCGTTGAGTGTGTCTAAGCGGCCTTCGGGAGTCATTCTTGAGGTACTACCTGAAAGAAAATTATGGCAGCTCCAAAGCCTCTCGATAGCCTCGCCGTCGGTACGACCAACGTACTTCATATAATTGAATGAGTAGTAGTACCGGCAGCTCTCCACGTGTGCGGGTAAATGGAACTTGGGAATCGCATAGAGGATCTGACAGTTTGGCATTTCCAGCTCGGGCGACGCCTCAAATCGTTGTTGAATATTGCGTGAGTATTGACAAGCAATGTCATACGAGAGAACAATCTCCTTGAGACCCTTCATTCCCTTGAATGCGCTGGAGAGGGCGTAGTCGGAGTTGATATATCTACGGGCAGTTGAGTTGGAATCTACTGCTCATTATGCACGCACCGTTCTCCCTGAGACAAATTCACAAAGCTCTGCGGAATGATGCACTCATGGCGGCATACAGCGCCAGCCACACCTGAAACTTCCAAAGACTCAAATCGGCTACGTGACTTTTGAAGCACCGCTTTATGATCTACACAGGTAGACGTCTGTAATCGAAGTTAGATTCAATATAGAGTAAGTTAAGCGACGTACTTCTCGTGGGCAGGATGCCTTAGCTAGGTACTGCTGGTACTTCCCTGTATCTACAAAATAGCCGTCACTGCCCCAAAGACTTTGACTTCCCTCCCCTCGCGCTTTACGCTTCTCGAGTGTCAGTCTGAAATTGGCGTCAAAGTGTACAAACTGTCGGTGTAGCCAGCTGGATGTTATTAGCATTACACCGGCCAACGCAGAACAATACTGACTGTTTTTCGACAGGAAGAGTGTTGGCCCATTGAAGAGGTATGTTCTTTCCGGGATAAGGACATGCAGGACAAGAAATAGCCAGAGAGAGTGATGAGGCACTGCCGTATTGACCGGCAGATTTCTTCGATACTAAATAGTTCCACTGTCGTGAGATACGACGGAATTCACGCACTCTATCCTGAGGGATCGATGTTAGCGAAGGCAGTCACCAATGTCTCGAGAAAAATACCTCCACTACTGTTGCCCCTGTATCGTCTGTGAGACGATACAATGCATTCATAAAGATATAAGCACTCGTTTTACCCTCAAAATGATGAAATCGAAATTGTTCGAGGACTTCAAATGAGAAGGCGGTTTGCGGTAGCTGAATTGATGCTGGAAAGAGACGAGCTGCGAAAATTTGAAGGTCGAGGGGCTGAGAGATTGCACAGGCACAGTATTGTATCGTGAGGTTGTGTATGCCGTTGGTGTGTATTACCGTCAAGTTTTGGGTCGAACCTGGTTGCAGACAAGTGGTATTGTGGGAGCTGCGACAAAGAGGAATTACTAAACCGAGAGCTGCTAACGACGTTTGCTGGAAACAACCAGAGCGAAAGTCCCATACGGACACACGGTGGAAGGGCATCTTGCGGTGAGCATATACAATGCAGACATGACAGTAAATCGTCTTGCCTTGACATGTTGAGCAGCAGAAAAGCCGTTGAGACGCCCCATTGCATCCACTGCAAGTGAGTTTGGATCCAATATCCTCAAAATCTAGCAGGATGGTCATGTACTGGGGCTCTCTTACGAGCCACTCATTCGTCATATCAATCTGTGTCTACGAAGCATCAGATCCGGTACAAAAAGTGAAAAAAAAACTTACCTTTGTGTGTCGTGGCTTAGTGGATGCATTTATCTGATCTTCTGAGACCTCATTCTCCATATATGGCGTGTCAGCATTGTCAAGTCCAGGTGCTGTGTCGTGGATTGGCGTGGCCGTTCCGGTGACTGCGGTGCTTTTAATGCGATAGTTAACGGTACGGCGTCGTCCACTTTTCTGTGTGACAACTTTGACCATTCCACTGTGAGAAATGCCTTTTCTTGACCGTCTGACAGGGTGAGAGCGGTCAGACATAGTGAGGATCCAAGCTGTTGCACCTTGAGGCTCTCATTGCTCACGCTCCATGAAATTTGCTCCGTGTGTGCTGCGATCATTGTTCGGATGTAAAAGCCGGTGAGCGCAAGGTCCAAGAACACTGAGCGCACGTTGCGACATGAATAAATTTTTGAGCTCACCTTTCTCTCAATGAAATTCACGAGCCCAGAGATGAGCTCACAACTATCTACAGATAACTCATGCCTGCGGTGCCGATTTGCTGGGTGGATGCGGATCCGCTCATGACATGCATAATAGAGTCAAGTGTGAGCTCACAAGTTAATTGCCATGACTATGTGCGCTCACGTGTAAATCCCCACCACCGCATTCAGTCGCTGCTCACACGAGAGCCCGGTGTGCTCGCACGAAAGCCTGGTGTGCTCTCACAGACTGTACCTAAAATACTTGTAAAATTCCTCGACACCTCTAGTTGCCTGCAGGGCTCGCCATATTGAAAATACTGAGTCTTCAGGTAAGCCCTGACCTATGTATGATGACAGTGCGGCACAATTTAGCTACTGGAGAAAGAACCACAGATGTCAAAAGCACGACAAGATATGTTGTGGATACTCTAGAGGAGTTCCGGGCTACATGAGACCTCGTGAGGATTTGTTCCCTCAGATCCACAGAATGAGATAAAACTCTTTAGAGGTCCCTGGCCAAGGCTTTCTAGTGGCCAAAGGCCATTTTGTTCTAAGATTTTTCGGGTGCCTTGGTTCAATTGCCTATAACTGAAGGCTCCGGGGTTAGGCTGGTGTCTTTCTTAGGGCTAATTATTGAGGAACGACTTACTCACCTTCTAACAGAGCAGAATGCCTTTAATGTACCTAACAAAATAGATATGCAATTTAAGGTAGACCATGGCCACTTTACGCTGCTGCCGCTATGAGCTCATCACACTACAAGTTGAGCCATAAACGCACTCTGTGTGAGCTCATGGCTAACATCGTTCTCAGCTCACAACTATTGCAGTACGACAATTCTGAGCTCACGGTATTCCTTCAGGCTGAGCACGAGCTCAGCGACTACAGTCATATTATTCTGGGCTCACAACCATCTTGAGGCCAAGCCGTGAGCTTGCCTCGTTCCCAATGATCACTCTGAGCTCACTGCTATCTCGGTTAGAGCGTTTTGAGCTCACGGAAACTACTGCTGTGAGCTCACAGATACTGCAGAAGACGTAATCTGAGCTCATCACAATTTAGCAAGGCTGCCTGAGCTCACAATTAAGAATGCAGTGCGTACCAAACTGAGCTCACAGGGACATTTGCGTCTGGGGTGTGAGCTCACAATATTCCTCACATAAGTGCGACAAGCTCATGGCTGAATTGCGAGAGAAGAATATGATGTATTCAAAAAACAACGGGAGATCGTGCGCGTTTACAAACATTCAAGACATGACGAAAAAAAGGATCCTCGAATGCAACGTAGTCAGCCTTAGGGCTTACCTCCCCTGGTACGCCTTGTTCGCTTGTTGTCATGAGGTGCTGAATCCGGTACATTTTCACCCTCCACAGCGTTCTCCAAATCCGCTTCCTCTGCCGTGCGTTTTGAAATAGCAGATTGGCGTCTGGTCTTGGGGACGTCAAGCGCTGACTGCTTTTGTCTCAGCACCTCCTGTGCTTGCTGACCTAAAAGTCTCCCGCCGCCTCTGCCTCTGCCTCTGCCTCTTCCTCTGGAGGGAGCAGGATCCTTGTTGGGAGGCTCGTCTACGTCGGGAGAATCGACGAGAGGGGAATCGACAAGAGGGGATCCAACAACTTGAGGTGGATCAACGGGAGGTCCTGTAGCGAGAGGATCACTGATCCCGGACGAAGGCTGGATAGTAGTGGTGAGGGGCTCAACAGTGGAGGGTTGAGCGACAGGGAATTTGGCAGCGGCAGGCTCAATGGTGGGAGGTTGAGTGAGGAGTGAGTTGGCGGCGGCAGGATTGAGAGTGAGGGGTTCGGTAGCGGGGTGTAAGAATACGGGGCGTGCAACCTTGAGTGGAGAGGGGGGAAGTGGAGCTTTAGGCGGTGCAGGTTCACCTCCATCACTCTGTGAAGATAGAGATGGACTAGTGGCTGGAAGAGGAGGATCGTAGGAAAGGGAATATGCCGGAGATGCCTGTATTGCCGTTACAGGAGGGGAGAGGTTGCGGAGCGGAGTGTTCAGGAGGTTGATGCCGCTGAGAGCCTGATTTGTAGGCGCGGCAACGACTGAGGGTCCAGGAGCCTGAATTGTAGGCGCAGCAATGACTGAGGGGCCGGGGCCGACATTTACAGGCAGAGCGTGCTGGCCGGTGGAGGGAGGCGTTTTCGTGGCAGGAGAATCATGCTCAGGTTCTGCTACGTTGGCCGGATTGACATCGCTGATGTCCTGGCAAATGGGTGCCGCGGCTGGAAGGGAGGTGCTCAGTTGCGTCGTAGCGTCGTATGTTTCTAGTCGCGTAAATCAGTCAAACTTGTATATTCAAAGATATTAAAATATGTTTGACTTACCGCTATCCTCCAAGTCCGAAGATTCTGCCCGCTTTTTGGCCTTGCTCCGAGAGCGCTTCGGTTTCTCGAAAGGAATGAAGATGAGACCATCCTCCGTGGGTCCTTCGCCGGGGTTGTATTGATCATCGAGGTATTCAAGAAACCCCTTGATGTAATCATTGCTGTGCTCGGGATCGAGGACTTTGTAGCCCGCATTGAGGACCGCTGGACGAACATACTTTTTTTGATTTTCGTCGATACTTTTCCACTGCACTTGCTGCTGTGGGTACCCAGCCGCATCTATAACACAATGTAAGCATGCTGTCCCAATTAATAGTTTGCACACTCACGCCACCGAAATTTCAGGGCTTCCCGGAACGCTACTCGAAGGTCCCCAGCCTTCATTTCGGATGTATCCGGCAATGCCGGAACATTGCTCAGAGCAAGATCCCTCGGAACTGTGGACTTCTTCTTTTTGTCCTTCGACAATGCTGTATCAGATGAATTAGAGCGGATCATACTCAGAAAACGGATAGACTCACTGGGCTTATGCACTGCGGTGCCCACTGCCTGCGCATACGCATCGAAGTGGTCCATCATGGTATTCAGAGCACTCTGCCCCCGATTCGTCTTCATCCAATCGACAAATGTTGGATGGCCAGCTTCTGTGGGGTTGGTGTCGTAGCTGGAGGAATATTAGACAAATTTGATGGGACAAAATAAAAATGTACAGATAGGCCGTGGGTCGTATACGGATCACCTCCTTTTCCTTGGGCATGGAGGTGGAAGCATTCGCAACAGTCTCTGGAACTGGTGTGGCGCTTGGGTGGTCGGGGGTGAAGACGACACTGAGGGCGGCAAAGCCGAACCCTTGGAACATGTGCCGGTGAGTCTTTATCAGTTTTTGCTTCACAGCGCTAAGTTTCTCCCTATCCGTAATCAGTAAGGTCCAAAAATGAAACGGAGGAAAGAATCGCGATACTCACTGGAACGAGTAATCCGTGATCGATTGATTGTTGTAATCCTCCGTTTTCGCCTCCCATTCCTTCTGATCCTTCTTAGAAAGCTTATCCCATGCAATAGCCCGTTGCTTGCTCAGTAGAGACAAGCGAGAAGACATCAGGCTAGGGTCCTCCTTGATCTGCTCGTCAACCTCCTCCTTATTGCCATCAGTCTCCATCCCGTAAAACGTCGCCGCGTTGATCCTGTTCTTCTTGAACATATTCTTCGTTGTTTTTGAGCCACCGGTTTCGGCCACGACTACCACTTTAGAGCCCGCAATCTCGGTGTTGAGTCCCACATTCTGAGCGGTGGTACTGAGGGTAGATCGTTGCTCCTGGAAGCTGACAAGGGTGGTGGGCTGGTGTGGGGGTTGCGCATGCTGTTCGGGAGTGACGCCGAATTGGAATTGCTGGGACTCGGGCTCGTTTGATGTGTTCAGATTGCCGCTGTTCATGTTAGTAAAGTGTTGGGTAGACGGGACCTCGTTTGAGAAGAGACCTACCCAACTGGTCAGGATTCGCGTTGAACAAGTCTCACAAATGTGACAGTGCTTACCTGGGAACAATGAAGGACCGGAGTTGTCGTTGCCAGTTGAGAACGCGAGTCCGTCGTGAGCGTCAATTTGTTGAACGGGGGTATTAGATGTGGTCGGATAGGCAGAATAAAGCGGTGCAGCGACGCTGCCGAGAGGTAGCGAGTACCCGTCAGGGTGGTAGGGGTCAAAGATGTTCTGGGTGGGTGGGTGTTGGGAATCCAAGACTGCGAAAACATAGGCATTAAAAGACTGTTAAGGAATAAAAATATATTAGCATAAGCTTTAGACTTCAGATGAGGCAGGTATTGGTCGGTGCTGCCGTCTCATGATAGCCCTGTTTACCATGCGCTCACCCCTGCAGCCTTGATTGACGTGATGCGCTTATGACTTACCGCTTGTGGAGGGTAAGCTGAATCCGTAGAGAGGGAAAAAAATGCGCGAAAATCGTTCCATAAGTTCACTGCAAATCCGTAATTTCCTCTATCCGCTGGACCTCCGTGTTTTGTGATCCTCGTGATGAGAAAGGTACTTTCTGTAGCAGTTGGCTGCCAGGTAGTTGTGAGTTGATCCATGAGAAGTTAGTCAGAATTGTCACAAAGCACGGAGTGGTCCAAAATTTTCTTTCAAATCAGACGAGGATTACAGGTGTAGTGGGTTCTGGTGATCTCTCGTAAATTGACATGCGCTCATGGCCATGCCGGGATTATTTGCAATACCTCACAGGCCCTGAAGGGGCAGACAAGACGCATGTCAAGGGTCGCGCAGGACCTTCTGTGGTATTGGTTCCCAGGGCTCTCGCTTCAGAAACCGTGAGCTCATGCTGATACAAATGTCTTTGTGAGCTCAGATCGGTACCGCTGACATAGTGCCGGGCTCACAACAATCGCTGTGAGCTCAGGTCACTGCTTCAACAAAATTTGTGAGCTCATGCCTTGCCACGAGGGATACCATGAGCTCACAATAGCTTTTTCTGTGAGCTCAGAATGGTGTTACACTGATAAGTGATGAGCCCACATCTCGGAGGTAAGTATTGCCGTGAGCTCAGATTGGGATGGCCGCAATGGTGGTGGGCTCACGATGTTTGCCATGAGCTCAGACGACTGCTTCAATGATATTCATGAGCTCCTGCTTTGCCTCGAGGGAGACTGTGAGCTCACTTCAGGTGAGAATATCCCTGTGAGCTCAGATCATTCCCACCATAATAGCAGCGGGCTCACAATCGCTTTTCTGTGAGCTCAGAATAGTGTTACGCAGATTAGTGATGAGCCCACATCTCACAGGTGAGTATTGCCATGAGCTCAGATTGGGACGGCCGCAATAGTGGTGGGCTCACGATGTTTGCCATGAGCTCAGATGACTGCTTTAATGATCTTCATGAGCTCATGCTTTGCCTCAAGGGAGACTGTGAGCTCAGATCATTTCCACCGTAATAGCGGCGGGCTCACAATCGCTGTCGTGAGCTCAGGTCAGTGCTCCTACAATACTCATGAGCTCATGCCATGTCTTGGGAAGACTGTGAGCTCACAATGGACATATCTGTGAGCTCAGAAGAGGATTACTGATGTAGTGATGAGCCCACACATCGGGCAGGAGTATCCCTGTGAGCTCAGATTAGTACTACTGTAATAGCGGTGGGCTCACAATCGCTGTCGTGAGCTCAGGTTGATGCTTCTATAATACCCGTGAGCTCATAGTTTTGAGGGAGACTGTGAGCTCAGATCATTTCCACCGTA
>Ga0182024_10022619_pt1 | contig 11322 bp, 11 predicted proteins | sample P32metaG_FD_120480 | JGI IMG/M metagenome (GOLD analysis project Ga0182024, IMG submission 120480) | Permafrost microbial communities from Stordalen Mire, Sweden - P3-2 metaG (Illumina Assembly) | ecosystem: Environmental > Terrestrial > Soil > Wetlands > Permafrost | place: Sweden: Stordalen... | reverse complement strand
GGTGTGCCAGGCCGTGCAGCACGCCCATCACAAGGGCGTCATTCACCGCGACCTCAAGCCCTCCAACGTTCTGGTAACTGAAATCGACGGTCGTCCGACGCCCAAGGTAATCGACTTCGGCGTGGCCAAGGCGACGGAATCTGGCCTGACCGACCAGACTGTTGCCAGCACCGGGGCGATCGTTGGCACGCCGACGTATATGTCGCCGGAACAGGCCCATCCATCGTCGATGGATATCGACACGCGAACGGATATTTACTCGCTGGGCGTGATTCTTTACGAGTTGCTGGCCGGTTCACCGCCGCTGGATGCGAGCCAGTTCAAGCGCGGGGCGATATTGGAGATGCTGCGGATGGTGGGCGAGGTTGATCCGCCGCGGCCCAGCACCCGGGTCAGCACGGCCAACGCCTTGCCGAGCATCGCGGCCACGCGCGACATCGACCCCGCGCATCTGAAGCGCGCGCTCCAGGGTGACCTCGATTGGATCGTGATGAAGGCGCTGGAGAAGGACCGCTCGCGGCGTTACGAGACCGCCATCAGCCTGGGCGATGATGTGGCGCGTCATCTGGATAGCGAGCCGGTGCGGGCCGCCCCGCCGAGCCACGTCTATCGCGCGCGAAAATTCATCCACAAGCACCGCACGGGGGCCCTGGCGGCGGGCCTGGTTGTGTTGGCGCTGCTCGGCGGAATTGTGGGAATGACATGGGGTTTGATTCAGGCAAGGGCCCGCATCTCGCAAGAAGTCGCGGCCCGCAATGCCGCGGTGCAAGCCGGCATAGAGTTGCAGCGGAAAAATGAGGAGCTGGAGCAGTCGGAAAAGCAATTGCAGGCCGAGACGTATCACGCCATTTTCAACGAGGCAAAATCATTGCGCGCCGGGCATGAGCCGGGCTGGCGCGAAAGGGCATTGGGCGACATGACGCGACTGGCGTCGATGCCGACACCGCTGCGCAATCTCGCGGAAATTCGCTCGGAGGCTGCCATCGCGCTCAGCACGCCGGATATCGAGCTGATTGAAAAGGTGGCACTGCCGACGCTCGGCCTTTGCGCCTTTGCGTTCAGCCCTGACAGCCGAACGCTTCTTACCGCGGACCCGGCGACCGGCATCGATTTCTGGGACGTGGCCAACGAACGTCACGCGCTATCCGCGGCCGGCATCGCGGTTGCCCGGGGCAGAACCAATTCCAACCTGGTCGCGTACCTTGCCGCCGGAAAGGGCCTGGCGGTGGCAACCCCCGACAGTGGCGTGGCATTCACGGATAACGACGGCGTTCGAAACAATCGCACGCCGATCACCAATTCAGTAAACCAGCCCGTCAAGATGGCGGTCAGCGCAAACGCACAAAGGATCGCGATCGCCTGGACCGGCGACGGGGGCACGACCGTTCATGATGCGGCCAGCGGCGGGTTGCTTGCCAGTTTCAAGGACCTGCACGTTCCTCTTTCGCTCAGCCCCGACGGGCGATGGCTCGCCCGCGTGGAAAATGACGAACTCGTGTTGGCGCCGATTGACGCTAACGATTCCCGCATCTCCCTGGGGAAGCATGGTTCGGTCGTCGCGCTGGCGTTCAGCACCGACGGGACGATGCTTGCCGCAGCCTCAGTCGACGGCACGGTTTCGCTTTGGGATATCGCCAAACGCGTCCAAGTCGGCACGCTCCGGGGCCATCGCGAGCGTGTTGTCGATGTGGCCTTCAGTCCGGACAGCCGGTGGATTGCCACCGGGAGCATGGATTACACGACGCGAATCTGGGACGCGCACACCGGCCAGGCCATCGCGACGCTCGCCGGGTCTTCCAGCCCGGCGTTTGCGGTGAAATGGTCGCCGAACGGCGATTATCTGGCCGTGAGCATGAACAATGCCAGCGAGATGTATCTGTACAGGATCACCGGGCGCCAGGGGGCGCGGCAGTGGTTGACGGGCCATACGGTTGGGTTGGGGCGCGTTGCCGCACACCCGCAACGTCAGCAGATAATCTCGTCCGGATACAAGGAGTTAATGTCTTGGGACGTGTCGGTTTCCCACCCGTCGGCGAATTCGATCGGCCCGAATCCCGGTCCGGTCACCTCCTTGGCCTACAACGCAGACGGGTCAATGCTGGCCGTCGCCAGCGGCCTCAAAATTGTGGTGCGAGAGCCCGCCACGGGGAGGGTCCTGGGGCAGATTACCTCGCCAGCACCCGTCTGGGCGCTGGCCTTTGATCCATCGGGCAAGCGACTTGCCTGCGGCGAATGGGATGGGAAAGTCACGCTGTACGATCTGATCTCAAAGCAGCCGGTCCACCAATTCGTCACCGGTTCCCACGTTAATTCGGTCGCCTTTCTGGACGATTCCCAACTGCTGACGCATGGCCCTGACGCCGTCATGCTTTTCGACGTTGCCACCGAGAAATTGACGCGGAAGCAACCGTTGGCCGGCGGAGAAATTGAGAAATTCGTTGTCGATTCGGCCCACAAACGTATGGTGGTCGGGCTTGAGAGCGGAGCGATCGCCGGCCTTTCGCTCCCTGGCCTCGCCCCCGGGGCACGAATTGAAAATGCCCACGATGGCGGCGTCACTTGCCTGGCGCTGAGCCCCGATGGACGAATGCTGGCCAGCGGCGGCCGGGATCGGCGCGTCGTGCTGCGCGACCCGGTGTCTTTTGAAAAGCTCCTCGAATTCCCGCCGGCGCCGTGGACTCTGCAAGAGATGACCTTTGACTCCGAAAGCCGCCGCCTCGCGATCGTCGGAACAGGTTCTGACGTCGAGCTTTGGGACATGTCCGTGCTTCGCGAGGGCCTGGCGGGAATCGGCCTGGCCTGGGGCGGCGCCGCGCCGGGGGCCGTTCAGCCGGCCAGCATCACGTCGGCGCGCGAGCGCGGCCCCGCCGCGATACCGATTCTCCGCCGACCCAACGTTGTCATTCCTCCTCCAGCGCAATCTCGGCCTGCTCCGCGGTCGACAGGCACGCGACCCACGGAAAAGTGATGGAATTCGAGGGAATCTGATCACCTCGGCAACCCGCGAAAAAGATCAGCGATCGGAATTCTCAACCCCGGTAAGACCTGATCGCCATTCAGTTCGCCCCGCTCATCAAGCACGACCGTTGGTTCACCCGGCTTGTGATAGACCGCCACGGTCCGAGGATTGGGGTCGATGACCCATGCCAGGCGCGTGCCGGATTGAAAGTGCTCGATCGACTTAAAACAAAGTCGCGGACGCTGATTCTTGGCGCCGTTTGCGAGCCAGCCGGGATTTGAGCTTCCAGCCGGAATCGGTCGTAGGCGGTCGCAGGCGATCAATGCACGCGCCAACTCCCCACGTTCCATATCCGCATCGCCCGCACGAGGGATCGCCAGATCGGAATCACGCGACCGCCCGGCCGCACCGACGCCACACCTCCGCCGACCGATTCGATCACGCCGGCCCACTCGTGTCCGCAGATCGCCGGCACGGGCATCGCCAGGTCACCCTTGATCACGTGCAGATCGCTATTGGCTACCCCCCGGCCGTCTTCATGCGCACCCGCACCTCCTCCCGCCGCGGCGGAAGCACGCGCACGAACTCAACCGACAACGGACAGGCCGCTCGTTGAAGAACGGCCGCCTGGGCAACGATGACGTCGGACACGCCCCACTATCGAGATTAAACGACACTCGCTACGTCCCGTGCCGCTATTCTGCGCGTCAATCAGGTCGATCCCCCGGCTTCGTTTGGGAATCCGTTACTCCAAAGGTATCGCAGGTAGCCCATGTCTTCTCGCTTGGTCAGTCGGGGGTAGGCGTCGTAAGCGCAGAGGCTGAACTCCACATTGCGCACTTGGTCTGGTGCTTCCGCCAGCTTCCAATATGCCGCTGCGTGTTCTTCCCCCGGTCCCGGAAGCATCACGCATCGCAGCGCCGTTTTGGCGTCTGGTGATGGAAACATCGAAACGAAACAGCGTACCCCATCAACCAGTGCCACACCGGACCGGTACAGCACGTCACTGCCGATACCCGGCATGTCCTTCGGCACGTGGAGCGTAAAAAACTCTGGCATCTTCTCGGGCGGATCGGCCGTCAGAATCCCACGCACCCATTCCGTGCCCGAAAGCAAAAATTCGTACCCAAAGTCACGGAAGAGGCAAAGATGTGCAGAGTGCAACATGGCAATCTTGTGCCGAATCGGATTGGGGGACTTCCACGAAATGGTAAACTTTAGAGGGCCGTTGTTCGCGAGGGCCGCTGATTTTATAGCTTCCTCGGTCCATCGGTTACCGCCCTTCGACTTCATCTTAAACCCGGACTCGTTTCGAACCATTTCAACGCTCAAATTGCTTCTGCTGCCAGTGAGTGAAATGCGGGCATCAATCGGCTTTCCTTTTTGATGTGCCGTATGGAGGTCGTGTTCATTCGCGAGGTGGGAATCGTATCGACCTCCCATGTCGCTGTTGCACTTCTCGCAGGTCAGCGTCCACACTTCCCCGCCAGCGGCACCCGGATAGACATGCGCCAAGCTCAAAAGCGGTTTGGTTGATGGGGGTGCGGCATTGACGCACTGAGGGCCGTACAGCTTAAAGCAAATGGGACAGACGAACGCCCCCGCGTACTCCGAGTCGGTTGGCAGGAACAGCGCAAGGTTCGCGGAGTACAGGTCAAACAACCGCTTCCGAATGACGGCGTTGTTGGACATGATAAAGGATACGCGGGAAACGGTCGCATTTCTGACGGTTTACCTTCAGTCGTCCCGTGCCGGGGGCGGGGTGTCGGCTCGTAGGACCGCCTCCACGTCGGGGGGGACGGGCCGTCCCTCGATTACACAACGCCAACTATAACGCGGCGACGTTGGCGGCCGCAAACGGGCTTGCGCTGAAGATGTCACAAGACGACACGAAACAGGGCTACAATCAGTGGCAGGAAGGGAAGTTGTGGTGTAATTGGACGTGGGATGGCTGGTGGAAACCTACACTTTCAGGGCTGATCTGACCCCCGAGAACAATCTATCTAACAGTCTCGTCGCGTGACGAGGCACCACGGCCTGCCGGATGGGCCGCCAACTTCTGCCGGCAGGCCGTGTCATTCCTGCGCGAAAGCGTCAAAAGCCATACGCAGCGTTTTCATCGTCTGGGCGAAGCGATACCTGCGTCGGCCCCCACACGTATTCAACGGCGTTTTGAATCTGCCGAAGGTTGAATGCCTTCGAGTTCTCTGGGTCAGCCTCTTGAACAATCGGCCAGTCTGGTTTGTCTACTTTGTGCATCATCACAGACAGCTTCCGTGAAAGGGGTATGGTTACCTGCAAATCACCGGTTCGCAGGCCACGATCATAGACGTTCGCCTGAAGTCCGACGCGACAAACGGGGTCGTCACCGATCACGAAATCTTCCTCGCCGCTACTGACCCATATCCAAGTCTGTCGTTCAAAATTGTCAGCGAATTTCACCATGTCGTCTTTCGTCAAGCCACGATGGAACTCGGCTTCAGCCGGGGGATGAATCGGCCGAAGTTCCGACTCCCAGTATTGCAAATGATACAGAAATGCAGCGGCTTCACTTCCGAGACGATGGACCATTGCCTGATATCGTGCACGGTACTGCGTACGGTAGTCCCAGACGAGCGCAACGGGATGCTGCATCAGGTCGTCGTGGAGCATCCGATACCGGCCAAGATTCTTTGGCACGCGAATCATCCAGAGCGCGAACCATTGTGCCAAACGACGCCGTTCTTCTGGGGTCAGATGAATTTGGGTCTCCCCGTAGACCTTGTTCTGAAGAATCTTCGCGGCTGCGTCGTCCATGTCCCCCATCAATTTCCGTTCGATGTCAGGGGGCCAGAAGTCGGGCTTCTGACCTGCGTGATCTACGCCACGTGGTACGGCCGTGGCATCGCCTTTTTTCAATTCCAGCAGCGACCGCCCCGGTTCTTTGAATTCCCGAAGAACAAACTGGGGGATGTAATGAATCTTCTCTGCCACGTCGCTAATTTCGTGGAAGGCTGCTGTTCCTTTTCATGCCTGCCGATGAAAACCGTATGGAGAATGCCACCGTCAATCTTACGCCCGTACGACAGCCGTCGTCCGAGCATCTTCGGCAGGCGATCTTCGAATTCGTCGTCGCCAAGCCAGACGTGATAAAGACCTTCGTGCGAAGGCCGAAGGGGGAAACCGGAAACCCCTCCTTACTTCCGCGAATCCGTCTCCCTTGCCGCAGGCGGTGGCTTTTTTGGCCGCCACGGATCGTGCAGCGTTGATTCAAAGCCCAGCCGCCGCGTCGTCCGCCGCTCCCAGCCGTCGTCTGGCGAATGGCCGGCTGCGCCGGACGCACGACGGGGTCGCTCGAGCTCTTCCTTGGCCACCATGGCATTGACGCGCTCTACCCATCCGACCGGCCGGACAACCGGCCATTGGGCCAGTTGCACACGCTTCCCGTCCACGCCGGCGCAGTCGTGAGCTTGTCGAACGGCACCGGCGCCGAGACTTGACCATCGCCAGTCTTCCAGACGCGCCACCATCCTCGCCCGTTACGGGTTGGCTACCTTCTCTGCTCAGACGTCATCGCCACCGCCCCCGAGCAGAACTCCAGCCGGCTAACGAGCCTCAAGTCGATACGCTTCGATAGCCCCGCGAACGTCGTCAGCCCGTGGCCCGTCGAGTTTTCAGACAGGGCCTAGCTCGGCGTTCCAATCGAACCGGTCCAGGGTGCTCGACACGAGGCGCCGGGATGCCAGCGGCCATGGAGGTTTGGAGGGTTCACGCCGCAAGCGTCGCCAACAATTCTGCGACGGCGAGGGTGGAGCGGACGGCTTGAGCGTGCTCGGCGAGGGTCTTGCGAGTTATCGGCCTTTCGCAAGCTCCACCAGTGGTTGACCCTGCCCGAAACCGTGTATAATTCCGTCGATGGGCCGTACCCTCAACAACTTTCTCCGCGGGGCCGGGAGCTTGGTGAACATCTGGCCAGCCCCACGGCCGTTCCGATTTTCGCCCGAGGTGGCCGCCATCCTTTCTCGCTCGAACGAGGAGGCGCTCGCGTCCGACTGGCGGGCGGTAGGGGAGAGCTTACAATGGGCCATCGGGAAGGCGGAAGCGGATGGCGCGTCAGAACAAGCCGAAGCAGGATCCCCTGGCGCAGAAGACCTCCTCCCCAGACCCGCTAACCGGTGACCCCGCGATCGCAATCAGGGCGACGCAGACGACGACGGCCTTCACCGGCCCTCTGCCCTCTCCCTCTGTGCTCAAGGATTACGAGGCCGTCCACACGGGTTTGGCGGAACGAATCGTCGTCATGGCCGAGCGTCAGTTGGAACACCGCATGGCCGTGGAAAACGCGGCGATTGAGACGCAAAGGAGCTTCCTGGCAGGTGAGACCAGCGGGGAGAGACGAGGCCAGATCTGGGGAGGGTGCATCTGCGTACTTGCGATCTTGTGCGGCACCTACGCGGCAGTTCACGGAGCCCAGTGGGGTGGTGGGTTGATCGGCGGCGGCGGCCTGGGCGCGCTCGTCACCGCATTCATCCTTGGCCGCCGCCACGTTCGGCAGAACCCAACAGACGAACGTCACCCGATCGAAACGGATGCAGAAACCCGGAAAAAGGCGGGACGTGCTTCCTCGTCGCCTCCGGCTCAGTAGGGGAGTTCCAGCGTGAAGAAAAACCGCTTTGGCGACGTGCCGCAAATTTCCAAGCGAGAGGAACTGTCGCAGCTATTGGGGCGAAGTTGAATGGCCGCCGACGGAGATGCCTCATGTCGCCCCCACCAGCAGTGGCTTACCGCCCAACCTCGTCGCGCAGCGGGACCTTCACTATCGGCCAAGGCCGGCTTCCTTCAGGGCGTTGACGTCGCCGAGGTTCACGTCGGCTTCCTGTCCGGTCTGCGTGTCATAGACCTTACGGTAGCCGCGGATGCCCTCGTCCACGTCGGCGAAGCTCCTGTCGGCCTGGAGTTGCTGGCGGCGCATCCGGTCGATGGTGGCGTCGGTGGCGGCAGTCAGCTTGCACGTCCGGTCCACAATCTGGTCCGCCTGTTTGCGTTCCGCCGCTCCCTTGGCGTTGATCGCGGCGGCGTTTTCCTTCAGCGAATTGAAAATCGCCTGCATGACCGGGAAGCCCAGCTTGAACGCTTCCTCCGGGGCCATCATCTGGATTGTCCAAGCTGCCTGGTGTCAGCGGGTGGGGAGGAGTGACTGTTCAACAAGCTGGGACCTTGGGTGCGCGCTGACCGCCGCTTTCGCCTGGGCGCAGAAAAGGGGAGATACACCGTTCTATCCCCGGCCCATCGGCCACTCGACTCGCCGGTGATTCGACGAGCCGCCGATGGCAAAGGAATCGACCGCACCGCACCCCCAGTGACGAGCGGCGCAGCCGTCTCTTCGTCCCCGGAACCGCTAAGAATTCGGAGCACATCCTCTCCTCGGGCGACCAGAGAAGACGACAGAATCAGTCCGTGGCAAAACTCCGATATAGTGAAAAGGGTGTATCGGCAACCATACCTGGAAATCATTGCGAGCCAATCTGGGGGATGGTGGGATGGCAACGCAAGTGGCGTGGCATCTCGGTGACTGCCCCGATATCATCGGACTGGCGTATCGAAACGTGAATCGTGAAGGTGTCAAACATTTCCGCCCGCCACGGATGGGGGCCTTGGAGATTGGGCGATGGCAGCGATCACATTGACGGAATTCGGTCTGGTGCCGCCGGGAGTGCACGATTGCACCATCGACGTCCTTGCCGAAACCTTCGGCCGGTTTCAACGCTCCGACAGAAGGCCGAACCTCCTACAAGTATAATATCATATCGAAGCGCATGGTCAGGAAGCTGTACCGCTTTGACATGCTGGTCGGCCTCGCCGGCCAGCCATCTGAGGCTGAAGCGATCCGCTTCTTTTCCGAGCTGAACGTGAAGTGGCTCGTTCCGCTGGGGATACCGGCCGGAACGCGAAAAGGTCTCATACGGGTGATACGATGATTGCGAATGACGAACAATTGGAAATCGTCCGGGAACAAGTGAAGCGTCTGGAGACCGCGCTGGAGTCGCTCGCCCAGTCCGTTCGACCGAAGAATGAGTCGCAGTATCGCGTGCTTGCCGAGGGTTACGTCGACCAACTGGAAATACTCCGCGCGGACATCGACGATTACCTTCGCAACCCCACAGACGAAATGCCCGCCACGGGCGTGCCCGCCAGGACGCCTGCCCCTCATGTGCCGTCGTGACTGAAGTCCCTCTCCGGCAGGCCGTGCCCGAGGCGGCCGGGGGGCCTCCGCCCCGCGCCGTCAGATAATTGCCACAAAAAACGCAAAAAATGCGGGACGAACAGCGTCCGGGGCGAGAAGCAGACCCTCGCACAGAATTCGACCCGGTGGCTACGCGGCTACGCTTTTTTTGTGCATTTTGTGTTTTTTTGCGGCAATTCTTCTCTCCCGACACTGGATGCGCCGCCGTCGAACCGACGTACTCAGCCAATCCGTTTCCGCACGGGATCCGTCGCGGCAATCAAGCGGTTTCCTTTTGAGAGGGATTCTCAAAAATGTCGCGTACCCGGGATTTTTCATTGACTCTTTTCGAACATATACCTAACATCATGACCGCAGGCGGCTGCAGCGGTGTCGGACGCGCGAACGAATGAACGAAGGGCGGGCATTGATGGTGACGCACGCGTTCGTTTCACTCACTGCGGACGGCGGGCCGGGAAATGATTGGGCCGCAATGGCGTCGAGTCGGGCGCCTCGACCGGCGCGGCCGATGCTGCGGACCGTCGTGCGGATGGCGGCGGTGGCGGCTCTGCCGGTGCTGTGCTTGTGGAAAAATCAGCTCGCACCGGGAAACGTAGCGACAACGATGACCGGCGACGATTTCAACGAAATGTCGACCGAAGATCCAAAGTTCCGATTTTGGCCGAATAATCGCGGTGACAATCTGTCCAAACGAGTCAAAAACCCCACTGGCACGGGTGAAAACGAAACTTTGGAACTTTGCCCGCGCCGGCGAGGGAAGTTACCAAGTTACCAGGGTTGTTCGATGATGATGAAGGCTGAAGGGGACACTCCAAGGCCGGTGCCAGCCCGTCCCACGGGCGTGCGATGTGCCTAGCGAAGCCATGACCCGCCAGTTCGGAACAGGTTCTGACGTCGATCTTTGGGACATGTCCGTGCTTCGCGAGGGACTGGCGGGAATCGGCCTGGCGTGGGGCGGCGCCGCGCCGGGGGCCGTTCAGCCGGCCAGCATCACGTCGGCGCGCGAGCGCGGCCCCGCCGCGATACCGATCCTCCGCCGACCCAACGTTGTCATTCCTCCTCCAGTGCAATCTCGGCCTGCACCGCGGTCGATAGGCACGTGACCCACGGAAAAGTGATCGAAATCAAGCACGATGGTTTTCACATCGGTCCGTGTCCCGCCAAAAAAATTCCCATCGGGCGGGACGGTTTTCATCCGGATAACGCATTGATGGCAGAAGGAGAATACCATGCAAGCGTCATTCCGTTCGGGTTCGGGTCAGATGGGTTCCAGGCGAGGTGTGAGCAAAGCGGCGCTCCGCAAGCGGAAGCTTGGCGGGGCCGTTTTGGTGGTGCTTGAGCAATTGGAGTCGCGGCAGATGCTGACGACGTACAATGTTGCCGCGGGAGATACGGCGACACTGATCAGCGACATCACCGCCTCCAACGCTGCCGGCGGGCCCAACACGATCAACCTGACCGCCGGCACCTACACATTTACGTCCGCCAACAACTATTGGTACGGCCCCAATGCGCTGCCGCCGATCACGAGCCGCATCACGATTGACGGGAACGGTGCGACGCTGACGCGCAGTTCGAGCCTGCCGCAGACAACCGCGGGGTCGTTGCGCTTCTTCTATATCTCGGCCGGTCCCCCGACGGGAGCGCCTGGCACGCTGCTTCTAAATAACCTGACGCTGAGCAACGGCCTGGCCAAGGGAGGCGACAGCAATGGAGGCGGCGGCGGACTGGGGGCGGGCGGGGCGATCTTCAGCCAGGGGAACCTGAGGCTCAACGGCGTCACCCTCAGCGGCAATACCGCCCTGGGCGGAGGCCTCAACCTCAGCGATGGCCAAGGTGGCGGAGGCATGGGGCAGGATGCCCCTGCCAACGGCAACGGCGGCGGTTTCGGCGGGAGCGTGGGATCGAACGGCGGGACGGGCGGAACTGCTGCCGGTTCTAATGGCGGGGGCGGCGGGGGCTTTGAGGCGAATGGCGGGAATGCAAACGGGAATTCGGGCGGAGCAGGCGGCGGATTGAGCGGATTGGGCGGCGGCGGCTCCGGTGGCGACGGCGGCGATGGCGCCAGTGCCGGCGCCGGCAGCAGCTTCGGCGCCGGCGGGGCTGGCGGCGCCTTCGGCGCTGGCGGCCGCGTCGGTGC
>Ga0182024_10022618_pt1 | contig 11322 bp, 10 predicted proteins | sample P32metaG_FD_120480 | JGI IMG/M metagenome (GOLD analysis project Ga0182024, IMG submission 120480) | Permafrost microbial communities from Stordalen Mire, Sweden - P3-2 metaG (Illumina Assembly) | ecosystem: Environmental > Terrestrial > Soil > Wetlands > Permafrost | place: Sweden: Stordalen... | reverse complement strand
TCGCACCGGGCTGCTGAAGGATGAACTGGGCATCGGCTACTGCAATATCACCAAGTGCTGCACGGAAGTTTGCCCGGAAGAGATTCACATCACGGATAACGCGATCATTCCGTTGAAAGAACGGGTGGTGGATGAGTTTTACGACCCGTTGACCATGCTGTTTCGGAAACTTCGCGGCTCAGGCGGGAGCCAAAAAGAGAAAAGCAATTAGGTGGCGTGCAAGGGCACGTTTTTGCTGAGGCAGGAGGTTCCATGGATGCCGAACTGAAAAGCATTTCGCGGGCGGGGATTGCGGAAGCCATTGCAAAGGCGGAACTCTACCGCTATCTGAATGAACCGGAAGAGGCAGAGTCGATCTGCCGCGACATTTTATCGGTGGACGCGGTGCATCAAATGGCGCGGAGGGTGTTGGGACTCTCCATCACCGATCAATTCACCGGATATGCGGGCGATCGTTACGCGGAAGTGGCGGAAATATTCCAAGGGCTGCGGGACGATTACGAGCGCTTTTACTACATGGGTTTGCTGCACGAGCGGCGTGCCAAGGCGCAGCTTCACGCTGGTTACTCGGCGCACATTTTGTTGCCGCTGATTGAAGATGCGATGCGATGTTTTGCTAAAGCGGAGGAGATTCGCCCGCCAGGCAATGACGACAGCATTTTGCGGTGGAACCGCTGCGTGCGGTTGCTGCAGAGCCAGCCTGACTTTCGCGTGGAACGTGATGCTCATCCGCACGAGGCGGAAGATAGCCCGCCGGAGAATGTGCGCCTGAAACGCGCCGGCGAACACTGAGTGGCGTCAAGTATCGTCGCTGACCCTCACCGGTTGACCTCAAGTCGTCGATCTTAGGAACGGCGCCATGGCGGCTTTGAAGGGTGCGATAAGCCAGGGCAGTCCTCTCCGAGCGGCGCATTACCGGCAAAAAATCCGCCACATTAGCTACCGCAGCATGTCCATAAAACCGCTGATCGATCATCAAATGGGCATCTAACTGGAATCACAGGCAACTAACCGGCAAGGCGTATTCAGAGGAGTTTCCATGGAGATCGGCATTGATAGTTTTGCAGCCGCGATTTCGGACCCGGCTAACGGGTTAACGGTCACACCTGTCGAGCGCATGAGCGAATTGCTGGCGGAAATCGAGAGAGCCGACAAGGTGGGGCTCGATCTGTTTGGCATCGGCGAACATCACCGCGAAGAGTTTCTGGATTCCGCGCCGACCATCATTCTTGCGGCGGCGGCGGCGCGCACGCAAAATATCCGGCTGACCAGCGCGGTCACCGTGCTTAGCGCGGCCGATCCGGTACGAGTGTTTCAGGAGTTCGCCACGCTGGATCTGATTTCGCACGGGCGAGCGGAAATTGTGGCGGGGCGCGGGTCGTTTATCGAATCGTTTCCGCTATTCGGTTTTGAGCTGGAGGATTACGACTCGCTGTTTTCGGAAAAACTGGAACTGTTGCTCGAAATTCGCGACAACATCAAGGTGAATTGGAGCGGGAAGCATCGCCCGGCGTTAACGGGCCAGGCGATTTACCCGCGCCCGCTGCAAAACCCGCTGCCGATCTGGGTGGGAGTGGGCGGCACGCCAGCTTCGTTTGTGCGCGCCGGAGTGCTCGGCCTGCCACTGATGGTGGCCATCATCGGCGGAGAACCGCATCGTTTTCGACCGCTCATCGATCTTTACCGGCAATCGGGGATTCGCAGCGGACATAAACCCGAGCAACTCAAAGTGGGCTTGCACATGATCGGCTTCCTGGGGGACATAACGGAAAAAGCGGCGAACGATTTTTTCCCCGGCTATGCGCGCACGTTCACAGAAATCGGCAAGGAACGCGGCTGGGCGCCGACGACTCGCGCACAATTCGACGCATTGCGTTTACCTACCGGCGCGCTGCTTATCGGCGACGCGGAAACGGTGACGAAAAAGATTCTTTATGTGAACGAAGCGCTAGGCGGGATCTCGCGCCTGACATTCCAAATGGGGGTTTCCACGCTGCCGCACAAGAAAATGCTGAACGCTATCGAAATACTTGGTAACGCGGTGGCTCCCGCGGTAAGGAAAGAGCTCACGGTTAAACAGGCGAGAGCCTGAGCCTGCGACGCCGGAAGAGACTTTTAGTGGGTCTCCAATTCCTAACGAGAAAACCTAGGCTTGGTGCATTTTACTTTGCGGGGCGCTGGCGCTGCATGGAGTGCGCGCGGCCTTTGACGAGCGGGATGTACAACGTGAGAAAAGCGGCGGCGAGCAAACCAAGCAGAATTCCCGGCCAGATGGCACGCAGGTCCAAAGGCTGGTTCTTCGGCCGGCACAACAAGATGAAGTAAGACTGCATCCAGATGAGCAGGCTGGTCAGCAAGCCGGGAGAATATTCGCGGAAGTGAGCAGTCCACCAAATGTGCCAGAGGCTGTTAAAGAAGCGCTCCAGGGCCCACGCGAGGGGAAGGAAAAGAAACTCGCTGCCGAGACGGTCGTATAGGACGATGCTGGCGCCCATGATCAAAAGATATGCGGCGTTAAACCAAAAAAAATTTGTCCACGAATATTGCGGCCACCAGTGTTGCTGCACCTTTTCCACGAAGCTGCCGCCCAGCAAGGACTCATCAATGATATGGATGACATACGCGGTGAGCATGAACCAGAAGGAAATGACGAGTGGGATGGAAGTCATGGCGCGTCCCCAACGGAGTTGAAATGGGGGCCTATACAGAGGAAAAGAAATCCGACCCTACAAAAAACGGAGGAGGCGGCGCCGGGCGCACTGGCACGGCACCGCCCTCCGTTAATGGTTAGGAGTTATCGCGTACGAGAACAACGCGGCGATTCTTGGCGCGGCCTGACTCGCTGGAGTTGCTGGCGACGGGATGAGCATCGCCGTAGCCCTTGGCAGTCAGTCGAGACTTGTCCACACCGTGATCGCCGAGCCAGTTCATTACCGCATCGGCGCGATCGCTGGAGAGTTTGAGGTTGACGTCTTTCGAGCCGCGATTGTCGGTATAGCCCTCGACGCGAATCTTCCAGTCAGGATGGGCTTTCAGAGTATCGGCGGCCTGGGTCAAAGCGCCTTCAGAGTCGGAGGTGAGGTCGGCTTTTCCGGTTTCGAAATGCACATTCGAGAGAGTCACCCGACCGTGCGTGGTCAAGGAGGCGCCAACATCTTCGTGGGCGCCTGCGTTCCGGTAACGGTTTAACTCGGCAACGAGCGGCCGTGCGCCCGCAGGTGTTTTGTAATCACCCTGGAGAATTTGTTCGTTGGTCACTTTTTCTCCATAGAGCTTTTCGTCTTCACCGTTATCAGGCCGCAGCGTGGAGCCCTCCAAGGAGAGGCCCACAAACAAACCGCGCGAGCGCGACCAGGACAGTATCTCGGCGTGCAGCAGCACGTCGGTGTTGGCGCTGGCGTCGCGGCCGACCGGTCCTGCAGCAGCTTCGGCTTCGCCACCGATGGTGAACTTGTCCGACAACAATTTGCGCATGCCGCCTTCGTTCATGACGAGAAGGAAAACATCGGTGGAGGAGCCGCCAATCTGCAAGCCGTAGCTTCCGCCTTCAATGCGAATGGCCGCAGGGGAGCCAAAACGGCCGTTGCCGCCGCGGCGACAGGAAACAAACCCACGTCCATATTTACCGCCGACGATGAAGGCGGCTTTTTTAACGCCGGGAATAATCACGATGCATCGCGATTTATCGAACAAGTCGCGAGGGATGCCTTTGTCGGGCTCGTGCATCACTTCGCGGAAGGACTCCGTGGAACTTCGCAGGCGCTTGTCGGGAGTATTTTCAGCGTCCTGGGCGCGAAGCTGTGCGGCGCCAAAGAAAGCAGAAGCGGTCATGAGTGCAACGGCGATGCGACCTGCGCGAGACTTCGAAATGCGAGGTGTTGCCGGTGTGTTGCGGGGACTGATAGATAACATCCATCTTCTCCTAAAAATCCTAAGTGGGAACCGCTCCGATAATAGTGGCAGCCCGAAGTTCGTGACATCGGGCTTATCGTGTAGGGTGAGCGACTGTTAGGCGTAGGGTGAGCGACTGTTAGGCGGAGTCGAGACAGAGACAGCAGAACATTGGCGGTCGCGTCCTAGCTTCAGGGGCTGAAGCCCCTTTTTTTAGAAAAGTGCGTTATGCGGGGGCTGAAGCCCCCGCCTCCTAAAGAACAAGCAAGGCCGCCCGGGCTGGTAACTTTTTGGTGCGAAGGCCGTCAAGACAATGAGGGGACTACCATGTCCGTGCGAACCGCGACGGAGTGCAGAGACCGATGTGGCGTCGGATGTATTGGTGGAAATATCGAAGGATGCGAGAAACCTGCCGCGGTGGGCGCCGGCATTTGCCGATGCGGTGGAAGCGGAGGCTTCGGGCGCGCCAGATCGATGGCAAGTGGAGAAGGATGGCAAGGCCTTTTCGATCCAAGCAGTTGTTCAGGAGGCTGCGCGGACGGTGGATTACCTGCGTGAGGTTCGCCCGGGCATAACAGGCGGTGCGTACCTGCGAGTCTTGCCGCGGCTTGGAGGCGGCAGCGTGGTGGTAATGACGGTGCCGGTGCCAGCGGGCGGAATGGTGGAGGAGACGCAGGCGCTGCTCAGCAAGGAGCTACAAGCTTTGACGGAGATCGGAAAAATCAAAACCGCGGGGTGACGAGAGGTATAGTGCGGGTAGTCCGGGATGGTAGATGCGCTGCCAGGCTTTCATCAGAGTGACAACGTATTGCTTTATTCTTGCAAGGGCTTTCAGGGCTTTTAGGAGCCGACCATGAGATACCACGTTGCTCAAGTCAACATTGGCCGAGTGCGAGCGCAGCTTGAGGATCCGATCATGGCGGGGTTCGTGAACCGACTGGACGAAATCAACGCACTGGCGGACAAGACTGCAGGATTTGTATGGCGGCTACAGACGACGGAAGGGAATGCGACGTACCTGCGTCCTTACGACGATGATCGGATGCTGTTCAACATGTCGGTGTGGGAGACAGTAGAGGCCTTGAAACAGTATGTGTACCGGTCAACGCACGCGGAATTGTTGCGGCAACGACACAACTGGTTCGAGAAGATTGCAGGTGTATATACGGCGCTATGGTGGGTGCCGGAGAAGCACATCCCCAGCGTGGATGAGGCCAAGAAAAGGCTGGAGCACCTGGAAGCGCATGGCCCGACGCAGTTTGCGTTCACGTTCAAGACAGTGTTTCCAGCGGATGAGGAGTTTCAACAAAGTATAGATTGGTCATCGTTTCAGGCCTGTGCCGCTATGTAGTAAGGCTGCAACGGCCTTCAGCGGGTGTGAAAGGTGTTTGAGATTTAAGCGGTGACGGTGCGTTGGAGGCGGCGGCAGAGTTTTTCGTGTTGTTCGCGAAGCTCGCGCGGAAGACGAGCCCCGAACTTATCTGAATCAGGCGGTTTCGGAAGGCTGCTGGACCCATAGTTTGCGCCAAGCTGGCGCCTCGAAGGGATCGGCGAAATACTGAGTTTCGTGAACGACTTTGCCGTTGCGGAACTCCATGATACTCACCGTGTATGCCAGTCGGCCCTGGTATTGGATGGTGTATTCCGTGATCCAAAGATCTTCTTTGCCGAGAATGCGCTTGACTTGGAAGCCTGACGGCTTGCCGGGATGATGACTCCGCAGTGCCTGCAAATTGCTTCGGCCGAGGATTCGCTCGCCCGACTGAGGATAATCGCAAATGGCATCGTCATCGTAGATATCGTGCTCGGCGTTAGCATCGCCGATGGCCGACGCGTGCCAATGCCTATTCAGGGCTGCACGGATTTGTTCTTCTTGCGGGGACTGGTCTAGCTGCGGTTTGGGTTCCATGTTTCACCTAGCTTGCAGTGCTTTGATGGAGTGCCCACTTCACGAACATCAGCATCAGGAAACCTTCTGCGCTTCTTTTATCTTCGGCAAGGAACGTTGCCTCGTAGAGCGTGATTTTACGTCCTCCAGTGTTTTCGATCCGATTGCTAGAAACGTTTGCTCTTACCGCGCGAGTAGTTGCACGCGGGTCGTACTTGAAATCCACAAGACCGTCGCGGTAGTCCAATTCCACTTCAAGCTGCCTAAGCATCGTAAATCCCAGAAAACCGGAAATTTCCGTCCCGGTCAGGCGGCTCACCCTGGAGAGGTCTAACGTTACCATGCCCAAGTTCGACTGCTGAAAGTGGCCGAAACGCAGTGTGGCCTTGTCGGAGCTATAAACCTTGTCTACTGCGCCGTTCACACCGCGAACTTGCATACGGTCGTCGGAACTGACCTTGCTGACCAGCCGGCCAGCCCGCACCGAGAGAACATTGCTGGAGGCGCCCGTATCAAGTCCGAAAAGCATGTTTTTCGAGTCGTTCACGCTAGTGGATACCAAAATGGTGTGTCCAAAGCGGAAGACTTTGGTCCAGTCCGCCATTTCGGGGGCGATGTATCGATCTTTGGGGAGGCGGAGCGGGGGTTTCGATGTCGACGGAAGCAATCGCTGTTCCTTCGTAGTTTGCTCGTCTGTGCTGTCTTCTTTTTGTTCAACGTTCGCTTGCTCGTCTCCCTCACTGTTCAGCGACTTCGGAGCCACGGTGTCTTCGGGGCGCTTTGGTAAGGGAGATAGTTTTAGTCGCATTCCCGGAAGGTCAATGTCGATGAGATAAGCTCCCAGCACATCGGCGCCGATCAACCCGTCTTCATCGGCTACGGAGACTTTGTCGCTGACCGTGACCACACAATCCTGGAATTCCAGTTCGCCGATGCGGATGTGGTCTGCTGCTGCGGTGTGGCCGCTCTGCAGGCCCTTGTCGCCTATGCCTCCGTAGTGCACCGCAGAGATGGTGGTTAATCCGGCCTTCTCCGCGACCTTGTGATTGACCATAATCCCGCCCGCTCCAGTGTCAAGCAGCAGGTGGGCGTTCCGATCATTGAGCTTAACCGACAAACCAATGCCCTGCATGCGATGTCCGCCGGTCCCATACATGGTCTCCAACTTGGTCTCGGTCTGCTCCACCTTGCTGACCAGCCTGCACACATGCGGCGGTTTATCGGCCGTCGCTTTTAGAAACTCCAATTGCTCTGTCATCCACTTAGTTTCTTCTTCATCATCAGGGTGCGGCCCGGCGAGGTAAGACTCCATGGCTGCAAGTCTCTCTTTTCGCGGGAGAGTGTTCAGCCACTCTCTCTGAACCTCGATGTCGTCAGGAGCGATTTCGTGGGCACTTTGTAGCTGGTCGAAGGTCGTGCGGTACAAGGAATAGGACCGGTACAATCGCGCCAGTCCGAGATAGGCATGCACTTCCTTCGGGTCGGCTTTCTTGGCCCGGAGGTATGACGCTTCGGCATCATGCATTTCACCGAGCCGAAACTGGACGTCGCCTTTGGCCGCAAGTAACGCCGCCGCATTGGGCTGGACGACTAACGGGGCATTCACGGTGTCCAAGGCTTCATCGAGCTTCTGCTGTCGCAATATTGCTCGTACAAGTCCGGCTTGCGCTGGCACCAGATTCAAATCGGTCTTGAGTATGGCTCGATAGCTGGCCTCGGCGTCCGCGAACTTTCCGGCTCGAAAAAGCTGGTCAGCCGCCGCAAGCTCCGGCTTGATAGCTGGGGGCTTGGTCTCATCGCCGAGTGCTGTTAGGTGCAATGACAGCAGTAGAAGAGCAGAGACGAGGGTCGAGCTAAGGAGGGAAAGCATCAGATAAAGTACTCCGTGCAGGTGAACCAGAGTAGCACGGTTGCACTGGTGAACTATAACATCCGGCACAACTTACCTGCGGTGCACATGCAATTTTTGCGAGTACTCCACGGCGCTCCAGCGGAACAGTGGAGTTATCGCCGAAGATTTAGGCGGTGACGGTGCGTTGGAGGCGGCGGGAGAGTTTTTCGTGTTGCTCGCGGAGCTCGCGCGGGAGACGAGAGCCGAACTTGTCGAAGAACTGGCGCGAGTCTTCCAGTTCAAGTTGCCAGTCAGCGGGATTGACACGGAGCAACTCGTCGAGGGCTCCGGGGGCAAGCTGCAAGCCGTCCAGGGTTAGACCATTTGGTCCGGGCACGTAGCCGATGGGGGTTTCTTCGGCCGAGCCACGTCCTTCGACACGCTCCAATATCCACTTCAATACGCGGACGTTTTCGCCGAAGCCGGGCCAGAGGAATTTTCCGTCGGCACCGCGGCGGAACCAGTTCACATGGAAGATTTTTGGCGGATGAGGGATCTTCCGGCCCATTTCCAACCAGTGGCCAAAGTAGTCGGCCATGTTATATCCGCAGAAGGGCAGCATGGCCATGGGGTCGCGCCGGGTAACGCCGACGTCTCCGGTGGCCGCCGCAGTGGTCTCAGACGCCATGGTGGCGCCGACAAACGTTCCGTGGACCCAATCGAAAGACTGGTAAACCAAGGGAGCCAAGCGCGCGCGGCGGCCGCCAAAAATAAACGCGGAAATAGGAACGCCATCGGGGGCGTCCCAGTGAGAAGAGATGCTGGGAGACTGCTGCGCGGGAACGGTGTAGCGGGAATTGGGATGGGCCGCCGGACCTTTGGACGAATCCCAGAGGTCGCCTTTCCAGTTGATCAAGCCGGGCGGCGGGGCGTCACTGATACCTTCCCACCAGGGCTCGCCCTCGGCGGTGAGGCCGGTATTGGTGAAGATGGTATTGCGGTGAATGGCTTCCATCACATTGGGGTTGGTTTTTTGGCCGGTGCCGGGGGCCACTCCGAAAAAACCGGCTTCGGGATTGATGGCGTGCAGATAGCCGTCCGAGCCGATCTTCATCCAGGCGATGTCGTCGCCGACGGTCCAGACGCGGTAGCCCTGACTTTCCAGCGCGGAAACCATCATGGCCAAGTTGGTTTTGCCGCAGGCGCTGGGGAACGCAGCGGCCATGTAGGTGACTTTGCCGCCGGGAGCTTCCAGGCCGAGGATGAGCATATGCTCGGCCATCCAGCCCTGGTCGCGAGCCATGACGCTGGCGATGCGCAGCGCAAAACACTTTTTGCCCAGCAGGGCGTTACCGCCGTAGCCGGAGCCGACGCTCCAGATCAGTTTCTCGGCCGGGAAGTGGACAATGTAGCGACGCATGGGGTCGAGGTCGCCGAGGGAATGCAGGCCGGCGACGAAGTCGTCGGAAGCGCCGAGGCGGTCGTGGGCAACTTTTCCCATGCGCGACATGATGCGCATGTTGGCGACGACATAGGGGCTGTCGGTAACTTCCACGCCAATTTTACTGAGCGGTGAATCCACGGGGCCCATGATGTAGGGAATTACGTACATGGTGCGCCCACGCATCGCGCCATTGAGCAGCACGCCAACCTTGTGCTTAGCGCCGTCTGGATCCATCCAGTTGTTAGTGGGGCCGACGTCGTCTTTATGGGGAGCGGCGATGAAGGTGAGGTGCTCGGTGCGGGCGACGTCGCTGGGACTGCTGCGATGCAGGTAACAATTGGGATAAGTGGATTCGCTGAGCTTGAAAGAGGCGCCATCGCGCAACATTTCCGCGAGGATTTGCTGGTTTTCTGCTTCGGAGCCGTCGCAGCAGACGATGCGATCAGGCCTGGTCAGCTTGGCCGCTTCCTCTACCCAATTTTCCAGTGGAGTGCCCAAATCGTTGCCCCTAAAAATCCCGTGCCTGACGGTCCCGCCCGGAAAGGACATTGAACGGCGAGGTCGATCACATGGTGTTGATGATCGGCTGCGCCAACCCGGATGAGGTGGAGATTCGGGAAGCCAGGAGGCGCAAGAATCAATTTATTTTATGTTAGCGATTCCATGTGGCGCAAGCGGCGAGAACGCCGATGAGTCCAAGGGGAGATTAATTTAGCTTAACTTTTAGCTTTGCTTCGATGCTTAGGAGAGAGGTGGGGGGGTAGGCGCCTGTGTTCGGGGCCAAGCGCCTATCCGTTGAGAGGTTGTAGAGAAGAAAAATAATGAACTGAAGATAGCGACAGTGCCGTGAGCCTTCAATAAGGTCTTTCATGTAATCAATAGTAAGAAAAACGTTAATTCGTGCCAAAGCAGGCGTTTCGTGGGTATGCCTATGTTTACGAACGAGTACTAGGCCGGTGCAGTGTAGTGCTTGCGGATGGTTTCGAGGATACGGGAGCGGCTTTCTGCTGGGGGCAATTGATCGTCTTTTTCAATTTTGGCGATTTCATCGGCAACGGCGCCGTCTTTTACGGAGTCGCGGAGCCACACGGAGTAGTCGTTCTGTTTTAAATGATGGCTCCAGGTTTCGTCATCCACGCCTTCGGCGATTTGAGCAAAGATATTGAGATTCTGAGCGCGTAGATTGAGTTTTCCTTGCGGGCCGCGGAAATAGAAACTCTTGTCTTCGCCCAATTCGCCTGCGGCGTATTTGCGCTTGTGGCGGCGCAACTCGGCTTTGGCTTTTTCGAGGATGACCTTCACCGGAGGATTGGACTCGGGAGGCCGCCAAACGAGGATTTGGCCGGAGCGAGCCTCGGGTGCGGATTGGCCGGAATCAGGTTGCTGCGGAGGAAGCCAGTGTTTGCCGGAGCCGATATTTACCTCTTCGATGATCGCTTCGGGCTTGGGGCTGATGGCGATGACACAGTTCACGGCTTCGAGTAGGGAGCGGGAAACACTCGTGGGATGCACAGTAATCATGGCGAAACTGCCCAAGCTGGAAGGAACCGTCAGGCTGGCCGAGTCCAGTTCAGCAGGCAGGAGGTGATGGGCTTCGTCGATCACGATCCAGTGGGGGCGGCCGGTCTTGGCGCGCAATTCCTGCAGGCGGGGAAGAAGCCCGACAAAATAATTGGGGCGGTCGGCCAAGGGAACGCCGAGCATGTTGATGCTGATAGAGGTGCCGGCATTCTTGAGCACTTCCAAGATTTCCGAGATGCCGGGAATGCGATCGGTGGCGCCGAGGGTCACAAACTGGCCGAAGTCGTCGTAGTCGCCTTCCGGATCGATGACGCAGACTTGATATTGCTTTTGGATGAGACGCTCGACAAGCGCGGTGACCACGGTGGACTTGCCGCCACCGGAAGGGCCGGTGACCACGACGCGCGTGCCATAGGGAGGCAGACAGAATTCGCGGTCGTCTTCGGTGCGTCCCAGACGAATGTCGTGACGCTTCAAAAGCGGCTGCAGACTGCGCAAATCGTCGGCGAGCAATTGTTCGATGATTTCTTCGACACCTTCGCCGTGCGCTTTTGCGGTGACCACATCGGCGCGCTCTTTCAAAGCCGGCAGGGCGTTGGCCACGGCGACACTGCATTCGCAGATGGCGAGGAAGGCGTGATCGTTTTCGGCATCGCCGGCGCCCAAAGCGTTGTGGGGAGAAAGTCCCAGCTCCTCGAGAGCAGCGCGCACGCCGGTACCTTTATTTATTCCCGAGGGAAGAATCAT
>Ga0182024_10022617_pt1 | contig 11322 bp, 7 predicted proteins | sample P32metaG_FD_120480 | JGI IMG/M metagenome (GOLD analysis project Ga0182024, IMG submission 120480) | Permafrost microbial communities from Stordalen Mire, Sweden - P3-2 metaG (Illumina Assembly) | ecosystem: Environmental > Terrestrial > Soil > Wetlands > Permafrost | place: Sweden: Stordalen... | reverse complement strand
GTCTGGCCGGTTGCTCAAGCAAGGCGGCTTTGCCGACAAAGACGAACCCGGCGCCGAGCGCGATGCAAGCTGTACCTGCCAAGCAGCCAGAGCACGTGGCGAAATCGGCGGCGCGGGAATCCGCGCTTTCGGCCTATTCGAATCCGGAATATGGAGTGGCGTTCCGGTATCCACGAAACTTCGCTTTGGCGGAGGGCGGGGATTCCGAGGAAGGCACGGCCGAGGACAGCTCCGGAGTACGGAGCCAGGAGGAATTGGTACGCGAGGAACCGGGCGCGGTGTTGGTGGCTACGCTCGTCGTTCCGGACGATGCCTACCCGAACACCACGTTTGCTGGAGGCTCGGTGCAGTTTGCGGTGAATCGCTACTTGACGGCGGGGAATTGCCGGCAGAGTTTGCTTTCGCGACTGGGCGATTCGAGCGGGCGCAGCGGGGCCGCAACCATTCAGGGCGTGGAATTTGCGTGGATTGACAACGACGAGGGAGACGCCAGCAGGGAATTTTTCGAACGGGACTACGCGGGCTTCACCAACGGGACGTGCTACGAATTCTTCTTGCGGGTGGGCGTCGCCGCGGCCGGGGACTCGCAGGACGGAACGCGGCCGCCGGATGATAGGAAAATCCTGGGGCACATGGAAAAGATTGTTTCCAGCCTCGAGTTCGAATCGCAAACCGTTTCCGCGCTCGATGGGCGACCCTCCGGACAGGTTACATGGCGCCGGTATTAGAGCGAGACCTGGACAACATTCCAGAAAGCGCCGTGCCACCTAAGCGTGGCAATTACTGAGCTGATCATGCTGATGCGAAAACGGGTGCTGTCGGACGCGGAGGGGAGGGCTTTGCTTCAAAAGTTGCTGCTGTGAGTGGGCGGCGTGGCGAGGTGTTGGCGGAGAGCCGTTGGGCTCGAGGTGAACGTCCGGGTCACGAATGGGGTGCGGAAGCCAATTCGGAAATTACGGCAGGGCCAGTTGAGATCGCTTTTTGGTGGAGTGGAGGGGGCGAAGCGTGCCGCGCCTCTACAAGTTGGAAGAATCGAAGGGTTTTGGAAACAGGTCGCGCATTTGCAGGACCTCCGTTTTGCCTTTCAGGTTGGAGAGGATTACTGGTATGTCGCCGCAGAATTCCCAGATGAGCTGGCGGCAGGCGCCGCAGGGTGGCGTCAGCGTGTCGGTGTCGGTGACCACGGAGATGGCGTCGAAGCCGCGCTCGCCTTCGCTGATGGCTTTGAAGATAGCGGTGCGCTCGGCGCAGATGGTGAGACCGTAAGTGGCGTTTTCCACGTTGCAGCCGCCAAAGATGCGCCCGGAAGCGGCGCGGAGCGCGGCACCGACGCGAAAATTGGAGTATGGGGCGTGGGCGTTCTCGCGGGTTTGCTTGGCGATGGCGATCAGGTGGTCGTAGTCGGACAAGAGAATGAACCTCCCGGAACGATATTGAGTTTACGACAAGGCGACAAAGACGGATTCGCCGGGCCGAAACCCGACGCCTACATGAAACCCTCGGACTCGCGACTACAACGCTTGGGCCATGCGGGGGATCACCGCGCGCAGCAGGGCGATGAAATCGTTTTTCACACGGGCGCCGGTTTCGAAGACTTCTTCGGCGGTGAGTGGGGCGCCGGTGACGCCAGCAGCCATGTTGGTTACGCAGGAAATGCCGAGAACGCGTATGTTGCTGTGCCGTGCGGCGATGACTTCTGGGACCGTGGACATGCCGACGAGGTCGGCGCCGAGCGTGCGGAACGCGTGGATTTCGGCGGGCGTTTCGTAATTAGGCCCGGCAAGGGCGAGATAGACGCCTTCGTGGAGATTGAGTTTTCGTTTTTTCCCCTCTTCGGCGACGTAGCAGCGGAATTCGGGATCGTAGGCGCGGGTCATGTCGGGAAAGCGCGGGCCAAAGCTTTCGTCGTTGGGGCCGATGAGCGGGTTGGCGGCTTGTAAATTTATGTGATCGCGAATCGCCACAAGCGCGCCTTCGGAATAGTTGAGATTGATGCCGCCGGCGGCATTGGTCAGGATCGCGGCTTTAATGCCCATTCGGGCAAACACGCGGATGGGAAAGGCGACTTGTTTGGCGGAGTAGCCTTCGTAAAGATGGACGCGGCCTTGCATCGCCGCGACCACGACATCCCCAACGTTTCCAATCACGAGTTGTCCCGCGTGACCGATGGCGGTGGACTGCGGAAAGTGCGGGATTTTCTTGTAGGGTATTTTTGTTGGCGTATCGAATTCGTCGGCGAAAGCGCCGAGGCCCGAGCCTAAGACGAGTACGATGCGGGGGCGGAGTCTGGTTTTGGCCAGGATGAACTTGGCGGCGCTCGTGGCGCGGGAGAAATCCGAGTTGGCGATTTTAGCTGGCATGTTGGAGAGTAATTTAGCGCAAGAAGCGTCAACTACAAAGGCGTCGCTGGCACAATCGCACTTTTTCCACCGGCAAACTCGCGCTTTTCTTGCAGGGGCACAGGACTCCTGCGCCCTATCTCGGCAAAATGTTCGCCGTTCGGCTTGGTGGCATTCCGAGGGTGTCGGCGATTTATCTGAAAATGCCGACGATGGATGCGGAAATCAGGTTGGCCATGGTGCCAGCTAACATCGCGCGGATGCCGAATTTCGCGAGCTGGTTGCGTTGCTCGGGAGCGAGTGCGCCGATGCCGCCGATTTGGATGCCAATCGAGCTGAAGTTGGCAAAGCCGCAAAGAGCGAAGGTGGCGATGGTGAAGCTGCGTGGATCCAGGGAACCCTTCAAGGTGCCGAGTTGCGCGAATGCGACAAACTCGTTCAAGACCATGCGCGTGCCGAGCAGATTGCCGATGGTACTCGCATCGCGCCACGGAATGCCGATCAGCCAGGCCACCGGCGAGAAGAGCCAGCCGAGGACTTCCTGCAAGTTATAAGGAAACCAGCCGATGTGCAAGTGCACCCAGCCCATCATGGCGTTGACGAGAGCGAGCAGCGCGAGAAAAACGATCAGCATCGCGCCTACGTTGAGAGCGAGGTGCAGGCCATCGACGGTGCCGCGCGCGATGGCGCCGAGAACGTTAGACTCTTTTTCGGTGGCGGGCATTTGCACATGGCCGGCGGTGAGCGGCTGCTCGGTTTCGGGGACCAGCATCTTGGCCATGAGCAGCGTGCCGGGAGCGGTCATGATCACCGCCGTGAGCAGACTCTTGGCATCCGCACCGCCGACGCGAATGTAGGCGGCCATCATGCCCCCGGAAATGTGCGCCATACCGCTGGTCATGACCGTCATCAGCTCGGATTTGGTGAGCTTCGGAAGAAATGGGCGGATGGTGAGCGGAGCTTCGGTCTGGCCCATGAAGATGCTGGCGGCGACGTTGAGCGATTCGGCCCCGCTGGCCCCCATGATGACGGTCATCACCCACGCGGCGGCGCGGATGACTATCTGCATTACGCCAATGTGATAGAGCACCGCGAAGAAAGCGGCGATGAAAATAATTGTCGGCAATACCTGGAAAGCGAAGATCAGGCCCAGGGAGGAATCGGACTTACCGAGTTCGCCGAAGACAAAAGCCGAGCCGACGTAGGAAAAATCGAGGAGGCGTTTTGCGCCATTGCCGAGAAACTGGAATAGCACTTGGCCGGAAGGCACGCGAAGTACGAACAAACCGAGGGCGAGTTGCAGACCCAGGCCCCAAGCAACGGTTTTCAGCTTGATCGCGCGACGATCGGTGGAGAACAGGTAGGCTCCCCCGAGAATTGCGGCAATGCCGAGTACGCCTGTTAAACGTCCCATGCGTTTTGCCTCTTTCGCCTGTGTGGCAGCTTGAAAAACGAGCCCTCAGCGGCTAAAGCCGAACCGAAGAGGAAGCGGTCACGGCATGACTGAAGTCGTGCCCTCCCGCTGCCCCGCGTACTCTGAACCCTGCGCCACTCAAACAAGCTTGCAGCCCTCAAGCGCCGAGAACGCGGCGGATTAAAGGGCGCTTCTCGCGCGGCGCTTCTGGCGCGATGAAATAACTCGCCCTCACCATCGCTTTTGCCTCGCCGAGCTTGGCATCAGCATTGTAGTGAATGGTGGCCAGCGATTCTCCTTTTTTTACTGGGTCGCCGATGCGCTTGTGAAATTCGAGCGCGACGCCGGGGTCGATGGCATCTTCCTTCTTCGAGCGGCCGCCGCCAAGCATGGCCAGTGCCGTACCGAAATGCTCGCAATTGGTCCCGGTGATGTAGCCATCGGCTTCGCTCAGAACGTCAACGCGAGAGCGTGCCTTGGGTAAACGCTGTGGTTCGTCGATGACGCGCTCGTCGCCGCCTTGCAGCTTAATTCCCCGCTTGAATTTTTCGCGCGCCTGGCCGCCGGCGATCATAGACTCCGCGAGCTGGCGGCCCTCGTCCAGAGATTTAGTGCGTTCGCCGAGGTAGAACATCCACGCCGAAAGCTCGATGCTCAGATCGCGAAGATCGGCGGGACCATGGCCATTCAGCACGTCGATGCACTCGATGATTTCGGACGAATGGCCGGCTGCGCGGCCCAGCGGCTGGTCCATGTCGGTGATCAACGCCACAACCTTCTTGCCCATACGCTTCCCCGTGTCCACCATGATTTCCGCCAGGCGAATGGCATCTTCTTCGCGCTTCATGAACGCGCCGGAACCCGTCTTGACGTCCAGAACGAGCGTGTCGATCCCTTCGGCGAGTTTTTTGCTCATGATCGACGCGCAGATCAAGCCGATGCTCTCTACAGTGCTGGTCGCATCGCGCAGGGCGTAAATTTTCTTGTCGGCGGGAGCGATCTCGGCAGTCTGTCCGATTAGTCCCATGCCGCATTCGCGGAGCACGCTGCGAAACTGTTCCAGCGAAAGATTGACGTTGAAACCCGGGATGGATTCGAGCTTGTCGAGCGTGCCGCCGGTGTGACCCAGGCCGCGGCCGCTGATCATCGGAACGGTCAGGCCGCCGGCCGCAACGATGGGTGCAAGAATCAACGAAGTTTTGTCGCCGACGCCGCCGGTGGAATGCTTGTCTACTTTTTTGCCAGGGAGATCGGAGAGATCCAGCACTTCGCCGGAATGCAACATAGCTTCTGTGAGAAAAGCCGTTTCCGGGAGGGACAACCCGCGCAGCCAAGTGGCCATAAGCCACGCCGCCATCTGATAGTCGGGGATCTCATCGCGCGTGTAGCCAGAGACCAGGAAATCGATCTCTTCGCGGGAGTGTTCACCAGAGTCGCGTTTCTTTCGGATCAGGTCAACGGCGCGCATGCGTATTCGGAAAAGGTGAGGCGGGAGCGTAGCATTTCTAGCGACTGGAGGCTAGTGGCGGCGACCCTCGTGGCGGACCTTCGGGCGGACTACAGCGGCTGCTGCGCACCCGGAGGGAGCAGCGTGATTTGGCCGGCGACCACCCGCCAGCCCCTGGGCGTGTTGATGTAGACGTGTATCACGCGCATCTGGCTGTTAAAACTCTGCTCCTTGTAGGTCCCGCGCGCAGACCACAGGCAAGAAGCGACGGCCGAATCCCTGTAAAGCCGCACGCTGATGTCCGAGGCATTGAACGCGTCATAGCGGACTTCGGATGTTTGCACTGCATTGATGAAGGTGGTCTTGTTTACGGGCTGCCCGTGGGACAGCGAGCCGCTGAAATCATCGCTGTAAACGCGCCGGAAAAAGGTACCAGCGTTGGTTTGGATCGCGCGCGCCGCCTCGGTCTCGAGGTTGACGATCTCCTGGCGCTGCATTTCGGGGTTCGGGGGTGCATCGTCATCTTGCCAGCCGAAATTTAGCGCCAACCCGAGGATGAGCAGCGCTGCAAGCTTGTACATCGGATGCCTCCTTAAGGCATCTTGGCATAGGAGTCAGCCGGAATCCGTGTTCGTGATGTACGAGTTTCGTACGAGAACTGACGGAATTTGCGAGAATCTTTGCCTTCGGTGACGATTCAGATAGGGGGACCCGGTCGCCGGCGGTGTCGTGCGCGGCCTTATAGGACTAGCACAAACCGTTCCGCAAAACGAACGGGCGCCCCACCCGCTGATCGCGGGTGTGACGCCGCCCGTTGGAGACAACTGTTACAGCGAACGCAAGAAGTTCAACAGATTTTGCTGTTGTTGTGGAGAAAGGCGGTTGAAGTTGTGAATTACGCCGTTCGCCTCCGAACCCTGGCTGGCGTGTTCCCGGATCGCGTCCACCAGGTCAGTCGTGCGGCCGTCGTGCAGCAAGAAAATGCGCTGGCCGAGCCCCCACAATGGCGCCGAACGGAACTCGTCCGGCCCCGCGGTACCTTGCGAGACGCCATCAGCAAGATTGGTTCCCATGTGGTGCACCAGCAGATCAGAGAACAGATTTGCATTAACGTTGTTGAGGTCCGCGGTGAACGAAGACCGTGAAGTTGGCAGCGACGGTGTGTGGCACAGCGCACATCCGATCGCACCAAAGATCTGGCTTCCATTGCTAATGGAAGCCGCCCCCCCAGGGCTCGTGGTCGAAGCTGTCGGTGGTTTCAAGAAGCGCATGAACATCGCAAAATTCACGACGTCGCTGGGTACTGCGGAGTCTGGCGACGCCGTCATGTTGCTGGTGTCCTCGGGCGTCGGGTTGATCCTGCAGTTTGCCGGAAGCCCGCCGCGCAGCGCCTCATCCGGGCTCGCGCGCTCGTTTTGGAAGAGCTCGTTGGTTACGCCCATTTCCACGTTGTACGCTTCGCCCGCGAACATCTCGAGCGACTTGTTCTGGGCCTTCCATCCGAAGCGCGTGATCATGCCATCGTTCCCGTCACGATTCACATGACCCGAGATGTCGAGTGAATTCTTGGTCCAGGTATTGGAATTCATATTGGATTGAATCGTCTCTTCGGCAATGTTTTCGATCAAACCCGCGCCGAATACGGGAGTAGGGATACGGTAGATAACGTTGTTGAGCGCGAGGTTGTGATTGAAATCCGGCTGCTTGATCGAGCAGCTACCCGCGTCAGCCCGTCCGCTGATTACGAACAGGTCGTGTACTCCGCCATCCGGCGTACTGCTCAGCGAGCCGTTCGGATTCAAAAAAAACTTGAACCGGGCTTCGCGAGCTGGCCCGTCCGGAGTGAGGAACGAGGGGATCGTGTTTTGACCGGTCTGGCCATTGAGGTTGGCGACCAAGGTTTCGGGATTTTGCCCGACGTTCGGAAAAATGGATGCGCTCGGGCTGCTTCCACCGATCGCGGGTTGCGAGTGGCAGCTCGAACACTGGTTGCTGTTATACCGCGGGCCGAGACCAATGTTGGGCCCTCCCTGGACGGCTTCTATTTGCTCGAACCGGCCTTGGCCATCGGTGAAAAAGTCTGGTCCACCTGGCATTGTTGCGATTGAATCGAGCGGTTGGCCCGAGTCGACCGAGCCCGCGCGTACCCCGGGATCGGTGGCACCAGATTGAGCGATCATGACGCCTGCGGACGACAACGCCAACAGAGCGCCAACAGACAGAACGGCCTTGTACTTACCGACGACGTGCCATTGCCTCGCAAAGCGACTTCTGAATCGCAGTGACATGGGTCTTACTCCTCTCCGGAAAAAAGGAGCGCGGTGGTCCCCAGAGCAAGGCTCTGGGCTGGCGGTAGACACACTTCGGGCTTCCGACCTACACATAGGACATCAACGCTGGGTTTCTTTCTTACTACTCGCTAAATAGACTTACTTGATATTTAAGCGTCGGGCGGGCTGGCTTACTGGAGTGAGATAGTAAATAACTGTTTAGGGTCGGTCACCTGACCCGAGGACCAGTTTTGGGACAGCGACCTCTCAGGGACGAAAAGTGCCATTTACTAGCAATTTAGCGTTACTTCTAATGGATCATAGATTGGGCAAATCCAACTTGCTCCTGCCGAGCAAGCGCCCACCGGGACGAAAGCGCTGCAAAGATCAGTCTGCTAGAATAGGCCGACGCGAAATCAGATGTCGCGCGATGAGCGGGCAGCGTCGACACGGTCACCCTATCGGAGGAAAGAGATCATGATCGACCCCGTCGCTGGTTTTTCGCGCCGCAAATTCGTTACCCAGGCCTCGTGTTTTGGAGCCTTCTATGGCGTCGCGAAGCTCATTCGCCTGCCTGACTTGGCCGCAGCGGTTGCCGCCGACTCCCGCGTCTCGCAAACGCCCATCGTGGACAAGGGCTTCGCCTCCGTTCGCAAGGTCGGCGACGGACTGTACGCCACGATTTCCGACCCTTCCAAGGGGTACACGACGCTGTGCAACGGCGGCTTTCTTGTGGGGAAAGACGCCGCGCTGCTGATCGAGGGCTTCGCCGGGCCGGAGGGCGCGTCGTTTCAGATGGATGCGTTTCGAACCGTGAGCCAAGTGCCGGTGAAAGCGGCGCTCGACACTCACTACCATTTTGACCACTCGATGGGAAACTCGTTTTATGGCGCGCACGGCGTGCCGCTCTGGGCGCACGCCGCCGTCGCGAAACCCATCGTCGACACCTACGCGCCGCTGCAAGGAGCGGACAAAGCTGTGGCACTTGCGCCATACGAGAAGCGCGTTGCCGCCGCGAAGTCCGACACCGAACGCCAGCACGCGCAGAGCGACCTGACCGCCGTAACCAGTGTTTTCCAGACCGCGAACTCGAACATTCTAGCGCTACCCAACCATCCGATTGATCCAGCCAAACTCCCCATGACCATTGACCTCGGCGGCCTCTCCGCAGTACTGGAATCGCACCCGGGCCACTCCGGCACCGACATTATCGTGCGCGTTCCGCATGAGAACGTCGTTTACACCGGAGACTTGCTATTCAGCGGCTGGTATCCAGTGACTTTCGACGAGAAAGCCACGATTTCCGGATGGCGCGACACCCTGAAGAGATTCGCCGCCTACGACAAGGACACCGTTTTCGTTCCCGGTCACGGGCAAGTCTGCGGCCAGGAAGGAATTGCCACCATCCGCGAGGTGTTCGACGACCTCGCCGCCCAAGCCGAAAAAATGTACAAGGCCGGCGTTCCCGTCCAGGAAGCCACCGAGCGTTACGTGGTCCCCGACAAGTTCCATAATTTCCCCATTTTCGCTTGGGGCTTCACCGTCGGTCCGACCATCACCAAACTCTACGAGGAATGGCACCCCATCTAACTGCCCTGCTTCTCCCCGGCGCTAAAGCTAGAAATCCAACCGCAGTGACAGTTGCCCGGTACGGTTGCCGCTGTTCTCCGCGGTCTGTACACTCTGCACGATGCCAAACGATGACGACGTCACATTGGTCGGAGGCGGAGCAAAGTTCGGATGATTCAGCAGGTTTGTGAATGTGCCCTCGAAACGCATCCTCAGCCGTTCGCTCAGATGAAATGTCTTTGACAACCCCGCCGCGATCGTGGTCGTCCCCGGTCCTTCCAGGCTGCCGACCGCGCAATTCCCCACCGGGCCCGATGGAATCGGATTGAACGCATCGAGGTCGAACATGCTGCCCGTGGCCGCATTGGCGACATTTCCATTCCCGACGCAATCGGGACGCTGGTACGCTCCGCGATAGGAAAGATTCAGGTTGCCCGGATCGTAGCTGGGACTGGTGGTGGGCGTCAGATACGGGCCCGTCTCCCACAAACTCACCGTGCTGATGGACCACCCTCCCAGGACCGCTTCGGGTATGGCGGGCATGTGGCCGAAGAACCTGCGATTGCTGCCCACCGGCAGATCGTAGAGCGCGGAAACCAGCAGCCGGTTACGCCGCGTTCCCGCGACATTGCCGCGATCCTCGGCAAGATCGAAGCGGTTCGCGACCGGTGTCCCGTAGATCACCTCGGGATTGAACGTGGTCGGTGCGTCGCCGCCGACATTTCCGAGGCTCTTCGCCCAAACGTGGCTCGCCTGCAAGGTGAGCCCTCCTCGAAGCCGCTGATTCAGCTCCGACTGCAAGGCCTCATAGTTCACGTCGCCCTGATTGGTGGTGGAAAGAATGCGGCCCCAATTCGGATACGGCTTTGGATTGGGATTCGGAGAAGTCGCGCTGGGCTCGACCTGGTTCAAATCCACCGTCTCGCTCATGCGATAGGAATTCATCCCGACATAGCTCTCGCGCAACGTAAGGTCGCGTACCAACTCGCGTTCCACGGTCAGATTCCACTGCGCCGATTGCGGATCGCGGTAATTCGTCAGCGTATTTTGATAAAAATCACCCGTCCCCGCGATCGACAGCGGAACGTCGGGCGTGCGAACGTTCGGAAATTGATAGGTGGGCAGGCCCGTGAGTGGACTGGCATTGAACGTCGTGCGTACCACCGACACATCGATGTTGGTGGTGTTGAAAGAAAGCTGGCCGAGATTCGTCATCGTGAAAATCCCCAACCCGCCGCGCACCACGGTCTTGTTGTTGCCGAACGGGCGGTACGCGAAACCCACGCGCGGCTGAAAGTTTTTCTTGTAGAACTCGCGAAGCCCCGGACCCAATCCCACGCTGCTGGCGGTTTCGACCGGAGCGCACGGAAGCGCCGGATTCACGGGCGCGCAACCCAGCGCCGCGTCCACCGGCCCGCCGCAAGGCGCGTCCGCATTTCCCGGCACGCACGTATTGATCGATGCCAGAAACGCGGACCGAGGGGTGTTGCCGTCGGGAATAATGACGCCGCCGTTGCGCACGTCGAACGCCGTCAGATTTCCTAGATCGCTGACGAACGGCGGAAGCGCCTGCCACCGCAGCCCGAATGTCAGCGTGAGTCTGTCGCTGAGCCGCCACTCGTCCTGGCCGTACACGCCAGTCTGAATGGTGTGCGCGTGTACGTCGGGGCCGGATTGCGCGATATATGTTTTCGTCGGCAAGCCCAGTAGCAAATTCGCGAACGCATTACCCGTGAAAACGCCCTGGTCGAATGTAAAGTCGCCGAAATCATCGGCGCCGCCGAAGCTTTCGAGATCCTGGTAGGCCACGTGCTGCACATCGGCGCCGGCTTTCAAGGTGTGCTTTCCTTTGATCCAAGTCAGGTTGTCGGTGAACTGAATCGTCTGCGACTTCGTGGTGCCGTCTTTGTCTCTGCCGATCGGCGTGTAGTTGCCCACGTCGTCGCTGAAATTGAAAATCGGGAAAGCGCCGGTCGTCGGGTGATCGCTGATGTCCAGCCCCTGTAATCCCAATGTTGAGATGGCCGTCGCGCCCTCAATCGGGAATACCACTTGAAGTTGATAGAACGAGAGGCCAAACCGTGCCTCGTTCACCAGATGGTCCGTGATCGCATAATTGTGCGAAACGATTACGTTGTTGTTGTGCTCCAAATCGTTGTCCGGCGGCAGAAAGCTGTTCTGCGTTCCCAGCGCCGCGTCCGTCAAAGACGTTGAGCTCACGTGCTTCCAGCTCCAACGCACGAATAGCGACTGCTTCGCCGTCAGCGTGCGATCGATGCGGAT
>Ga0182024_10022616_pt1 | contig 11322 bp, 9 predicted proteins | sample P32metaG_FD_120480 | JGI IMG/M metagenome (GOLD analysis project Ga0182024, IMG submission 120480) | Permafrost microbial communities from Stordalen Mire, Sweden - P3-2 metaG (Illumina Assembly) | ecosystem: Environmental > Terrestrial > Soil > Wetlands > Permafrost | place: Sweden: Stordalen... | reverse complement strand
GCGGTCAGCCGGGCAGCGCGCTCGTGCTCTGCGTCGCGCTCGCGCCGGTGCCGGTCCTGCTTCCCTCGCGGCCGTGGCTGTGGTCGCTGCCCGCACTCGGTCCCGCGCTGGGGTTGCTCGGAATTGCTGCCTGCGCGCCGGTTCTCGCCGGGCGTCTGGGCGGGCGAGCGGCGTCGCGGGCCGCGCTGGGCGCGCTCTGCTACTGGTGGCTGGCGATCGCCGAGACGCTGAGCAGCCGTCGCCTGCTGCTCGGCGTCGCGACGGGCGTGAAGCCCCGTGCCAGCTGGCAGGCGTCGCTGACAGGGGCGTTCCACCACGCGCTGGCACCGCTGTGGTCCGACGGCCGTCTGGTCACCGCCGCGGTCTGGGCGTTCGCCGCGGTGCTGTTGCCGTGGCTGGTCCGCGGGCACAGCCGCGAGCTGCGCGCGGTCGCTGCGCTGGCGTGGGCAGGATCGCTGATCCTCGTCGGCGCGCTGGTTGCCACGCGCCTTGGCGCGCCGCGCCCGCCGTTTCCGCTGGCCGTCGGCGCGCTGGCCGCCGCGCTCGCCTTCGCCACCGCCGGCCGTCGCGACCGCCCCCACCAATCGACGAACGTCGCGTAGCATGGCATTGCCCGCGCCCGCGCGCGGGCCGACGGGCCTGCACCGATGAGCGTTCTCCGTACCCTCGAGACAAAGATCGCCGACCTCGTCGAGGGTGCGTTCGGACGCGTGTTCCGCAGCGAGATCACGCCGGTCGAGCTGGCCCGCCGCCTCGTGCGGGAGATGGATCGACACCGCCAGAGCTCGTTGTCAAGCACCGTCGTCGCCAACCATTACGTCGTCTGGCTCTCACCCGCCGACCGTCGCCATTTCGCGGCGATCGAGGACAGCCTGATCGAAGAGCTCGCCACCCACCTGCTCGAGCACGCGCGGTCGGAGCGCCTCGCGCTGCCGTCGCGCCCGCAGATCGAGCTGCGCACCGACCGCCGCCTGTCGCTCGGTGAGTGCGGCATCGAGGCCAGCCTGGTCAACGCACCGGCCCCGGCGGTGGCGCGCCGCGGCCCGCCGCCACCGCCCGGAGCGCAGTCGCATGTCGTGGTCGCCGAGATCCTCCCGCAGGCATCGATCGACATCGGCGGGCAGCGCATCCCGGTTGGCCCGGAGGGGTCGGTGATCGGGCGCAGCACCGACGCCGACATCGTCATCGCCGCGCATGAGGTCTCGCGCCGCCATGCGCAGATCCTTCCCGATCGCGATGGCTGGACGATCACGGACCTCGGCTCGACAAACGGCGTCAGGCTCAACGGCCGCCCGCTGGGTGTGCCGACGCGGCTGCAGGACGGCGACGTGATCGAAGTGGGCGCGGTCGAGCTCATCTTTGAGGTGCACTGAGCGCGTGGATCCGAGGCTGCCGCGCGCATGACCAACCTGGCGCCGGTTTCGGTCGCGCTGAAGTTCGGCTTCCTCGCCGTGCTCTACGTCTTCCTGCTGTGGGTCGCGCGCAGCGCGATGCGCGACCTGCGAGCAGGACGGGCGGTGGCGGTCCCGGAGGGAGCAACCGGCTTTCACTCTGCCACCGCGCCGCTCCACACCGCGCGCGACGCGCGGCTTGTCGTCGAGCGCGCTCCGGGGCACGCGGCGGGCATGATCTACGACATCGGCGAGGGCGCCGTGCTCGGCCGCGGGGACGCCGCCGAGATCCGCCTTGAGGACCCATTCGCGTCCTCGCGTCACGCGCAGCTGATCCTCCAGGCCGGGGTCGTGGTGCTGGAGGATCTCGGCTCGACGAACGGCACCTACCTCAATGAGGAGCTGCTGCGGGGTCCGGCGCCGTTGCACGGCGGTGACCGCGTGCGGATCGGCGACAGCGAGTTCACCTACGAGGAGGGGTGATGATCCGCGTCGCCGAACACGTTGCCCGAACCGACACCGGGCACCAGCGCGCAACCAACGAGGACTCCCATCTCGAGCGGGCGCCGGTGTTCGTGGTCGCCGACGGCATGGGCGGCGCCCAGGCGGGGGAGGTCGCGTCGCAGCTGGCGGTGACGCAGTTCGCCGACGAGCTTCCCGGGCACGACGGCGACCGGGCCGAGCAGCGCCTCGCGCTCGCGGTACGCAAGGCCAACGCCGAGATCCACGCCCTCTCGGAGAGCGATGTGCGCCGCGCCGGCATGGGCACGACGCTGACCGCGGCCTACGTCGGGCGCGGTGAGGTGTCCTTCGCGCACGTCGGCGACAGCCGCGCCTACCGCCTGCGCCACGGCGACCTGGAGCGCATCACCGAGGACCATTCACTCGTCGAGGAGCTGCTGCGCCAGGGGCGGCTGACGGAGGAGGAGGCAGAGGAGCACCCACAGCGGTCGATCATCACCCGCGCGCTCGGGCCGGAGCCCGACGTCGAGGTCGACACGGTCACCGTGGCGGCCGAGGACGGCGACGTCTACCTGCTGTGCAGCGACGGGCTGACCTCGATGGTCGGCGAGGCGGCGATCGGTGAGATCCTCCGTGACGCACCCGACATCACGACGGCGGCAGAGCAATTGGTGGTCGCCGCATTGGACGCGGGTGGCCGCGACAACGTCACGGTCGTGCTGTTTCGGGTCGAGGAGGTCGGTCGCGTCGAGGAGGTCGGCGGCGCCGAGGACTCGCGCGCGACGGAGGAGCTGCGCAGCGTGCCGGAGCCGCTGCCGCTCGTCGACGGGCCCCCGACCGAGCCGGAGAGGCCGACCGCCGCGGCGGTCGGCGCCGCGGAGTCTCCGCCGGATACCGCGGAGGCGGTCTCGGGGATCCATCGCCGTGCGCCGCGCATGCCGCGGCTGCGCTCCGGCCCGCAGCGCCCGCGTTCGCGGGCCTGGCGCCGCGTCGCCGTGGCCGGCGTGGTGCTGGCGGTGCTTGCCGTGATCGCGACGGGCGGGCTGCTGGCGGCACAGTCGGTCTACTTCATCGGCGCTGACACCAACGGCCAGGTGACCGTCTACAACGGCCTCCCGTACACGCTCGTGGGAGGCGTGCGGCTGTACACGCAGTACTACGTCTCCGGGATCACGGTGGCGGAGTTGAGTCCGCTCGAACGCGGACGGCTGTTCAACAACGAGCTCCGCTCGCAGCAGGCTGCCACCAACCTCGTCAGCCAGCTCGAGCTCGACCGCATCGCCGGCCAGTGAACCAGCCGATCGCCCGCCTGTTCACGGTCGTGCTGGTGATGTTCGCGCTGCTGGTCGCCTTCACCTCGCGCTGGACGGTGTTCGACGCGAGCGCTCTGCGCGCAAACCCGAACAACAAGCGTCCCGCTCTCGAGCAGCAGTACGTGGAGCGCGGACAGATCGTCGCCGCCGATCAGACGACAGTGCTCGCCGAGTCCGTCCGCCAGCAGGGTGGCATCTACGTGCGCGAGTACCCCTTGGGCCCGCTGTTCGCGCCGCCGCTCGGTTACTACGACCCCAACAACGGCCGCACCGGCCTCGAGAGCTACTACAACAGCTCGCTCGCGGGCTCGCCGGCGCAGCAGAGCTCGATCATCGACCAGCTCGAGGGCAAGCGCACCAACGGCGACGAGGTCGTGACGACGCTCGACGCACGCGCCCAGCAGGTCGCCTACGCCGGCCTCGCCGGACGCCCCGGCGCGGTCATCGCGCTGGTGCCGAGCACCGGCGCGATCAAGGTCTTCGCCGACAGTCCGTCGTATGACCCCAACCAGGTGAAGACGGCGGCGGGCTTCAAGGCGCTGCTCGCGCAGACGAAGACGACGCCGCTGCTCAACCGTGTCACCCAGGCCCAGTACGCGCCCGGCTCGACCTTCAAGGTGGTGACCGCGATCGCCGCGATTGACAGCGGGCGCTACACCCCGAACTCCGTGCTCAGCGGGAAATCCCCGATCGTCGTCTCCGGTCAGCCGCTCAGCAACGACAGCGGCACAAGCTATGGCCGGGTCTCGCTCAGTACCGCCCTGACTCAATCGATCAACACCGTCTGGGCGCAGGTCGCGCTGGGCGTCGGGGCGCCGACGCTGCAGAACTACATGAACCGCCTCGGCTTCTACAACACGCCGCCAATCGATCTGCCGAGCGGCGAGGTGTATGAGAGCGGAGTCCGCTACAACAGCCGTCCGGGCTACCTGCCGGTCACCGGCGGTGCCGATCTCGGCCGGGTCGGCATCGGCGAGGGCGGGCTCGAGGTCACGCCGCTGCAGATGGTGATGGTCGCGGCGTCGGTCGCCAACGGCGGACGCCTGATGGTCCCCCACCTGACGCAGGCGATCGTCAACCCCGACGGCCAGACGGTCAAGACGGTCGCCCCGCGGCTCTACAGCACGGTCATGAAGCCCTCCACCGCGAAGGAGGTTGGGCTGATGATGGAGAACGTCGTCAACGATGGCACCGGAACCCAGGCCGCGCTCAACGGAATCGGAATCAGCGTCGCCGGGAAGACCGGCACTGCCCAGGACTGCGCCAACCTCGCCCTGCTCCTATGCCAGGCCAACCAGGTCTGGTTCATCGCCTACGCACCCGTCGACCACCCTAAGATCGCGATCGCGGTGACGCTCGAGCACCAGCTGAACGGTTTCGGCGGCAGCATCGCTGCGCCGATCGCCAAGGCTGTCCTCGAGGTTCTGCTGAGGGGTGGCGGATGAGGTACCAGGTCGCGGCCGGGACGGTCATCGACGGACGCTACCGCGTGATCTCGCGCGTCGGCTCCGGTGGGATGGCCGAGGTCTACTGCGCAGAGGACACCCAGCTCGGCCGGCGCGTCGCCGTCAAGCTGCTGCACGAGCGGTTCGCGCAGGACGAGGAGTTCGTCGAGCGCTTCCGCCGCGAGGCCTCGAGTGCGGCCTCGCTCTCGCACGCGAACATCGTCAACGTCTACGACCGCGGACAGTGGGGCGGGACCTACTACATCGCGATGGAGTACCTCGACGGGCGATCGCTCGACTCGATCGTGCGCGAGGAGGCGCCACTGCCGCCCCAGCGTGCGATTGAGCTCACCGAGCAGGTTCTGCGCGCGGCGCGCTTCGCCCACCGCCACGGAGTCGTCCACCGCGACCTCAAGCCGCACAACGTGATCATCGACGAGGAGGGACGCGTCAAGGTCACCGACTTCGGCATCGCGCGCGCCGGCGCCTCGGAGATCACGCAGACCGGCTCGATCATGGGCACCGCCCGCTACCTGTCACCGGAACAGGCTCAGGGCCACACGGTCAGCCCCCGCAGCGACCTCTACGCGATCGGGATCATGCTCTACGAGCTGCTGACCGGTACGGTCCCGTTCGAGGGCGACTCGGTCGTCGCGATCGCGCTGCGGCACCTGTCGGAGCCGCCGCGCCCGCCCAGCTCGCTCGTGCCGACGATCTCGGCAAACCTGGACGCGATCGTCATGCGCGCGCTGGCGAAGCGACCCGAGGCGCGCTTCGCGGACGCTGACGAGTTCCTCGCGGCGCTCGAGGGCGAGCGCGAACGCCTGCGCGGCGAGGACGGCTCGCACACGGCCTCGCTGGCGCCGGTCGTGATCGCCCCCAGCACCGCCTACCCTCCGCATCCGGCGACCTACACGACCCAGGCGATCGGCCCGATCGGTCCCGGCACCGGCGCCTACGGCACGGCGCCGGCCTACTGGGACCCCAATACGACCGGGATCATCCCGCCCGGCGCGATCCTGCTGCCGCCGGGCCGGCGCGACCGCGGCCCGACCTGGCCGTGGGCGCTGCTCGGCGTGCTCGTCGCGGCAGCGGCGATCGCCGCGCTGATCTTTGTGCTGGTCGACAAGAATCGGTCGGCGGGCAGCCCGCTCAGCGTGCCGCCGGTCGTCGGGCTGCAGGAGGTGGACGCCGACGCGAACCTCCGCGCCGAGGGCTTCATTCCGGCCCCGCATCTGATCAGCTCGGCCCGCCAGGCCGGGACTGTCGCGTCGCAGTCCCCGACCGCGGGCGCACAGGCGAAGCGTGGCTCGACCGTCGTCATCGACGTCTCGACGGGCCCCGCCGCGCCGAAGAACCGCCAGGTTCCGAATGTCCTCAACCTGGGCGAGTCGGCGGCTTCCGCGCAACTCCGCGCGGAGGGCTTCAAGGTCTCCCCCGCCAGGGCGGTGTCGACGACGGTGTTGAAGAACGCGGTGATCTCGACCAACCCGGCCGGCGGCTCGACAGCGCCGCGCGGCTCGACTGTCGTGGTGACGATCTCGACCGGGCCGCCGAACGTCGCGGTGCCGAACGTCGTCGACCAGCCCGTCGATCCGGCGACGCTGCTGCTCCAGCAGGATGGGTTCGTCGTCTCGGCGAAGAAGCTGGTGTCGCCGCAGCCGCCGGGCACGGTGCTCAAGCAGCACCCCGCGTCGGGCAAGGCTCCGCAGGGCTCGACGGTCACGCTGACCGTCGCGCAGGCGCCGCCGAACGTGACGCTGCCGCGCCTGGTGGGGCAGACCGAGGCTGCGGCGAGCGCACTGCTGGGCAAGCTCGGGCTCACCCCGCAGCCGGTCATCGAGATCAAGGACCGCAACCCCGCCTACAACGGCCTCGTCCTCTCGCAGAAGCCGCCGGCACACACCTCGGTGCCCCCGGGGACCGTCGTGATCCTCAACGTGGAGCAGTACATGCCGCCGCCCGGCCCGACCGGCCCGACCGCGACCGGGCCGACTGGTCCCAGCGGGCCCACCGGCACGACCTGATGCGCGTCGCGGTGCTCGGCGGCGGACGCTCCTCCGAGCATGAGGTCTCGCTCGCCTCCGCCGCCGCGGTGCGTGACGGCCTGCTCGCCGGCGGCCACGAGGCTGTCACGGTCGAGATCGACCGTGACGGCCGCTGGCTGCTCGACGGCCGCGAGCTGTCGCTGACTGCGGCGGGCGGGCTGCTCGGCGCCGATGTCGTTTTCCCCGCGCTGCACGGCCCCTACGGCGAGGACGGCACGGTGCAGGGGCTGCTCGAGTGCCTGGATGTGCCCTATGTCGGCAGCGGCGTGGCCTCCGCGGCGCTGTGCATGGACAAGGTGCGCTTCAAGGCGCTGATGGGTGCTGCGGGGCTGCCGCAGGTCGACCATCGCGCCGTCCACGATCCGCGCTGGCGCACCCAGCGCGAGGCGACCCTCGACGAGCTGGCGCCGCTGGGGTTGCCGGTGTTCGTCAAGCCCGCGCGCCTCGGATCGTCGGTCGGCATCAGCAAGGTCCGCACGGCCGGCGAGCTGGCGATCGCACTGGACAGCGCGCTCGCGCACGACTCGCTGGCGATCGTCGAGGCGGCAGCGAACGGGCTGGAGGTCGAATGCTCGCTGCTCGGCGATCAGCTGCCGCGCGTGTCGCCGCCCGGCGAGATCGTCGTGCATTCCGAGTTCTACGACTACGCCGCGAAATACGGCGAGGGCGGGATGACGCTCGTCGTGCCCGCGCGCATCGGCGAGCAGTCTGCCGCCGAGCTCGCGCGGATCGCGAGCGAGGCGTTCGTCAGGGCCGGCTGCAGCGGCCTTGCCCGCGCCGACTTCTTCGTCGAGGACGGCCGGGTCCTGCTCAACGAGCTCAACACGATGCCGGGCTTCACCTCGACCAGCGTCTACGCGAAGCTGTGGGAGGCCGGTGGAGTCGCCTATCCCGTGCTGATCGAGGAGCTGTGCAGCCTCGCGATCGCGCGCCACGCCCGCGAGCGGCGCTACCTCCGCTGAGCGCCGGGCGCCGGGCGGTAGTAGAGCGTGAACTCGGCGATCTGAACGTAGCGCGGGGCGTGGTGCGGGTCGGGGCCGAGGTCGGTGATCCACAGCAGGTAGTAGCGGCGCTCGCGCACAGCACCCAGGGCGATCCGCGTCGTCGTCGACGCGGCGAGGGTGCTCGCAAGCCGCGTCCAGCCGAGCGTGGCGGGGCTGATCCCCGGTCGCGGCAGCGGGCTGTAGTTGTAGCCGCGCACCCTGTCGGTGCCCCAGATCTGAACACGGAACCCGGGGGTCGGCGTCTGCAGCACCGCCAGGTTGGCGGCGACGCTCGGGGACGCGTCGACGTAGAAGCCGACCCCGGACTTGCCGAGCTGGCCGGTGTTGTAGGTGGAGGTCTGCCAGACGGTCGCGGTGTTTCCGTCGATCGCCTGTCCGACCGTGCTCGGGTCCTCCGGACTCGTGCCGAACGGGTTGTACTGATGGGCCGCGACCTGCGCCAGCCGGTCGGGCACCTCCCCTGGTGAGCGGGAGAGATTCGGCAGCGCGCCGGTCCCCGCGTGCGTGCTGCGCAGTAGGAACACCGCGGAGCCGGCCAGCGCCGCGAGGGCCACCGCTACGGCGAGCGCCAGCGCGACGGGGTGGCGGACGCGCAACGGCACGCGCTGCGTCGCTCGCTCTGGCAGCGTGCGCAGCACGACCGTCGCCTCCTTGCCCGCGTTGCCCGTTCGCGCGGTCTCGATCGCCAGTGCCTCTTCGAGGTCGTCGATCAGCTCGCGGGCCCCGGCATAGCGGCGCGCGAGGTGCTTCGCCGTGGCCCGCTCGACGACCGCGGCGAGCGCCGCCGAGACCTCTGGACGGCGCGACTGCACGTCGGGGATCTCGTTGCGGACGTGCATCGTCGCGACGGCGATGTGGCTCGCCGCGGTGAACGGCACCGTTCCGGTCAGCGACTCGTAGAGCACCACGCCGAGCGAGTAGAGGTCCGACTGGCCGGTGACCTCATACCCGAGTGCCTGCTCCGGCGAGACGTAGTCGGTCGTGCCCAGCACCCGCCCACCGAGCGTCAGGCCGTCCTCGTTCCCGCTGCGCGCGATCCCGAAGTCGGTGATCTTGGCGCCGCCCTCGGCATCGAGCAGGATGTTCTGGGGCTTGACGTCGCGATGCACGATCCCCCGGCTGTGCGCGGCGTCGAGCGCGCGCGCGACTTCGATCGTGAACGCCACCGCCTCGGTGACGGTCAGCCGGCCGACCCGGCGGATTCGCTCCTTGAGCGTCTCGCCATCGACGTATTCGAGCACGATGAACGGCATGCCGTCGTGCTCGCCGGAATCGAGCACGGTGACGATGTGGGGGTGCTGGAGTTGCGCCACCGCGCGCGCCTCGCGGCGGAAGCGCTCGATGTGGGCGCTCTCGCCGCCGATCGGCTCCTCGAGCATCTTGATCGCGACGCGGCGCTCGAGCACGACGTCGAACGCCAGCCAGACCCTCGCGGTGGCGCCGGCGCCGATCTGGCGCTGGAGCCGGTAGCGCCCGCCGACGCTCGTCTGGGGCCTGGTGCTCATGGCCATATTGTGCGCCTCGGTGGACGGCGCGGCGCTGCGCCCGCTCCGCGCGGCGGGGGTCGTCGGGGTGCGTGGCGGCTCGCGGCCGGCTCGTCGCTACAGCGTGATGCCGAGTCCCGGCAGGCTGACGCGCCCGGGGGCGTCGCTGACGCGGCCGATCACGGCGGCACCGCGGTGATGCTCGGCCAGCACACCGACGGCCTCCTCGGCGGTCGTCGCCGGCACGACCACGACGAACCCGCAGCCCATGTTGAACACCTGGTAGGCCTGCGTCGCATCGATCGATCCGGTGGCGCAGAGCCACTCGCAGACGCCCGGGACCGGCAGCGGAGCGTCGATCTCGAAGCCCACTCCGGCGTTCAGCCGCTTGAGGTTGAGCACCCCGTCGCCGGTGATGTGCGCCAGGCCGTGGACCGGCGAGGAGCCGCGCAGCAGTGCGAGTACCGCCTTGACGTAGATGACAGTCGGTTCGAGCAGCGCCTCGCCCACGGTGTCGCCGCCGAGCTGCGGCGGGCGATCGTCGTGGTGACCCTCGGCGATCCGCCGAGCGAGCGTGTAGCCGTTGGAGTGCAGGCCGCTGGACGGCAGGCCGATCAGCGCGTCGCCGGGCGCGCAGCGTGCGCCGTCGACGATCCGCTCGAGTGCGACGGTGCCGATCGCGGTTCCGGAAAGCTCGAAGCCGGTGGGGGAGGGGTGGCCGCGGATCAGCTCCGGCACGACGGCGAGCTCGCCGCCCGGGATCTCCACGCCGGCGAGTTCGGCCCCGCGCTTGAGGCCGACGGCGATCTGTTCCAGCGCGCTGCCATCGACGTGCTCGACCGCGAGGTAGTCGAGCATCGCGATCGGCTCCGCGCCGACGCAGACGATGTCGTTGACGTTCATCGCGACGCAGTCGATTCCGACGGTGTCAAGGCGCGCGAGCTGCTGCGCGAGGATCAGCTTCGAGCCGACGCCGTCGGTGCACAGCGCGACCCCGAGGCCCGGAGCGACCTCGACGACGGCCGCGAAATGGCCGCCGGCCAGGACCGAGCGCGACGCGCGGCCGATGTCGATCGTGCGCAGGACGTCAACCAGCGAGCGCACGCCCCGGTCGGCTGCGCCGCTGTCAACGCCGGCCGCGGCGTAGGCGTCGATCATCGATCGCATTCTGGCGCAGGCGGCGGATCACCGCCGTGGCGACCGCGACGCGATAGGCCGCGTAGGGCAGCAGCGAGCGGCTGCGCCCGAGCTGTCGCGTCAGCGAGCCGCTGACCAACGTCGATGAGAATGCGGCGAGCGCTCCGGCGCTTAGCGGCACCCACTCGCCGCGCCCGCTGCCCAGCGCCTGCCTGCCCTTGAGCGCCAGCGCGCCAAGCGTGATCGGCATCCCGACCGCGTTTGACAAGGCGTCGGCCTCGATCGGGGAGAAGCCGCGCCAGCGCGCGGCGGCACGGGTCGCCCCGCTCCGCGAGACGCCGGGGATCAGCGCGAGCGCCTGCGCGACGCCGAGCGCGAGCCCGTCGGCTGCGCCGGCGTCGCCGCGGCTGCGCCCGCGGTCGCCGACGAGTTCGGCAATCACCATCGCGACAGAACCGCCGAGGAGCCCCGCCGCAATCGTCGGCGGCGTGCCGAGACGGCGCTCGATCGGGCCCTGCAGCAGCGCGCCGGCGATCGCCGGCGGGACGCAGGCGAGCACCACGACGGCAAGCTGGCGGGGACCGATCTCGCGGCGCGTGACGATCAGCAGCGCGCCTGCGGTGCCGGCGTGCAGCCCGACCTCGAAGCGCTTGCGCGCCGCCGGGTCGAGCTCCCCGTAGCACCAGCGGCGCTGCCAGGCGAGCAGGGTCGTGTGGGCCGAGGAGGAGATCGGTGCCAGCTCCGCGGGGCCGTGGACGAGTCCGAGCAGTACCGCCTGGCGTACCGCCTGGCGTACCGGCAGGCGGGGGCCGGGGGGCGCGACCGTCGAGGGAGACCGGCGAGGCCTCAGGCTGCAGGGTTCCTCACGCGCTGGCGCCGGCGAGCGATCAGCACGATGATCGCCGCCACGATCACGACGACCGCCGCGATGTCGACGTAGTGCAGGTTGCTCTGGACGCTGTGGTAGTGCGAGCCGATCGCGCGGCCGAGGATGCCCCAGAAGGCGATCCACGGCACCCCGCCGAGCGCGCTCAGCGC
>Ga0182024_10022615_pt1 | contig 11322 bp, 8 predicted proteins | sample P32metaG_FD_120480 | JGI IMG/M metagenome (GOLD analysis project Ga0182024, IMG submission 120480) | Permafrost microbial communities from Stordalen Mire, Sweden - P3-2 metaG (Illumina Assembly) | ecosystem: Environmental > Terrestrial > Soil > Wetlands > Permafrost | place: Sweden: Stordalen... | reverse complement strand
GCCGGGCGAAGCCCGCGCAGTCCCGACCGGCCTCGCCATCGAACTCGCGCCCGGATTTGAAGCGCAGGTCCGCCCGCGGAGCGGCCTCGCGCTCAAGCATTCCATCACGGTCAACTTCGGCACCATCGATCCCGGCTATCGCGGCGAAATCCGCGTGATCATGTTTAATCTCGGCCGCTCCGATTACACCGTTCATTCCGGCGACCGCATCGCGCAGCTCATCATCTCGCGCTACGAAGCGATCGAATGGGAAGAGGGCGACCTCGGCGGCTCCGCGCGAGGCGCCGGCGGATTTGGCTCGTCCGGCCGCTAGGCGAATTCATCCGCTGTTAGCAAAAGATTTTGAAACACCCCGGTTCCGATTGCCATCCCTCACTTTGTGACGCCCGTGTAGAGCCCGTGGCGAGGCTTCGAAGTTGCTTCGAGCCGAACGCGGCTTCCCGGGACTTGGGAGGACGTGAGGTGCGTGAACGAGTCTCCTGCTTCAGAGACTGCCTCGCACCTCGCGGTCCTCGGGAAGCATTCAACGCGTTTACTTCCGTACCGGCAGCTCGATATAGGTCGCCTGCTTCGATGAGCGGAAAATCTTCTGCGTCGCCGCCTGGTAGTCCCCCGCGCTCGCCTTGAAAATGTTTTCGACAAACGTCTGCGGATTGCGGTCGATCAGCGGAAACCATGTGCTCTGCGCCTGCATCATGATGCGATGGCCGCGCAGGAACGCGTGATCGGCCGAATGCAGATCGATGGGATATTCGTAGATCCGCCCCGGCTCGACCCGCTCGGGATGTTCGAAGCTCGCGCGGAATCGCGCGCGAAACACTTCGTCCGCGATCATCAGTTCGTACCCCGGCAGCTTCGGATCGTTCTCCGGATAAACATCGATCAGCTTGACGATCCAGTCGCTGTCCGATCCTGAAGTCGACGCGAACAGGTGCGCCACCACGTCGCCCGCAATCACTACGTCGTCGCTCAGCGGCTGCGTCGACCAGCTCAGCACGTCCGGACGCAAATCGACGAACCGCTGATCCTCCACCAGCCATTGGGGCCACCCCGAATTCGGCGAATACGTCGGCGGAATAGGCCGATGGCGATACGGCACCGGATGCGCGGGATCGGAGAGGTACGCATCGAACGCGTCGCTTGAAGCGCCGTTAGACGCGCTGCCCGGCGCGTCGAACGACAACCCGCTCGAAGCCGACGTATACAGCTTGCGCATCGTGATTCCGTCTTTCGGCGGCCACGCGTCGTAACGCTCCCATGTCTTTCGGCCCGTCTCGAACGCCATCGCTTCGGGCTGTTGGAGCGATCCCTTGTCCTTCAGCCAGTGCGCGAACCACGGCGCTTCGATCTTCGCGCGAAAATATTTCGACGGATCGTCGCCGAAATCGATCGGCCCCAGGCTCTTGCCTTCGCCGCCCCAACCGCCATGCCGCCATGGTCCGATCACGACAAAATTCTTGTGATCCGTCGCGTCCTTCTTTTCGAGCGTCTCGTAAATCTTCATCGGCCCGTAATAATCTTCCTGATCCCACCATCCCGCAACGTTCAGATTCGGCACCGTAGTCTTCGTCAGGATTGAATTCACCGCCTGCGATTGCCAGAACGAATCGTAATCGGGATGATTTACGAAGTTGTTCCAAGTGGGTTTTTCGCCGTGGAAATACTGCCGGTCGACTTCCGCTAGCGGTCCGAGCGACAGATACCACGCGAAGCTGTCGAAAATCGGGGGATCGAATCGATACTGCGTTTTTCCGGTCTCCATGCGCGATACGTATTCGAATCCGTAGCTCAACCGGAACGCGCCGTTGTGATGAAAGTCGTCGCCCAAAAACATGTCTGCCGGCGACGCTTGTTCGCTCGCGGCTTTGAGCGCCGGGTGCGGCTCCATCAGCGCCATCGCGGTGAGCCATCCGCCATAGGAAATGCCCAGAATTCCCGCGCGCCCGTTGTTGTTCGGCACGTTTTTAAGCAGCCAGTCGATCGAGTCGTAAGTATCGGTGCCTTCGTCAATCGAATGCGGATCGTCGCGATCGCGAACCGGACGCTGCATGACGAACTGCCCCTCGGATTGATAACGCCCGCGAATGTCTTGGAGGACGAAGATGAATCCCTCGTCCCAAAGCTCCTTGTAGCGCGTAGCGAGCGTCCGTTCGCCGCGCCCGTTGTCGAAGCCGTACGGCGACCGTTCGATCAGAAACGGCAGCTTCTCATACGCATTTTTCGGCGCGAAAATCAGCGTGTGCAGCTTCACTCCATCCCGCACCGGGATCATCACTTCGGTCTTCGTCCACTCCGCCGGCTTCTTCGCGCACGCGGCCAGCGCAAGACAACATGCGATGACGAACGGTTTCATGGGGATCAATCGTATCAGAGATAGAACAAGCTGAGCCGCGGCAACCCCGCCGACTCGAGTAGCCGCCGCTCCAGGAACTGCTTTTCAAGCATCCCGAGCTGATCGGCGGTCATCTTTCCGCGATAGGGCTTCAAATCGCGATCCAGCGCCCGCCGCGCCTCGAACAGCGCCTCCTCGCTCGCCTGCGCGCGAAGTCGCGCGATCATTTTTTCTTCAATCGCCCTCAGCCGCTGCTCGAGTTGCTCAAGATCCGAATACAGCGCCGCCAGATCCAACGATTCGAGGGACACGGCAACCTGGTCGTGGCCGGCCTTTCGAAGCGTTGCCGCGTTGCGCGCGACAAACTCTTGGACGGCGTCGATCTCGAATGGCGCTTTCGCGGCGCTCTTGCGGGCGGCAGGAACAGCCTCCGCCATCGTCTGCGCTTCCACCGCGACCGCCTGCGCGCAGTAGGCGAGCGAATTCACCGTTTGCGTTCGCGCGCGCGCCGGCCGGCTGCGCCATTTCTCGAACGCGGCGTCGATTCCGCGCAGCGCCGCTTCGAGCGGAATGCCCGAGTTCTTCCATACCTCGATCAGCGTCCAATCGAGCGGCGACAAGAGAAACAGGCCCGTTCCGCGCGCGCGCTGAAAGTGATCCTCGATTTCGGTGAAGTAGTTGAAGTAGTTTTCGGGCACGTTCTTTTCAAATCGGTCAGCCCGGCGAAGCCGCACCTGCATTCTGACTCCTGACTCCTGACTCCTGACTCCTGACTTCTTCTGACCGGTCCGCTGTCCGCTGATCAGGCGGGCCGAACGCCGCCGGCCAGAACGGTGGTTTCTTTTCCGTTATCCTCGCGAACCACCAGGAACCCCGATGGATCGAGCCCGCACGTGACCCCCTCGATCGCCGTGCCCTCGCGCTCCACGCGCACACGCCGCCCTTGGACGTAGCTCGAAGCGCGCGCGAACATGCGAAGAATCGTGTCCGCGCCTTGCATCGTCAGAATTCTACAGCACCCGTCCACCTCTTCGATCAATGCGACCAGCAAGTCCTCGCGCGAGACGCCCATCCTTCCTGCCATCCGTAAGGAGGTGGCTGCTGCTTCGAGGTCGCTCGGAAAATTGGTGTGATTGACGTTGATGCCGATCCCCGCCACGATCGCGCTGCCTTCAGTTTGCGCGAGAATCCCCGCGCACTTCCTCGCGATCCCGCCCGCTTCGATCAAAACATCGTTCGGCCAGCGCAGATCGGCCGCGATTCCGGCAACTTCCGTGATCGCGCGCTGCGTCGCGATTCCCAGCCCGAGCATCACGATCGGCAGCGCCCCCACGTCGATCGGAAGCCGCAGCACCATCGATACGTATAGCCCTGCTTCGGCTTCTGAGTGCCACGTGTGTCCGTGCCGTCCCACGCCCGCCACTTGCCCGTCCGCGCCGATCACGGTTCCCGTTGGGGCTCCGTCGCGCGCCGCGAGCGCCGCGAGCGTCATGGTCGAATTGACGCTTTCGAACCAGTCGATGCGCCGTTCCGGCAATCGCGCGCGCACCGACGCGAGATCAAACGGCATAAATTCCGCAATGTATGTCGACCGCCGGCGCCGAATGCGTGATCGCGCCCGAAGAAATGAAATCCGGCCGCGCCTCGGCATACCCGCGCACATTTTCGAGCGTCACGCCGCCCGAAATCTCGATCTCCGCGCGCCGCCCAATAAACTCAATCTCTTTCGCGGCTTGCTCCGGCGTCATGTTGTCGAGCAGAATCCGCGCCGCCCCGCACTCGATGGCCTCTTCGATCTCCGCATGCGTGCGCGCTTCGACTTCGATCGGTTTTCCGATCGCCCGCGCCCGTTCGATCGCCATCCGCACCCCGCCGGCGAGGCGAATGTGATTGTTCTTGATGAGTACCGCGTCGTAGAGCCCCATGCGATGATTCACTACGCCGCCCGCCGCGGCCGCCATTTTTTCGAGAGCGCGCAGGCCGGGCGTGGTCTTGCGCGTATCGAGAATCCGGACGCCCGTTCCCTCCACCGCCGCGACGAACCTCGCCGCGTGCGTCGCGACGCCTGAAAGCCGTTGGAGGAAATTCAGCGTCACGCGCTCGCGGCTGAGCAGCGTTCGCGCCGTTCCGCCTGCGATCGCGAATTCCTCGCCGGGGTGAATGCGATCGCCGCTGCGCCTACGCAGCAAGGGATTGTCGAACAGCAGCGGCAGCAATTCCACTCCCGCGAGCGTCAGTTCCTGTTTCGCGACGAATCGCGCTTCCGCGGCGAGATCAGCCGGGATACAGGCTTCCGTAGTGATGTCGCCCGATCCCAGGTCCTCGGCGAGCGCGCGCTCGATCGCCAGCCGCGCGTCATTCTCCCAAAGCATCGCGATTCTTTTTCAACTGCGCTTCGTATCCTTCCAACTTCGCGCGCAACCCGGCCACGACGCGCTCCGGCATCTTGCGAACGATCTCTTCGTTATCCAGCTGCCGCTTGGAATTGGCGATCACCTTTTCGAGCTCCGTATTTTCTTTGAGAAGCCGCACTCGATCGATCGGAATATCAAGCTTCACCGCAAGCGGCCCCTGCTCCACCGTCATGGTCACATGGGCGAGTCGCTCAATCACTTTGCGGTTTAGTTCGATGACCGGGAACGCGGTCGGCGGCGCGCTTATCGTCGCGACCACTGCCTGGCTCTTGTCGATTTTGTTCGCCGCTCGACCCTGGCGGATCTCAGTCACAATCCCTTGGATAACATCCATCGCGTTTTGCGCGTCGGCGTCATTCGCGGATCGGTCCCATTGCGGATACCGCGCGAGCGCGATCGATTTCCCCGGCAGTTCCAACCGCTGCCACAACTCCTCGGTCAGGAACGGCATCAAGGGATGGAGCAGCCGCAACGCCTTCTCGTACACTTGATAGGCATAGCTCCAGTCCGCATCGAGCTTCTTCAGCTCGAGGAACCAATCGCAGAATTCATCCCACCAGAAATGGTAGAGGGCGTTGGCGGCATCGTTGTACCGGTGCTGCCCGAAAGCCCGGTTGGCCTCTTCCGCGCACGAATTGAGGCGGCTCGCGATCCAACGGTCCGCGAGCGAAACCGGTTCGCCTGCGCCCTCCTTGGGTTTGCTCAGCAACAGCCGCGACGCGTTCCAGATCTTGTTCGCAAACGCGCGTTCCGCCTCGATCCGATCCTCGCTCAGCGCGATATCGTTGCCCGGCGCCGCGCTCACCAGCAGCGCGAAGCGCACCGCATCGGTGCCGTACTTCTCGTTGATCACCAGCGGATCGATCGTGTTGCCCTTGGTCTTCGACATCTTCTGCCGCTCGGCGTCCCGCACCAGCCCGTGAATATGCACCTGGCTGAACGGAATATCCCCCATCATTTCCATCCCGAGCATGATCATTCGCGCGGCCCAGAAAAAAATAATGTCGAACCCCGTCACCAGCAGCGTAGTCGGATAAAACGCGCGAAGATCCGGCGTATCGTCCGGCCATCCCAGCGTCGCGAACGGCCACAAACCCGAGCTGAACCACGTATCCAGCACATCCGGATCCTGTTCGATCTTCTTCGATCCGCAATGCGCGCACGCCGTCGGATCTTCCCGCACCACCGTCACTCCCTTGCAATCCGCGCAGTGCCACGCCGGAATTCGGTGCCCCCACCAAAGCTGCCGCGAAATGCACCAATCGCGAATGTTATACATCCATTCGAAATATGTTTTGGACCAATTCGCCGGCACGAACGTGATGCGGCCGTCTTCCACGGCTTTAATCGCCGGCTCTGCCAGCGGCTTCATCCGCGTCCACCACTGCTTCGACGCGAGCGGCTCGACTACCGTCTTGCACCGATGACATTTTCCGATCGAGAGCTGGTGCGCTTCGATCTTTTCAATCAACCCGAGTTCCTGAAGCGCGGCCACCACTTGTTTCCGAGCCTCGTATCGATCGAGCCCCTCGAAGCGCCCCGCCGCGGCCGTCATCTTCGCGTTCTCGCCGATCACTTTGATGCTCGGCAAATTATGACGCTTGCCCGCTTCGAAATCGTTGGGATCGTGCGCGGGCGTGATCTTAACGGCTCCGCTGCCAAACTTGGGATCGGCCATCGTGTCGAGCACGATCGGAATCGCGCGATCCATCAACGGCAGTTGCGCGGTCTTCCCGGCAAGCTCCGCCGCGCGCTTATCCGACGGATGAATCGCCACCGCGGTATCGCCGAGCATCGTCTCCGGTCGCGTCGTCGCCACCACCAACTTCATGTCGCTGCCGTTCACCGGATAACGGATGTGCCACAGACTCCCCTCCGTCTCTTCGTGCTCCACTTCGAGATCGGAAAGAACCGTGAGACATCGCGGGCACCAGTTGACGATGTAGTCAGCCTGATAAATCAGGCCCTTCTCGTACAACCGCGCGAAAGCCTCGCGCACCGCGCGCTTGTAGCGGTCATCGAACGTGAAACGCAGCCGCTCCCAGTCGCAACTGTCGCCGGCCCGCTGCATCTGTTCGAGAATTCGCCCGCCGTATTGCTCCCTCCACTGCCACACGCGCTCGATGAATTTCTCGCGGCCCAGATCGCGCTTCGCGATTCCCTCCGCTGCCAGCGCACGATCGACCATCAGCTCGGTTGCGATCCCGGCGTGATCCGTCCCCGGCAGCCACAGCGTATTTTTGCCGAGCATCCTCTGCCAGCGCACCTGCGCATCGATAATGGAATGCTCGAACATGTGCCCGATGTGCAATGCGCCGGTGACGTTCGGCGGAGGAATCACCAGCGAGAAATACGGATCGTCCGGCCGGATTTCTGCGTGGAAAATGCCCGATTCGGCCCACCACTGCGCCCAGCGCGGTTCGAACCGCTGCGGCTCATACACTTTTTCGAGCATCGGGGCTTGATCGATTTCCATGGGGAAATTTGATTTTAACAGCCCCACCCCCCGTCATCCCGAACGCTTACGCATGCGTCATCCCGAGCGCCGACCCGCGCGTCATGCCGAGCGCAGCGAGGGATCTGCTTTTCCATCGTCCAATCACTACTTCAACTCGACGATCGTCGCCCCGGTCCCGCCCTCTTCCGGGCCGGCCGCGTAGAATTTTTCGACGTGCGGATTCTGCTTCAGCAGATCCGCGATCGCGCGCTTCAGAATCCCCATCCCGTGGCCGTGTACGATCCGCACTCGCTCCACCTGCGCGAGCGCCGCGCTGTCCAGCAGCTTGTCCACCTGCTCCACCGCCGCCTCGGCTCGCTGGCCGATCAGGTTGATCTCACGATACGACCCGTCGAAGCTCGGCCCTCCATGTAAGCTTTGGTGGAAAGTCACTGCGGGCCGCGCCGCCGCGCCACCCGGCGGCAAGATCTCTTCGACCTCGCTCGCAGGAACCTGCATCTTCAAGAACCCCGCGTCCACTTCGATAACTCCGTGATCGAGCATCCGCCGCACCGTCGCCGGTTGCCGGATCCCCTTCAATCGCACCCGTGCTCCCTCTTCCAATTTGAGCTTTGGCGCGGCGCTCGACGCCGCAGCCACGGCTGGCGCGGGCTCCATCGCCGCGACGGCCTCTTTGAATTCGCGCGACGTTTTTGAAATCTGCGCGTGCGCCCGATTTCGCGAGCGCTCGCTCAGCTCCTCCATCGCCCGCTGCGCGTTCTGCTCGAAATCCCGCGTCAGCTCCCCGGCCCGCTGTTCGATCTCGCGAATCTTCGCCGCGTAGCGCCGCTCCCACGTCTGTTCAAGCGTCCGTTCGCGCGCTTCGACCGCCGCTTCGCGCGTCACCAGCTCGCCGCGTTGACGCTCCACCTCATCCAGGCGCGTGTGCAGCTCCGCCAGGAACCGCGATACATCGCGTTCCGAGCCCGTCATGCGCGCCCGCGCCGCCTCGATCAGCGCCGCATCCAGGCCCAGCCGCGACGCGATATCCAGCCCCGCCGATTTTCCCGGCGCGCCCAGCCTCAAAACATAAGTTGGCTCGAGTGTTTCATCGTCGAACCCCATCGATCCGTTGCGCACGCCCGCTGTCGAGGCCCCGTACATCTTCATCGCAACCAGGTGCGTCGAAGCCAGCGTGAACGCGCCCAGCCGCCGAAAATCTTCGAGAATCGCAACACCCAGCGCTCCGCCCTCTTCCGGATCGGTCGCGCGACCCAGTTCATCCACCAGCACCAGCGAATCCGGCGTCGCGCGCTCGAGCATCGCTTTGATCGCGATAATGTGCGCCGAAAACGAGCTGAGGCTTTCCTGAATCGATTGATGATCGCCGATATCGGCTAGCACGTCGTCAAACAGCGGGAATTCCGCCTCGATCGCGGGCACCGGAATAGCTGCGTGCGTCATCAGCGCGAGCAGGCCCGCGGTCTTCAGCGCCACCGTCTTCCCGCCCGTGTTCGGACCGCTGATCAGCAGCGTCCGCTCCGTCTCGTCGAGCTCGAGCGACACCGGCACTACCTTCTTCTTCTGGGCACGAAAAAGATCCTCGAGCAGCGGATGCCGCGCCTCGCGCAGCTTCAGCCGCCGCGCGCCCTGCGGGCTCAATCCCTCGGGACTCAAGCGTGGAACCGAGCAGTCGAAATCGATCGCGTACTCGGCCTTGGCGAAAATCAACTCCAGCTCGCCCAGCGCCTCCACCGTCGCGCCGATCTCCACCGCATGCGACCGCAGCCGCGCCGTCAGCTCGCGCAGAATGCGATGCACCTCGCGCATTTCCTCTTCGCGTAGCCGGACCAGTTCGTTGTTCAGCTCGATGGTTTCCAGCGGCTCCACAAACAGCGTGTGGCCGCTGCCGCTTGCGCCGTGGATCACGCCCTCGACGCGGCGCTCGCGGCCCGTGATCACGGGCACCACGAAGCGGTCGTCGCGAATCGTCACGAAATCTTCCTGCAGCGTGCCGTCTTCATGGTGCGCGCGCACGAATCGATCGAGCGATTCCTGGATCCACCGCCGTTGCCGTTCCGAGTCGCGGCGCAGACGCGCCAGCGCCACGCTCGCATGATCCGCCACCGCGCCGTCGGGCAGAATCTTTCCGCGCAGATCGTTCGCCACCTCGCGCAGATCCGCGATCGCCGACGCGTGCCGCCCGAGCCGCGGAAATCGTTCCCGCCCGGCGAGCAGGATCGACCGCGCTTCCGCCGCCAGGTCCAGCAGCCGGCCCACATCGAAAATTTCCTGCGCCTCAAGCGTCGCGCCTTCGATGCGCAGCCGCGCAATCGACGATCCCGGCTCCGCAATTTCGCCGAAGCGGATTCGGATCGCCGCGCCCCGCGAAGCCGCTTGCGGCTGCGCTGCCGCGCGCAGGTATTCGATCCCTTCCGCCGCATCCGCCAGCGCCGATTCGATTGCCCCGCGATCCGAGCCCGGCGCGAGTTTCTTGAGTTCCTCGCGGCCCAGCGCGCTCCGCGTGTAGCGGCCGATCAGGGCGCGTAACGCTTCGAATTCAAGTACGTCTTCGGCGTGCATTCTCGGCTTTTTTGATCACGGCCAGCGTGCCCTCGGTGATCCGATACTGATCGAGCGTCTTCAACCGCGCCCACTCCGCGCGGCTCACATCGTCTCCGGGACGAAGCTCTTCATCCACCACTCTACACACGTAGTCGACCAGCACGTAGTGATACTCCGCGCGCCCATTCTCATCCCGCATGATCCGCTCGAACACTTCAAAAATCCGCGACGCCTTCACCCGCAAGCCGGTCTCTTCAAGAACCTCCCGCGCGATCGCGTCTTCCAAACGCTCGCCGGTTTCGACCAGCCCGCCCGGAATCGACCAGTAGCCCTTCAATGGCTCGCGCCCGCGCTCCACCAACAATACTCTGTCGCGGCGAAATATCAGCGCTCCTACCCCCAGCAGAGGACACTTCGGGTAGCGCCGCTGTCCCCTGTCCCCTGTCCGCTGTCCGCTAATTTCCCGCCCCTTTTATTCCAATCCTCACGCGATACACCGACGTCCGTGCCGTGATGAACAGCGTCTCCAAATCAGCATCGCCGAAGCTCAAATTCGACGGCGTCTCGGGCATCCCAATCCGCCCCAGCAGCTTTCCCTGCGGCGAGTACGAATCGAGCCCGCTCGCGGCGATCCACAGGTTGCCCTTTTCGTCCACGCGAATGCCGTCCGGAACGCCCTCGATGTTGTCGATGATCACGCGCCCTTCGCTGGGCGCCCCGCGCTCCAGTTCGTAAGCGCGGACCGAGCGCGTGTCGGAATCGGTGACGTACAACGTGCGCCCGTTGGGCGAAAGCGCGATGCCGTTCGGCCGCGTCTTCAATTTGGCGATCGCGTCCACCTCGCCCTTCGGCGTCACGTGAAACACGCCGTAGAAATCCAGCTCGCGCGAGTCCTGCTGGTTACCGAACGCCGGATCGGTGAAATAAATCTGGCCGTCGCGCCGCACCACGATATCGTTCGGCGCGTTAAACCGCTTGCCCTCGAACCGCGCGGCCAGTACCTCCACCTTTCCGTTCTTCCCGGTCCGCGTGATTCTCCGCTCGCGAAATTCGCACGTGTAGAGCCGCCCCTGCGAGTCGTACGCGTTGCCGATCGGCCCGCCCGCGACTTCGCTCAAATCGGAGTCGCCTTTGCCGGGTGTCAGCTTGTGGAGCTTGTTCGTGACCGTGTCGCTGAATACCAAAAATCCGTCGGGCGACCACGCCGGTCCCTCCGCGTATCGCAGACCGGTCACGACCTTTTCGATTTTGATGTCCGAAAAATCCTGCGCGCCCGCCGCCGCCGTGATCAGAAGAGGCGCTAACAGGAAGCGCGGGATCATGAGTACACCGGCGTGACGGTAAGACTGCGCACTTATCTGCACTTATCTGAATGATACGCGGATCTCGAAGGGCGGCGGTGGTTCTACCCCTCGTCATCCCGAGCGCAGCCCCTCGTCATCCCGAGCGACCCGCGTCATCCCGAGCGCAGCGAGGGGGTGAATTCACGTTTCAAGTGCAACACTGCTTCCAAAGCATACCTTTGAAGGCATAGTGTTGCACTTCGATTGCGGCGTCAGGTCGAAACGCTGCGG
>Ga0182024_10022614_pt1 | contig 11323 bp, 12 predicted proteins | sample P32metaG_FD_120480 | JGI IMG/M metagenome (GOLD analysis project Ga0182024, IMG submission 120480) | Permafrost microbial communities from Stordalen Mire, Sweden - P3-2 metaG (Illumina Assembly) | ecosystem: Environmental > Terrestrial > Soil > Wetlands > Permafrost | place: Sweden: Stordalen... | reverse complement strand
CGTTACGCGGACTATCAGCGCTTTCGCTTACTGTGGGAAGGCTGCTTCGGCGGCCCCACGGGTGCCGACGCCATGGATTTGCAACTCCATCGCGAGCGGCTGATTGGCCGTAAGAAGCGCACCTATCGCAGCGACGTCGACGCGCTACCCGACGGAACGTATATTGCGCTGGACGGGGACGCGTGGCTGGTGTGGGGCGACGAACTGCTGGCCTGGTCCGGCGCCGGCTACACGAGCCGGCAGCCGCGCCCGGCGCAAACGGAAGTCGAAGTGCTGACGCCTCGCTCGATCGTCGCCGTTCTCTCTGCGGGCCTTCGCCCGGCCGTTCACTCGAGTGCGGACCGCTCGTGGAGGCCCGCGAGCACGCGCAAGGGAACGACCGGAAACTTACTAACCGTTACAACAAGGAAGAAGGTTATGGCAAGAATCGTCGTCGTTGCGAAGTGCAAAGATCGAGGCAAGTGGGAAGCGGGCTTTAAAACCCACGGCGAGATGTTCAGAAATACCTATGGCATCTCGAAGCCGGTCAGTTACGGAATGACCGAGAACAATGATGTCGTCGCCTGTTTCGAGCCGAACGATTTAGCTACCGCCATGAAGTCCCTCGACTCGCCGGAGACCAGGGCAGCGATGGAATCCGACGGTCTCGTCATGGACTCGGTATCCGTCTTCATTCTCGACAAGGAGCTCAACGTCTAAGTGGTCGTCGTGGAAATGCTCTCAAAATGAAAACGCTGATCGTCTTTGACCTCGACGGAACTTTGGCGCAGAGCAAGGCGGCGATCGACGACGAGATGCGAGGGCTCCTCGCGGGGCTGCTCGGCGTACCGCACGTACAGGTATCGGTCATCTCGGGCGGCGACTGGCCACAGTTCCAAACGCAGCTTCTCGCGAACCTCCCGCAAGGTGCGGATTTAACGAAGTTGTCGTTGCTCCCGACTTGCGGGACGCGATTCTATCGCTATACCGACGGCGGTTGGAACAAACTCTATTCGGAGGATCTCAACGCCGAGCAAAAAGCGCGGATCGTCGCCGCGCTCAATAAGGAGGTTGCGGCATCGGGTTTTGCAGCGACAAAAACGTGGGGACCCACGATCGAGGATCGCGAGAGTCAGATTACCTACTCCGCGTTGGGCCAGCAGGCGCCGCTCGACGCCAAGAAAACCTGGGATCCGGACTTCGCGAAACGCCTGAAGATCAAAGCGGCGCTCGATCGCGACCTGCCCGACTTCTCGGTTCGATTGGGCGGGACGACGTCGATCGACATCACGTTGCCGGGCATCGATAAGGCCTACGGCATTCGGAAGTTACGCGACATCCTGGGCATTGCGATCGCGGAGATGCTCTATGTCGGAGACGCCTTGTTTCCGGGCGGAAACGATGCGCCGGTGCGGGATACCGGAGCCGTCTGCATCCAGGTCAGGGACCCCGACGAAACTAAGCGCGTGATCGAGACCGTTATCGCTTGCGAGAGCTGAAATGACGTCATGAGTACGACCCCAAGTACGTCCGCGATCACTACCACCACTACGACGACGACAACGACTATGGCGACGATCAAGTGGTTCGCCTTGCCCCAGAAGCACGACTATCCGGCGGCGCATTCGTACTTGAGTCTAACGATGAAGCCCGATGTGGTAAAAAAGATCGTCGCCGCCTTGAAAAAAGCCGACATGACGACGTTTAAATCAAAGGACATTTTCAGAGCCTCCCTGCTCTCGTTACTCGGCGTCAGCAACTACCATGTGGAGAAAGTCCGGGCCGAAATCCTCAGCGGTCAAGAGCTTTCGCCGCTATTGCTCTACAGAGAGAAGGCCACCGGAAGGGTGATCATCGCCGATGGTTATCATCGGCTCTGCGCAGTCTACGGCTTCGATGAAGACGCCGTCATCCCGTGCAAGATCGTTTGATCGATCACCCGCCGCAGCGACTGAAGGAAGCGGAGGAGGCTGCGGCCGATTTCATGCAGCCCGCCTACGAACGGCGCCGCATTTTCTCGGAAGCTTGGGGCACGTTTCTCCTCGTCGTCGTCGCGGCCGGCGCCGGAGTCGTAGCCGCCCAGAGCGGCGGTGAGATAACGCAGAGCGCGAAGGTCGTCGCGCCCGGCTTGATGGTTATGGTCGTCATCTACTTCATGGGCGCGGTTGGCGGCGCGCACTTAAATCCGGCAGTTACCTTGGCGTTTGCCGTGAGGCGCAACTTTCCGTGGGGCCGAGTTCCCGGATATATCGTGGCGCAATTTGCCGGCGGCATCGCCGCAGCGTGTTTTCTTCGCCTAATGTTCGGTAACATCGGCTTGCTCGGCGCCACGCTACCCGGTCCAGGAATCAGCGATCTCAAAGCGTTGATTATGGAAGTTTTGTTAACCGCGGGTTTGGTCAACGTGATTCTCGGCACCGCGTCTGGCGCGCGAAACGTCGGTACAAACGGAGCGATCGCGGTCGGCGGTTATATTGCGCTCGCGGGCCTGTGGGCCGCGCCAATTACGGGGGCCTCGATGAATCCCGTGCGATCGTTCGCGCCCGACTTGCTCCGAGGCGATCTTCATGCCGACTGGATCTACATCGTTGGCCCGATCGCGGGCGCCATGATCGCCGTCGGCTTCGAGTGGATCCTCAAAGGCGCGCCAACCGCGGCCGGGAGCTTGGCAGCACAGGGCGGCGGCGACAGGCCCACCAAACCAACAGAATAAGGACGAGTTGAAGCGGAAGCCGGATGTAGAACGCCGCCGCGCTCCCGATATCTCGATAAAGCTCGGGATGCGCAGCCATCTGCACGTTAGCCGGAAAGACCGCGATCAAGAGGGCGATGACCCCGATGCCCGCAAGTTTTTGGGTCTTGGGAATCAGCAGGCCGATACCGCCTAGGCTCTCGCAGACGCCGCTGACTGCAACGAGTAACGCATTATCCGGCAGATAACCCGGCACGATCCGGAGATAAAAACCCGGGTGGACGAAGTGATTCGCGCCGGCCGCGATAAAGAATAAACCGAGCAGAACCCGCGCGAGCGGCCTCGCCATCATCGGCGCAACGATCGCCGCATATCTTGCGCGCACTGCGCTGCGAGTTGGTCCGACGAATCTGAAAGCCGTTCGATTACGCGAATCCGGTCGGCATCGGTGCGGTTCTGGCTAAGCTTTGCTTTGGCGTAGATTCGTTGCGCGCACATCTCAAAGGCAACGATCCCGCGCAGCTGGTTCTCACGAAAGTCCGGCTTGAGGCGTTGCGGATCCCATGCATCGGCTCGCCCTTGCTCGAACTTCGCAGTAAGGCGGACGAGCACGTCCCAGGCGTCCGCCTCTCGTAAGGTTCCGCAGAGATGCGCGGCCGAATAGTTCCACGTCGGTACCGTTACGTACGGCTCCTCGTACCAGCTTGCCGAGACGTAGGCATGCGCGCCCGTAAAGACGATCGTGGCTGGGCATTGGTTCGCAATCGATACGGCGTGCGCGTTTGCGCGGGCAACGTGGCCCAGCACCCAGAGCTCTTCGTTACGGACTTCCGCGATCATCGGAATATGCGATAGCCCGTCGCTGGTCGCCAGCAATCCAAACGGGAACCGGTCGATGAGCTCCAGGACCCACCCGCGATCGGCGACCTCGAAATCCGGCGGTATATACAGCTTAGGCTGCTAGGTCACGTACGACTGCGAACTGCGCGAACCGCTGCGCGCGATCTCGCGCAGGCGCTGCTGCATTGCTTTCGTCGGTACTTTGACTCGGTCGGCTAGCCGGAGAAAGGCTAAAACGCGAACGTGCCACCAGGTGAGGTCGAGCTCGAACCAGCGCAGCCCGTGGCGCGCCGAGAACGGAAAGGCGTGGTGGTTATTATGCCAGCCCTCGCCCCAACTGATCAGTGCCACCCACCAGCAGTTGGTCGATTGGTCGGGTGTCTGATAGGTGCGGTACCCGAGCATATGGGCCGCGCTGTTGACCAGCCAGGTCGTATGATAGCTAAGCGCAAGCCTGACGAAGATGCCCCAAATCACCCACGACCATCCGCCTAGGGCGAAGAGCCCGAGCGCGAGTGCGATCTGAAGTGGGATGTTGAGATACTGCAACGCGCGATAGAAACGCTCGGCGTAGAGGTCCGGGGCGAAATGGCGCATTTCCTCAACCGACGGCAGCGCGATGTTATGCCGGTAAATCCAGTCCATGTGCGCCCATTTGAACCCATCGGCAATGCTGTGCGGGTCGCCTTCATGATCGGCATGGGCGTGGTGCTTGCGGTGAACCGATACCCAACGAATCGGATCGGCTTGCAGCGCGAGCGTTCCAAAGATCGCAAACAGGTATTCGATCGGCTTGAGCAGCCGAAGGCTGCGATGCGTCAGAATGCGGTGAAAGCAGAGCGAAATTCCCAGCGCTACGGTGGCATACGATACGACGGCAGCTGCCGCCAGCGCCGACCAGCTGAAGAAACCGGGCCAGAGGGCCGCGAGCGCTCCAATGTGAATTCCGATGAGTCCAAAACCTTTGATGCGGCTATACGTGTGATCCATATCTCTTTGGTTGAGCGCTCCTACTACAAAACAATTCGTTTAAATGGAAGTGGAAGCCGGCCGAAGAACGGGCCGGGCCGTCGAAAGCTCCCACAGACCCATGACCCACGGCGGGAGCGAACTCCTCTTTAGTGTACCGCAAAGCGGGGGACGGTGCCTACTCCCCAAGTCAGGCCGGCCGGCGCAGGGTGAGCAAGATCCGGATGGACGCGACCGCCGGCGCGGCGGTAGGCTAGGCACATGACCGAAGACCTCGAACCAATTCGCATCGTCTGCCGCTACGTCGAGCAGCACAGCGACCAGGCGCACAAACTCGATGCACTCGCGGCAATGGCCGGCCTAAGCAAGCATCACTTCGCGCGTCGTTTCAAAGCAGTCGTCGGCGTAACCCCGAAGGAGTACGCGGCCGCAGCACGGTTGCGCCGGCTTAAAGACGGGCTCAAAGATAACCGCTCGATCGACGCGGCTGTCTATGAGGCAGGCTATGGCTCGCCCAGTCGCGTCTACGAGAAGGCTGCGCGCAACCTGGGAATGACGCCGGCGCAGTACCGCGCCGCGGGCCAGGGCGTTGCGATCTCGTATGCGATGCTCGAAACGCCGTTGGGGCCGATGCTGATCGGCGCGACCGATCGCGGCATCTGCTTCGCGCAGTTCGGCGATTCCGAAGATGACCTGCGCAAGAAGCTGCAGGCGGAATACGTTAACGCCGAGATCGCACCGATGCAAGCGCCGTACCATCCCGATTTCGCGAAGTGGACCGACGCGATTGTGCGCCATCTCATAGGCGAACGGCCGGATCTCGACCTGCCACTCGACATCCGCGCCACGGCCTTTCAGTTGCGCGTTTGGAAGCATCTGCAATCGATCCCCAGCGGCGACGTGCAGTCGTACCGCGAGGTTGCCGCCGGTATCGGGCGGCCGACGGCTGCCCGAGCCGTGGCAGCGGCGGTCGCGCGCAACCCCGTCGCGCTTATCATCCCGTGCCACCGCGTCATCCGCGATTCGGGCGCGTTGGGCGGCTACCGTTGGGGGCTCGAGCGCAAGAGAACCCTGCTGGATATCGAACGCGCAGCCCGATGAAGCCGCCCTTTATCGTCGTCTGCGCGGTCGCGCTTGCCCTGACTTGCCTCCGGTGGGCGAGCGCTGAAGCTCCGAAGTTCTGCGAGGGCTGCAACTACGCCGGAGCGGCCTTGAGCAACTCGGACTTTACCAACGGCGTCCTGATCGGCACGAACTTTGCGGGCGCGACGCTTAGCAACTCGTCGTTTCGCGGCGCACGACTCATTGCGGTGAACTTCGAGAAGGCCGATCTTCGGAGCACTCACTTTGACGCGGCGGATTGCGTCGCGTGCAACTTCGCCGGCGCGCTCTTAGACGGCGCGACCTTTTCGAACGTGCGAATGGTGGCCGCAAACTTTAAGGGTTTCAGTTCGTCGGTGGAGGATGCACAGTTGCGGCAGCTACTGAGCGGCTGCATCTCGTGCAACTTCATTGGAGGACACCTGAACGCGCGCGACCTTTCGGGGGTGGCGCTGATCTCCGTCGATCTCTCACAAGCCGATCTGCGCGGGACGAACTTCGCCGGTGCCATCCTCTGTTGGTATCAAGTCGCCGGAGCGCAGCGGGTAGCAGTATGCAGTCCCATGCACGAGGCGCTCACGACCGGCGCAGACTTTCACAGCGCGCAGCTCTGCGATAATCCTCTCGGCCGAGTCGGGTGCGTGGCCGCTCCGGCCGACGTGCTGCAGCGCTCGCTTGGACCGAAGCCGAGCGCGTCGCCCGAGTCTCCCTAGCGAGCCATGGACGCGGATGTCGCCGTCATCGGCGCCGGCGCGGCGGGTTTGGCCGCCGCCCGAAGCCTCGGCCGGCGAAAGCTGCGGGTGCTTCTGCTCGAGGCGCGCGACCGCATCGGTGGTCGCGTGCTCTGGCGGCCAATAGCGCGGATTGCAACGCCGGCCGAGCTGGGCGCGGAGTTTATTCACGGACCGGCCGAACGGACCAAGGCGTTGCTTCGCGAAGCCGGGAGCGCCGCGATCGACATGGGCGGCGATTCGTGGATTCACGACAACGGCGAGCTCCAGTACAACGACAATGACTTCACGTCGTCGGCGCAGATATTCGAAGGCTCTCGCTCCCTCCCGCGCGACGAAAGCGTGGAGCGGTTTCTCCGGCGCTTCGAAAACGACGGCGCGCTGCGTGAGACCGCGCAGGCGGCGCGTGCTTTCGTCGAGGGATTCGAGGCCGCCGATCCTGCGACTGCCAGCGTCAAGGCGATTGCCGACGAATGGGCATCGGGCGCGGATTCCACCGCCGCGCGACCGCTGGGGGGCTATGGGCCGATGTTCGAGCATCTTCGCAGCGACTGCGAGCGCTCCGGCGTTCGGTTCGCGTTCGCGACCCGCGTCCGCCGCATTTCTTGGCGCCGCGACGGCGTCGTCATCGAGGTAGCAGATTCGCGCGGCGAATCGCAAACGCTCCACGCGCGTGCGGCGATCGTCACGCTTCCGGTGGGGGTCTTGCGTCATCGCGGTGACGAAACCGAGATCGGCTTTGAGCCCGAGTTGCCGCCGGCCAAGCGCGAGGCGCTCGCGCATATCGAGATGGGACACGTCGTGAAGGTCGCGCTCTGGTTTCGAACGGCGTTTTGGGAGCGGATCGCGGCCGGCCGCTACCATAACGCAGCCTTCTTTCATGCTGACCGCCAGCCGATCCCGACCTATTGGACGCAGTTGCCGATTCGCAGCGAGCTGATGGTCGCGTGGGTCGGCGGTCCAGGGGCGGTGGCCTTAAGTGGCGTTAGCGCGCCGGATCTCGTCGAGAAGGCGCTCCAGGGCTTCGGGGAGTTGTTCGGAGAGGTGGAGCTCGCGCGCCGGGAGTTTCAGGGTGGCCTTATGCATGATTGGAGTGCCGACCCGTTTGCGCGTGGTGCGTACAGCTATGTCGCGGTCGGGGGCGGGAATGCGCGTGCCGTCCTGGCCGCGCCAGTGGGCGGCGCGCTGTTCTTTGCCGGTGAAGCGACCTCGAGCGATGGTCAAGGGGGCACCGTGAACGGTGCAATTGAAACCGGGGAACGCGCCGCCGGCGAAACGGTAGCGGCGCTGGGGGTCAAAGAAATTGCTTGAAACGGCATCGGCGCCCCTCGCCGCGTGGTCGAACTTTTACGTTGTGGCCGGCTCGTCGGCCGCCGCGCTCACCGGATTAATGTTCGTGGTGATCACCTTGGTGCGCGGAGAGGAGCGTTCGTCGCAAGTCCGTCACGACGGTATCGCGACGTTCAGCACGCCGACGGTCATGCATTTCTGCGCGGCGTTGCTCGTTTCGGCCGTCCTCTGCGCTCCGTGGCCTTCGCTGGTTTATGCCAGCGTCATCGTAGGGCTCGTAGGTTGCTATGGGATCGTCTACGTTTTTCGGCTGGCTTTGCGAACGAGAAGCCTGACGCGATATACTGCGGATCTCGAGGATTGGGTGTGGTATTCGGTCCTGCCGTTCGTCGCCTACGCCACTCTGGCCGCAGGCGCGATCGCACTGCACCCCATCCCGAAAGACGCGCTCTTCGTAGTCGGCGGCGGCGTGCTGTTGCTGATCTTCATCGGCATTCGCAACTCGTGGGACGTGGTAACGTTTCTCGCCGCCGGCCTCGACAAGGAACCTTAACTTCAGGCCTTTTTCATGCGGATATGACGTATTATTCGCAACAGGAGGGACCGGGCATGACCGTTCGGGTGCTGATCGTGACCGTTACCTCGCCCGAGAACTCGTCAGCGGCCCGCAGCACGCGTTGTGGTTTACCGAGGTAGTGAACACGATGTGAACGACACCGTCGCAAGGTCCGGCGATCCAATGACTGCGCACCGAGGTGCCGTGCGAAGCGCAAGCGGCGCAGCGATCAGCACGAACGACGACTACTTGACAAGCGGGGTGTGCCAGGCGTATGGCCCTCGGCTGGGCTATGCTCGTTTACGTGAAACGCATCGAGCGTATTCGGCTCTACCCAACGAAGCACCAAGCTGCCGCACTGGCAGTCATTCTCGACGTAACGCGCGAACTGTATAACGCGCTGCTGCAGCAACGCCGTGACGCTTATCGCTTGCGCAGGGTTACGGTAACCGCGAAGATGCAGTAAGCCGAACTGACGGAACTACGCGCGGAAGATAGGCGCCTGCGTGCAGTTTATCGGGAGTGCCAGGATGCCGTGCTGCATCGCCTGGACCTGGCGATGGCGGCATTCTTCCGGCGCTGCCAAGGCGGCGAGACTGCGGGCTTTCCCCGGTTCAGAAGCTGGCGGCGCTGGCAGCAGGTGGAGTTCCCGCACGGCGGTCGGGCCCTACGCTTCGACCAAGCACAGCAGCGTGTGACGATCCCCGGCGTTGGTGCCGTTAAGCTGCGCAAAGGCCGTCAGGTCCCAGTGACCTATGGGCGCGCCTGGGTGGTGCGCAAGAACGACCGCTGGTACGCCTCCTTTGAATGCGAACGCGCGGCACGGCCGTTGCCGGCAACCAATGAAGTGATCGGCGTCGATCGCGGTGTGCACGTACTGGCGGCGCTCTCCGATGGCCGACTGCTCGCCAATGCGGCGGTGGGCGAGAAGCGCAAGGCCGCGACCGCGCGGATGCAGCGCGAACTCGAGGCGGCGACGGTGCGCGATGGCAAGAGGCGGGTCATCAACGGCCGTGATCATCGCCGCTTGAAAGCGCGTGAACGCCTGGCGCGCGCGAGGGAGCGGGAAGCCAACGCGCGGCGCGACTATGCGCACAAGGTCGCCCGGCAGTTGGTCAACGGCGCCGATGTGATTGCGCTCGAGAAGCTGTCCCTGCGTGCGATGACTCGCAGTGCCAGAGGGAGCGTGGAATGTCCTGGGCGCAACGTGCGCGCCAAGGCGGGATTGAACCGGGTGGTGCTTGATAGCGGGTTTGGGCTGCTTCGGCAGATGATCGTGGCGAAAGCGGAAGAGGCTGCGCGCACGGTGGTCGAGGTAGCGGCAAGATTCTCGTCGCAGGAGTGCTCGCGCTGCGGGCACGTTGCGCGCGAGAGCCGCCGAAGAAGGCGCTTTTGTTGCGCTCGGTGTGGTTATCGTAACCATGCCGACGTCAACGCGGCGCTGGTGATTCGGCGGCGAGCGCAGTTGGCGCTCAAGAGTGAGCTAAACCCGGCCGAGGAAGCCGGTCGCCGCCGCAAGGAGGCGGCGGCGTAGGCCACACAACCAACGCAAGCTATCACAATCCGGACCAAATCGGCGAAGTGATGCTGCGCTAGGCCTGCGGGCGTACTTGCGAGGGACCGCTGCAGCCTATGCGCAATGTAGGGCGCGAGGGGCTGCAGCAAAATGCTCAAACGGCCGCTACCGAGCGGAACGGTAACCTTCCTCTTTACCGACATCGAGGGTAGCACCCGCGCGTGGGAGCAGCACCCCGCTGCGATGGCCGCTGCTCTTTCGGATCACGATCGCCTCCTGCACGGCGTCTTCGAACGGCACGGCGGATACGTTTTCAAGACCGTCGGCGACGCGTTCTGCTGCGCGTTCGAACGCGCGCCCGACGCTCTCGCCGCGGCGATTGAAGCGATGCGCGCGCTGCACGCTCACCGCTGGCCGGACGAGATCGGGGAGCTTCGCGTCCGGATGGCGCTGCATTGCGGCGATGCGATCGCGCACGACGGCGACTATTTCGGCCCGACCCTTAACCGCGTCGCGCGACTGTTGGCAATCGGTTACGGGGGGCAAATCCTACTGACCGCTGCGGCGGCCGAGATGCTGGCCGACATTGCGCTCGACGGCGTGACCCTGCGCGACTTGGGCTCGCACCGCCTCAAAGATCTCCGGCGGGCCGAAGCGACCTATCAAGTGATGGCCAAGGGTCTGCGCGCAAGCTTTCCCGCGCTCGCGTCGGTCGACGCCCACCCCAATAATCTGCCTTCGCAGATCTCGAGCTTCGTCGGGCGCGAACGTGAGATCGCCACCCTGCGGCAGAGGCTCGCCGAGCATCGCGTCGTCACGATTGGCGGCGCGGGCGGCATCGGCAAGACGCGGCTCGCGCTGCAAGTCGCCGCCGAGGTCGTGCAAGATTACTCTGACGGCATCTACTTCGTCGCACTCGCGCCGCTGCGCGACGGCAGGCACATTCCCAATGCGCTCGCATCGGCGCTGGGCGTCGACGAGGCGTCGAACGAAGCGCTCGAGGAGACCATCGTTCGGCACCTCGGTTCGAAGCACGTGCTGCTCGTCTTCGATAACTGCGAGCACGTTTTGGGCGAGACGGCCCTCTCGATCAAACAAATCGTCTCGGATTGTCCGAACGTTCGTTGTCTGATTACCAGTCGAGAACCGCTCCATCTGACCGGGGAGTGCGTCGAGCGTCTTGCGCCGCTCTCGACGCCCGACGGCGCGCGGAGCGTGGCCGACCTCGAAGCACTTGACGGTTCGCTGCTCTTCCTCGAGCGGGCGCGGGCCGTCGCCGGGCCACTCGCTCTTTGCGAGAGCGAGTGCGAGCTCGTCGTCGAGATCTGCCGTCGTCTCGACGGCATTCCGCTGGCGATCGAACTGGCTGCCTCACGGCTCGCGACGATGCCGTTGGAACGCCTGGCCAAGCGGCTGCGCGCGATGCTGCTCGCCAGCAAGGACGCAACGGTCGACGAACGCCATCGCACGCTGCGCGCCGCGATCTCGTGGAGCTACGATCTGCTGGCGGATTCGGAGAAGCGCACCTTCTCCGCGTTGTCGATCTTGTCGGGCGGTTGCACGATCGATGCGCTTGCCCACGTCGTTGATGTCGACGTCGAGGACGACCTTGAATCGCTCGTCGACAAATCGCTCGTGCAGCTCGATCT
>Ga0182024_10022613_pt1 | contig 11323 bp, 11 predicted proteins | sample P32metaG_FD_120480 | JGI IMG/M metagenome (GOLD analysis project Ga0182024, IMG submission 120480) | Permafrost microbial communities from Stordalen Mire, Sweden - P3-2 metaG (Illumina Assembly) | ecosystem: Environmental > Terrestrial > Soil > Wetlands > Permafrost | place: Sweden: Stordalen... | reverse complement strand
TTGATTTGCGACACGATTGACGAATTCATGCCGCAACTTGGCGCTAATTCACGCCAGTTCATCACCTTTGTCAAAGACCGGGCCGGTCACGACCGCCGTTACGCGATTGACGCGACGAAGATTCAGCGCGAGCTTGGCTGGACGCCCGCGCACCAATTCGAGCAGGGTATCCGCGAAACCATCCGCTGGTATCTCGACAATCAAACGTGGGTGAAAACGGTGACAGCGAAAAAATAACCGGGCGCTTTAACCGGAAGCGCTTTCAAATCGTCTATCAGGACAATGTTCAGACTGCGTCAGTTTTGTTTGGGCTGGTTGCTGGCGTTCGCCTTGAGCGGGCGCGCGGCGGACACCAATTCCCTTGTCTGGCACAAAACCACCGACCGCGTGGACGCGGACATTCGTGGTGAAGCGTTGTGGCCGTTGCTGGAAAAAGTCGCCGTCGCCGCCGGCTGGCGCGTGTATATCGAACCGGGTTTGGAACGAAATGCCTCCGCCAAATTCAGCGATCTGCCGTCCGGCGATGCGTTGAAAATGTTGCTGGGCGATTTGAGTTTCGCGCTCGTGCCGCAGACCAATGCGCCGGCCCGGCTTTACGTTTTCCGCACGGCGATGCAAAACGCGACCCGGCTGGTTAGCACCGGAAAATCCGCCCGGCACGTTCCCAACGAATTGCTCGTCCGCGTCAAGCCCGGCACGGACATTGACGCGCTCGCGAAATTGCTCGGTGCGAAAGTAGTTGGCCGTCTTGACAAACTCGGTCTTTACCGTTTGCAATTGGGTGACGCGGCGGCAACCGATGCCGCGCTCGCGCAACTCCAAAATGACAGTGACGTGCTGGCGGCGGACTATGATTATTACTTTGACCCGCCCCCCCCGGTGCAGGCCGTTTCATCCGCACCCGTCGGGCCGTTGTCGCTGACACTCAATCCGCCTCCCGCTTCTGGCAAAGTCATTGTCGGGCTCATTGACATGAACGTGCAATCGCTCGGCGCACCGCTTGATAAATTCATTCTCCCGCAAATTTCCGTTGCCGGTGACGTACCTGATAACTCCGGCATCACGCACGGCACGGCCATGGCCTACTCGATTCTGCAAGCGATTGCCCAGGCATCCGGTGGCGGCAGTTCCGTGCAAATCCAGCCGGTGGACGTTTATGGCGGGAGCACAACCGCCACTTCGTGGGATGTCGCGCTGGGCATTCAAGCCGCCGTTGACCACGGCGCAACCGTCCTGAATTTAAGCCTCGGCGGCTCCGGGGACAGTTCGGTTTTGGACGGCGTCATTCAGGCGGCGATTGCCGATAACATTGTGATTTTTGGGGCGGCGGGCAACACGCCGGTGAACACGCCCACTTATCCGGGGGCGACTACCGGCGTTCATGACGTGACCGCCTTGGGACAGCCGGGACAACTTGCCGCGTATGCGAATTATTGGTCCGGGGATAGTCTGGCGTTGCCCGGTACCGGCTTCGTTTATTACGGCGATCAGGCTTACGTTGTCCAAGGCACATCCACGGCTACGGCCTTTGCGACCGGCATGTTCAGTGGAACGATGGGTATGACGACGACCATGAGCCCGTCCCAGATACTGGCGGCGATGCAACATAAGTTCGCCGTCCCTTAAAATAAAACCGTGCGTGTCAGTGCGATTTGCAACCAATTTTTCCAAAGGCGACGATGAAGGCGATGAACGCGACAATGAGCAGCCACGGTTTGCCCGTCAACATCAACAATAAAATTCCCGCGCCCAAGGTTACCGCCATCAGCAAATACACCAGAACCGCCAAAGCAAGTTTCATTGGCTCTGATGGTAGTTTGCCTTCCGCCCGCGCGCAAGGCTTGTGAGAAGAACCCCGCGACATTTTTGGCGTTGAATCTCATGCGGAACAATGATGGAAACGGATGAACGAACTGGGTAAATTTTTGGTGATGGCCGGCTTGCTGATCGCGGCGGTCGGCGCGCTGCTGTGGTCCGGCTTGGGCAAGGGCTGGCTTGGCCGTCTGCCCGGCGACATTCATTACTCGAAGGCCAATTTCAGCTTTCATTTTCCCATCGTAACCTGCCTGATTTTGAGCGTGATTGTAACGCTGCTGCTGTGGCTGTTTCGAAAGTGAGTAACGGATGTAAAAGGCAGGAATGAAATCCTTTATTTCCTGTTTTCCGATTCAACTTTCCATGGTGCAGGCACCGGCGACTTTGTTCTTGAATCTCAGCGGAAGAATTGATAAAAATGAACAATTCTGAAAGGCAGCCATGAAACTCCAAATCGCGTTTTTGACCGCAGTCATCTCGTTGCTGCAAGCTGTTTGTTCTCAGGGCACGGTGCATTATGTGAACTTGAACAGCATCAGTCCTATTTCTCCATATAGTAGTTGGAGCACCGCCGCGACGAACATTCAGGACGCTGTTGATGTTGCCACAAATGGCGACATTGTTCTCGTGACGAATGGTGTTTATAAAACAGGTAGCCAAGCGGACGAATATGGTGTGTCAAATCGCGTGGCAGTAACAAAATCCATAACCTTACAAAGTATTAATGGCCCTGCGGTGACGCTGATTGATGGAGGTGGTGTGGTGCGATGCGTGTATTTAACGAATAGTACAATGCTGATTGGTTTTACCTTGACCAATGGAGTTGCGTCAGGAAATGGTGGCGGTGTCTGGTGCGAGGATATCAGCGCGGTTGTGTCCAATTGTGTATTGACTGACAACTCAACTGCAAGTTTAGGCGCGGGCGCGTATGGTGGTACTCTCAATAATTGTACACTGACCAATAATAATCTTAATGGTTTCTTTAATGCAGGGGGTGGAGCTGCCTATTGTACATTGAATAACTGTTTCCTCGTCGGCAATAATGCAATTAATACTGAAGGAGGTGGAGCGTATGCGAGCACGCTGAATTCGTGCCTAGTTTCGGGAAACTATGCCTATCAAGACGGAGGCGGGGCATATGCCAGCACTTTGAATAATTGCACACTCGTCAACAATTTCGCCTGGGATGAAGGTGCTGGCGCAGATATTTCCACATTAAATAATTGCATTGAGTATTATAATCGGGATACGGGATTTGACTTTTTGACGAGCACCTATAATAACTGTTGTACCGATCAACTCCCCAACAACGGTGAAGGGAATTTCACCAACGCTCCACTTTTTGTGGATTATGCCGGTAGCGATTATCACCTGCAATCCAATTCCCCGTGCATCAACGCTGGCAACAATACTTACGTAACCACTACCAACGATCTCGACGGCAACCCGCGCATTAAAGGAGGCACGGTGGACATTGGCGCTTATGAATATCAAACACCGACTTCGATCATTTCCTATGCGTGGCTCCAGCAATACGGCCTGCCAACTGACGGCTCCGTCGATCACGCCGACTTGGACGGCAACGGCATGAATGTTTATCAGGATTGGATCGCCGGCTTAAATCCCACCAACGCCTTGTCGGTTTTGCAAATGATGTCTCCAATGTCCACTAACAATCCACCGGGTCTGGTCGTAAGCTGGCAAAGTGTGAACACGCGAACGTATTATCTCCAAAGCACCACCAATCTTGCCGCGCGACCAGTTTTTTCAACAATTCAAAGCAACATCGTCGGGCAGGCTGGCACGACGAGTTTCACGGACACAACGGCCACCAACGGCGGTCCATACTTTTATCGCGTCGGCGTCCAGTAAAGCGCAAATTGTGATTGCGCTTGTCAATTGGCCCCGGCGTTTCTAAATTCCGCGCATGGAACAGTCGCAATTGGAGCAATATATTCCGGTGCTCATACTGCTTGTCGCCGCCATCGGCTTTGCGGTCGGCGTGCTGGCCCTTTCGGTCTTGCTCGGCAAAAGCGCCAAACGCAGTCGCGCCAAGGACATGGCTTACGAGTGCGGCGTGAATCCCATCGGCGAAGGCAACTCGCGGTTTTCGGTGAAGTTCCATCTCGTGGCGATGCTGTTCATCCTGTTCGACATCGAAGTCGTGTTTCTTTACCCGTGGGCGGTCGTTTATCGCGACATGCTGGCCGATCACGCGACGCGCAACCTGATCTTCGGTTCGATGGTTTCGTTTCTGGCGATTTTGTTCGCCGGTTATCTTTATGCGCTGAAGAAAAAGGCGTTCGACTGGAAAAAATAAACATCACCGCCAGGACACGGAGTTCCTCAAAAAATAAATTTTCCTCTGCGCCTCTGCGGTTGTATTTTATGGCGGTAATTAAATTCGGCACTTCTGGCTGGCGCGACATCATCGCGCAGGACTTCACTTTCGACAATGTCCGGCTCGCCACGCAAGGCATCGCGCAATACTTGAAGGCGGAACTCGCAAACCCGCAGTCTGCGATTCACGGTCGCCAGCCCATTTTAATTGTCGGACATGACACGCGTTTTCTGGCGCGTGATTTTGCCCTGGCAGTTTCAGAGGTTCTGGTCGCGAATGGAATTCAACCATTGCTTTGTGACCGCGACACGCCCACGCCCGTCATCGCTTACGCCATCCGTCATCATCAGGCCATGGGCGGCATCAACCTGACCGCCAGCCACAATGCCGCCGAGTATCAGGGATTGAAATTTTCCACTGGCAACGGCGCGCCGGCGCCGCCCGACGTGACGAAACAAATCGAGGCGCAAATCGTGCAGCTGCAAACACAAAACTGGTCGTTCCAAGGCGCGGTCATCGGCACGTTCGAATGTCGGACGTTCAACCCGCAGCCAGCGTATTTCAAACAGCTTCACAAACTCATCAAATTTTCCGTGCTCAAACAGGCGAAGCTCAAGGTCGCCGTGGATTTCAGTTACGGCACGGCGCATGGCTATCTCGACGTGCTGCTCGAAAGCGTCGGTGCAAAGGTCACGCTCTTCCATGATGAGTTGAATCCGTTGTTCGGCGGGCATCATCCCGAACCGAATGCCGAGAACATGGCCGGCGTCAGCAAATTTGTCCGCAGTGGCAAGGCACATTTGGGTCTTGGCACGGACGGCGACGCCGACCGTTTTGGCATTGTTGACCGGGACGGAACGTGGCTGACGCCGAATCAAATCCTCGCGCTGGCGCTTTATCATCTGAAGAAAAATCGCGGCTGGACGGGGGCGGTTGTGCGCACCGTGCCGACGAGTCATCAGGTGGACGCCGTGGCGAAATTGTTTGGCGTGAAAGTTTATGAGACGCCCGTCGGCTTCAAATACATCGGTGAATTGATGGAACGTGAACCGATCATCGTTGGCGGCGAGGAATCCGGCGGCTTGAGCGTGAAAGGTCATGTGCCGGAAAAGGACGGCATCCTCGCGTGTCTGCTCATGGCGGAACTTGTCGCGACCGAGAAAAAATCGCTCGGCCAGATTTTGAAGGAACTCGCCAAACAGATCGGCGAATTTTACACCGACCGCATCAACCTTTCCTTTTCGCCGGAGAAAAAAGAGGCGTTGCTGGCGAAACTCGGCGGCGGCCTGCAAACCATCGGCGCGTTCAAAGTGGAAAAATTCATCACCACCGACGGATTCAAATTTCTCCTGCCGAACGATGAGTGGGTCGCGTTCCGCGCCAGCGGCACCGAACCGCTCATCCGCTGCTACATCGAGGCGAAATCAAAGGCGAACTTGAAAAAGTTGCGCGCGGCCTGCCAAAAATTGCTCGCGGAGTAACGCAATTACAAATACGGCGAGAACAGACGCGCAATCGCGTCGCGTAATTTTGCCGGCAGCGAACGTTTGTCCACTTCGGATAATTTTACCTCGTGTGCGCCGCGAAGTTTTTTCTCGATGATCTTTGCCATTTCATCGGCGAAGTCGCGTCCGTAACATTCGACGTTCAACTCAAAATTCAGCCGCAGGCTGCGCGCGTCCCAGTTGGCCGAGCCGAGCAAAACCCAGTGGCCGTCCACGATCATCAGCTTTGAGTGGTCGAACGGTGGCGGCGTGAGCCAGATGTGGCAGCCGCGTTCGAGCACCTGCCACCACATCGCCCGCGATGCCCAATGCACGAACGGCAGGTTGTTTTTGGTGGGCAATATGATGTCCACGCGTACGCCGCGCAAGGCCGCGAGATTCAGCGCGGTGATGAGCGCGTTGTCCGGCAAAAAATACGGCGTGAGGATTTGCACGGATGTTTGCGCCTCGACCAGCGCGGCGAGCAGCGTGAGACGGAGTTTGTCATAATCCGCATCCGGCCCGTCGGTGATGACGCGGGTGATGACGTTGCCGGATTCTTGCAATTCGGGAAACCACAAGTCGCCGTCGAGTACTTCACCGGTGGTGAATGTCCAGTCGTTGGCGAATGTTTCCTGTAATTTTGTCACCAGCGGGCCTTCGACGCGGAATTGCAAATCTTGAACCGCGCCGCGCGGGTGGCCGGCCAGCACGTTGCCGTGGCGGATGTTCATGCCGCCGGTGAAGCCGATTTGTCCGTCCACGATGAGTGATTTGCGGTGGTTGCGGAGATTGATGGTGGCCGCGCGCCACGGGGTTAGCAGCGACGCGGGCAGAAATTTTGCGAACCGAATCCGGGCGTGGCGCAATTTGTGAGTGATGGGCGGCCATGAGTAGCGTGTGCCGGCGGCATCAATCAATACGCGAACTTCGACACGGCGCTCGCTGGCGCGGGCGAGTGCGCCGACAAATTGTTTTCCGCTGGCGTCGTTGTCGAAAATGTAAGTGCCGAGCGAGATGGATTTTTTTGCCGATTCAATCGCGGCGAGCATGGCGGGAAAGGCTTCATCACCGTTGACGAGCGGCTGGATTTTGTTGCCGGCGGTCAACGGTTGCGTGACGACGCGGCTCACGACGCGCGCGAGCATTTTCAGATGTTCCGCGCCGGCGGGTTGCGGTTCGCCGAGATTTTCGGGGATCGGGCGGCTGAAAGTTTTATGAACGCCGAGCGAAAGGGCGCGGCGGCGGATGCGGTTGACGCCGAGTGAGAGATAAAGAATCGGTCCGAGCAGAGGCAGAAACCAGATGAGTCCGAGCCAGAGCGTCGCGGCGCGTGAATCGCGTTTGTGGAGCAGGGCGTGGATCGAGGCGAACAGCGCGGCCAGAAAATCAAAGCCGGCGGCCAGGTGCGGCCAGAATTGGGTAATGCGGTCGAGCCAGTCCATGGTTGAAATACTTTTAGTGGAAACAATCGTCCGGCGCGAGGATTTTGAGAGTGGCGACCCTATCGGGAATCGAACCCGAGCTACCGCCGTGAAAGGGCAGTGTCCTAACCGCTAGACCATAGGGTCGTCAAAGAGCGCGGAAATATAATCGTCCGCGTTGCCCTGTCACGCAAATTCACGTTTGCCTCGTCCCGTCTTTTGAAATACGTTGCACCCGGTTTCGCATGAAAATTTTTATAGATGGCAAATTCTACGGCGAGCGTGACGCAAAAATCTCCGTGTTCGATCACGGACTGCTTTACGGCGACGGAATTTTTGAAGGCATCCGCGCCTACAATGGCCGCGTGTTCAAATTGAAGGAACACATTGACCGGCTGTTTTATTCCGCCAAGGCGATTCTGCTCGAAATCCCGAGGTCACCTGCCGAATTGATGAAGGCGACCGTCGAGACTTGCCGCGCCAACAAGCTTCGCGACGGCTACATCCGCCTCGTCGTGACGCGCGGCGTGGGCACGCTGGGTTTGAATCCGCGCAGTTGCAAAAAACCGTCCGTCATCATCATCGCGGACAAGATTCAGCTTTATCCGCCGGAATTTTATCAGCGCGGCTTGGACATCATCACCGTGCCGACGACGCGTAATCTGCACAGCGCGCTGAACCCGGCCATCAAGTCGCTGAATTATCTCAACAACATCCTCGCGAAGATCGAGGCGAACAACGGCGGCTGCGAAGAGGCGGTGATGTTGAACGCGGAAGGTTTCGTGGCCGAATGCACGGGCGACAATCTGTTCATCGTGAAGAACGGTGCGCTGTTCACGCCGCCGCTGTCGGCGGGCGCGCTTTACGGCATCACGCGGCAGACGGTCATCGAACTGGCGCAGACCGCCGGCCTGAAAGTTTCCGAGCCGAACCTGACGCGCTACGATTTGTTCAACGCGGACGAATGTTTTCTGACCGGCACGGGCGCGGAGATCGTGCCGGTGGTGAAGATTGACGGTCGCGTCATCGGCAGCGGCAAGCCGGGCGCGCTCACGCACAAGCTCGTGGTGGATTACCACGCCTTGACGAATGTCTCCGGCGAGCCGATTTGAAAATAAATGAATTTTCTTGCGCCAAAAAAACTCCCCGTCAGATTTTGTTCCATGAATAAAATGCTGGTTCCATTGTTGTTCATGGGTTTTCTTGTTGGTTGTAAAAAAAATGATGACCCGCGCATTGCTGAACTTCAAAATCAGATAACAAAACTAGCCACGCTCACCAGCAATCAAAGCAATGCGATCACGTTTATTTGGAATCAGGGTTTGCTTGCCCAAACCAATTTTAACCGGCTGCAATCAGCCTTATACGCCTACCAGTTTGCGAACGATTCAGTTTCGATTGCGCCGGAGGAAAAAGGGTATGGCGTTTTGAAAACACCGTTTGGGAATCTTTTTATCAGCACCGAAAGTGTCGAGCCCTATCTGGATGGTTACAAAATTCATCTGAAAATCGGAAATCCAACCTGTGCTCATTTTAATGGGTTTTCGTTAATTTGTTCCACGTATCAAAATACAAATGTAATCGGCACTTTTCATGCCTTTACCAATGAAATTACGGATGAATTAAGCGCGGGTTACTGGACTCCCATTGATTTTGTTTTGGCGCCCGCCAGCATGGACGAAGTAAGAAATGCTTCGGTGTCAGTTCAATTGAACCAGATAAATCTTCTTGAAAAAAGTCCTGCTTCATCGCCATGACATCTCGATGTCCATGCCAGCACTGCGGTGGAAAAATTGAATTTGAAACAGAAAAATATCATCCCGGCCAAATCGGCGAATGTCCCCATTGCAACGAGCAGACGCCTTTGTTCATTGGCCCGGCTGAAAAACCAAAATTTAATGTTTATTATTCCAAACCAGGATTTTTTTCTGAACGAGACAACCGGCTCATTTTGAGTTATACTATGGCGGTGATTCTTCCGTTGGCAGGATTTTTCACCGGAGTTTATCTTATGGCAAAAAAAGAAAGCGGTCACGGCGCAACCTGCATGGGCGTCAACGTTTTTTGTTCATATGTCTGGTGGGCGATATTTTTCTCGAAGTGACGAAGCAACGGTTCGCGATTTGACAATTTATGCAATGTTCCATTTGCAAAGAAAAACCGGCGACGGTGCATCTGACCCAGATCGTGGGCGACAAGATGCAGAAGCTGGATTTGTGCGAGGATTGCGCCAAAGCCAAGGGCGTCAATGACCCGGCGGGTTTCGCGCTCGCGGATTTGATGCTCGGCCTCGGCGCATCGCAGGAAATCGAGCAGGCCACCGGCGGCGTGGAAACGAAATGTCCGCGCTGCGGTTTCACGCAGGCGGATTTCAAAAAATCGGGCCGGCTCGGCTGCCCGGAATGTTACCACACGTTCGCGGAAGGTCTGGCGAGTCTGCTCAAGACGATGCACAAGGGCACGCGGCACACCGGCAAGGCGCCGGAAGCGCTGCGCGCGTCGCGGGAAAATTCCGACCGGCTCAAGGTGTTGCAGAAAAAATTGAACAAGGCGATTGAGGCGGAGGATTTCGAGCAGGCGGCGGCGTTGCGCGACGAAATCAAACAAATCGGCGAGCGTTCAACCGCGCCGAAAAATTTGACGCGATGAAAGACCTGCACGCATTTCTTTCTTTGCCGGCGGAGACCGCGCGCCGGCACGGGCCGCACGACCGCATCGTCATGTCGAGCCGCGTGCGGCTGGCGCGCAATTTGAAGGATGCGGCGTTTCCCGGCTGGGCGAAAAAACCGGAGCGCGTGAAGGTTTTGGAAACGATCCGTCCGGCGGTCGAAAGTCTGCCGGAGATGAAGGACGCCTTTTCCGAGGCGATGGACAATCTCGGCGCGCTCGACAAGCAGATTCTGGTCGAACGGCATCTCGTCAGCCGCGAGCACGCCGCGAAAGGCGCGGGCAGCGGTGTGGTTTTGAACCGCGAGGAAACTTTTTGCGTGATGATCAACGAAGAGGATCATTTGCGGATGCAGGCGTTGCGGCCCGGCCTGCAACTGCGGCAGGCGTGGAACGCGATTGACCATCTGGATTCCGAACTGGAGAAAAAACTCGATTACGCCTTCGACAGCGATCTTGGCTATCTGACCGCGTGCCCGACGAATCTCGGCACCGGCATCCGGGTCAGCGCGATGCTGCATTTACCCGGACTCGTGCTGGCCGAGCAAATCAATCCGATCATTCAATCCGTTAACAAGCTCGGCCTCGCCGTGCGCGGACTTTATGGCGAAGGCACGGAAGCGCTCGGCAATGTTTTTCAGGTCTCGAACCAGATGACGCTCGGCGAAAATGAATCGGCCATAGTCGAGCGGCTGGAAAAAGTTTTGTCGCAGATCATCGAGCACGAGGAAAACGCGCGGCAGACGCTTTTGGAGAAAAAACCAAAAACAGTTTACAACCATATCGGTCGCGCTTACGGCATTCTGGCGAACGCGCACAGCATTTCATCCAAGGAAACGATGAACCTGCTGTCGCTGCTGCGGCTGGGCGTGGACTTGGAATTGTTTCCGGGTACGGCCCGGTCGCTGGTGGACGAATTGTTTTTGACGACGCAACCGGCGCATTTGCAGAAACAGCTTTCGGACAAGCTGTCCGCCGAGGAACGCGACCTTCTGCGTTCCGACATGGTGCGCGAGCGATTGAAGAACGTGAGCCGGCCAATCGTCAAACCACCACCGAACGCGGGGAATTAAAAAACTCCGGGGAAAGAGCGAACAAGAAATTTTTTAACGGTGCAGGCTGATTAACGGGTTGGCTTTCATTTTGCTCTTCCTTCGTCGAATTCATAATAATCAAAGAGTGTTTGAATCTCACTTCGACCGGAAAAGCCACTCCCAGTCTTATATCGGTTTAATTCTTCAGTGTTGTCATCCCTCCAACCCCTTTTTGTCATGAAAGCATTCCAAATCAGAACTTCCTCGTCATTTGGTTTGCGTCCCTGATCAAAACACCATTGAAGAATCTCTTCATCTGTACCTTTCTTCTGAACGCGTTGCTGAACGGCTGCATAGGTGACACCGAGAAAACGACAACATCGTCCATCAAAGCCGGCCCCTAAATTTTTGTGGTAATCCGTTGGGAGTTTCTCCGCTGCCTTCAACCGAATCTTATCGAGCATGCGGGCAAAATAGACGATCCCTTCGACTTTGTCGTAGGCGCTGCGAGGGTATTGATTCATAGGTGAAGGCTGACAATCAAAACAGAGCCACGAC
>Ga0182024_10022612_pt1 | contig 11323 bp, 9 predicted proteins | sample P32metaG_FD_120480 | JGI IMG/M metagenome (GOLD analysis project Ga0182024, IMG submission 120480) | Permafrost microbial communities from Stordalen Mire, Sweden - P3-2 metaG (Illumina Assembly) | ecosystem: Environmental > Terrestrial > Soil > Wetlands > Permafrost | place: Sweden: Stordalen... | reverse complement strand
TTCTTGAAGCCATCTTCAGCGGGATCGCTGTAGATCAGAATTGCAGCCGCGCCTTCGCGCTCCGCAGTGAGCGCTTTGAATCCGCGATAGCTGTAGGGATTGGAGTAGCGGACGAGGACGACTTTACCTTTAACGTCGATGCCTTGCTTGCGGAGAAGGTCGTAATCTTCGGGATTGCCGCTGTGGGCGTAGACGAGCGGTGCGGTGACTTCTCCAGAGGCAGACATGCCGCTCCACGCCGAACTGATGCTCTTGTTTTTTAAGTCAGGATCGTCGGGGACGGGCATTTCCCGCAGCAACGCACGATAGTGAATGGGTACGACCATTTCGAGCGAAGTGAATTTTGGATTGCTCCCGTAAACATCGTAGCGGCGGATGATGACATCATCGAGGCCTTCCTGTCGCCACTGATCGGCGATGTAGCGGGCCAGTTCATTGTTGCGCGGGGAGCCGGCGACGTGCGGCTCGGCGGTGAAGAGATGATGCTGACGGCGCTCTTCGTCGGGGGAGGGGATTGCTTTGAATTTTGTCTCGATCTGATTCTCGTGCGTTGCCGAGGAAGGAGTGAAGCCGAGGATGGAAGTCTGGGAACGGGCTGGGAGGTTCGCGCAGAACAAAAAAATTCCCATACCGAGCAGTGAGACTGTGAATTTCCTGAGCCGCAGTTCTGCTTGCGGGCCTCGCCGATGCGGACTAGAAAGAGCGTGAAACGCAGAGTGCGCTGAGAACTTCCGCGGAGAGCGCTGAGCCGCATCCCCGCAGGCGGAGTCCATATTTGTTTGCTCCCCTCTTACCAGTTGCGAAATGCTATTTGGGTTTATAAATCTCTGTCAGCAAGTCAGGCGTCGAGTCATCGCGTACCAGATGTGGGTAACGCTCCCCACCGTGGTAATCGAGTTTGTAAGTCTTGTAATAGTCCGTGTTCTCCACCAGCAGTTCGAGAGGCGCGGTACCAGTCCTGCCGGCCTTCAACGCGTCGCGCAGGACTTCGGGCGTGTATTGGCGGCTATTCACGGCCACAAGTTTCATGCCGGGACCGATTCCGGCAAGCGCAGCCGGCATGCCTTCGGTGGTGTCAGTGATGACTCCGTCTTCGCGAAGGTCGAGGCCGATCGAAAATGCTCCAGTTGCGATGTGGCCGTCGCTTTCCGCGCCACGCAGCAGCTCCGATTGCGCGTCATCGTAGACCACCTTCCAACCACTGCCTTCGATTCCTCCTAATGGCGCGCCGGGGCCGTGATTGGTGAGGCGCTCCATCCAGAAGCCGCGCCAGTCGTAGGGAACGACCTGATTCAGAGTGTTCACCACGTCGTCGAAGGTATAGGTTTTCACCATCGGCCCCGTGCTGGGCGGGCCATGGAAGAGATAGCAGAAATCGTCGAGGGATTTCGAGCCTTTACTCTGCTGGCGGATGATGACGTCTGCCCAGAGCCAGTCCAGCGTGCCTTCGTCATAAAAATCAACGCCTCGTCGCCAGGAGTGCCAGGCCTCGGGGGCGAAGTAAAGTTGCGGAGCGGCATCGGCAGTGTCTTGCAGATTACGCCAGGTGCGGCCGGGTGTGTGATCCAGCCCGGCGGCGGTCAGAGACAGGTCGTCGCGCGCTTGTTCGGGAGTGAGCAATCCGCTGCGTGCGGTCAGCACGGTGCCGAGATAATTCGTTAATCCTTCGTATACCCAGAGTAGATCATCCTGCATGGGCTGTTCGAAGTCCGGAGTGGTCAGGTCGGCAGGGCGACGATATTTTCCGTTCCACGAATGAACATATTCATGAGGGAGGAGGCTGGCCTCCAGTTTGCGGGCGGTTTCGTCGACGAGTCCGCGCTCGCCAACACGGCTATCATCGGATTCGTGATGCTCCAGGCCGAAGTGCGCGACGTGATCGCTGAGACTGAAAAGAAAATGGTAGTCGCGATAATGATGAGCACCGAAAAGTTTGTTGGCCTGGTCGACGAGATTTTTGTAATGGTCCCAGACTTCCTGTGGAGGTTCGAGCGCGGCCGCGCTATCGGCGGCGACGTCCATCTCGGTGGGAGGGTCATCCGCGAGTTTGACTACTTTGAGAAACTCGCCGGTGATTACTGGCGAGTCAACCAGAGTGTTCAGCGGCGCCGGCTTGAACGAGATTTGTGTTTCACCGTTGTCGGCGGTGGTGGATGCAATTGGCAGGGCGGTTCCGTACTTCCAGTTGGCGGGAAGTCTCAGAGTGGCAACATAAGTGAGTTCGTCGGACTTCCAGCCCTTGGGATAGAGGAGGACTTGATTCCAGCTGATAACCGCCATCTTGTCGGTGGCGGAAGAACCAGCGGAGAAACCGCTCTCGAAAGTTGCAGGCGAAAGGAAATCCAATTCGGCGTTCACTTCGCTTTCACCGGCGGGAACTTCGACGTGGATAGTGAAGCCATCGAGCAGATCGCGGCGCCACTTCAGGGTTTTGCCGCCAGCGGAAAATTTCAGGCCGGCAAGATCGATGACCGGTCCATCGGGAGCGTGCTCGCCGGGAATCCATTTCGGGTAGTAGAGAGTCAGGTCTCCGGCGCTGGCGGGAATCTTTAGTTTAGCGTGGAAGATTTTCCGCGGAGCGGATGTGGCGTCCACAAAGATGGTAACGGTTGGCGGGGTGCCGGATAAAGCAGAAAGAGTACAGAGAAAAAGTACACAGATCACTCCCAGGCATCTGGAGAGTTTCATTTTTGTAATGCCCCCATGGTCTCGACGAAACGGATGAGACGAATCCCACCGCATTTGCAGAATTTTAGATTTTAGCAGTCAAAGAGAGCTCCGGTACAGAGACGCACCAGCGCTGCTATCATTCGACGATGTCACGGCACGGGAAATTTATTACCTTCGAAGGTCTCGACGGAACAGGGAAGAGCACGCAGATGCGCAAGCTGGCGGAGAAGCTGCGCGCCGCCGGACACAAGGTTACGGAAACGCGTGAGCCAGGAGGAACGGCGACGGGCGAGAAAATCCGGCGCGTGTTGCTGGACTCAAAGACCGAAGGATTGTCGCCGATGGCTGAAATGGCGTTAATGTTCGGTTCGCGAGCGCAGCATATTGCGGAAGTGATCCGGCCCGCGCTCGATCGCGGGCAGATTGTTTTGTGCGACCGCTTCACCGATTCCACGGAAGCCTACCAGGGTAGCGGGCGCACGTTGGGAAGTAAGGCTGTGCTCGAGTTGCATCGCATAGTCTGTGGAGATTTGCAGCCTGATCTCACGATCCTGCTCGACTCCGATCCGGCGAAGTGCGTTGGGCGTGCCCGGAATCGCAACCGGATTGTCGCCGACCATGCGAACAATAGTTCCAGCAAACACGCCGACGAGAACCGCTTTGAGCAGGAAAATCGCGCATTTTTTGCGCGCGTGCGGGAAGGGTATATGGCGATTGCGGCAAGAGAACCGGGACGCGTCGTGGTGGTGGATGCGAGCGGAACGCGCGGCGAGACACATATAAAAATTGTTGATACGGTGAAAAAGAAGCTGAGGTTTCTGTGATTAATGGCCGTAAACCTGCGGTTTGTTTGACACTAAATGCGAAAATGACATAAAATAACGAATGTCATGAAAGCTGAAGAGAGTCACGCCCGCATTAATGAAAATGGACGGGTTGTTATTCCCGCTTCATTCCGCCGAACTCTGGACATTCGTCCGGGGGAGACTTTGGTTCTGCGTATTGAGAATCATGAACTGCGAATCACCACGTTGCGCCAGCGACTCGCCAAAGCCCAACAGCTTGTGCGTAAACGGGTGGCTCCCACGATGTCTCTGGTGGACGAGTTGATTTCCGAACGCCGCAGGGCCGCACGGCGTGAGTAGAATTGTGCTGGATGCCTCGGCGTTGCTCGCCATTCTCAACCAGGAACCGGGTTCGGAAATCTTCACCGAACAGTTCGAGTTGCTGGAGAGCGCGAGGATGAGCGCCGTGAATGTGGCTGAAGCATATGGAAAGCTGGTGGCGGTTGGAATTGATCCCGAGGACGCATGGGAGGCTGTGACTGCCCCCGTTTCCGAGATTGTGGACTTCGATAAGGATCAAGCGAAGATGGCGGGCAGCTTGCTTCCACAGACTCGTTCTTTAGGGCTGTCATTGGGCGACCGAGCGTGCTTAGCTCTCGCGATTGCGCTCGGGGCACCCGTTTATACGGCGGATCGGGCTTGGAAAAATCTGCGGCTTAGGATTTCCATTCACATTATTCGCTAGGGGTTGTCTGGCTATGCGTGTCCCGAACTTCGTATTAAATTCTGGTTTGGCTTGGCAAATGAGCTTCTCTGACTTTCACGGCAACGGCGAAACGATTCACCGCTTGCGCGATATGCTGGCGCGGAATCGTTTTCCGCACGCGGTGATCCTTTCTGGGCCGCGAGGATCGGGTAAGTACACGCTGGCGCTGATGCTGGCGCAGGCGCTGAATTGTCTGGCACCGATCGAGACGGATGGTCTTCCTGATTTTTGCGGGCAATGCGCGAACTGCCGCCGCATCGCGCAGTCTGCCGATCTGGATGCGCGTTTTGCCGAGGCGGTGGAGACCCGCGACGGTCTGCGCGAGGGTGATAAGAAAGACACGCGCCTATTCGTGCAGACTCATCCCGACGTGTTGATCATTCCTCCCGATCCTCCGCAGATGATGATCAAGGTGGATCAGGTGCGGCGGGTGATTGAAACCATTTATTACCGTCCGTCAGAAGCACGGGAGCGGGTTTATATTTTCACCGATTCATCGTTCATGAAAGAGGAGGCCAATTCGTTGCTGAAAGTTCTGGAAGAGCCCCCGGAGTTTGCGACGATTTTCCTGCTCTCGGAAAATCCTGGCGAATTGCTTCCCACAATCCGATCGCGATCGATGGTCTTTCCACTGGCTGCTTTGCCTGTAGAGGAAGTGGAACGCTATCTGGAAAAACATCGTCCGGAGTGGAAGCCGCAGCAGCGGGCTCTGGTGGCCAGGCTTTGCGAGGGCGCAGTAGGCCGGGCTCGCAGTTTCGATCTCGAGAGCTATGTGGCTGCGCGAGCCGACGCGCTGACGATTCTCAACTCAGCCCTGCTGGGAGGCGAACACAGCGCGCTGTTTAAGATCACGGAAACTTATCGTGCTGGCGCTGAAGGGCGGGAGAAAACGGATAATCTTTTGCGCACGCTCTATTCACTCCTGCGGGATTTGATGTTTCTGAGTTCTGGAACGCCTGAACTGGTTCACAACACGGATATTCAGAACCAGCTTATGAAGGTCTCGGAGGCGGCAGATTTTGAGTGGATCACAGCGGCGGCTGACCGGATGGCCGAAGTGAAACGCGGAATGCGGCGCAACCTGCTGCGATCATTGTCGCTTGATGCTCTGGCGCTGGCTTTGGAGAAGAGCGCCTGAGCTATTTCTAGTTACTGATTCTTAAACCTCAGTCTTTTCAATCTCTTGCCGAGATTACTTCAGTGGTTCTACAGCCTTCGGAGTGATTGCCCAGCGTATCCAGCGCGCCTATAATTGACTTACTCTGGTTTAAGAATTCTCCGTCAGGTTCCGGGTAGCAATATGCGAGGGTGAAGTCTGTCTTCGCCAACGAGGAGCATAGAAGCCCGGTAATGCGAAAGCGCCTGCAAATCGCACTGATGGCTAGCACCGTAGCCGCGACCGCTTTTCTTCTTGCACCACAACTCCGCGCCGAGGACGGCGACGGAGCTCCGCAAAAGATCACCGCAACCGATGATCATGGCCGCACGATCTACGTCAACGATTCTGGCCCCACGAGCCGAGCTCGGCGGGCACCGGAGGCCGAAGTGCCACGGCGGACGCTGATGTATTGGAGTTCCAAGGAAAATCGCTGGAAGCCGGTACCCCCGCCGAATGCCGCGGCAATGCGGGCGGCGCGATCGGCGGCAGCGGAAGTGAGTCAATATGTTGGACGGGAATCGAGTCAATCGGCGAATGCAAGAATTGTCGCTGCCAATTTCCGCAGCACGCTAGCGACAGCGGCGGATATTGATAACGCCATTGAGCAGGCTGCCGCCCGGCATAACGTGGACCCGAACCTGGTGCGGGCGGTGGTGAAAGTGGAATCGAACTTCAATCCTAACGCGGTATCGCGCAAAGGCGCCATGGGACTGATGCAGTTAATGCCTTCTACGGCCAGGCAATTGAAGGTAAATAATCCGTTTGACCCGGAACAAAATGTGGATGCCGGGGTTCGTCATTTAAAGCAACTGCTGGAAAGTTATGGCGGCGACATCAAACTGACCCTTGCCGCCTATAATGCGGGCGCGGGAGCGGTGGCGCGCAGTTCGGGCGTGCCGCGCTACGCGGAAACCCAGAACTATGTCCGGCGGATTACCAACCTTTACTATGGCAGTTCCGCCTCTAACCCGAGGGAAGCTCCGCACGAACCCCTTCGCGTTCAACGAGATGCGCGGGGCGTGCTTTACATTAGCAACACTGAATAAGTTTGCGGCATCTGTTACTTGTCTTTTTATCTCTCATTATCTCTCAGGCACCCAGAGAATTAGTTTAACCAACCGGTTTATCGAGCAGGAGAGAAAGCGCGGGCTGGTGATTTTGAAAAGCTCATCGCGGGAGCGTGGTCTTTGGGGAGCCTTGCTGGTGCTGGCCTTATTGGCCGCGCAGCCGGCGCACGCTCGCGCGCACCATTCGGATGCCTGGGCGCGGGAGCACTTTGCCGCCGCCGAGCGCATGCGCGAGGCGCTAAACGGCCGGCCTCCACTCGAGCGGACTCGCCGGGATTATCAGCGGGTAGCGAATGCTTACCGGCTGGTTTATCTGGGTACGCCTGCTTCCTCGAAGGCCGATCCCAGCGTAGTTGCCGTGGCCGAAACGCTGGTGGAAATGGGACGGCGCTTCGAAGATGACAACATCCTGAAGAAGGCGATTGTGGAGTACAAGTTCTTGCGCCGGGAGTATCCCGGCAGCAAATATCGCGCCGACGGATTGTTCACGGTTGCCGAAATCTACAAGGACGATCTCAACGATTCGCAGGCGGCGCGCGCTTCCTTTCAAGAGTTCCTGCACCACTATCCTCGCAACCGGCTGGCGGACGACGCCCGTCAGGCCATCTTGGAGATTGATCAGCAGGCGCTGGCCGAGAAGCAGGGACCGTCGCAACCGGTCGAAGAGCCGGCGCGGCCGCTAAAGGACGCGAATCATCATGATGATAAAGAAGGGGTGCCTGGCGCCAGCGAAAATCCGGTTTCGCGCGCAGTGTCGACAGGAGACGAGCCAATTCAACCGCGCTCCAGCCGTCTGCCTAGAGTGACCGGCATCAGGCATTGGTCCACGCCCGACTACACTCGCATCGCCATCGATGTGGAAGGCGACGTGAAGTTTTCCTCGCAAAGAATCGCGACTCCGGCGCGCATTTTCTTCGATCTGAACGGGACGAAACTAGCTTCTACGCTGGTGGGCAAGAGCTTTGATGTTGACGACGGGTTTCTGAAGAAGGTTCGCGTAGCCCAGTTTGCTCCGGGCCGCACTCGGGTGGTGCTCGAAGTCGACAATCTTTCCGATTACGATGCTTTCCTGCTGCCGAGTCCTTATCGCCTGATTATTGATATTCATGGCAAGAACTGGCGTGGCAGACAACATAGAGAGTCTGGCGAGACCTTGATGGCGGAGAATCCGCGCGGGCTCTCGATGGCACGTGGCGAGCCTATTGCTAGCTCCTCGGAACCGAGAACGGCTGCCCTGACAACAGCCTCATCGGAAACAGCGCCGGCGCCGGCTACGGATGCTGAAGCCACGAACTCGCAGATCGTCACCCGGCGGGAAGCCATCTCTATCAGTAAGAACCAGTCCGGGGTGGTGAAAAAAATAGTCGATGCCAGCGACGATGACGGGACTGCCGAAGAGGCACAACCGGAACCGGCGAAGCGAAGTGTTCCGATCGGCAGGAAAGATTTGCCAGCTGCGCGGAATGCCGGAGTCACCAAGAAGATTGTGGATAACGATCTTTCGGACGAAACAGAAGCTTTAAATTCCGGCCTTGCCCAGGCCGAAGGAGCCGACAGAACTGAGTCGCGGCGTGGCTCCCCTGGGCATACGCTTGCTTCGACCCGAGCACGAGGCGTCTCTCATTCTGATATTCGCGAAGCTCAGCCCACGGCCAGCGGCGATCGTTCCTTGATTCGCGCGCTAGGGCTAAAAATCGGCAAGATCGTGATCGATCCGGGGCATGGCGGACACGATACCGGCACGATTGGTCCCAATGGTCTGGAAGAGAAAGATCTCGTCCTCGAAGTGAGCCGGCGTCTGGGGAAGCTGCTGGAGACGCGCTTGGGCGCCGAGGTAGTTTATACGCGAAAGGACGATACGTTCATTCCGCTGGAAACTCGCACGGCAATTGCTAATCAGGCGCGGGCTGATTTGTTCGTTTCCATCCATGCGAACTCGAGTCACGATACTGCCGCTCGCGGAGTTGAGACCTACTATTTGAATTTCACCTCGTCACCGGAAGCGCTGGAAGTGGCGGCGCGCGAGAATGCGGTTTCCGAGAAATCCATTTACGAGCTGCAGGATCTGGTAAAGAAGATCGCGCTGAAGGAAAAAATCGAGGAGTCGCGCGAATTTGCCGGAGACGTGCAGGCGTCGCTGCACAGCGGGTTGGCGATGAAAAGTCCGGCGATCCGCGACCGCGGAGTGAAGAAGGCTCCGTTTATCGTATTGATCGGCGCCAACATGCCATCAATTTTGGCTGAGATCTCTTTTGTCAGCAATCCTACCGACGAGCATCGCCTCGCCACCAGCGAATACCGTGAGCGCATCGCCGAATCGCTCTACCGCGGCATTGCCAAATATGTGAACGGGCTGAGCGGGGTGAAAGTGGCGAGCAAGATGGATAAGGCCGCCGGCCAGTGATTCGCCCAGCGTTTCCAGCATTCGTCGATGGCGCTCATCTCACCTAAATTGCCGACAGTTCGTCCTGAAGAGGCGGCTTCCGGAAACTTTTTCCCGTCCTGTGTGGTCTAATTAAAGAAGGGATTTTGTGCCGCGCGGTGTCTTCATGTGTCTTTCCAAATCCATAGCAATATTTTCCGTTGTCGTTCTTTTCGTTGGCGCGGTCCTCGCCGCAGCGGACGATTCGATTGTGCTGCCGATTTTGCCTAAGGAGTTTGCTGGCTGGCAATTGCAGGGCGCCGCTCAACCCAGCAAAGATGCCGCCGTCGCCGATCCCACGAACGCGGCTCTCCTCAAGGAATATGGATTCAAGGACTTCGAATCCGCCGCTTATAAAAGTGACGATGGGCGTACGCTGAAGGTCCGGGCTGCGCGCTTTGCCGATGCGAGCGGGGCCTTCGGCGCCTACACCTTCTACTTGCAGCCAGGGATGGCGCGGGAGGAGATCGGAGATCAGGGCGCATCGGCAGATCGGCGGGTACTGTTTTACCGCGGGCACATCGTGGTGGATGCGGTCTTCAACGAGTTATCGGTAATGTCTGCGGCGAGTCTGCGTGAGCTGGCGGGCGCATTGCCACGTCCCGGAGGGAATGCCGGCAACCTGCCGCCGATTCTCGCCTTCATGCCGCATCATGGATACCAGACGAATACCGAAAAGTATGCCGAGGGACCTCTCGGGCTGAGTGCGATTACATCTCCTATTCCGGCTAGTCTCGTCGATTTTGGCGCGAATCCCGAAGTGGTGCTGGGGCAGTACTCGGTGGGAAGCGGAGAAGCTACGCTGATGCTCATTGAGTACCCGACGCCAGCATTGGCCGCTGAACATTTGCGCCGCATCGATGCTTCGAATCACGCCGCGCAGCCGCAGGCGGGAGTGGAATCCGTGGAAAAGATCGGACCATTCTTTGACAAGCGCACCGGCCCAATTTTGGCGATCGCTGCAGGGCCGCTTTCGCAGACGGAAGCACAGACGCTTTTGGGTGCCGTGAATTACGATGCCAGCGTCACTTGGAATGAGAACACCTACTTTGATAAGAAAAATAACATTGCCAACTTGCTGGTCAATATCATTCTTCTGTGTATCCTCGTCGGCGCGATCTCGTTAGCGGCGGGAGTTGCATTCGGCGGCGCCCGTGTATTGCTGCGGCGCTATTTTCCAGGTCGAGTTTTCGGTCGCGCCGATCAAACGGAGTTCATCTCGTTAGACCTGAGTGAGCCGGCGGCACAACCGTCGTCGACGCGCCCCAGCAACCCGTCGGACGCGTTGAACGGTTCTTAAGTCTCTCAGGATTATCGGGTTACGGCTGTTCGGAGAGTTTCCCGTCTCAATTTGAAACATTCCACCCTCGTATTGACAGATTGTGTAAGTTATTGAAATTAAAGACATTTATTTACTAGAAATTGCTTGACACCCTGCTTTTTCGGCCCATAAGATTTTGGCAGAAAGTTTCGACGGAATTTTCAAGCTTCTGTTGGAACTATTCTCCCTTGAAAAGAAGAGGTCGCCCTGTTGCCGGGCGGCCTTTTCGTTTTGCGCATCACTGATTCCGCAAAATCTTATTCCGCACTTTAACTGGGATCGCTTCCGACAAGAGTCAACGGAACTCTTTCTTCGACTTTGCGTATCTTCCATGGAACGTTTGTTGAGGCGGACAGGAGGCAATCATGTTTTGCGATGGATGCGGCACTGCGGTGCAACCTGGACAAGCTTTTTGCAGCCGCTGTGGCAAGCAGGTTGTCGGGCCGGTGACGGCATTTCAACCTCGGCGCAATCGCGTGCAGGAGCACGTTCATCTGCTCGGCATCCTTTGGCTGGCGATTTCAGCGTTGACTACGATCGGCGCTGTGGTTCTCTTCATCGTCGCGAATACATTGTTTCCGCACTTACGCGAAATGGGAGCGCCGCCAGAAACTCCAACCAGATTCCTGCATGTGTTTTTAAGCGCCATCGCTCTCTTTGTGCTGGTCAAAGCGGCAGCGGGATTCATTACCGGCTGGGGTTTATTGCAGCGCGAGCCGTGGGCCCGCGTCCTGGCACTGGTTATGGGATTTATCTCGCTCTTCAACATTCCGTTCGGCACGGCCGTGGGCGTATATACCATGTGGGTCCTGTTGCCCGGAGCGGCGCAGGGGGAGTACGACGCTCTGGTTGGGTCCCGCGCCGCATAATGAAAAGTACGACTGCGGTGTTTTCGTATTTTCGCTTCCAAGTAGTATGCTTTCGGGACTTCTGCCTTTGCCTCGCCGATGATTTGATAAACTGTGAGCGTTAACCATAAGCCGACGTAGCTCAGTTGGTAGAGCAGCCGATTCGTAATCGGCAGGTCAGCGGTTCAAGTCCGCTCGTCGGCTCCATTCTTATCGTTACTATCGTCAAATCCACGAAGCATCGATTGGGTAACTGTTTCATTCCGCAATGTGCCGTTCTTGGCC
>Ga0182024_10022611_pt1 | contig 11324 bp, 3 predicted proteins | sample P32metaG_FD_120480 | JGI IMG/M metagenome (GOLD analysis project Ga0182024, IMG submission 120480) | Permafrost microbial communities from Stordalen Mire, Sweden - P3-2 metaG (Illumina Assembly) | ecosystem: Environmental > Terrestrial > Soil > Wetlands > Permafrost | place: Sweden: Stordalen... | reverse complement strand
TGCCGGGTGTTGGCGCTGATGGGCGGAGAGCCCCTGTTGCGCCCGCAGGTCGCGCACAAGATTGTTTATTACGCGGCGAAGAAAGGCTTCTGGATTTACGTTGGCACGAACGGCCGGTTGCTGCGCCCCGAAGTCGCAGATCGACTGGCGGACGCCGGCGTCGCCATCTTCAATTTCGCGCTGGATGCCTGGGACGAAAAACCCAGTTTGCCGAAAGCTTTCGTCCCCGGCCAGAAGAATCTCGAGTATCTGATTCGCAAACAGTATGTGTACGGCTACATGGTGTTTTTTAATATCAATATCTGCCGCAACAATCATGAAGACGTTCGCAAGCTCACGGAGTACGCCCACGCGCATCGTCTGGCGACCGACTATCACATCAACGAAACTCCGATGCTGGAGCAGGACGAGCACTTTAAGCATCTCAATGAAAATCCCACGTACATTCGACCGGAAGACTGGCGCTCGGTTGACTCATTGATCGACTGGATCATCGAGAAAAACCGGGCCGGATATCAGATGGTGAATTCGGTGCAGCGCCTTCAAGAGATGAAAGCCTTTGTCCGCATGTCATCGGGGTTGGATCTGAGGAAGTATGGCTGGTCTGGCGATGGGAATGGAACCAACGGCGCCGTGCATGAGATCCTCGCGCAGACACCCGGTATCGTGCAGGATCCGAATGGTGAGCTTCGGTTTACCGATTGGAATTGCCGCGCCGGACAGAACAATGTGATCATTCGCACTGACGGCACGGTTGCTCCGTGTTTCCCCATGTATTCGTCGAGCTTCGATTGGGGAAATATCGACAAGCCGAAGTTCGATCAGCAGCAGCTTAAGGAGATGAAGCACAGCTGTGAGCGCCACTGCTTCTCTACGCTCAATCACAATATGGGCTACTGTTACAACGATGCGCGCGTGATCAAGTGGATATGGAAACAGGTCGTGACCAATCGCATGAAAGGAGGCGCGAGAAGTTTCGAGGACTAATCTGCGTGGCTGCTGGCGGGCGAAACATGTCCGGGCACCTGGCTTTTCTTGCGGCTTGACCGCAGGCGAAGCCGATCCATGTAGAGGTAGACCACGGGAGTGGTGAACAAGGTCAGTGCCTGACTTACGATCAGGCCGCCAACGATGGTGAGACCAAGAGGGCGGCGCAATTCCGCGCCAGTTCCAGTCCCAAGTGCCAGCGGTAAGCCGCCGAGCAAGGCTGCCATCGTGGTCATCATGATTGGACGGAATCGCAGTACGCAGGCTTCGTAAATTGCGTCGACCGGCGATTTGCCTTCTTTACGTTCTGCCTCCAGCGCAAAGTCGATCATCATGATCGCGTTTTTCTTAACCAGCCCGATCAGAAGAATGATGCCTATCAGTCCGATGACGTTGAGTTCGTTGTGCGTTATTTTCAGCGCCAGCAGAGCCCCCACACCAGCCGAAGGAATCGTAGAAAGAATCGTTACAGGATGGATGTAGCTCTCGTAAAGAATTCCCAGAACGATGTAAACCGCCATCAGCGCGGTGATGATCAATACCAATTGGTTGGCCGCCGACTCCTGAAAAGCCGCGGCCGTTCCCTGAAAACTGGCGTGAATGGTCGCGGGAAAATTGATTGTGCGTTCCGCTTTCTCAATGGCCTCGGTCGCCTGACCGAGAGAGACTCCGGGCGCGAGGTTGAAAGAAATCGTTACCGCCGGCCACTGCCCCTGATGGTTGACGCCGAGCGAAGTGTTGGCGGGTCCGAAGTGGGCGAACGCCGACAGCGGAACCATGTTGCCGTTGGAGGAGTGAACGTAGACACTTTCGAGTGTGTCAGGGTTCTCCTGAAACTTGGGATCCACTTCCATTACTACGTGGTACTGATTCAGAGGCTCGTAGATAGTGGAAACAAACCTTTGTCCAAAAGCGTCGTAGAGCACATTGTCGATGTCCGCCGCGGCAACTCCCAGCCGCGAAGCGGTATCACGATCGATGATTACATTGGCAGCCAGACCTTTGTCCTGCTGGTCGGTGTTCACCTGTTGGAGTAGTGGAATGGCGCGCATTTTTTGCAGCAACTGCGGTGCCCAGGTGTTGAGTTCCTCTAAGCTCTCGCCCTGAAGAGTGTACTGATACTGCGCCTGACTCAGGCGACCGCCGATCTGCAGATCCTGTTGATTCTGCATGTAGAGCGTGGCGCCAGGAACCTCGGCGAATTTTTGGCTCAGCTCAGCGATGACTCCATCGGCACCCAACTTTCGCTCACCCTGAGGTTTTAAGGTGATGAACATGCGTCCCTGATTCATGGCAGTGGTTCCGCCGCAGAAACCGATCATGGTGGATACGTTCGGATCGTGCATCCCAATGTCAACGTAGCGGCGCATCTTGCGGCTCATAGCATCAAAAGAGATGTCCTGCGCTGCCTGGACAGCTCCCATAATGCGCCCAGTGTCTTGTTGCGGAAAAAAACCCTTCGGGGCATCGTAGAACAGATAGATGCTGAGGCCGGCGGTGGCCACAGTGATCAGAAGAACCGCGAACTGGTGGCGCAGGACGAAGCTCAAACAGACGCTGTAGAAACGTAAGACACCATCGAATATTTTTTCGCTGAACTTGTACACCCTCCCATGCTTCTCCTCATGGAGGGGTTTCAGCAGCTGCGCGCACATGGTCGGGGTGGTGGTAAGCGAGACCGCCAGGGATACAGCAATCGCGATACTCAGTGTGACCGCGAATTCCCGGAATAGGCGACCGATAATTCCGCCCATCATTAGAATTGGGATGAAGACCGCAATCAGAGATGTGCTCATCGAAAGCACAGTGAAACCAATTTCACGGGCGCCCCGAAATGCGGCTTGGACAGGCGCCATCCCTTGCTCCAGGTAGCGAGTAATGTTTTCCAGCACGACGATCGCGTCGTCTACTACGAAGCCCGTCGAGATCGCAAGCGCCATCATCGAAAGATTGTCGAGGCTGTAATTCAGCAAGTACATGACGCCGAATGTACCAATCAGCGACAGCGGTACCGCAATGCTGGGAATGATGGTGGCTCGCACGGTCCGCAGAAAAACAAATACCACCAGGATAACGAGAACCACTGAAATAAGAAGGGTGATTTCAATATCGTGCAAAGACGCACGAACCGTGGTGGTGCGGTCTGAAACCAGCTCCAGCTTGATAGCCGGAGAAATGGAGGCTCGAAGCTGCGGCAACAAAGCAAGAACATTGTCTACAGTCTGAATAATATTCGCGCCCGGCTGGCGGAAAATGATAAGAATCACCGCGTGCTTGCCGTTCGCGAGACCGTAGATGTGAGCATCCTCGACCGAATCGTTTACTTCTCCTACATCTCCCAGGCGGACCGGGGCTCCCGTAGTCGGATTGTGAGCCACGATCAGCGGGCGATAGTCGTCGGCATGCAGAATTTGATCGTTGTCATGAATCGTCCAGGCATTCGCTCCATTGGATACTTGCCCTTTGGGGCTATTTGCGTTTGCCGCGCCTAAAGCGGTTCGGACGGCATCCAGCCCAACCCCGGTGTTGTTGAGGAGATTCGGATCCAGTTCTGCCCGCACCGCTGGATTAGCGCCACCAGCCACATAAACTTGCCCCACGCCGCTTACTTGCGCCAGCTTCTGCGACAGAATTGAGTTCGCCTGGTCATAAATATCCGGCAAAGTAACGCTGTCGGAGGTCATCGACATGATCAGGATCGGCGCCTCTGCGGGATTGACTTTGCGATACCAGGGATTGCCGGGAAGATATGAGGGCAGTTGGCTCCGCGCGGCGTTGATCGCTGCCTGAACATCACGGGCAGCAGCATCGATATTGCGGTTGAGATCGAACTGCAGAACAATGCCCGTCGAACCGAGTTGGCTGACCGACGTCATTTGATTGATGCCGGCAATCCGGCCGAACTGCCGCTCCAGCGGAGTGGCGACTGCGGAAGCCATGGTTTCCGGGCTCGCGCCGGGTAGACTGGCGGAAACTTGAATTACAGGAAATTCCACTTGCGGAAGTGGCGCGACTGGAAGCCGCGTGAAGGCCAGTGCGCCTGACATTAAAAGGGCGAACGTCAGCAGCGACGTTCCAATTGGCCGTTTAATGAAAGGAGCGGAGATATTCATGACTTAAACCATTTTCAGATACAGCGTTTAACCAAGTCGCAGTTGTCATCCCGTGCGCAGTTGTCATCCCGAGCGAAGCGAGGGATCTAGGTGCCTGCCTGGATCACCTGTATCGGTACTACGGCAACCACCCAGATCCCTCGCTTCGCTCGGGATAACATTGCGTAAAGGCCGGTCGGGCTGACAGTTCGTAATGGCAACAGTTCGTATTGCATATAGCAACGGTAAAAATGCTAATCTCCGACCGCCGGCTCGTCTATAGGATGGATAACCGCCAAGCCTTCGAATCGCTTGGCAAGCCGATCGAACCATAGATAAACCACCGGAGTGGTATATAACGTCAGCGCCTGGCTCACTAACAAACCGCCAACGATTGTGATTCCCAACGGATGGCGCAGCTCCGAACCCGTACCTGACCCGAGCGCAAGCGGCAGGCCTCCTAGGAGCGCCGCCATGGTGGTCATCATGATCGGGCGAAAACGCAGCAGACACGCCTGGAAAATGGCTTCCTCAGGCGGCTTGTGTTCCACGCGCTCAGCTTCGAGCGCGAAGTCGATCATCATGATCGCGTTCTTTTTCACGATTCCAATCAGCAGAATGATTCCGATCAATCCCACAACGCCCAAGTCGTGCCCGGTAAGCAGCAATGCCAGGATTGCGCCCACGCCCGCCGACGGTAGCGTGGAAAGAATGGTGATGGGATGAATGTAGCTTTCGTAGAGAACTCCGAGCACGATGTAGACGGTGACGATAGCGGCCACGATCAGCCACGGTTCGGTGGAGAGTGAATTTTGAAATGCGGCGGCGGTTCCCTGAAAGGCGGTGTGAACGCTCTGCGGTATGCCAATTTCCGCTTCGGCTTTTTCAATGGCCTTGGTCGCATCGCCCAGGGACATTCCCGGCCCCAAATTGAACGACAGCGTCACTACTGGAAATTGTCCCTGATGATTGACCGCCAACGAAGTATTCGAAGTGTGGATTTGGGTAAAGGCAGAAAGCGGAACTTGGCTTCCGCTGTTAGACTTCACATACAAGTCTTTAAATGATCCCGGATTCTGTTGGAACTGCGGATCGACTTCGAGAATAACGTGATATTGATTGAGCTGCGTGAAGATGGTCGAAACCTGGCGCTGCCCGAAGGCGTCGTAGAGCGTGTTGTCGATTTGCTGCGGGAGAATGCCTAGCCGCGACGCAGTGTCACGATCGATAGTCACGTCGGCCTGAAGCCCTCCAGCCTGCTGATCGCTGGCCACATCGCGCAGTTGAGGCAAAGTGCGCAACTTGTCCACCAGCTGCGAAGATAACCGTGACAACTCGCGAGCGTCCGCGTCTTCCATCGTGTACTGAAATTGCGTACGGCTTACGCGGTCTTCTACCGTCAGGTCTTGTACCGGCTGCATGAACAGCGTGATTCCTTCGACCTGAGCCACTTGCGGTTGCAGCCTGCGAATAATGTCGGAAGCAGACGCGTTGCGCTCGTCGCGCGGTTTGAGATTGATCTGGATGCGGCCGCTGTTAGGAGTGAGATTGGTGCCGTCCACGCCGATGAAGGAAGACAAGCTTTCAACGTCAGGATCTTTCAGAATCACCCGGCTCAGCGCCTGTTGCCGCTCAGCCAGCGCCTTGAACGAAATGTTCTGCGGAGCATCGGCGATGCCCAGGATCAAACCCGTATCTTGCACCGGGAAAAATCCTTTGGGCACGACCACATATAGAAACAGCGTGAGCACAAGCGTTCCGAGAGTGACCAGTAAAGTAATGGTCTGATGGCGAAGCACAACCTTCAACGTGCGCCCGTAGAATGCGATCACGCGATTGTAAAAATCTTCGGAAAGATTGTAGAACCGTCCCCGTTTCGCAGGATCTCTGTGCTTGAGCAACTTGGCGCACATCATCGGAGTCAAGCTCAGCGAGACCGCAGCAGATACCAGAATCGTGACAGCCAATGTGACTGCGAATTCGCGGAACAGGCGGCCGACAATATCGCCCATGAACAAAAGTGGAATCAGCACCGCGATCAGCGAGACCGTCAGGGAGACGATGGTAAATCCGATTTGTCCGGCGCCCTTCAGCGCCGCATCAAGCGGAGAATCGCCTTCTTCGAGATAACGGTCGATGTTCTCAATCATGACAATGGCGTCGTCCACCACGAAGCCGGTGGAAATGGTCAGCGCCATGAGCGTGAGATTGTTGAGGCTGTAGCCGAGCAAATACATTACGCCAAACGTTCCGACGATTGAAAGCGGCACGGCAATGCTGGGAATAACCGTGGCGGCTAGGTTGCGCAGGAAGAGGAAAATCACCATGACGACGAGGGCGATGGTGAGCATCAACTCAAATTGCACATCCTTAACCGACGCTCTGATAGTGGCGGTGCGGTCGGTCAAAATAGCAACATTGACCGCGGCCGGCAATCCGGCCTGCAGCTGTGGAAGCAGTTTCTTAATGCGGTCCACGACGCCAATAATGTTGGCGCCAGGCTGCCGCTGAATATTCACGATTACCGCAGGATCAAGATTCATCCAGGCGGCCTGCATTACATTCTCGATTCCATCAGAGACCGTGGCCACATCCGACAGACGTACCGGAGAGCCGTTTCTGTAAGCCACGACGATCGGACGATATTGGTCGCCGGTCATCAATTGATCGTTGGCACCAATAGTGAAAGACTGGCGCGGTCCGTTGAGCGTACCTTTTGCTTGATCGACATTCGCTGCCGCCAGCGCATTCCGCACATCTTCCAGGCTCAAGCCATAAGACGCCAGCGCGGTGGGATTTGCCTGAATTCGAACCGCCGGCTTCTGTCCGCCGCTGATTGAAACCAAGCCCACGCCCGTGACTTGCGAAATCTTCTGTGCCATCGCTGTATCCGCAAGATCTTCAATCTGCGAAAGTGGCAGCGTCTTCGAGGTCAGCGCCAAGGTGAGAATCGGGGAGTCCGCTGGATTTACTTTGCTGTAGATCGGAGGGTTCGGCAGATCGGTCGGCAAATAAGTTTGCGCCGCGTTGATCGCCGCTTGCACCTGCTGCTCCGCGACATCGATATTCTGATCGAGATTGAACTGCAGCGTGATGACCGAACTGCCAAACGAGCTGGTCGAGGTCATCTGGCTGAGGCCGGGCACCTGGCCAAATTGCCGTTCCAGCGGCGCTGTCACCGACGATGCCATCACGTCGGGATCGGCACCGGGATAAAACGTCATCACCTGAATCGTCGGATAGTCCACCTCAGGCAGGGCTGAAACCGGCAACTGGCGGTAAGCGACTATGCCCACCAGCATGATTGCCAACATCAGCAGTGCTGTGGCCACGGGCCGGAGAATGAACAGGCGCGAAGGATTCATTGCGCTCCTGTACGTGGAGCTGAACCGCCAGGACTCCCGGATCCATTGCTGCCTGCATTCTGTTGCCGGGTTGCCGGAGCCGCCGGACGAGTTTCAATCTTGCTGCCCTGTTGCAACTTATCCTGCCCATCGGTCACAACAACGTCGCTGGGGGCGATCCCACTCGCGATCACCGAGACATTGTCCTGAGTGAAGCTGACGTTCACGTCCCGCACGTCCACGGTGTTATCGGATTTCACCACAAAGATGTAAGTTCCTTGCGGACCCCGTTGAATTGCCGCCGCGGGCACGGTGGTGCTGTTTTTTCGTGTTTCCAGCAGCAGACGCGCATTCACGAATTGATTCGGCCACAGAGCGTTGTCTTTATTGTCGAAGACGGCTTTTAGCCGCCCGGTGCCGGTGGTCTGGTCAATTTGATTGTCGATGGTTAGCAGCTTTCCGCTTGCCAGTTTGGTTTGATCGTCGCGGCTGAACGCATCGACTTCGAGCGTGCCACCTGCCATTCGATGGGATACGGTTTGAAGATTATCTTCCGGCAGCGTGAACAGAACGGCAATGGGCTGGAGCTGCGTGATGACGAACATCGCATTAGTGTCGGCGGCGTGAACGATGTTTCCGGGATCGACCAGACGCAGACCAATGCGTCCGCTGACCGGTGCTGTGATATGGCAATACACCAGGTTCAGTTTGGCACTATCGACGGCGGCTTGGTCGTTGCGGACAGTTCCGTCAAGCTGATCAACCGTGGCTTGCTGGGTATCAACTTGCTGCTGCGACATGGCGCCGGAGCTCTGTAACAGCCCCTTAAAACGTTCATAGTTCAGCCTGGCATCGCGCAGTGATGCCTGATCGCGAAATTGTGCAGCCTGCGCTTGCTCCAGGGCAACCTGGTAAGGCCGGGGATCGATGACGGCGAGCAGGTCACCGCTTTTTACCTGCTGGCCTTCTTGGAAATTCACCTGCATCAACTGGCCATCGACGCGGCTCTTCACGCTGACCGTGTAATAAGCGGTTACCGATCCCAGGCCGGTGAGGTAGTAGGGCATATCACGGCGCTCCGCGGTTGCCACCGACACAGGAACCACTTGCGCCACATTTGCCCGAGCGGAGTTCGGTTTAGGATCGCCGCCCGCACAGCCGGCCCCGACTACACACAGCAAAAGAATCAGTAGTACCAAAGCGTTCCCGAGCGCAGAGGATCGGCGGGGTAGTTTGACCTGTGGGCGGAGCGAAGCCGAACTTCGCCCCTGCTGTGCGGCCTCCGGCCTACCGGAACCAGTTGTCATTCGCGGACCTCTTTTCTAAGACAGTAGTATGAATTACCCATATTGTAATCGTGCTTGTATTCAAGGTTTGGACGCGTAAACTGCAACTCGGTTGCGGAATATTGCGCCAGGAGGCGAGGCCGACCGTCGCCATTTTGCTATGCAATGTCTAATTTTAACTTCAAATAAAAGAAGCACTTGGAATATTTACAAAAAATTACCTTCGTTGACCCGTTCTTTACCTTCCGGGTCAGCGAAAATCCGCTATTCGTGTGAATATGGCGGCTTGGCTTTTTCAGGGATTGTCGGATCCCTTTTACTGCATGAGGCGCTTGAGCGCGGCTCGAGCTTCCCCGACTTGAGGCAGGCGGGATGGCGAAGTGCCGAAGTGCGATAAGAATTCCTGATATTCGTTGATCGCCTGATCGTGTTTGCCAGTCTTCTCGTAGAGTTGGCCAAGATAGTAGTGGGAAAGAACTCCAAGTATAGGAAACCGTCCGGCCAACGTTCCCGGGTTCGCCAGGGAGCGCTCGCCCCGCAGGATGCTGTGGAATCCGGTTTCGGCCGATGCATAGTCATTGATTAGCAGATGGCTTCGCGCCTTGAGGAAAAGAAGATAAGGCTCCTGGAAATCGGGGATGCTCGCGGCACGACTCAAGGCGGCTTGCCCATCCCCACGGCGAACGGCGGCGCTCACTTCCGCGTAGGCTTTAGAAATTTCTAGGGACCGAGGCGAAATCCAGGGATGACTGGCTGCGTAGCGCTGCAAACTTTGTTGCGCCGCCGCTGAATTGCCCGCCACGATCTGCAAGAATGCAACGGTCTGCTCCTCCTCGTCATCGAGCTTCTGTTTTTGCGCAAAAACAAGGGCGGAGGAATCCTCTCCCATCATGATTGACAGGACAGCAAACGGCCGCAGGAAAGTCTCCGCTGCCTGGTTCTGTTTTGCTTTCCCCAGTTGCTCCACAGCCTCGCGATAGCTGGCGAGTGCGCCTTCTAGATCGCCTCCTGTCTGCTTGAATTGCGCTTCGAAACCTGGAACATAAAGGCGCGAGAGCGGGGACGCGCGATGGGCATATTGCTGGAAGGCGGCATTGGCCATGTCTGGTTTTTTCTGATCGGTGTAAACGATGGCCAGCTTGAGATACTCGTTGTAACCGGTGAAGTCAGGCTTTAGTTCGAGTACTTTTCGGTACGCGGCAACGGCTTCATCATCGCGGCCAGCTATGAAGAGTATGTCGCCGCGCGTATCCAGCGGGTTGGGATCACCCGGACGAACCGCCTGATAGCTGTCATTTGCCGCCAGCGCGCCAGTATAGTCGCCGTCAAATGCCAATCCGTAGGACCCAAAGTTGAGAAGATCTTCATTCTTGGGATCCAACGCCAGTCCCTGTTGGAGCAGCGCACGCGCCTGATCTACTTTGCCCACGAAGCCCAGCATGTTGACCAGAATACCCCTGTCGATGCTCTGGCGTGGAAACTCAGACACCAACTGCTCGCGAGTCGCTAGTTCCGCCTCGGGATCGCGGGAGCGCGTGGCCTTAAGTACCTGCAACGACAATTGCTCGTAACGAGGCAGGCGCGATTGGTTTTGAGTTACCTGCATCGCAAGCTCATTGCTGCGCCGCAAATCCCCCTGAAGCCGATACTGGTCGGAAAGGCGCAGCTCGGCAAGAGCGAACTGCGGATCCAACCGCACCGCCTCCTCCAATTCGCGGGCGGCATCGTTAGTCAGATAGCGGCGGCCGTAGTCAACGCCCAACTGGTAATGGCGATAGGCTTCGACGTTAGAGGTAGAAGCCTGCTCGATCTCCGGCGCTTTTTGCGGTACCTCGGACGCCGGCAGAAAGCTGCCCGCAATACTCGCCGTCAGCCGGTCCACCATGCCGAAAATGCTTTGCACATCCTGCCCTTCGAGTTTGTCCGAAAATAAAATCTGCCCGGTGCCCGTATCCTGCGCGCGCACGTCGAGCCGCAGTTGCGTGGGTCCGATCTTCAACAAAGCTCCGGTAATGTAGGCGTCGGCGCCAGCGTCTCGCGCCACATTTTGTGCCTGTGCAGGGTCCATCGACTTTCCGTCTTTGCTGGCCCGCTGTACCGCACCCATCACTCGCTCTGTGGAAAGGACATCCAAACCTTTCACCTGCGCCAGGTTCGTGGTCAGCATGTCGGTGAGACCATTGTCGAGCCAGTTGAGCGATTGATCCTGCGAGAGATTGGAAAAATATAGAACCGCGATTGATTTGTGCCCGGCTACGGTCGGATGTGCATTTCGCCCCCGGAAAAACCAAAAGCCTCCCACGCCTAAAATGATGATTGCAGCCACCGCCGAAGCGATCATCCATATCGGCCTTCCCGCCGGAGCCGCAACAGTCCCTTCGCTAACCGGCGAGGCCGCAGCCGCGGCGCGGGATGAAGACACTGCGCTAGCTCCGGCAGAAATGCCTGCCGATTCTCGCGACACAACCGGAACAACCTGTGTCGACGGCGGCGGTTCAACTTCAATCGCCGCGCTCTTTCCCGACTCTGTATCTCGCTTCAATCGCTGCAGATCAGCCCGCATATCCGCCGCAGACTGGTAACGCAGATTGCGATCTTTCTCCAACGCCTTGTTA
>Ga0182024_10022610_pt1 | contig 11324 bp, 12 predicted proteins | sample P32metaG_FD_120480 | JGI IMG/M metagenome (GOLD analysis project Ga0182024, IMG submission 120480) | Permafrost microbial communities from Stordalen Mire, Sweden - P3-2 metaG (Illumina Assembly) | ecosystem: Environmental > Terrestrial > Soil > Wetlands > Permafrost | place: Sweden: Stordalen... | reverse complement strand
CAAATCCTGCAGCTGCTCCGCCGCTTGCTGTTCTTGCGCCTGATTGTCCATTTGCGATGATGCATTCATCAGCTGCGAAATGAGCGACATGAGATCGCTGCTTCCATTAGCGCCGGGTGGATACAAGCTGTTATTTAAAAGTCCATTCGCCAGCAGAGATTGTTCGATCTGCCGCTGCATGCGATCCCTGCGGGATCTCATGTACATACGTCTCAGCCTTTGAGCGGATTGCCGCTGACCATTAGCCGTCTGGTTGGCCGGTTGAGCCATCTGACCATTCTGGGCCTGTTGATTCTGCTGCAGCTGCTGCAAGATCTGCTGCTGTGCTGCCAGCTTTTGCGAGAAGCTCTGAGCCAGATGCTGAAAATCCTGTGCACTCGCTCCCGGGCCGGCTGCATGCTTCATACCCGAGTGATTGGTCATGGTCCCCGGATGGGTCGTGTTCCCCGGATGAGTCATGCCTGGATTGACGTCGCCAGGACGGGTCGTGCCCGGATTGAGGGCGTCACTAGGACGATTTCCCATCGATGATCCGTTCGGGTTCATGCCTTCGGGTACCATCGGCGTAGTGGTACCACCGCTCTGAGGGGAAACGATTGCTGAAATTGTGAACCCTCCTCCCTGTTTGCCAACCAATTCAATCTGCTGCGAGTAATCACCTTGTTGGGCTAAGACCGGTAAAACGAACTGTTGCCCCATCACCGTCGATGACACCAGAATGATCATTGCCAAGTTGCGTGCGGACATCGTCAAATCCCTCTTTGTTTTTTGCGTGTCGTTGAACTCAGTGCGTGACGTTGAAGTTCACGCGCTTCCATACGCGAGGCTCGAGCGTGTCATGGTTGTCGTGAACAACCTCGACTGCGATCGTATGCACTCCTTTTTTGAGATAATGGCCGGCCTCTTTCTTTCCGAACATGAGCTCAGTTGAGCTTGTCGCAACCTCCGGATAGTCATCGAGAAACACATGCAGGTGACCTACCGGTCGTGGATCAGGCGCCCCGAAGTTTGGCTCCGGCGGGAGCAACTCGAAATTCTCCAGCCGCACCTGAACAAATATCGGCGTGTCGTTGAACGTTTCGCCCTCTTTTGGGCGCAAGATGGTGAGCTGCGGCTCATCGGTTCGCAGCTGCACTTCCTTTGCCACCGTATTCGGTGCAGTAGGCGGCGACTCGACACACTGATGTTTGCCGGTAGCAGCCACCACTTTGCTATTGTCGGTTACCGACGTTTTCGACAGCACCGCGGTGGCACACACAGCCCCACACAGGAACGATGCAGTGATATTGCGCAGTACTGTCGTCAGATTCCTCTGAGCCACAATCACTCCCTCTCGTTTGACTCAATATCTATAGTGCGAGGTCTGCGACTGGCTATCGGCGCCCGTCGGATTGATGACAATCACCTGATGGTTGCCGCCTTGCATATCGACTGTGTCCGGAGTGTGATTGTCGAGAGTCAACTTCACTGGTTTGGTCAGTCCGCGTAGTCCAAAGACGGTGACCGTAACCGTCGTTGTTTCACCCTGCTTCAACACAAGCTTGTTGCAGGAGAGCTTTACAGCGAGATTATTGAATGTGCCCTTGGCCACTTTACCGCCCTTATTCACTTCAATCGTCGTTGGTCCGACCACATTTCCGGGACTCTTAGCCGCCACGTTGCGCGGGCTTGCCGCCATGATGGTGGCAGGCTGACCGCCAATTTTTACGCCGCAATCAGATGTGCGACCATCGCCTGGGCAGCGGATGTTGACCGGATGTCCGCACTGCCCAACTGTGGGCAATACGCAGCCGCCGCCAGGCGTGCAACCGCCACTGGGCGGGGGGGCGCTGCTGGGCCCTGAACAACAGCCAGTGCAAGGAGGTGGTGTCTGTGGAATCGGTATGGGCATACTGCAGATCGGTGGACCACCATTGCCTTTACCCAAAGTAATATCGATATTGGGAATCAGTCCCGGCAGCCCGCATGTAAAGGGAGTGAAACTTTTAGGCGGACCACTGCAGGTTATCTGCGGTGGATCTTTTTTCTTCTTCTTTGGTGGCGGCAACTTCACTGCCGTAACCGGAGGGGGCGTCGGATCTTCCGCCTCCGCCTTCTTCACCTCAACGACATAACCGGAAATCTCATCTTGATTTTGCGAAATCTCTTCCGGCGTCTTGCCCTCAGGTTCAGTCACTACCGTGCCAGTAAGCGTGTCGCCAGCAGACATATCTTCGGGCATGTTGACGCTGATCTTGCCGGCTGGGGTCTGGAAGACGGTTGTATTCAAACCTTCTCCCACCTTTGAGATAGCCTTGATGCTGGGCTCACTTGAGACCTTTTGCATCAGCCCTTGCGAAACGATGACGCAGAGAGCGAGCGAACTGGCAACCAGGATTGCTATAACAGAGCGTTTGCCGACCATGTTGATCTCCTATTTATGCGCCAATTTTTCTGGCGACTGATTTTCAGGAAACGAAAACTTGGGTTGCCACTGATGAGTTGAATTGTATGCGGAAGCTGATATGTACGTCTGCCTGCCATGGAATTTAATTTCTTCACTTGGCTACCGAATAGTGTGATTTCAGTGAAGATTTCACTGACCGTCCTTAGCCAGTTTCTGCCAGGCTTGGTTATTACTCTGCACCACATAGCTGGGCAGTAGGTGCGGTCCGACCACAAATGCAGAGATGCAAAACGATCCGCTGTGCAGACCCTGCACGTTGCGCGTGAACTGCCAGCCGCTGTCAGGTTTCATCTGCACCGTTTGAGAGTCACCTCCTTCTATTGCAGCCACATTCGGGGAGCCATTGACGATCATCAGACTGACAGGCTCGGTCAGCCCGTTTAATCCGTGCACCGTTATAGTTGCGGTTGTCGATTTGCCGCGCTCGATTTTTGGATCGGCAATCGACACTTCGGCTTTAATACAGTTGACGCTTCCTTTATGTATGCAGCTCGGCGTGATCATCACCAGCTCCTTCTTTCCGACCATATCGGTCGGCACCTCCATCATCAGCGCCCGCGGCGATTCTGCGAGCTTGGTCAGCTCTTTGCCACCGACGCGCAAACTGGCATGTGTCAAATTGCCATCGAATGGTCCCCAGTATTGGAATGTGATTCCAGACTGGATGATTGGCGAAAATGAGCAGCAGTTAGCTTTGACTTGATTGGCTTTGTCCGTCAGGGGAACTTCCAGTTTGCCGATGGTAGTTTTCTTTTTGTCTTTGAGTGCGCACGTGAAGGTGGTTATGCCCTGAGGCACGGTCACTGTAAAATCGCCCATTCTGGTCGGAAACGACTGATCGGCCACGTTGACCACGTACGTATTGAGTTCGTCCTCAGTTTTTCCCTGTTCTCTTTCGTCTTTTCCTCTGGGAACAAAAAAGATGGAACCAGATATAGTGTCACCACAGATCATTTCAGACGGCATGTTTACCTGAATCTGACCGTTTTTGGTGTTAAAGACAACAGTCTTGAGTTTGGTATCGTCGGAGATGGTGGCAATCGGGGCTGCTCTCGCCGGCAATGCAATAAGAAGGGCGCCTACCGCCGTCAACAACGAAGAAAGTCGTAACAATGCCATCGCTGCACCTCATATTAGGTTGCGAAACTTGAACCGGGGAGGCGCTCAGCGGCAACCCGTATGCCTGGGCGGTGCATAACTGCTACCACCACCACCACCAAATCCACCGCCATATCCGCCGAAACTGTTGATCGTGTTGATTGTGTTCAACACTCCGCCCAGGAAACCTGCAGCATTACCGGCGTTGAACTGCGGTGCCGGCTCGTAGACGGTACCATAAGCGAAGTGGATGCCTTGCAGCGGCCGAGAGTGTGGGTTGCGGCCTGTTACTACCTCACCGATTAAGATACCGGTCATGTTCGCCGGTGGATCTTCAGAAATCACTACTTGCGTTTTTGTTGCGGAGACGTTGCCTTGCAGCATCGTCGATTGTTTCGGGGCAGACGGCTCGGACTGTGCGTTTTCTACCGGTTCATTGACGACGATGCCGCTCAAAACGTCAGAAATGGGAACGTTGGAGTTTGGCTCCGCGATTGCCTGAAGAGGAAAGCCGGCAAAAAGAGAGGCAGCGGTCAGAACCATGATTGTGCGGAGATGCGAGCGAATGAAGCTAGACGTTCGAGTCATCACATATCCTCCAGGATATGAAAGCGACGGGAATTCCAGGCGAAAGCGATTGAGTCTCCTAAGATGCACTTTATGCCCGCTCATCTTTAGAGTCAAGCAAAGTGTCGTCTAGCAACAAACAGCCACTGCATCCAGGATGCACCGCCTTTGCACTTTCTGACGGTCGCGTCAGTCCATACGATTGGCCTGAAATTGAAACTCGCCGGGCTATTGGCTCAATAGCCTGCGTTCAACCTCGTGTCGCTCTTCTTCGACCGATCTAAGTGATTGGTCGGCTTGGCTGGCGGCGGACGAGGCAGCGGCAGCAGATTTGTTTGGAGTGGCTGAGAGATGCGTGTGCGGCCTGCCCTGAGCGGTGACTCCATTGCGCTTTTCTAGAATCGCGTCGATCAGCGCGTCGACAATGCCTTCCTGTTTTAGCTCTGCGAACGTCTTTGTATCGACGATGTCGTATTTTGCACCCTCGTTTATTAAATTATCGTCGAGATCAATGCAAAAATCTCTTCCATCAAATGTATCGCCTATTTGTAAGAACGTTACTATTGCCTGCTTCGGATCGCTCAGCCGCTGCGTGAAATCGATCAATGCGCGGTTGACCACGGTTGGATCCCGCGGCACGTTAGGCAACCCGTCAGTGATGACGGCGATCAACAATGTATGTTTGTTGGCTGCTGCTTTTTGATAAGCAGCATTCAGTCGAGTCGCCAGTGGATCGACAAGATCGGTTCCGCCAACTGGATGCGTTGAAGCATAAATTTGCTCCACTTTTTCGGCTGTGCATCCCTCCATGGTGTCAAAGTTACGGTTGAACGTCGTGATCGTGAATGTCTTATGATAGGGAGCAAGCCTTTGCGCCAGATCACGCACCTGTTCATGACACCACTGAAACTTAGTCAAGTTGCCGGTGCCATCGTAAAATTCCATCGATCCTGAAATGTCGATGATTAGTTCGATATCGATGGGGACCAGCTTTTTATCGTTCTCTTTTTCTTGCACTTCTTGCTGGGGAATCTTTTGATTGACGTTGAGCAACGGGGCATTGCGATCGTTAACGTCAACTACAGGTATGTTCGGATTGCGCGCTTTGACGTTGGCAACCGGCGAAGTCGGGGTGCGCTCGTCCAGTTTTGGATTGGCGAGAGTCAATCGCTGAGTGTTGTCGGAGCTGGTGTCGATTGTGATTTGATAGGTGTGATTGTCACGCTCAATCGTCAAAACACCGGTGTTCTGATTCAGATTTTTGATGTTATCTCCGGAGCAAATGCCTTTATAGTATGCGCTGCTTCCCGGGCGCACACTCTGCACCACCAGTGAGTTTTTACCGCTGCTTCCCTCGTGGATTACGCATTTGATTCCGGCTGTTTCCAGCCGATCAATAAGCTGATTCTGAGTCACTGTGCCTTTGATTAGATGGCTTTGTTCTTTGTCCGTTGTTTCGCCGGCGAGAACATTCGGACTAACGACCAGCACCGCGCACGATATCATTAACCATGCGCGACAAGCGTGCCCGATAGACTGAGCTGTCATATCGCCGTTGCCTCTGAACTAGTGCGCTTTGGCATTGTTAGGGGACAACAGTTTCGGCGGCGCCGCCATAATCGGCACTGGATTACCACTGGGTTCATCCTTCGTCTGGTAGTTGCGCGCATACATATTCGTTCCCAGCGGATTGATCATAACGCGGCTGTTCTGATTCGTTCCTTCATAGTCTTTGTCGATCCTGAGAGCCGATTCGTTGATCGAAGTTTGCCTGTTTTTATAATAGGCCGTTATTTCATCTGTTTTCCTGCGAGATTCGGCTCTGACGGCGTCCATTTGCGCTTGATAATCTTCCTGGATGGCGTTGTTCGCCTCTGCAGGATTGTAAGCCCAGCCGCGGCGGCCGCGGATAGCAACCCCGTTGGCATCTTGGCGTTCTTGCATGTCCGCTCGCAACTTGGCGATTCGCTTTTCTGCGTCGTTTTGAATGTCGTTCACTCGTGCAGTACATTCGGCCGAAACTTCTTGATCAGATTGATCCGCCTGGCGCGATATGGCACGAACGGACCTTTTCATCGGATTGTCCGCGGTCAGATCTGATTGAGGAGAAACAAGCGTCGGTTGTTTAATTTCATGTTGTTGTTGTTGTGCCCTGGAAGTTGCCACCGTGCTCAGTGCCAGGCGGCTGTACTGGCCAACGGCGCTGGTCGGTGCTAGTTTTGCTGCCAACTCATACTCCCTGGCGGCATCGTCCATGCGCTTCTCTGCGAAAAATACGTTGCCCATTAAATAGTGAGCGCTTGCGTTTTTCGGTTCCTTGGCGATCTCGGCTTCTAGACATTTGCCGGCGTCGGGATAATCGCCGGTCATGTACATCTGTTTTCCTCGTTCAAGCAAATTCGTTTCTGCTGCCACTGGCTGCATCCCTGAAGGTGAAACTAGCGCTGGCAGGATGAGCGCAATTCGGACCGACGTTCGGAACATTTGAGCGAGCCGTTTCATTTTGTTTTTCTGATGGTAAGGGCGGATTTCGATTTTACTAATGCTGTTTGACCAACGTGTTGTGAACCTAACAGATTCTCGTGCAGATGTCGTGAACAGCTCAATGACAGCAAGAGTGCAAGTAAGATATGCCCGGAAACGCGCGCGTCTACCCGGCCAACCTCGAGTGGGGTTAGAGGTCGCGATTCCGACGGGATAGACGCTGTTGCTTGGATGTCCACGGAAACGCGTGCAAGCGGCTATCTTGCCACGTAAGTGTCGCCCTCGATCGGTTTTGAAACGGTGCCTGAGGCAGTGTCGAACGTGATTGGGTAGCTCTTGCGGCTATACCCGTCCAACGGCACGCTAACATCAAAGTGTAAATGGGGGCAAGTGACGGCACCGGTCGCTCCGACTTTTGCAATGTGCTCGCCGCGTTTCACCGTCTGCCCCGGTTTCACCAAGGTGCTGCCTTGCATCAGGTGTAAGTAGCTGCCGTAACTGCCGTCGGCGTGTTTTATCACCACATAATTTGCTGTGTTCTTATACACCTGCGGATCTCGCCCGCCAATCCCCGAGTCTGACCTGACTGCGACAACGATACCTTCACGGGCCGCACACACTGGCGTGCCTTCGGGAAGACCAAAGTCAACTGCATATTCATTTTGCGATCCGCTACCGTGACTATAGGCGCCAAAGTAGCTTTGATTTACTTTGCACCTGGTTCCCGAATCAAACGGAAGAGCATACAAAATGCTCGGATCAGGTTTTCCGCCCCTTAGTCCTATCATCCAATTGTAAGTCCAATAAAACTCATACCGTTGGCCTGTGTCGGTTTGTTTGGCTTGCAAGATGTTGTTCGCCCGGCGCAGGTCCATCTTTGCAGAAGAGACATCGATCGTAAAAGGCGTTTTGCGATTCAGTGTCATATTCTCGCTACGTGTCTCGATAGCGACGGTAGCCTCGATCAGTTTCGGCGGCATAATCCAGAGAGCGTAGCGACCTTCATCCTTCGTTTCTTTTACTTCAAACGAAGGATCCTGATATGGTGCATGCGATTGCTGGGCAGATGATGATTGCGAGAAGAGCACGTAGATAAGTATAGAGAGTAGAGTAATGATCTTGGGACGTGCTGACCGATTTACTTGCATGTTTTCCTGCAGCGTTGAGCGCGCCCATCTCAGTTTAAAATCGATCTCTTACTGTGATTTCAAACACAATAATCCAAGGAGTGATTTTGAGCAACACTGACCGGTGACAATTCGTTCGTCTTGGACATGAGCACTATGACAGCTGGGAGGCGTGTGTCCGCTCGGAGTGTTATTCGACAAATTCTGGACCACCCCAACGGGTATAGTCATTGACCCACAAAGCGGCAGCGGCGATTGAGATTATGGAGACGATACCCAGTAACATATGCACTCCTTGTTTGACAAGTATCCGAACCAACGTCTTCGGCTTACTCCGAGCAACGTTCTTTGATTTCAATATAGAAGCCACACGGCTGCTTGACTTTAGTACTCACCCTAAAGACGATTATGTGTAATCAAGTCAGGTAAATGACACCGGCTACGGAGGTTTGATCGATGCGGCCGAAGACAAATTTGTTCGTTCTGCTTGCAATCCAACTCACTTTTTTGACGTTTGGATCCGCCCCGACAAGCGCTTCCAAAGATAACTGCTTGCTGCATGGCTCAGCCGAGACGCGATATCTTCTCTTCCAGATTTTCACCGCTGGTCCCGGCGGCGCGGGACTGCCAGTGTTTCCTCAGCAGGGACAGTACGCCACCACGGTGCAAGACATAATCGCTCGCGTCGGTGTCAAAGGCGATCGCGAAAACAAGCTTGGCTTTACCCTGGGACCACTGACGTTGAGCCAAAGCGATGATGATATTCGCCGCCTGATTGATGGAGGATTCGATCTGGCGAAACGCGAGGATGTCGCCGTGGCGTTTCACATCGACGACCAAATGTTCTGGGATGGGCGCAAAGATCTGGCAACGAAGGATAGCATTGAGTGGACTGACTGGAATGGAACCCTTGCGAAAGCTCGGCGTTTGGAGTGGGGCGATCCGCCCGCGCGGGTGGCGCCACCATTGTGCTTGAACAGCCAAGGGGTACAAGCAGCGGCGTCTCAGCGGGCGCGCCTGATCGGCACTGAAATCAAGAAACATGTGGATGCGCTAAAAGCTTCAGGCAAGGATTGTCTTTTCGCTGGAGTTTTCGCCGGCTGGGAGTCGATGATCGGCAAAGACTTTGATACCAATCGCCTGGTTGGATACCACGCTTTGAAGAACCGCGGCCTCGACGCTTCTCGATCGCGTGCCGAACTCGACCAGGCGCTCACGAACACCGTGCGCGACTTCATCGAGCTTTGGGCTCGAGAACTGGTGCGCGCGGGAGTGCCGAGCAACAAGATTTATTGCCACCTGGCGTTCGCCGATAAAGCTAATCTGCCGCCCGCAACAACGTTCATACAAGCGAGCGGTTATGCCCCACCGGATGTGGCTTTCGACAAACTATATCGAGCTGGATTTTCAACCTATCCTTCTGAGGACACATTCGATCAACTGCATGCCGAGGTTCAGAAACACGGCAATCAGCCTTGGATTTCCGCTGAAGGCACAAACGTAGTGCCCAATGGAATGTCAGGCGAACCAACGATGGAAACATATCTGGGCAAGATGTTCAACCACGGAGCGGTGATTACAAACGTCTATTCGTGGGGCATCGGAGGCGAGTCCGAGCGTAATCGAAACATGTTCCGTCGTGCCACCGAAAACGGCGAAGCGCTTGCGGCATACGCGAAATTCCTCAGAGGCAAGCCGCTTGTTGAGCAAGAACGATCACCGAACACATTTTCCGTTAATCGCTTCAGAGGAAAGATTGAGACGATTCAAAAGGAACTTCCATCCTGGGTAGCACGAACCGGCCGCCCGGATATAGCTCAGTCACACATGCAGAAGCTCGATGCCTTCATTAAAGCCGGGCGATTGCAAGATGCCGATGCAGCCGCCAACGAAATCCTCAAACTGATGCATCAGTAAGTCGAGACAGAATCCGACAGTGGTAAACTGAGTGGCTATGCTCACTAGAACTGCATTTAAACTTATATGCTTGTTTCTCACGCTCTGCGTGACTCCGGCGCTGGCTGAAACGCAGCAGACAATGGAGCGAATGACATTGGAGGAGCTGCGCACCGACTTCAATAGGTGCTGCGGCAAAACGCGCATTGTCTCTCTTCTGTCGCCGACCTGACACATGTGTTTGTCCGGGCATCGTGTAGTGCTCAAAACATTCAAGAAGTTCGAGACGAAAGAATTGTATGGTCTAATTGTTTGGATTCCAATTCTTCCAAGCGACACATCTTTAGCTGCGCTCGATCATGCTTTCAGCGACCCAAGGCTGATCGAGGGCTGGGATAGCGACAGGCGGATCGGTGACGCTTTCAAGGCCACCTTGAATCTGCGCCGTACCGCCTGGGATGTCTATCTGGTGTACGGACAAGATGCGATATGGAACGGTGAAAATCCTCCGATGCCGACATTTTGGATGCATCAATTAAGTCCACTTTCTGGCGCAGATCCAAAACTATGTTTAGATGAACGGCGATTCCTCCGAGTTGTGGCGGAGCAACTTAATAATGTCTCACCAGCAGTGCAAACGCACTATGAAAATCAATGAGAGCAGGAATGGCACTGGACTGAAGAAGCTACTATCTCGATTTGGTGGAAGTAAATCTCGCTAGAAGCCTTTTTGCTTGTTCGCAATCAGGATCCACTGCCAAAGCCTTGTTTAGTGAATTTCGACATGCGGCAATGTTGTTTTGCTTATAGTAAACACCAGCAAGAGTAATCCATGCATTCACGTAGGACGGATTGATCGCGAGCGCCTGTTTGAAACAAGTCTCAGCTTGCGGATATTGCCCCAGGAGACTGTATTGCCCTCCAAGATTGCTGTAAGGCCATTCAAATGTTGGATAGGCTTTGATGCATGCTTTGAACGTTTCCATCGCTTGTTTGGTTTTGCCTGCTGCCGCCTGATTGAAACCCGCGATGTTCTGTTGCACCGCTGCTTGCGGTACCGGATTGCGAGGGATGTACGCGCGTAAATAAATCGCTGCCTTCTTGCCAACAGCGCCCTTGGGATCGGCCTTTATTGCCCTCCCCAACGCATCTCTGGCGTCCTCGGTCCAGCCTTTCAATTTTAGATCTTCTCCCATCGCTTCATACTGGGCCGCAGAAAGTCCATTCGGAATTTTGACAGCCGGTTCAGAAAAAGCGTTCCGGGTCAGCCACATAGTGGATAGCATTAGCGAGGCGGTGACTAATGCTATTGGCTTTAGGAACATTTCACTGGCAAATAATCTAGACATGCATACTCCCTCGGTTTCAATTGATATTTTAGACGCGTTCTCGATTGCACGTCTTTCACTCTGAGTCCTTCACGGCGATGCGAGCATGCATTGTGTGTTGTTCTCCGGCTGCGAGAGTGACGGCGTTCTCGCCGGCGTTGGCAGTCTCAACGCAGACCATTCGCCGCCAGCCATCGGAACTCATATCAGCAAGCTTGGCGGTAACCTCAGACCATGGATTCCAGACGACGGTGGTTTTCGAGTTTAGTTTGTCTACGGTCATGCGGCGCTTGAAGATGGGATCTTCGAGGAAGATTTGAGCTTCGGTGTCAATATAGGGACGGTCGGTTTCGCCGGTCAAACGGAGAATAGATTCTT
>Ga0182024_10022609_pt1 | contig 11324 bp, 8 predicted proteins | sample P32metaG_FD_120480 | JGI IMG/M metagenome (GOLD analysis project Ga0182024, IMG submission 120480) | Permafrost microbial communities from Stordalen Mire, Sweden - P3-2 metaG (Illumina Assembly) | ecosystem: Environmental > Terrestrial > Soil > Wetlands > Permafrost | place: Sweden: Stordalen... | reverse complement strand
CTGGCGCCCGACGGTCCGATAACCCGCGGCAATATTCTTCTCTTCGATATTGGCGTGAAAGGTGTCAAACAGAATACCGATATTCGGGTGGCCAATTTCCTCCGAGAGCCTGGCAGCATCGGCGGCCGTGTTCAAAAAATAGGTTTCAAATCGGTTGATCGGTTCAATGGCAAACGTTACGTCGTAGGCAGCAAGCGTATCCCCGATCGATTGAAATCCCTCGACGGCCCATTTCCATTCGTCGCTGGTGCGTCGCCGGCCCGGCAAGTAGCCTACTGGGCTATAGAGAGGCCCGGCAACAATGCCCACGCCTGCCTCTGCTGCCACTTTGGCTACGTCTTGAAGATGCTCGCGCGTCCGCCGCCGGATATCAGCGCTGTCGCTTATCAGGCTGAGACCGTCCACCAGGACCGTACAAGCGTTGCATTCCAGTCCGTGGGCCTTAACCGCCTTGCGAATGCTGGAGGCTTGAAACTGGTCCGGCCGTAACAGCGGAACCTCGACTCCATCAAACCCTGCCTCCTTAATCGTTGGCAGCAAGTCAAAATTAGATTCGTCGAACGTTGCCGACCAGATGAATGTGTTGACTCCAAATTTCATGTTCGCCTCGAATTCTTTTCGCTGACCATTATGCCGGTTTCCCTCAGGCCTTCATGGCAAGTGTGCGCACGCACATCGCCCTACGGCTAAAATTCCTCGTTATAGCAAAGCCACAGGGAACCGGACGGGTGCCCCACGTTCGCATTAGCGTACTCCGGATTTCCTGTCGCACTTGCTGGCGTTGGCGAACTTCATGCGGCTTTCCTTAATGAAAGCCGCACACGCGGCTGTTGGTGGTGCCCCGTGCAGGAAATCCGGATACGTGGGCCGAAAACGATGGGCGAAGCCCCACAATCGCTTTTCCTTAGTCAACAGAAAGCCCTGCGGCAGTTACCACCCACCACCAGCCCTAGAGCGGAATCTTGAGCACGTCCTCGATGTACTTGGCTGTGATCCTGGCGCTCTCTTGCGGGGGACGCCAGGGAGACGTGTCCAACTCCACGTTCAAAAACCCTCTCCACTGCGTGCTGTCGAGGTAAGCCTTCAGCCCAAGGAAATCGACCCCTCCCGTCCCCATAGGGAAGAAGTAAGGATCCTTCAACTGGTCGACCTGAGGGCCTGGTACGTTCCTGGTTCCGCCACGGTCTTCCGGCTTGGTGTCTTTAAGGTGATATTCCAGAACCCGTTTACCGTACTGCTTACCCATCGCCAACGGATCCATCCCCGCCATGGTGAAATGCCCCGTATCGAGAACCAGCCCGACATTTTTCGGGTCGGTGTTGGCCATGATGAACTCCAGTTCGTGCCGGCTCTGGAGTTGGCTGCCCAGGTGCGGGTGAACCCCAAGCTGCATCCCCAGCTCTTCACTCATGCGCTTACCCAGAGCGTCGAGGGTGCCGGCCATCACTTTAAGGTCGTCATCCGTCGTGCCGCCGGGCCGCCGCCGCCCCGTGTTCGTCTTTTGCACCTGGCAGCCGAACCGCCGGCTGAAGCGAGCCATGGCGAAATGGTTTTCGATAACCGCCTCCCGTGAGTCCAGCTCCTCAAAGCGCGTGTTCCCTGTGGCCGACCCGCCGGTGATGCTGACAAAGTTGACCCCGATCTCGAAGATGCGACGCATCAACCCTTCCGCGTCATCGGGGTAGTACAGAGTGTCGGGCCGGCAGAACGAAGCCCCGAAGATCTCCATGTAGCGAAAGCCCACTTCCCGGCCTTCTCGCATGCCTTTGAAGGGGTCGCCCTCCCAGCCGCCCCGCGTATTGGTCGTGTATCCAATGCGGTATTGCTGCTGCGGAGGGTAAAGCGGCTCAGTCTGTAACGGTTTGTCGGCACACCCTCCGGAGGCTTGCGCGTCCGCGGTCTTCGGGCGGGCAGCGGCGGCAACGGCGCCGGACGCCAACAGTGCTCCGGAACTGGTCAGAAATTTTCTGCGATTCATGAGTGGTCCCTCGCTGGTCAAACGCATCTCAACGCCGATAGATGATAAGTCAGCGCGGCCATAAGGGTACCAAAGTTCGGGCTTCCGCTGCCTTTCAGGCGGTTCAACACCTAATCCGGCCGTGGTACCATCTACGATAGATCATCGCACGACGCCTTCTTCTGCTTGTCAGGGGGAAAAATGAAGATCAATCCTGAAAAGTGTGTCGCCTGTGGAAATTGCACCTACGTTTGCCCCATGGGCGCCATCTACATCGACCCCGTCCTAAAGCGCGCGACCATCAATAGCGATGAATGCGTAGAGTGCTACGCCTGTTACAACGGCCTGAGCCAGGAACATCTCAACCCCACCCTGGTACGCACCGTCCGCCGCGTTTTCGCGGCCCTGCGCATTCGTTTTGAACCGGAACCCGATGTTTGCCCCACCGCCGCTTTTGAACCTGACCAGCTCACCTGGCCGCGCGTCGTGCGCCGCGCATTCTCTGACCCCAGCGTGCCCCACGAGTCGACCGGCGTTGAGGGGCGCGGCACCGAGGAAGTGAAAACCAATGACGTGACTGGCAGGGTCAAGGTAGGAGACGTGGGTTTCACCATTGAATTTGGCCGGCCCGGCATCGGCGTGCGCTTCCACGAGATCCAGCAAATGTGCTGGGCCCTGGCGCAGGCCAATGTCAGCTTCGAAAAGAAGAACCCGATTACGTCATTAATGTCTGACGTGAGCACCGGCACTCTGCGCGAAGACATTCTGAACGAAAAGGTAATGTCGGCGATCGTCGAGATTAAGGTCCCGGTCGAGCGCACAGAGGAAATCATTCGCGTGGTGTGGGACGTTGAAAAACGGCTGGACACGGTAGTCGCCATCGGCGTCGCTACGCGTTGTGGCGAAAACGGGGAAGAAGTCATCGTAGCCCCCATCCTCGAACGGTTGGGATACAAGCTCCAACGCGCGAAAACAAATATCGGTTTGGGACAGATTGTTCAACCCACAGGCGAGCCCGCCAGGGAGACGGCAAACGTATGACCAACACCCTACATCGCTTCGGTGATGCTGAGAGCTTCAGCGACGACTACATTGTGTTTGCGATCCCCAGCAAGAGCAACAAGGACCCGAACGCGCTGCCCAAGCTCCACCGCTTCCTGGAAATTGCCATGGAGTATAAGCCGGTGAACCTGGGCGACGCCCGCCATGGAGGCGCGCTGCGCTCCTCAAAGAACCTCGGCCCCCTTGCGCACTGGAAGCGGGATATGAAACCCGATTTTCAAGCCGTGATCAAAGGACTCACCATCCCCACGACGTGCGCCGCGGTCTTTGACAATGCTCATGCTGCAGAGCAGTTCGTCAAACGCATCAAGGAAGAAAATCTGGGCATGAGCGTCAACGTTTCCACCTCTATCGAGGGCGCGGAGCGTTGCTGTAACTATGCCTGTATCGACCGCCACAGCGTTGGCTACTCCCTTGGATTTGAAGGCAAGACCGAAAAGATTCCCAATTCTCAGGTCACCACCCTCTCCACCATGTGCGGACATGGCATGATTAGCCATTCGCTGGCCAAAAAAATGATCGACTTCGTAAAAGAAAATCGCCGCACCCCGGAGCAGGCAGCGACCTATCTCTCGCGCTTCTGCTCTTGTGGTATCTTCAATCCGTCGCGCGCGAAGAGGATTCTCGAAGATGCCCGGACGAATTCGAAATAGCTTCATCGCTTGCCTGGTGCTGTTGTTTGCAACTTCTCTGGTTGCAGAAGTTAAAGTTCTTAAGAACTTTACTTTGATCGACGGTACCGGCCAGGCTCCGTTGGCCCACGCGGCCATGATCCTCGACAATGGGCGCATCCAATGGGTGGGCCCCATGGCAAAGCTGAAGGCGCCCCCTTCAGCCCAGGTCGTTGACTTGCAGGGCAAGTACATCATGCCCGGCATCATCAATCTGCATGTCCACCTCGGGGCCACCATCGGCCTGGATCAAAACGAAAAGTTCTTCACCCCTGAAAATGTAGAGAAGGATCTGAAGACCTACGCCTCCTATGGCGTCACCACGGTGCTCAGCATGGGCACCGACAAAGACTCCATCTTCAAGATTCGTGATGAACAGCGCGCCGGACGGCCGGCCGAGACGCGCATTTACACCGCGGGACAAGGTTTCGTCTTCAAGGGCGGCTACGGCGGTCTCGAAGGGGTGAACCAGGGCGTCGCCACCGTGGCGGAAGTAGAGCCGGCAGTCGCCGCTCAGGCAGCCAAGCACGTCGACTTTATCAAGCTATGGATGGACGACCACCTGGGCACCAAGAAGAAGATGCCCTATGACATTGCGCAGGCCATCATCGTGAGCGCGCACCGTCACCATCTGCGCGTGATCGCGCACATCTTTTACCTGCAGGATGCCAGGCAACTGGTCGACTACGGAGTGGACGGTCTGGCCCACAGTGTCCGCGATAAACCAATCGACCAGGCGTTTATTGCCGACATGAAGCGCCACGGAACGTGGCAGGAGGCGGCCACACTCTCCCGGGAAGCTTCCATGTTCGTGTATGGACAGACGCCTCCCTTTGCCAACGATCCATTCTTCACCCGCAGCATTTCGCCCCAGGTGCTCGCCCAGTTGAAGAGCCCTGCCTATCAGCAGAAGATGCGATCGGATCCCGATTTCGCCATGTACCCGGGCTTCTTGCGTACCGCCGAACACAACATCAAAGCCCTTGCGGACGCGGGCGTGCCGTATGCCTTTGGCACCGATAGCGGCCCCCCAGGCCGGTTTCCCGGCTACTTCTCACATTGGGAAATGGAGCTGATGGTCCAGGCCGGTTTGACGCCAATGCAGGTAATCACCGCAGCCACGGGAAGTGCCGCAAGCTTCCTGCATGCCAAAGACCTGGGCACCCTCGAAACGAATAAGTGGGCCGATCTGATCGTGCTGGATAAGAACCCGCTGGACGACATCAAGAACACCCGCAGCATCAACGCCGTCTACATCGCCGGCAATCGAGTAGCGGGCCCGGCGCCGCGATAGCAAGTGGCATGAAGAATCGCAGGTCGGGCCTACAACTCTTTCAGCCACTATCCGATGCCCTATGGAAGCGCAACCCCACCCTTTGTCATCCCGCCTGCCCCGGCGTGCCGTGGGACCGGAGCGTACCCAGATTTCCTGCCTCGCGGGACTCCCAACTTCTACGTATGCGGCTTTCCTTAAAGAAAGCCGCATGAAATCTACCAACGCCACCAGGCTCAACAGGAAATCTGGGGGAGCGGAGCGGAGGGATCTGCAGTTTCACTTAACCCCCAAACCAATGCTCTCGCAATCCAAGATCATTCTCGACAGAGCGTAGCGTATGGAGAGACCTGCGGTTTCTTTTCTCCCTGCATACGCCGGCCGTGCATCAACTAGTCAACAACCGCTGACTGGCATTGATCCGCAAACAAAGCACCATGGCGACAACCGACAACCCCGCCATCACCAGGAACGGTGCGTTCCATCCGCGAAGCACCACCAGATACGCTGACAGAGCGGAAGCAATGGCGCCCCCGATATTTCCCCACGTGTTCATCAACGCCGAAACCGCGCCCGCGGAATCAGCGCCGATATCCAGCGTAATCGCCCATGAAACACCAACCGTCGACTCCAACCCAAACATCGCCAGGCAGGAAAACCACACCGAAGTCAGCGAATTCGTCGTAAGACACGCGGGCACGATACACAAAGCCGAAAGCAGAAACCCCCCAGCTCCCACAGTGCGGCGAGCCATCTTCAGATCGCCTGTCCACTTTGCCAACCGGTCGGAAAACCATCCCCCAAAAACATCCCCGACCACTCCCGCCAGCAACGGCAAGCTGGCGTAGAACCCCATCTGCTTAAGATTGAACCCGCGATGGTCATTCAAATACTTAGGAAACCAGACCAGGTAAACCGACAAGTTATACGCGTAGCAGAAATACATCGCCGAAAGAATCCACATCTGCTTGCTCGACAGGATGCATTTCCAGGAAACACTCTGCAAACTCTTCGCCCCGCGCGCGAGCTCGAGAGAAGAACGAATCAGCTCGCGTTCCTCTGCATTGACGGACGGATGTTCATCCGGAGTATCACGGTAATACCAGAACCACGCGGCAGCCCAGATCAATCCCAGCGCACCGCAGCAAAGGAACGCGGCCCGCCAGCCAAAGCGAACAATAATCAGCACCACCAGCACCGGCGTGATCGCCCCTCCCAGCCGGGAACCGGCGTGCGTGGCCCCCTGGGCGAAACCACGCTCCGTGGGCAGCATCCATCGCGAAAGCGACCGGGTAGCGATCGGAAAAGCACCGGCCTCGCCCATTCCAAACAGGAAGCGAATCAGCGCCATCGACCCGGCACTCCAGGCAAACACCGTGAAGCAGGTAAACACAGACCACCAGGCGACGATCAGCGTCATCGCGCGCCGGGGGCCGATACGGTCACCCAGCCAACCACCAGGTATCTGGAACAGGGCGTAGGCCCACTGGAACGAGCTCAAAATCCATCCCATGGTGACGATGGAGAACCCGAACTCCTTCTGGATGGACGGAACCGCTGAGGAGATAACGACACGATCAATGTAGGTGATCATGTACGCGGCAATCGTCAGGCCTAGAACGATGTAGCGAACACGGGTTGGACGCGCCACTCGGGACCTCTTTTCCCCTCTGGGTATGACAGCTTGATAATTGATCTATCACCGTACTGGCGCGACGGGAGAAGTGTACACAAAGCGGCTTGCCTGTGGCTAGGCGGACGGGGTTGCGGGCACCCCCCGGTGCTGCGATGATAAATGAACGAGCAGCCGCGACTTTGAGGGTAAACATGCCCACTTTTGCCGAAATTGAGCCACTTTCTCTCAGCGACCGTGTGATCAACGCGCTTAAGGACGCTTTTTTCGCCGGCGAGCTCAAACCGGGCGATGCCATCGTGGAGCGCGAGCTGGCGCGGCAGATGAAGGTGGGAACCCCAGTCGTTCGCGAAGCCCTGATTTCTCTCCAGGGACAGGGTTTCGTTCGCCGGGTGACCAACACAGGCACTTTTGTGACCCAATTTACCACCGAGGAAGTCCGGCACCTTTATACCCTGCGAGTAGAACTGGAACTGTTGGCGTTGCAATGGGCAAAGCCGCGGGTAACCGAAAACGATCTCAAGGAGCTCAGCCGCCAGATCGCGAAAGTCGTGGAAGCAGGGGAAAGAAGTGATCGTCGCCAATTCCTGGAGCTTGACTATGCCTTTCACCGTCAGTGCTGGGCACTTTCGGGAAACCCCTACCTGGCCGAAACCCTGGACCGTCTGATGGCGCCTCTCTTCATCTTTGTCGTACTGGCCAGTGGCGCTCCCCTCACCGGGTCGATGGGCCGGGAACACTATGAGCTCGTCAACGCCCTCCAGAATACGGAGGAGCCGGAGTTTACCGCGGTGGTCCGCAAGAGGCTCACTGGATTTACCTCCCGCTGGCTCGCTGCCTTCAGCAAGGCCGACGATCCGGCCAAATCCTAGCTGACTTCTATACCAATGTGCGCCGGAGCAAGTGCCGGAGACGAGGCCGACAGTGTTACTGTGCCTGGAACTCCGGTCGGCTGCAGAACCACTAGAGCCAATCCATTGAACGCTCTACGGCTGGGACCCTGGTAGCTCTCGTGACTATCCGGTTGGCCATTGTCCACTCCAAGGATGCGACCCGCACCGGTCAGCGTGAACGTGATCTCGTCGTTCGCAGTAGGAACGACCCTGCCCTCTCCATCTAAAACCTTCACTGTGACGTGGGCGACATCACTGGGTCCGCGGGATATACGCGGCCGGTCTACCGCCAGGACCAGCTTCACGGGGCTGCCCGTCGTTTCAATCTCCACCGTCCGCATCACCTTGCCATTCTTCACTCCTTTGGCAGTCAGCGTTCCGGCGGTAAAGGGAACATCCCATGACAGGTGAAGATCGGCGGTCGTCTGTACTACCTTTGCCCGCTGGGGATAATTTCCATACGTGCCCACCATGCCGGGACGGGGAAAAGCATACCCCTTGACCCCAAAACTCTTGCCATTGAGGAATAGCTCTACCGTGTCGCAGTTGGTGTAGCAGGTTACGGTAATGACCTTGCCCTCCCTGCCCGCCCAGTTCCAGTGGGGAAAGAGGTGGAGCACCGGTTCCGTTGTCCATCTGCTTTGATAGAAGTAGTACGCATCCTTGGGAAATCCGCAGGTATCCAGGGCGCCGCTGGAAGCAATTTTCGCCGGCCAGCGAGCTTCCCCCAGATAGTCAATGCCCGTCCAGATAAAGTCGCCGCTGACGTAGTCGTAGGTCTGGATAAATTTCTGCAGTTGTTCCACCTCGATGGCAGTGTTAGCAGCCCTGCCGAAGAAAGGATCATCGGGCGTTTCGACAGCGTATGCACCCCGCGGACCAAAAATCGAACTAGTTTCGGTGCCGATAAATCGCCGCGTTGGATAAGCATGCCGATCGATCGCGTAAAACTTCTCCCGGCGGTCTCGCCAGCGATCCACGTAGTTGTACCCGACAACATCGAGTTTCTCCAGGAAGTCCGGCAACGCCGCCTTGGGCTCAGCGGCGATCTGGTCGCATGCGGCCGTCACCAACCGGGTCGGATCCTTACTGCGCATGATGTCGAGAAGCCCTTGGAGTGTCTCCGGCCCGCGAGGATCGCTCTGATCGGGTATTTCGTTGCCCGCGCTCCATAGCACAATCGATGGGTGATTCCGGTCCCGCTCAATCATTGCTGACATGTCGCGGGCCGACCACTCATCAAAATATTTGTGATAGCCGTAGAGCGGCGTCTGCAACTTTGGTTGTTTCCATTCGTCGAAGGCCTCGGCCATAACCAGGAAGCCCATCCTGTCGAGTAGATCGAGAAGCTCGGGCGCGGGAGGATTGTGGCTCAGCCGGATGGAATTGCAGCCCATCTGTTTGAGCAGCTCCAGGCGCCGCTCCCACATGCGCTCCGGTACAGCCGTACCCACTGACCCGCAGTCGCCGTGGATACAGACTCCGTTCATTTTGACGTGTTCTCCATTGAGCAGAAAACCTCTGTCCGTATCAAACTTGATTTCCCGTATTCCGAAGGTCGTCGAGTCCCGATCGAGTTGCTGCCCGCGAGATCGCAAGCTGCTGCGCAACGTGTAGAGATTTGGGCTGGAAACCGACCATAAGGCCGGCGAGACAACCGGCAAACGTTGGCTGAAGGTGACCTCGCCTTTGGCTCCAATCGACATCGTGCTGCTGCCCTGCTGCACGACCGTTCCCGTCTGGTCGACTATTTCCGTTTTCAGTTCACACGCTGCGTCCCCATCGCTCTCGTTCACCACTCGCGTCGTAATCTCAACCGAAGCGTTCTGCGGGGAAACCGATGGTGTGGTGACGAATGTTCCCCATTGGGCGAGGTGAATGGGGTCCGTGATGATCAACCATGTGTGGCGGTAAATGCCCGACCCGGTGTACCAGCGGCAGTTTGGCTGAAGAGAGTTGTCTACCCGCACCGCTATCTGGTTTGGTCTTCCCGCAGGCTTCAGATGAGGCCTCAGGTCGTAGGAAAAAGTGGTAAATCCATACGGCCGCATTCCCAGGGAAGTACCGTTAATCCATACCTCGCTACGCTGGTACACTCCGTCGAACTGCAGCACGACGCGTTTCCCTCGCGTGGTAGCCGGAAGAGCGAAGTGCTTCCGATACCAGCCAATGCCGGTAGGCAGGTAAGCACCGGTACCCGCAGCCGGAGCATCTTCGCTGAAAGGCCCTTCTATGCTCCAATCATGAGGAAGGTCAAGCGTTCTCCAACTGCCGTCGTTAAATTCCGGAGATTGTGCGCCCGCAGGATCGGCCTTGACGAATTTCCATTGCGCGTCAAAATTCGATCTTCGCTCCGGTTGAGCGGGCATAGCGGATCCCGGAAGTGCGGAGAGGTCAAGCTTCCACGCGGAAGCAACTCCAGCCTTGGTGGCATCCCCCAGAAAATCACGGCGCGTCGGACGATAAGACATGAATAGGCCTTTCGGTGAACGGTAACGAAGCATATATGCCCGGCAAGGCCTGCGATACCGACTTTAGTAGGAGCGCCGGCCATCTTCGCGAGATTTCTACTTTCGGCGGATTCGCGCAACCGGTCGGAAGTGTAAGCTTATTGCGCTCACCCGGGCACACTCGACGAAATCAGGAGGGCTGGTTTGCGCACCATTAAAAATATCCAATGCTTGCTTGCCGTGCTGTTGCTTTGTTCTTCCTTCGCATCTGCGCAGCAAACACCGATAAAGCTTTGGCCTAAGGGCGCTCCGGGCACAGAAGGAAAGGTCACTCCGGAAATCGTTCGGCTTAATCCGGACGGAGAGCACATCATCTCGAATATTCAGGAGCCCTCCATCCTCCCGTATCTTCCCGCTGCAGCCGCGGCCACGGGAGCGGCAGTCATCGTCGCGCCAGGCGGAGGTCATCGCGAACTATGGATGGATCATGAGGGCTATGCCGTGGGCGAATGGCTCAGCAGCCATGGTGTTGCGGCGTTCGTATTGAAATACCGGCTGGCCAAAGAAGACAACTCGAAGTACACCGTCGAAGGGACCGAATTAGCCGATATGCAGCGTGCTATCCGCACCGTGCGCAGTCGCAGCAAGGAGTGGGGCATCGATCCGGCACGGATCGGGGTGATGGGGTTCTCCGCCGGCGGCGAGTTAGCCGCCCTGGCGAGCACGCGCTACGACGCGGGATCGCCCTCCGCAGAAGATCCTATTGAGCGCGCGAGTGCGAAGCCGGACTTTCAAGCGCTTCTGTACCCAGCCATTCCCCATGATCCCCGGCTCACTGCAGAAACACCGCGCGCCTTCCTGGCCTGCGGAGGCAACGACCGGCCCGACATCTCGCAAGGCTTGGCCGAACTCTATCTTGCTCTGAGCCGTCTCCACGTATCCACCGAGCTTCACATTTACGCCGGCGTGGGCCATGGCTTTGGCATCCGAAAAACCAATCCACCCCCAGTTTCCGATTGGCCATCGCTCTTTCTCGAATGGATGAATGCCCAGCGCCTACTGAAACACTAGACGAAGGGCACGGGCCTAAAGCGTTTGCGCGAGGACCGGAAGGGATGATTCTCCCTACACAGCTGAAAAAGCGTACCTCAGCGGCTGAAGCCGCGTAGCGCATATGACCTTTATGGCACGGCTGAAGCCGTGCCCTGGAGTTTCTACATTTCTGGAGCTGCGAATTGGCCGGCGGAAGACATTTTGCCGTGTTTGGATCAACGAACAGCTTAAGCTGTGCCAGCCCCGGACTTTAGTCCGGGGGAGCGGGTTTTCAAACCCGCGAGAACGTTCCGGTATATAAATTCAGGGCTTTAGCCCTGGTGGCGGGGCGT
>Ga0182024_10022608_pt1 | contig 11324 bp, 6 predicted proteins | sample P32metaG_FD_120480 | JGI IMG/M metagenome (GOLD analysis project Ga0182024, IMG submission 120480) | Permafrost microbial communities from Stordalen Mire, Sweden - P3-2 metaG (Illumina Assembly) | ecosystem: Environmental > Terrestrial > Soil > Wetlands > Permafrost | place: Sweden: Stordalen... | reverse complement strand
CCGGACCGCGCCCTCCCGGAAATCACGATCGAACTTCCTGCGTGTCTCTCCCATCGCCATCCTCCTTTAAGGCGATGTGTCCACGCTACGAGGGGAAGCCCATGGACCTCGACGAGCAGGAGCACCGGATCAAGTTCATGATCCGCGACCGCGGCCCGAACTACACTGCCGCGTTCGATGCGGTCCTCGCCGATGCCGGGATCCGGACTGTGCTCTGCAACGTCCAGACGCCCCGCATGAACGCGATCGCCGAACGCTGGATCGGGGGATGCCGCCGCGAACTCCTGGACCGCACCCTCGTCTGGAACCAGAGACATCTGCGGCAGTTCTTGCGCCAGTACGAGACCCACCACAACCAGCACCGGCCTCACCTGTCACTGGACAGCGCGGCACCGCTGAAACCGCTACCCGAGCCGGTCGATCTTGAGCAGTACCACGTCCGAAGACACGCTCACGTCAGCGGCCTGATCAACGAATATCGCCTGGTCGCGTGACGTGGATGAGGTTCTCGGCACCCACAGTTCCGTGCGTTTGGCAAACGGCACGGCAGGCTAAGCCGTCTCGCGCGCGGCATCCGGGCGGATCGCGCCGTGCTCGCCTGGGCCGCCCGGTACGGGTTCAGGGTGGCGGCGGCGTCACGTGTTTCCCCGGCGTATCAGCATGCACCGCTGACCCGGAACCGCGCTTGCCACGTTCGGCTGTCCGCCGAGGCGCGGGCACGCTGGCAGGCGCGGCCCGGCCCCGCCCCCGGCCCGGCGGCGGTTGCCTTCCCGCCGTAGCCCGGCTAAACCTCGTCCAGCCCGGTAAAGATCTGGGGCTGTTGCGGGTAATCCAGATGGGCGTGCAGGGAGTCCAATTACCAGATTCAACCAGGCTTGGCAGTAAGGCTGGTGGTTTAACGCCCAGTAGCGATGCGTCTCCGCAGTGGTGCAGTGGTCACTGCCTCCTCTGTGTCCGGGGTACTGGAGGCGTGGGGATGCTGGAGCGCAGGCTCTGGAGGCAGGGGTGGGGGAGTTTCCAAGCACGGCCGGCGGGCCGCTGGCGGCGCTGGGCCCCGGCTCGCGGGTGGCCGGGTACCGGCTGGAGCACCAGGTCGGCGCGGGCGGGATGGCGGTGGTGTTCAGCGCGCATGATGAGCGGCTGAACCGGCGGGTGGCGGTGAAGCTGCTGGCCCCGGCGCTGGCTGCCGATGAGGGGTTCCGGCAGCGGTTCCTGCACGAATCGCAGGCAGCGGCGGCGGTCGATGACCCGCACATCATCCCGGTCTATGAGGCCGGTGAGGCCGATGGCGTGCTGTTCCTCGCGATGCGGGATGTGCCCGGCGGGGATGTCCGGTCGCTGCTATCGCGGGCAGGCCCGCTGCCCCCCGCGCGGGTGGACGCGATCATCTCGCCGGTGGCCTCGGCGCTGGATACTGCCCATGTGGCCGGGCTGGTGCACCGGGATGTCAAACCGGGCAACATGCTGCTCGATACCCGCCCCGGTCGGCCCGATCATGTGTACCTGACTGATTTCGGGCTGAGCAAGGTGGCGCTGAACTCGGCCAGCCTGACCGCGGATGGCAAGTTCCTGGGCACGGCCGATTACATCTCCCCTGAGCAGATCAAAGATGGGCCGGTGGATGGGCGCGCCGATCAGTACGCGCTGGCGTGTACGGCGTTCGAGCTGCTGACCGGCGCGCCGCCGTTCCGCCGCGCCGATGCAGTCGCGGTCCTGCACGCTCATGCCTCCCAGCCGCCACCGCGGCTGACCATGCGGCGGCCCGACCTGCCCGCAGCGGCCGATGAGGTCTTCGCGATCGCCCTGGCCAAAGACCCGGCGGACCGTTACGGAAGCTGTCAGGACTTCGCCGACGCGCTCGCTGATGGGCTCGGCTTGCCGCCGCATGACTTCGGTACCGGTGAACCCCCGGGGCTGACGCACCCGCCCACCGAGTTCGCCTGGTCACCCCCACTGCTCGCGGCCGCCGCCGAGCCCCCAGACGCGGACCTGCTGGCATGGGACGGTTACCTCCACGGGGCACTGACCACCTCCGGCCCGCTGGCTGACCGGGGCCCGCTGGCTGGCCCGAGCCCGCTGCCGCGTCGGCGGGGTTCCGGTGGTGCGCCCGGCCGCCGTCGGCCGCGGGAGGTGGTGATCGCCGTGGCCGCCGCCGTGGTCGTGCTGGCCGGCGCGGTTGCCGCCGGGGTGCGCCTGCTGGCCCCGCCTGCCCCGGGCCGCCTCGGTGTCCAGCTCGCCGCCAGTTCAGCTCTGCCGAGGGCCGGTGACGCTGTCTATGTCCGGTACCGGGGCGGCCAGGACGCCAGTGCGCGGATCTCCGGGCAGGTCAACGACGCGAAAAGCGGCGAGGTCGCCAGGCTGTACGCTCAGCCCTTCCCCTACCACCATGCACCGGCCCTGGCCAGCGCGCTGACCTTGCACCTGGCCGGGGCCAGCGCCAGCTACAGGTCCCAGGTCACCCCGGCCATCGCCACCCGATACCGGGTGGAGCTGTTCAAAAACCGCGCCGCGGCCAGACCGCTGGCCACCTCACCGGCGGCCACTGTGTATGTGACCGCGGACGCGATCACCGGCAGCCCCCGCAAGTGCCGCCGCCCGCTGTGCCACCAGACATTCCATGTCCGCGTTCTCGTCCCACCGTCGGCGCTGGCCACCGAGATCGCCGAGCGGTGGCGGCCCTACTTCGGCCTGCGCCACGCCCCGGCCCAGCAACCACCGACCCCGCAGGTCCTGGTGCTGGGCGCTGGCACCGCGCGGGTCTCCAGACCGCGCCGCATCTCCGGCGATAAGTTCGGCTGGATCATCAGCTTCTCCTTCCCGGCCGGCCAGCGCGGCTACGCGTGGAACTGGGCCGCCTGCACCAAGACCAGCGAGGCCACCGACGGGATCGGGCTGCCCGGGCCGAGCGGCTGCGGCAGTGCACGTATCCGGGCCTCGGCACCCGGTGTGCTGGCTTCTCGCTGCGGCCGCTATCTCGCCTGCGCCGCCCCCGCCCCCGGCGTCAGACCAGCACCACCAGCCCAGACACCGGGCACGTCTCCTTCGGCGACACAGCAGCCAAGCGGCAGATCGCCGCATCGCACGCCGCGGGGGGTCAAGCCGGTTGTGACAGTGGACAACCCCGGCGGCCAGACCGGCACCGCAGGTGTTGCCATATCAAAGCTGCAGATCACGGCTAGTGACTCGGCGAGCGAGGCGCTGACATACAGCGCAACGCTTCCCCCCGGGCTGGCCATCGCCGCGACTGGCCTGATTACCGGTACACCGAAGACGGCCGGCACCTACACTGCGACCGTAACGGCCACCGACACCTCCGGCCACAGAGGCCACGTGACGTTCACCTGGACTATAGGCAGCACCGTCCTGACATGTAACAACCCCGGCGATCAGATCGGTACGGTGGAAGACGCCGTATCGTCGCCGATCACCTGCACCGATTCAGCGAGCCTGGCGCTGACCTATAGCGCAATACTCCCGCCCGGCCTGGCCATCAATACGGCCAGCGGCCTGATCACCGGCACGCCGACGACAGCCGGGACCTACACCGCGACGGTTACCGCCACGGACACCTCGGGCAGCAAAGGATCATGCTCGTTCACCTGGACCGTCGGCAGCGGGTCAACGCCGGCACCATGAAAGCGCCCGAGCCCGGAAGCATTTCCTGGCTTCTGCCCGATGTCCTTACCATGCTCACTTTTGCGCCGCTATAGCCCGGTTGGTCATCCCCGGTGGCTGAGGCCGCCCCGCGGAACATCCTGATCCTGCGCGCGGTGGCCGCAGTCGCCATGGTCACCGTCGCGTTGGCCAGCCCGTAGCCTTCCCTGCATCCTGTGCCGCCCGGAAACTCGATCCTGTCGTTGACCTGCTCGTTCGCCTGTGCGGCTGGTGCGGTGATGGTTGGCTGACCAGGTGCTGGCCAAGATCGTCTGCCTGCTGATGCGCTGGTTATTCAGCCTGGCTGTCCTGATGTCCAGCGGGGACCGGGAGAAGAACGCCGAGTTGCTGGTGCTCCGGCACGAGAACGCGGTGCTGCGCCGGAACGCCGGCCGGGTGCGGTACGACCCAGCCGACCGGGCCTGGTTCGCCGCACTCACGCGGTTCATCCCGCGCCGGCGCTGGGCGGAGGTCTTCCCGGTGACGCCCGCGACGCGCTGGCCTGGCACCGCAGGCTCGCCGCCAGGAAATACGACACGAGCAAACGTCGCCGGCCCGGCCGGCCGCCGACGATTCGGAGGATCGCCCGGCTCACCATCCGCCTGGCGCACGAGAACCCGCTCTGGGGCTACCGGCGTATCCACGGCGAGCTGACCAAGCTGGGCGCAACGGTCGCGGCGTCCACCGTCTACGAGATCCTCCGCGCCGCAGGCATCGACCCAGCGCCGCGCCGGGACGGCCCGACCTGGCGGCAGTTCCTGCACGCGCAGGGCGCCGGAATCCTAGCCGTCGATTTCCTGCACGTTGACACGGTGGCGCTGACCAGGTTGTACGTACTGGTGTTCATCGAGCACGCCACCCGCCGGATGCACATCGGCGGCGTCACCGCCCACCCGACGGGCGACTGGACGGTGCAGCAGGCCCGCAACCTCGCCCTGGACCTCGGTGAGCGGTTCGGGGACTTCCGGTTCCTGATCCGTGACCGCGGATCGAACTTCACTCGCTCCTTCGACGCCGTCTTCCAGGCCACCGGCACAACCATCCTGCGCACCTCCGTGCAGGCGCCGAGGATGAACGCGATCTGCGAGCGCCTCATCGGCACCCTGCGTCGCGAGCTCCTCGACCGGACCCTGATCCTGAACCAGGCGCACCTGCGCGCCGTCCTAGCCGAATACCAGGAGCACTACAACACCGCCCGGCCCCATCAGGGCATCGACCAGCGCATCCCCGGCACTGAATCCGTTCCCTGCGTCACCGCAGCAGACCTCGACACGTTTCAGGTCCGCCGAAAACCGGTCCTGAGCGGCCTGATCAACGAATACGAGCGAGCCGCCTGAAGACCTGTCATGCCCAGGTCAAAGCAAGAATCCTATATTCGAGCGGCACAAGATCGCGCCCGGGTTGCCTCGCGTTGCCAGTAGTTGACCTCTTGTCGCATGCGCTCCAGCATGCGAGAGATCTCTGCCCTGATGAAGGCCGACCTTAGGAGCCATCCAGCTACCAAACCGGTGATGATGCAGGCCAGCGCCGTACCGGCACTCATGGCCCGGACTTTCTGTATCTCGGCCTGGAACGCGCCGTCTTGCCTGCTGCGACTTCGGTCTGCGGATCTGTAGGGTCAATTGATCGCATGTAGAACCTCCGGGACTCGGTTGGGCTGCGTATCGGCGCGGGCCACTGGATGCGCCCTGCCAGTCCGTGCGGTATAGCCAGCGCCGTCCATGCCTGGCGGCGGGTCAGCTGAGCGATCACCAGCAAGTCGCGCTGGATGAGTGATCCCGTGGGGGCTGGGCTGCTGAGCGGAACCCTGGAACGGAGGAACGATCGCGGCCGGGGGAAGCCAGGGCAACAGGGAGAGTGTCCGTGGCCGTTCGGTCTGACCTCACGGCACCGGTTCAGCTCCTCTGGACCTCCGCTGATCATTTCCAGCCGGTGCGGTCCTGAGCCGCGGATGATCAGGTTCCGGGGCTTATCGGAGGATGATTCTCGGTCGCCCCACCCGGAGTCGGCCACGGGGGAGCCTGGATTAAAGGACAGGCAGGCGAGGCCATACCTCTCGCCTGCATGCGACCAGGTTTAAGGACCCTCGCTTCGGTCCTGGGGAGCCCGCTGGCTTAGCTCCGCGTACCGGGTCACTAGCGCGAGGTTGACCGCAGTCTCAAGGTTGTCGAGCTGGGACCGGATCCGCCGCATCGAAGGGCCGATGTCGGCCGCGACCTCATGCCTGAGGTAGCGGACGCAGGCCAAGCCACCCACGAGCACCCCGAGAAGTACACCTACCAAGAAGATCAACATAACAGCCACCACCCGATGTCCAGAAGGACACTTGCAGTATGCATCACGCCAGCTGTCCTTGGGAAGGGGGCAAGTAGCCACCTGTCAGATTGCTAGGTAGGTTGCCTGAGAGAGGCTATGCTCTCGTGATAACAGCTGGGACACGCCAGTGCGGCAACTTGACCTACCTGACCCGCGCGAACGCTGGGATGCTCTAGTCTGTCTGCCTGTGGAGATCTGCCAGCTGTCTACCTGCCTTCTGGCCTTCGCGGGCGAGTCGGTCCAGCCCGACCTGAAGGGGATGGGGCATGGCGGGTGACCGTCCGAGCCCAGTGGTTCAGCGGCGGCGGCTCCGGACAGAACTCCGGAAGGCACGCCAGGATGCGGGCCTGACACAGGACCAGGTGGCCGATGCCATGGACTGGTCGCTGTCTAAGATGATCCGGATTGAGGCCGGTACCGTCGGCATCTCGACGACCGACCTTAAAGCGCTCCTTGACCACTACGAGCTTGATGACCCGGACCTGAGAAGCCAGCTTGTGGCGCTGGCGCGTGCGGCCCGGGAACGTTCATGGTGGAGTGTCTACCGGGACGTCGCGCCGCCCGGGGTTCTGCAGCTCATTGGGTATGAAGCTGCGTCACATATCATCAGGAACTTTGAAACACTGCTGGTTCCCGGCCTCCTTCAAACCGAGGACTACGCCCGCGCCGTCGTCCCTTCCCTGGAAGAGGGGACGACATCCGAGCGCGTGGACACCCTGGTCGAAATCCGGATGAGGCGCCAGGAACAAGTGGACCGGGATGACCCGCCCCTGATGTTCTTCATTCTGGACGAGGCTGCAGTTCGCCGCCTCGTAGGTCACAGGGACATCATGCGCCGCCAGATCCACTATCTGATCGAGATGGCGGCCAAACCCAACGTCACTATCGAGATCGTTCCTTTCACCGCTGGTACTCACCCCGGGCTAAGAGGCCCGTTCGTGATCATCGAGTTCCCCGACCCGGGGGACGATGACGTGCTCTACCTGGAGGCGCGGGGTGACTTGATCAGGGGCGGCATCTCAGAGGAAGGGGAAGTGTCCGCCCACCGGGAAGTCTTCGAGCAGCTGCGGCGATTGTCGCTCGGCCCTGATGGCTCGGTCGCCTACCTCAGCAAGCTGGCCGACGAGATGACCTGACAGGTGACACGTGACTCTGATCTCTGCTGTCCCGATTAAGAAGCCGGTCTCCAGCCCTCCAGCGGCAGGTACTGGAGCCGGAGGCAAACATGCCCGAGCGCTCATGACGGCTCCCCCATAGACCCTGCTTGGGGGTGGCCTGGGATCACGAGCCTGATGTCTTCGTGTCCTTGGCCGTGTTCACCCTTCGAGCTCGGATCGCACCACCGATCGTGTTCACCGGCCAGGACAGCCGACACGTAGGCGGTGCTCCACACAACTGCCAAGGACTCTCCGGTGAGGGGAGTCCTGCGACCCTCATCGGAGGAGCACATGACCGACCTGGAGTTTTCTCCTGACACATGGCGGAAGAGCACAGCCTCGGGCACCGGCAATTGCGTTGAAGTGTCCTTCGCTGGCGAATCCGTGCTCATGCGCCACTCACGAAGCCCGCAAGGGCCAGTATTGGCATTCTCGCAAGCCGAGTGGGAAGCATTTCTAACGGGCGTACGCGATGGTGAGTTCGACACCAGCAATTCCAGGCCATCGCCAGAGCCAGCGGGATCAACGATTGGCTGAGCAATGACCACAATCGGCCAGGCACTGCGGAAGTGAGACCTTGCCGGTGATAAGCGGCCGTCCAGCGCGCACAACACCCTGCCTCAGGCTCTTGCGAAGGCGGGAGAGCCTGCCCTCGGCTGCCTTGTCCCAGCCTGGACGATACCCTCCGCCGCGTCCAGAAGGCCCTGATCAGTGATGGCTGTGTGGTCCAGTCACACGGCAGAACCAGGACCTCCTCTAACCGCTGCTATGCCTGCCGACATGCACGCCCGCGCCCGGGCGATGGTTTGTCCGAAGGCGTAGGACCGCTAACACCGACGCGACACAAAGGAAAGCAGCAACGCACTGGATATGCACCCTTCTACGAAGACCTCTCTACCCGCGACCGCGCGTCACGTCGGTATTTCGTCCTGAACGGTCATGTGCGGTCAACTCGTCCTCAGAAATGGACAGATGCCTGCGCACCGCAGGCCGGCCTTATCGCGCGCGCAATGCGTACACCTGACCATCGGAGCTGCCGAAGAAGATCCGGCCATCAGACATCTCCACCCCGCCCGCAGTCTGGCTGACTGGATTCGAGAATGCCGTTACGGCGGATGCCTCGACTGGAAAATCCCATAGCTTCTTGCCGTCGGCGGCGCGGAGAGCCTGGAAATTGTTGCTGCTCAAGTAGACCATGTCGCCTGACACCGTAACGAGTGCGTTCCCGCCACCGGTGGTGAGATGCCAGAGTTCTTTGCCGTCTCGGGCTCGCAGCAGGTACAGGTCAGCGTTGTTTGTGAGGCACACTGAATCTCCGGCCGCCACCGCTGTCCACCCGTCATAATCGGTGCCAAAGCGCCAAGCCTCGGAGCCATCGCTGGTGCGCAGCGCGTACAGCCCATTGTGCTGGCCGTTGATGAAGGCAATACCGTCAGCCACGACGGGCATCCAGTTCGGCCCGTTCCGGAACGTCCAAGCCGATGTTCCGTTGCTCTTGCGCAGGGCGTACATCCTGGTTGTATTTATGCCGCTGGCGACGTAGACATTTGACCCGGTGACCATCGGCCCTGAGATGACCTCAAGGGGAGAACGCCAGATCACCCGGCCGGAGCGGAGAGCATACAGGCTGGCGCCCGCGTTTGCCCCGCCGACATAGACAACGTCTCCGGCTACCGCGAGCCCGTTTGACTCTCCTTGCTCGGTGGGAAAGTTCCAGATTTCCCGGCCATTCAGAGCGCTGACGGCATGCACCTCACCGTATTTGTCTACGGTGTAGATGACGTTCCCGCTGGTGACCGGGGCAGACGGGTCTGGAACGGGGAAGCGCCATATCTTGTGACCGTCACTGGCATCGAGTGAGTAAAGGCCCTCACTGCCGAAGGCGCAGACCGCGTTACCAGCCGTGCATCCGTAGTTCAGCGAGTTCGAGGCCCACAGCTTGGCCCCGTCGCTCGCGCGCAGGGCCAGCAGTGCCGGGACGCCAACGGTGCTGACATAGACGATTCCCCGCGTTACCGCTTCGACGTACGGGGGCGGGGCGCCCTTGGTGGGCACATTCCATATCAGAGTGCCTGCGTGAGCAGTGCGGGAGGCCTTTCGTGGCGTGGCCTGTTGGTGTGTCAGATCCCATCCCGCGAGAGCCAGCCCCCCGGCGGAGGCCACGGACAGTGCCAGCAGCGCCCGGCGGGTGTAGCTGGGTGAACCCGGCCGCCTGCCCGGGTCGGCCGGCACCAAGGGTGGGGCCAGGGGACCTGCCGGTGGGACGCGGCTGGGATGGGTGAAGCCGCCGAGCGACTCGTCAGTGTGCGCTGAGGCGGCCTGACCGTCCGTTCCCGTGGGGGACCGGCCTGCCTTACCTGCCAGGGCATGCCGGGCGGCCCGCTGGGGCACCTGTCCGCTTATCCGGCGTTCCTGCTGAATGGCTGACGCGGCCTGGCCGTGATGGCGGGCCGCCAGGCGATCCTGCCCTGTCCGGGTTTCCCGGCTGGAGTGGTAGGGCGCGAGGCCGAGGGCGCAGCGCAGTGCCTCGGCGAACTCCCGGCAGCTCGGGTAGCGGTCAGCGGGCGTCTTGGCCAGCGCTTGCGCCAGTACGACGTCAGCCGCGGGTGGCAGCCCCGGCTGCCTGGATGTCACCTGCGGCGGCTGCTCGGACATGTGCGCCCAGATCACAGCTGTCGGGTGATCACGCGGGAACGGCAGCTCCCCGCTCAGCAGTTCGAACGCAGCACAGGCCAGCGAGTACTGATCGGCCCGCCCGTCTACCGGCTTGCCCGCGATCTGCTCCGGCGAGGAGTAACCCGGCGTGCCCAGAAACTGTCCAGATATGGTCGGCCCGGACTCGGAGAAGGTTCCCTTGCTAAGCCCGAAATCGGACAGGTATACGTGGTCAGGCCGTCCAGGCCGGTCATCTATCAAGATATTGGCTGGCTTCACATCCCGGTGTACCAGGCCCGCACCGTGGGCGGCGTCCAGCGCCGAGGCAACCGGGGAAACAATTGCCGCGGTCCGCTCCGGCGAGAGCGGGCCGTTCTGGCGCAGCAGCGTCCTGACGTCCCCGCCAGCCACGTATCGCATCGCGATGAACAGCACGCCATCGGCCTCGCCGGCTTCGTGCACCGGAATGATGTGCGGATCGTCGACCGCTGCAGCAGCCCGGGACTCCCGGATGAAGCGCCGCCGGAAGGTTTCATCCGCGGCGAGCCCCGGCGCCAGGATCTTCAGCGCCACCAGCCGGTGCAGCCGCTCGTCCCACGCCCGGAACACGACCGCCATCCCGCCCGCGCCAGCCTGCTTCTCAAGCCGGTAGCCGGCGACCCGCGAGCCCGCGGTGAAACCAGCCAGACCAGCCTGCTCGCGAAGCTCCCCCACCACCGCGTCTCCCATACCCGCGAGCCTTGCGGCGCCGTAGTCCGTCGTCCGTTTGCTGCGGTACACGAGGATGTTACGACTTGGCGGTTACCTGTAAGGACGATTAAAAAAAGATGGCATGAGAGGACGCGGCGTGATGAGCGCTACCCGACCATGCTCACCGTCGTGGCGCGCAAGGCCCACTGGGCCGACAACTCAGGGAAGCACCCGTGGGCTGGCGCTCCAGGTCAGCGACCGCAGCTCCCACGGCTGCTTGACCCGCCAGAAGCGCAGCAACGCCGGGACCAAGAGGTCTTGAAGATCATCTGGCAGCGTTTCCGTGAATCTGACGACGACACGCGCTTGCGCGGGCGCTAGTAATCCTGTTCGTCGCCGGCTACACCGGCCTGGTTCGCCAGGAGGGCCCCGAGCACATCGGCGTGTTCACGCACGCCAACGAGCCGGTGGCCCTCTCGCCGGACTCACCATTCGCGGAGTGGACCACCTCAACCCCTGCCAAAGATTTCCGGCCAGGACCTGTCGCCCTAGCTGACGGACCTCACCCCTCACCACCGTCGGTGGCTATTGCCCGGGCGATCGCGCGATGCGCGCCTTGGCGTAGCGCGGTTATCGCGCGCCTGTCCCAGCCGCACCGGATGGCGTTGGTGAGAAGGACCACCCATGCCTGCGAGGCAGGGTGGAACGCCACGCTAGTGCCGGTGAAGCCGGTATGCCTGGCGGCGCCTGCTGCCCAGGATCGCGGCAGGAACGACGACCCCTTACCGGGGAGGACCCAGCCGAGTCCCCGGGCCGGACTGCGTGGTGGAGTGTGCCGCTGCACCGCAAGAT
>Ga0182024_10022607_pt1 | contig 11325 bp, 17 predicted proteins | sample P32metaG_FD_120480 | JGI IMG/M metagenome (GOLD analysis project Ga0182024, IMG submission 120480) | Permafrost microbial communities from Stordalen Mire, Sweden - P3-2 metaG (Illumina Assembly) | ecosystem: Environmental > Terrestrial > Soil > Wetlands > Permafrost | place: Sweden: Stordalen... | reverse complement strand
TTCAATCTGACGCAGCAACGTCACAATCTGCTCTGCTTTGTATCTCTTCATCGGCATGTCCAGCTCTCCTTTAGAGTGATTCTCTCTCACTCCCGCTGGACACATTTACCCCGGTCACGTCACTTTTCGGTAATACGAAGCTTGATTGTTTCATTTTCCCATTCATCGTTAACGCGGGAATATACCGTAGCGGCCAACAAATGCAGTCGTCCGTGAAATCTGGCAGCCTGCCTCGCACTAATGAATCCTATTTGTTCGCCGGTCAGCAGGACGACGCGGATAGCGTTCTTGTCATGTATGTTTGATGGATCAGCGATCAATTTAACCGTATCGCCAATATTGCAGAGTCGCAGGGCGGCTATCCGGCTCGTTCCATCATCATTATTATGCGTGACACCTTTGACCTCGCAAAAGTGGACGTTCCGTTGCGGCTTTGGAGTTACCGCATCTGCCGTTTCGTGCTGCTTGGCCGCAATCGCGGCCACCGCAATCGTTCCTACCACCGGGCCTACGGCGTTATAAATGGAAGCACCAAGTTTCCTGCGTCGTCCGCTTGCTGTCAGAGGGATACCGATTTTTCGCGATACACGCGACTTAAAAGCCGATATTCCGAGGAAGCGTTTCCATGAAAACCCACCGATATTCATCGTTAACCTCTAGCTTATATTTACTCACTTGGCGGCGATGTTCCGTATGAGAACAAGTTATTTCGCCGCTTCACGAGATTCGTACTTTCGTTGCTCGGCATCCACGAGTTCCGCCTCGCCGTGCGCCGTGAAACTGCCCACCAACAAGGTAATCCGCACGTAGTAGATTTGACCCGCGATTGCTTCAAACGATGCTCCTCGTGATTTCTCATCCGAATAAATGTGATGAGTCCCCGGAGCCACGGAGAATTCCAACACGCTGCCTCGCTTCACCGATGCTCGGGGCATTTTGCCGACTTGAACGTCATCGATGAATACCTTCGGTTCGCTGTGTAGCACGTTCACGCCGCCACGAACGCCCGCCAAGTTCGTCCGGTAGACTACAACCTTGGCCTGCGCCTGTACCGAAGGCTCTTGCGCCTTTGCTCCGGTTGCGAAGAGCGTGAGGGCTAGAGCGGTCACTGTGATTACAGATTTCATTTTGTTTCTCCTATCAAGGCCAACATGCAGATATTAAACTTCTGGCGTTGTTAGGCTTACAGATTCTAGCCTAAAATTGAAAACGCCCCGCTATCCGATTAAGGACGACGGGGCTGTAATGACCAACCAAAGACCCAGCTTTTACCACCCACCAGCTAACTTCCAGTGCTCCCGGACCTTTTTGTGTTTCAGCGGTTTCTCGGAATTGACCCAAACGGCCTTTCCGTCAAAGTCGGCCTCGTAAGTTCCGGGCGTCATCGCTGTGCATCCACTATGGTTCTCTTGGCACTCCAACTTGACGTGTTCTCCGTTGATAATTGTATTCATGGCGAACACCACGTTCCTCGTTCTGGAGCCTACTGCCAGTCCGATCAATCCGTCACCCTGATGCTTGTACTCTCGTGAATCCGTTGCCACCACCGTTACTTGAATCTGTTCCTTGGATTTAGTGAACGCGGACAGAGCCGCGACCATAGTCATAAGAATGATTCCAACCAGAGACGCTTTTTTCATGAATGGTACTCCTTGGTATTTACAAGGATGAGAGGGGGTTTGCGTACCGCGATGGTACTCATAGTAATAAGATATTAACCTGTACGTATAAGTTATCGCATATCGCAGCGTGACGGTCGGCCCGTATCTGATGGCGGCGGGTGTATGCGGGTTATGGGCGACGGCGGGGCCGGGGTGGTGGCATGGGCGTGGTGGGTGCGGCGGCACACATCGCCGTCACAGAGAGATTGAACTACGCAGAAGGCATGCCGAATCTTGTAATGGTGCGGAAGGCATCACTTCCGCTTGCGCTTCGCAGCCCAAATTTTCTTCTGCGCTAACCGCAGCTTCTGCTTAGTCGCGGTGTGACGAGACTTGCGTCCGGCGCTACGGACTCCGATCTTGATTCCGCTCATGGCTCGAATAGCCTGCTGAATCTTACCGAGTTCGTTTTGAAGTACAGCAGCGCGTTGGTGTAGAGCTTTGACGATGTCCAAGGTATCCTCCGCCGATGATCTCTTATCACGGACACGGTGAGATTCTAGCGTCGCGTCTCCCGAGGTCGAAGGCGTTCAGCAACATTCGTTTGAACTTCACTACATATGCGTCGTATTGCATACGTTCCGCTATCGATAGTTTGCTCTGATCCACGGAACTGAGAGTCTTTATCAGATTCTTATCGAGCGTCGCTCTCGAAAGTTCGGCTGGTTTCTCCCATGTTAAGAAAGCGAGCGAATAGGCCTCAAACACTTCATCGCGCAGTTCGTCCGCAGAAGTAAGTTTAATTTCTTCATCAGTGAATCCGCTGCGGTCTACAACTTGAGGCAGTCTATTGATAAGGTCCAGCTTGACGAACGCCGTCTTGTCTAGCTTCAAAACTTTCCCACAGGCGGCGCTCGCTTGTTTGCTGGTTAATGGCAACTCTGACTCGGCAGGCTGGTATGACTGTGGTTCCTGCTTCAGGGCAAGGCGGGTAGTGCTTGACTTCATTACGTCGTACTTCCACCACTTCTGGATGTCGGGCCAACTAAAATAAATAATCAAAGCCAGAATGGGGGCCGCGAAAATATAGACGTTTCGTACCTGCGGCCAACAAAGGGGAACGCGCACGGTTTGGAAATTCAGGGAATGGTAGACGACCGCGTTTGTTCCTTTTCCTGTTGGACGCACACGATAGGAGCCGAGTGGCAATAAGGGAATCCACAATCCCGTTACCCACTTAGTTGTAACGTAAGAGCCGTCTTGGGCAGGGTATCGCTTACCGTAGAACGAGGTTCCGCATCCATTAAATGTGAAGGGCATAACGTGCTCGATGCGCAGACTGTAGCATCAATGGTTTATGTCTTTATTGATTAACCCGGAAACGCTCTCGAAGGTCGTCAACACTGAAACCGAGGATTTGAACGCCGGATTTCACGTCCAATACTTTATCTAGCGCACAAGGCCCCTCCCCTGTACTTTTTCTGGTCTCATGGCTAGTATTTTTTACTTGCCCTTCGCTCGCATATTGGACAGGTCGTCACCAATGACGCAGGAGAGGGAATTATGAATCGTTTCAGCGAGCCGGAAGCCTTTCAGATGTGGGCAATGCGATGGTTAATTGCGATAGCGGCGTTAGTTGAAGCGTGCCGTATTTTGTTTCTCCACAAGTTGTGAACCGTCGCTAAGTGAGCTGCCCTTTTGCGCTGAGAGTGGCTAACTCCATTAACTTCATGACGCACTGCTCAGCGAGAGCTGGAGAAGATACAAACTCGCTAGTGCCCTTTTGTTTCCAGCCGTATTCACGGGCAGGCGACAAATCAGGCGAATAGCTTCTTTCAGCCAGTTCACGGAATGGAACATCCCGGAATGTATGATGGCTTACGTCCATCGAGAGAGAAACACGTCCTTTGAATTCACGAATAGTTAGCTCAGCATCCTTCAAATCGTTCCCGAACAGTTGATTCCATACAACACCAATGCTTGCTGTCCCTGTTGAAATCATACACATCTGAGTTATCTGTCCCTCGTTTGAGTCTATGCCACAGTAGATGTTAGCCATGCCGCCATTTTTGATGTCTGAACACTGACGCTTGATTTCTTGAAATAGCATATCTATGGAACGGTGAACTTCTTTAATTCCGTTTTCTGAATTCATTCTGGCTTTGTCCAGTTGAAATTGCTCTTCGGCTTTAAGCATTTCGGCGCGTTTCCGTGGAGTCATCGGTTGAATATGACCACCGTGCTCTTGGACGCGAGCTTTTATGGCTCCCACAGCGCCTGCTAACCCATACTCGTCGTAGTGAAACCAGATATGGGTGTGGGGCAACCAACTTGGAAGCGCACTAGCTTTGTCGAGAACGATGAAGAACAGCCGTTGCCATCCGCCCGCTAGACAACCATCCTTTATGGCCGTTTCTTCAACTCCCGTCCAGGGAGTTTTTCCCCAACCATCTCGATACAGAACCACGACCACGCGAGAGTCATCTAGGAACGGCTTGCGCAACGACTCCAAGCCCTCTGTTCCCGCTAACTCGTCTTGCCTTCGGGGAAAGAAAAACACCTGCAAACTTTGACTCAGCTTTTCGTTGAGTGCAGATGCTATATCCGCATCTTTCCCCAGGAAAGAAAGGGCAACGTCATATTTGGGATTTTCAATCACCGCAGAAGTTATACGGCACTAGCCTCACTAGATAGTCTATCAAGTATCGGCGGCATGTGTTTCTCGCTCACGAACGTGGACAAGTTGTGTTTCTGGATTTAGGTTTGAAGGGCGCGAAGTAGCTCAGACTTTTTCAAGACTCGTTAGGCTCAAGGTATCGGTGGAAGAATAGGATTTCGCTATTTACTGAGCCACCCGACAACTCGTTTACGATGTTTCTGATCCTAGTATTCCACTCCATCGGGAACCCAGCGTCTGGAGTCATGACATTTATCACCACACAACGCTTTTTAGATTCACATTCAGCCAGTTGACCGAGAGCCTTACGTACCGTGCTTTCGACTTTGTTGAAAAACCTGTCTTCTCTCAAGCTCGAAGTTTCACCACGACTCCATCCACGCGTCATCATGACCCGGCCCTGGCCTTTTTGAACCATTTGAACTTCTACCGTAAGGGATACGTCTTCAGAAAGCGAAAGGCTGTAACGCTGTGGGACCGGTCCATCGACGATGGAGTCCAAGAATTGATCGATTTCGCTTTTCTGCGTGGCCGTAGCCGTATTGTCATCTGAGCAATGTAGCGTAAGTTGGACAGAACCGAAGTAAGGCGAACTCTTTTGTTTTTCTGAGAGAAGGTCCTGGAACGTGTCAAAAATACCGATGGGGCTGTTGATGTTCTTTACCTCCACATAGGCCAAATCACCGTGAAAAACAGAACGAAAATCGGGAGTGTGACCGTGCTTTGCGCTTAGCAACGGCACAATCTCTGAATATCCCCTGGTCGATAGTTCACCTACGGCGGCCATTTCTGCGCTGAACGCCGCGACTCTTACGTTGAAATTCGCCGGATCGCTGGAGCGGGCCTCGTCCAGCAAATCCTCGCGAGCTTTCGCGGCTGCTTCTGTCTTGCTCACTACGGTGCGGAGGTAGGTCTTGCACAAGTTCTCCCACTTTCCGAGCGGATACTCCAGATTTTGCGCGAGAAACCTTATGAGATAGCAGTCCGGGTCGGTCGCATGTTGGACTCGCTGGATCAGTATGTCACCGATTAGATACCGCAGATTTTCGAACGCAGGGGACTGCAGTGTGGAGAGCACAGCCTCAAGCAGCAAGGATCGTTTGGATGTTATGGTGGACATTAGAGCATGGTAAAACAGAAAGTGGCCCGCTATCCAGCTAAGGACGGCGAGGCTTTGTTTTAATCGAGGATTTCGTCGATCCTCCAAGCTCAAGATTGTATCCTGCGCCGCCATGCTCTGAGCGTACGACCATCCCGGATGCGCCCTGAGCCAGTTGTCGATCCGGCGCAAGAGTGAATCAAGCATTTCCCTGTCAATCTGCCGCGTTTCTCCGCTTAATCTCTTCATACCAGTTCGGATCGCCCAGGATGGATTCCCTCGGGCAGTCCGGTAGGTGTTGTTGAAAGGTTGAAGCCCCACAGTGCGCGCAGAAACTAAAATCACGATGTGTATTCTCGTGGCGGTAGGCCTCGCGAAAGTCATCGGCGTCGATCTGCACACCGGCATCCCGCAATAAAATCAGATCGTCGATGCACCAACGGCTCATTTGATCCTCGGAAAGTTTGGCACCAGATGATGCTCGAAATATTCGCCCTTCGCATCTACAACCCAGCGTAATTCTCCCAAGCAAATCCAGTTGCGATCTGTGGGCAGGTGCGACGTGTCGTCCACCGTGAACCCGTGCCGCACTCCGTCCGTCCACACAAAAACCCGCTGGCCTTCTCGAATTCGATTGTGAAACATATACAAGCTGAACTTCTCACCGTATGTGAAGAAGTCGCCCTTTAACACGCGAGCCCGAGGCGTAGGCAGCATCGTAGCCGCTGTTGCGCCGACCACCGCGCCGATCATTCCCGTTATGAATTCTTTTCTATTCATTTGTTTCCCTTTTCGGGCACATCGGCCTTGGAGGCCATCCCACCTTCATCCGCAAAGCGGCAAGGTTGGTGCAGCGAAGTATGCTGCGTCTGAATGCGTTTTAAATTATATAACAAAAAAGGGACCGCCGATAATAACCCCGGCGGCCAAGACGCTTACGAATTGTTCGAACCTTCGCAAACTACCCTCTGAACTGTATTAAGCTAACATGATAAATTGACTTCGCATCAGTTCCAGAGTACCGTTCGCTTGCAAACTGGCAGAGCGAATGAGTTTGGAAGTGTTTGGCGTCACTCTTCCTACCAGAGTTTCTTTCCTAAATTTCAGTGCCGTTTACTCTCTAATTTGCCAGGCCCTGCGTCTTTTTCGAAAACCTCACAATAAAGGAGACTGTCTATGAAAAAAACATGGATGTGGTGCTTAATCGGTTTGCTTTCATTCGGGAGTGCGGCGTGGTTGCAAGCCCAGACGACTGACGGGACTGAGAAAGCAGTCGCGGCATTGGAACAACAGTGGCTTCAGTCACAAAAGACAAATAATCCTGATTTGGTCGCCCCGCTGTTGGCCGACAAATTCGTTAACACGGGAACGGACGGAAAAGTGACCGGCAAGGCCGAAACGTTGGCAAACGCGAAAGCCAGCAAATATGAAAGCATTGAATATGAAGACCTGAAAGTAACAGCATTTGGAGATACGGCCATCGCTACAGGTGCCTCCAGAGCTAAGGGCACCGATGAGTCGGGGAAGCCCATGGATGCTCACGTGCGTTGGACTGACACCTGGGTGAAGATGCCGAACGGCAAATGGCAATGCGTGGCGAGTCAAGGATCGACAGTAAAGCTCTAAAAGACGTACAACGCTGGATTGAAGTGGCCGCCTTTTCTTGAGCGGCCATTTTTTTTGCGTTATGCCTCACGTACCAGCTGGTTGTCAGTGGACCTTTGCCAGCGAGAAAGGTGTTCACTTTTCCAGGCGATACATCGGCGATATCAACTAAATACCGCTTAAGTATTCTATGTCCCTTCTGAGCCAACGACGAATGAAGTAAGGCATGCCTAACATTGCTTTCCTACTTCTCTGGCGCTACGCGCCTAGCTGGGTTGAAAACACGGTGCTTTCTTTCGTTCTTTTTTCGACTCCGTTTTCGCCGGTTCCCGCATGGCTTCGGCAAACAAATCCTCGGCGAGCGTCTGTTTGTTCAAGTCGCCTACGTAGTAGTGCAATTGCTGCCTGTGTAGCATTACGTGTGGCGACTGGACAGCGCCTATCAGTGAGTTAGCCTGTTTCTGAAACAGCGCTGATTCTTTTTCACCGTAAATTGGCTCGGTACTTTGTTTCGTCGCTAGAACAGCTGCTTGCAGGTTGAGCGAACCGTCGAAAACTTTTGGCTTAACGTTTCCGGTGATACCGTGGACTTCGTTGGCTTTCCGAAAAGCCTCAGCGATACGGTTGCGAACCTGTTCAAGATGCTTCATCGATTCCCCAATGAGCGCAGTGATGTAAACGCTCGCGGGAAATATCGGAAGCGCGTCGTACAACCGCGCTTCGCGCCCGTTACGGTGTGAATGACGCGTGTGCCGCGTGATCGAGATTGAAGGTTGGAATAAATCAGGATGCCGTGCCTGGGATTCTTGGCACGACGGAGTGTAAGAATTCTTGGGAGTTTTCGAATCACGAGTGCCTTCTTTCGGCACCCGTTTTCGCTAGCGCGACCGTGGTGGGATAATGCCTTAGCCATTGCGCCCTCCTAACAGGGTGCTTCGGTTAGCCTCGGGCCGGTGCTTAGAACACCGGTTCGGGGCGTTTGAAAACTTTACTTAACTGTCGCGGGCCTAGTCGATCTGCTACCGTGCTCCATCGCATCTATTTGTAAGTCATTGGGCGGAAATAACGGCGTGTTACGGTTGTGGTACGTTGCCCAGCATAGCCATACCAGCACTGCTGCTATACAGAACCGTTTCTCGTTTCGTGTCATCACTTCGAATTCCTTTCCAAAAACTCTGCAAGAGCTTGCCGCACTACAGTTGCTAAGGACACGCCTTGTTTCTTCGCCGCCTGCTTCAAAGCCTTCATCTGGCTGGCTTCGATTAGAGCGATTAATCTCGTGTCATTCATGAACCCATCTTAGCATAAAACCTGTACATGTCCAGGTTTTTATTTCTGCTGTTTCGCCCGCCTGTTTCAGTTGATCCAGCCTCTTTGCAGTTTGACAATCGCTCAAGCATCAGTAAAACCACGCTTTCGCAATTCCTCGACTGCCTCAGTCTCTCTTTTTATGCGGGCGAACCATCGTTCTTGGAATTCGCGGACCCCGCCAAAATTGACGGTTCTTAACAAATCCGGATGAAGGAAACGCTGGCTCACTGTTTCATCTCGCTTCCAGGCGTCACAACTTTTAACTCGCCTGACTCAATAAGGTCCTCGACTTCGACGCTATTTTCACCCTCAAGTTCGTTGAATGCTTTGCCCCAATTCAAACTGCAGTAATTTTCAACAGTCAACGGCACCTGTTCTTTTCGTAGCCAAGCTAGGACGTAATTCATTTAGTTCACCGTATCCGAGCGCAACTTGTATGTTGCCCAGCGAAGGATTCCCGAATGCCCGGTGTTGAGAAGCTGCAAGAGATCGAACGCCTCGCTTCCCCGGATTTCGCCCAGGATCAACCGGTCGGGCCGGTGCCGAAGAGAAGCTTTGAGGAGATCACGAATGGTGACGGCAGGCAGTCTGTTCTGTGCCTGCCGCGCTTCGAAACGGACAACGTTGTGCTGATTCATGTGAATTTCAGAAGTGTCCTCTATGAGCAGAACTCGTTCATCGCAGGGAATGAATTTCCCTAGTACATTAAGCAATGAAGTCTTCCCACTGCCAGTACCTGCGGCAATCAGGATGTTTTTCCGCGCGAGAACGTAGCCCTCGAGTTGGTTAGCCAGCCATCGTTCGAGGGTTCCAGCCTGGACGAGGTCTTCGACACCGAAATGACGAGCATTGAACTTAGGGATCGTAAGCGTCACGCCATGCACGCTGCACGGTGGAATGACTGCTGCAACCCGGCTCCCGTCCGGAAGCCGGGAATCGAGGATAGGTTTTGACTCGGAAATGTCGTCGCCCAATCGCCTTGCGATATTCTTCACGGCGACCATCAAAGATTTCTCGCCCAAGTGGATTCCAGGTACCGGCTCGATGAATCCCGCCTTTTCAATGAAGATATGGTTCGGGCCATTGACCATGACCTCACTAATCGCCTCATCGAGAATCAGGTGCTCGATGGGTTTGAGAAACGGGAGGATGGTTTCGAATCCACTCATTACAGTTCTCCGTCCGCTAGTTGGCGGAAATACGATTTGTTGACATCGTTGTAGTAATGCTTGAGGTAGCAAAATGTCGGCGGCATCGTTTTCGTGCCGTCGTACGCGATGGTTACAGACTGCGCGTTGCGCAGTTCCATGAAGTCTTTCATGTCGAAGCGAAGATCGTGGTGCGGGCTGTAGCTTTTGGAGGCAGTGACATTCGCCTTGTGCGACATGGCTTTGCCGGTCAGCAGGCTGACCTGGGCATCGTGCCCGCTCTCCGAGAGGTTGTAGCTGGCCTTTAGTCGATCCTCCCGTCCGCAAAGTTCACTGGCCGTACGCGCGGAAAAGTCGTCGGATAATGACAGAAAAATTTTAGTTCGAAACGTTTGCAGCAAGGTGCGCCACGATTCGCCGGGCAGGGCGGACTTGAGCGAACTTATGCTTTGCGTGGCGATGATCGGAATACATTTCGGTTGCCGCGAGAGACTGAAGAATTTTTCGTCGCCGGTCGGCTCACTCTCACCGACCGTAGCGAAATGCTGGTATTCATCGCAGAGAAACAGAACCTGCCGGAAATAATTCCGGGGATTCCTTTCCATCAGGGGCACGCGATTCAGTACCGCCCGCTCGAAGTCGAGTTTCATCATGACGCCGATGGCTTTCGCCAGCCCGGGGTTCATGCCGATCGGGAAATTGAGACCGCAGACACCTCCGCTCTCGATTAGCCAGGAGAACGAAGGCAGCGGTTTTCCGAATTTGAAGCCGGCATTGGCATGAGGGTCGTAACACTCAGCGGGCGGACAGAAAGTGCGTTTCTTGACATTTACTTACATATTTTATAAGTCGTTCAATTACATAACTCGTATACTTGCCTTGGACAAATGAAACTTCTGGACCTCGGTCGCTAAGGAGGCGCGAATCTATGAAAAACATGGACATTTCACAGTTGGTTGAGCTTGGGTATCAATACGGGCCGTTCTTCTTTTCGATTCTTTACGTTGTTTTCGTCAGTCGTTGGGCCTACGCCAAGTACAAGGAGAACATGCGTGCGACCAATCCTCCCACTGCCGAACGTGATATCGCAACGGTGAGAGCCATCTTCGTCGCGAGTTTTACAATAGGTGTCGTACTTGTCGCCTTCTCAGTATGGTGGTGGTGGGCATATCGTCCCCAAACACATCTCTTTCGAGGCGAGATCCGTGACCTACAAGACTACGAACAGCTCGCGTCTGAAGGTATATATTTCCGGGTCGAGCCGAAGGCCACGATAGATGGAGTTTCGCTGAGGAATGAGCATTTCGCTTTGATTCAGGTTGCACCTTTTCGGAAAGGGCAGGTATTTGAGGTAGAGTTCTCAAAAGACAAGTCCAAACGCAACCGGTTCCCTGTTTTTTATGACCCCAGCGACCCTTATCCAACATTTCGTGTCGAATGGGACGAGAACCTAAAGACAAACGTCTTGCGCAAAGACAACTCATTGCAAACCCTCGAAAATATTTTCCCCAAAATTGCAGGTTAGCGTTTACGCGCGAAATTGGAATCAAGCTGAAATGGGCCGGCAAGACAAGGTCGGTAGGAAACGGGATCCTTTCGTGGGAAACAATGACACAGCTCTAGCGATTTCAATCCTGCGAGACCCAAAAGCTGATGTAGGAACCAAGATAGCAACGCTTGATCAACTACTCGCGAAGGACGACAAGATATTGGCGACGTTGTTAGCCCAAACCAACTCCTTGGATGCCTGGATAGACATTATTGGGTTCGTCAACCGAGACTGGCCCACCTTCGATCACCCTATTTGGTCCACCCCCCTTGTGAATCAGCTCCGTGCCCCGGGCCGCAGCGTAGTCCTGCGGCGCCCGTAGGGCGACGCGTTTA
>Ga0182024_10022606_pt1 | contig 11325 bp, 9 predicted proteins | sample P32metaG_FD_120480 | JGI IMG/M metagenome (GOLD analysis project Ga0182024, IMG submission 120480) | Permafrost microbial communities from Stordalen Mire, Sweden - P3-2 metaG (Illumina Assembly) | ecosystem: Environmental > Terrestrial > Soil > Wetlands > Permafrost | place: Sweden: Stordalen... | reverse complement strand
TCCGCCAAGGCCTATCTGGGCGCGCTCAACAAGCTGATGGTCAAGCGCCAGCGCGGCCGGCCGGATGAGATGATCGTCGTCGATCGTCGCGTGCATTCGACCGACGCCGTCTGACCCGCGGCTCCGGCAGCGCAGCCGATGCTGCGCTGCACCCGCGTCTTCGGCGCGGCTAGAGCGGTTTCACATTAACCGGAGACACAAACCGCTCTAGCATTCTTGCATGGTCGCATTTTCGGGCGGAAAACCGGAGTCCACTTTTCCTGAAAATGCCCCAAAGGCCGGGACGACAAAAGCTTGCATGCAAGGGTTTTGATATTGGCGCATTTTTCAGCGCCGCCGCCGGCTCGGCAGGATATACACTTATCCGAAATTGATTTGATTCCAACGCGATGCGGCGATTGGCGCATTGACAGCGGCAGCTTGCGGGCGCAATCGTGGCGCAACAGCAAGCCCCCTGGCTGCCGCGGCGCGGACCCTGATCAGCGGTCATACGGGGCCGGACTACCCCCCGGGAGGAAACCATGATCTCCAACAGGCTGGCTCCGCTCGCCACAACGGCCGCTATCACAGTCGCCATCGCAACCGCGATCGTTGCGACGCCGGCGCTCGCGGACGACACCATCACGATCGGATTCACGGTCTCGCAGACCGGTCCGCTCAACAACGATTCGGTGTCGCAGATGCGTGGCTTCGAGCTGTGGCGCGACGAGGTCAACGCAGCCGGCGGCATCAAGGCCGGCGACAAGCACTACAAGATCAATTTCGCCAGCTACGACGATGAATCGCAGAACGTGCGCGTTCAGCAGCTCTATACCCGCCTGATCTCCCAGGACAAGGCGCAGTTCCTGTTCAGCCCCTATTCCTCCGGCCTGGTCGCGACCGCGGCGATCATCTCCGAGCAATACGGCAAGGTCATGCTGACCACCGGCGGCGCCGAGGAGAAGACCTACCAGCTGGGCAACAAGAACCTGTTCCAGGTCTATTCGCCCGCGGGTCAATATCTGGCCGGCGCGGTCGACGCGCTGAAGGAGAAGAACCCGAAGGCTCAGGTCGCCTTCATCTACAAGGACGATCCGTTCTCCAAGGCGGTGGCTCAGGTCACGCGCGATCTCGCCAAGCGCCAGGGCGTCAACGTCGTGCTCGACGAATCCTACAGCCCGAGCACCACCGATTTCGGCCCGATCATCAACAAATTGATCTCCGCCAAGGCCGACGCGCTCCTGGGCGGCGGACATTATCCGGACGGCTCGACGCTCGCGCGCCAGCTCCACGACCAGAAGGTCGGCCTCAAATGGGTCACCTTGCTGGTCGCTCCCGATTCGCCGAAATTCGCCGAGCTGGGCGATGCGGCGGTCGGCATATCGGTGCCCTCCCAGTGGGCTCCGCAGGTCGCGTACAAGCCCGATTTCGGGCCGACCGCGCCCGAGTTCAACAAGCGGTTCACCGACAAGTACAAGATCGAGGCCGGCTATCACGCGGCCGGCGGCTATACGGCCGGATTGCTGCTGCAGCACGCCATCGAGGAATCCGGTTCGATCGATCAGGGCAAAGTGGCGGCCGTCCTCAACAAGATGGATGTCACCACCATGTTTGGCCGCACCAAGTTCTCGAACGATCCGAAAGAGCACGGCCTGCAGCTCGCGCATGCGATGGTGCTCGGCCAATGGCAAAAGAAGGGCGGCCAGCTGGTCAAGGAAGTGATCTGGCCCAACGCCGCCAAGACCGCCGACATCATCTACTGAGCGGGCGGGTCGGGCAGAGCCGAGACGGGAACATTCGGCAAACGGGCCGGTGAGGGAAACGCCGAACTGAACGCTCTTGTCGTGCCAGCCGGGACCGGGTCATCTCGTGCAGAGAGCTGGATTTCGCTGGCGCGGGAATGAGCGGAGGTGGCGACCTCACAGGCTCGATAGTGGGGGGCGTGTGATGATCGAGCTCGGCGCCGACGGTGCCGTTTGGCGGTTTCCGGATCGTCCGCTCGCGCGGATGACGACGGGCGCGGTCTTTGCGTCAACCGCCCGGTACGTCCCATGATCGGCGTTCTCGCCTCGGTGATCGACGGCGTGCTGGTGGGCGCGGTCTACGGTCTGGCCGCCATGGGACTGACCCTCATCTGGGGCGTCATGCGCGTCATCAATCTCACCCACGGGGCGATGATCGTGCTCGGCATGTTCATCGCCTATTATCTGTCGAAGGTGGCCGGGCTGTCGCCCTATGAGGGCATCCCGATCGTCGTGGTCGTGGCCTTCGCGGCGGGGGTCGGGATCTATTGGATTGCCGTCGATCGCGTGATCGGCCGTCCGATCCTCATGAGCCTGCTCGCGACCTTTGCCTGCAACATGATCCTGATCGGCATCGGCACGGCGCTGTGGACCACCAGTCCCTACAACATTCCGGTATCGCTGCCCGGGATCAGCTGGCAAGGCTACACCTTCACCGGAACCCATATGATGGCCGCCGCCTTTGCGGGGCTGATCGCCGGCCTGCTTTATCTGTTCCTCAATCATGCGCGCTACGGCAAGGCGATCCGCGCGGTCGCCAGCAACCGCGAGGCGGCCGAGCTGTCCGGCATTCCGACCAAGCAGGTGCTCGCCGTCACGTTCGGGCTCGGCGTGGCGCTCGCCTGCGCGGCCGGCGCCCTGATCGCCACCCTGTTTCCGTTCACGGTCCTGTCGGGATCGAACTACCAGCTCAAGAGCTTCGTGGTGACGGTGCTGGGCGGGCTCGGCAACCCGGCTGGCGCGCTCCTGGGCGGCATTGCGCTCGGCCTGGTCGAGGGATTGGCGACGCCGTTCATGCCGGTGAGCTGGACGCCGATCATCGAGTTCGCGCTCTTCGTCATCGTCCTGGTGGCGTTTCCGCGCGGCATATTCGCGCTGTCGCGCGGCTGACGCCGCGCATCCCCTCGAGCCCCCTCGCATGACAGTCTCCACCGATATCGGCCGCAACGACTTGGACGGGAAGAGCTTGGGCGAGAAGAATTTGGGCGAGAAAATTCCGGCGTTCGACATCGCCGCGCCGCGTCGCGTTTTCCCGGCCTTGATCGTCCTGTTCGGCGTGCTGTTCGCGCTCGTCCCGTACTGGGGTGACGATGTCGGGCTGCGTGAGAGCTTTCTGCTGGCGGCCGTGTACATCACGCTGGCGACCAATCTGAACGTGATGATCGGATATGCCGGCTACATCAATTTCGGCAATATCGTGTTCTTCGGTCTCGGCGGCTATGTCTGCGTCGATCTGGTGACGCGGTGGCATTGGCCCCTGGTGGCGGCCGGGCCCATGGCCGGCGTCGCGGTCAGCCTGCTGGCGCTGGTCTTCGGCTCCGGCATTTTGCGATTGCGCGGCGCGTTCTTCGCCCTGGCGACCATCGGGGTCAACGAGGCGGTCAGGCAGTTCGTCGCCAATTTCGAGCCCTGGGGCGGCGCCACCGGCATCTATCTCTCCTTCGACGCCTACGAGCCGTTGGGCGGTCCGATGGCGGCGCTCTGGACGGTCTACTTTCTCCTGGTCGGCGTCATGGTGCTCTCGCTCTTGTTGAGCTACGCCATCAAGACATCGAAGTTCGGCCTCGGCCTGTTGGCGATCGGCCAGAACGAGGATGCCGCTGGCGTGCTGGGCGTGCGCACCCCGCGCCACAAGGCCCTGGCCTACAGCGCCTCGGCGTTCTTTCCCGCCGTCGCGGGCGGCCTGTTCTTCTTCAAGAGCGGCATCATCGAGCCCAACGGCGCCTTCGATCTCACGCTGTCGATCGAGGCGATCGTGATGATCATGCTGGGCGGCTACGGCACCGTCACCGGACCATTGCTGGGCGCATTTCTCTATGAAGAGCTGCGCGGCTATTTGCTGACGTCGCCGACCGTCTCCCAGCTGCAGCTGGTGATCGCCGGCGCCCTGCTGCTGGCCATGGTGCTGTTCGCGCCCGGCGGCCTGGTGGGCTTTATTCATCAGCGCTGGCCGCGCAGCCGGATCATCCTGCAATGAGCGCGTTGCTCGAGGTCAATGCGCTGAGCAAGCGCTTCGGCGGCGTGCAGGCGGTCGCCGATCTGAACTTCACGGTCGGGCAGGGCGAGATTCTCGCCCTCATCGGCCCCAACGGGGCCGGCAAATCCACCGTGTTCAATCTGATCAACGGCGTCTTCGCTCCGGACTCCGGCCGCATCGTTTTCGAAGGCCGGGAGATCACCGGCAAGCCCACCTACGAGATCGCGCACCGGGGGATCGCGCGCGCGCACCAGATCGTGCAGCCACTGGCGGGCCTGAGCGTCCTCGACAATTGCCTGGTGGGGGCGTGCTATGGCCGCGACAATTTGTCGATGGCCGCGGGCCGCAAGGTGGTGCGCGAGGTGGCCGAGCTGGTCGGGCTCGAGGATCGGCTCGAAATGCCGGCCGGCCAGCTCACCACCGCCGGCAAGAAACGGCTCGAGCTTGCGCGTGCGCTTTGCGGCCGCCCGCACCTGTTGCTGCTCGACGAGGTTCTGGCCGGCCTCAACCCGACCGAGATCGAGCGCATGATCGAGGTGATCCGCGCCATTCGGGCGCGTGGCGTCTCGATCCTGATCATCGAGCACGTCATGCGCGCCATCATGAGCCTGTCGGATCGCGTCGTGGCGCTCAATCTCGGCCGCAATCTGGCGGAAGGCTCCCCGCAGCAGGTCGTCAATCATCCGGCCGTGATCGAGGCCTATCTGGGCGATCCCAAGCTGATGGCGATGTCGGAGGCGGCGCCGTCATGAGCGAGCATCTGCTGCAAGTGGAGGCGCTCGAGGCCGGCTACGGCGACGTCCAGATACTGTGGGGAATCTCGCTCGCCGCCGCTCCCGGCGCGGTGACCACGCTGGTGGGCGCCAACGGTGCCGGCAAGACCACCACGCTGCGCGCCGTCATGGGCAGCATCGCGCCGTTCAAGGGGCGCGTGCTGTTCGCCGGCGAGGACGTGACGGCGCTGTCGGCGCATGCCAAGACCGCGCGCGGCCTCGTGCTGGTGCCGGAAGGCCGGCAATTGTTCGGCGAGATGAGCGTGGAGGAGAATCTCGAGATGGGCGCTTTCTCCAGCCGCGCCCGTCATCGCTTCGCCGACCGCCTCGACCAGGTCTACACGCTGTTTCCGCGACTCAAGGAGCGGCGGCGCCAGAAGGCCGGCACCTTCTCGGGCGGCGAGCAGCAGATGCTGGCGATCTGCCGCGGGCTCATGTCCGATCCGGAGCTGCTCATCATCGACGAGCTCTCGCTCGGGCTCGCCCCCGTCATGGTGCAGCAGGTGGTGAGCAAGCTCGATGCCTTGAAGCAAACCGGATTGGCCATTCTGCTGGTGGAGCAGAACGTTCATCTCGCGCTCGCGCTCAGTCACTACGCCTACGTGATCGCGGAGGGCCGGCCGTTCGCGGAAGGTCCGAGCGCGCAGATCGCCGCGATGCCGGAAATCAGGCAGGCCTATCTGGGTTTGTGAATCTTCGGCTTCGGCGTTGCTCAGCCAGGCCGCGGTCTTTTCGTTCCCGCCCATTTTCGCGCATGCGCCTGTGAGGGAATCGCCCCACCCGCTCATTCCCGCGTCAGCGGGAATCCAGTCTCTTCGCAAAAAGCCTGAGTCACTGCACTTGCCGGGACGCGGTAAAATCTCACTTCAACCGACGGTTTTTGGAAATCAAAACAGACGTTCAGCAAGCGGCGAACTTTTTAACATTACAGCATCGTAATCTCGCTGCGTCATAGCATCAGTCTAACAAAACTTTAACTTGCTCCGGAATGCGCTCCCATCTCTACTTGAGCAACTTCGCTGTCACCTCTGGAGGGAACCCATGTTGTGGAAAGCAGCTCTTGCCGGGACCGCTGCGATCGCGATCGTCGGCTCTTCGCTCGTCTACGCGCAGGAGCGCGGACGGCCCGGCGGCATTGAACGCTGGCAACCAAATGTCGAGGACATGCGCGCATTCGCGGATGCCAGGCTGGCGGCCCTGCATGCCGGCCTCGGATTGACCCCCGACCAGGAGAAGAACTGGCCGGCCTTCGAGCAGGCCTCGCGCGAGATGGCGAAGCTGCGGCTCGACCGCGTCGCCGCCGCCGTCGCCACGCGCCGCGACAGACAGCCGCAGTCAAACGACCCGGCCGACCGCATGCATCGGCGTGCGGCCGCCATGACCGAGACCGGCGCCACCCTGAAGAAGGTCGCCGACGCCGTCGACCCGCTCTACAAGAGCCTCAGCGACGGCCAAAAGCACCGCTTCGCCATGCTGGAGCACATGTTGGCCCCCCGCGACGGCCAAGCCGGCCCGCAAGGCCGCTTCGGCGGCCCCGACGGTGGGCGCGACCGGGACGGACAGCGCCGGTTCGATGGCGGGCCGCGCCGCACGGACCTTTCGCCGCAGGGCCCCGGGGGCGGCGAGCAGAGGCTTTAGTCCCTACATATACTTAACCATAGCGCGGTGGTCGTACCCCCAGCCCCCCGACACGATCGCCGACGCATGGGAGCCGCCGGGTTCACGCCCGGCGGCTTTCCTTTTTTTGGGGCCTGGCAAGGGCTAGCTGAGCCTGCCTTTTCCGGCTTCCGGGCGGGTGGATCCATCCGCGGCCGAGAAGGCCCTAGCGGGCTGAGCCCCAAAGGGAAAAAAGGGGCGTGGACGCCGGCCGGGAACTTTCCACCGTCGCGCTTGGAAAGCGCGCCCAGATGCCCTATGAGTGGCCCCCGCGACGTGACCCTCCGGGTCACGAACCGCGGGACGACGAAGCCGGCGGGGCCACATCGGTGCCACGGTGAATTGGTGGCAGTTCCTAACCGCCTGAAGAGACTTGGTTAGGGCGCATAGCTCAGTTGGTAGAGCAGCTGACTCTTAATCAGCGGGTCCTAGGTTCGAGCCCTAGTGCGCCCACCAATGTTTTCAAAGACTTGAGAGATATTCCCGCCGGTCGACGTCTCCCGACGCCAACAGAGCAGGCCGACGACCTGATCCAGTGGATCGGAACAACCAGCCATCAAGCGCGGCGGCTGCGACCGAACGCGACCTGATGCTGGACGCATGGATTGGTGCGGATTTGCCGAGCGCGCCGGGGAATGCGAGCGTTGGTTCGCACTCGCCATAGAACCGGATATGAGAACTCCGGTCCTTTTCCATTACAGATACGAAGGCGGCGCTGCGGTTTTCCAATTTACGCTGGCTGGAAGCGGTACGCTGCGTTGCGGCAAGCGAAGAATGACAGCCGCACCGCATTCATGGCAATGAAATTCGGCGATGCTGAACTCAACGACGTCGTTAGATCGATGCTTCCGCATAGCGGTCGAGAGGGCCGGTTTCGAATTACGTGTCTTAACCGACAATAAGCAGGCCGGTCTGATCGACGATCACATGAGAGCCGCCCTAATTGCTGCGAGATTCGTCGTGGCCGATCTCACACACGGCGGCTTTGGCGCCTATTGGGAGGCAGGATTTGCCGATGGTCGAGGGTTGCCCGTCATCTATACTTGTAGACGGGGCGGAGTGGGAGAAAGCAAAGACGCACTTCGACACCAATCACCTGGCAACCGTTCTATGGGATGTCGGCGACTTGAAGCCAAGCGAAAACGAATTGACAGCGATCATCAGGGCAACGCTTCGCAGCGAGGCCAAACAAGCTGATGACGAGTGAGGTTCCCCAATCCCAAGCGGTGAAGCCGGGACCCTAAGGTTGTTGCCCCTGAGAAGCCCGCTGGTGAGTCCGCCCCGGGTTGTGGCGGGTGGCTTGGAATAACGAACCGGGCGAGTGCTGGATGGCAAAAGAAAGCCCCGCGGAACGGCGGGGCTTAAGGTTGGCCACGTATGTCGGGCTGTGTGGCAGCCCGCGAGCGCATTTGCACTCACTCAATGGCGCGGGACCCGCGCGAGCAGTGTTCCGATCAGGCCGCCTGATCATGGCGCGCGGGTGGGCGCTCCTGGCTTGCCGCTGCCTGTACCCAAGCGCGTGCGAGATTGATCAGTATGGCTCTCTGTTTTTCGTCCTTGCTGTCGCGAGCCCAGCCCATGGCCTCTTCGGCATATTGCCGAAATTCGTCCGCCTTTGACATGACGCTCTCCCCTGACCATCTACCACCAGCCGCGCATAGCCTTCGCCCCATTGGCCCAGGGCGTCTGGCCAAAATTGCACACTCCCAAAGGATTCAGTGCAGAACGGTTACCAAGTACGCACGGTAATCGTGAAAGTACGATTCAAAGAGGCGCCGCTTTGCAGCGATGAACGCGGGGCAAGCGTGGCCCACCCCGCGCCTTGGCGATGATGTCAGGCGGTCAGCAGCCCAGGCTGGCCCACCCGGGCGCACATCGCGTGATCGCGGCATCGATTGCCCGCAGCGCGGGGCCAACAGGCGTGTTCTTGACGTCACTCGCGGCCACCAGGTCACGGTATTTTTTGGCAACCCTCGTCAAGCGATGGCGCTCATGTGGATCGTGTGTCCGCTTCGCCCGGGCTACGAAATATTCCGGTGCCGTCCTTCGGCCAAAAAAATAGAATCGCGCCCCTCACCGGGCTATGCCGCACCTTTAGGAATGATGCCAGACCCGGCGGTGTCGAAGACGGAGATTAGGTGGGGCCGGCTTGTGACATCTGCCCGAAATAAATACTTACTGGATGTGCCATATTGCACAGACTTTCACAGCCAATTTGGGGCAGAATGTCGTCGGCGCTGAGGGCGCCTTGTAGAGTTGTAAGCGTGCCCTTGTGATTGAAGCGGCAGAATGTAGAGAGAGAGCGAAGGACTGCGCGGACCGTGCTCGAACGGAATCCAGCCAGAGATTAAAGTCCGTATATTCCAGCATGGCGCACAGCTTGGTAACGCTCGCAAATCAAATTGAGCGTCTATCTGCCGCACAAGCCGACCGCGACAAACAATCGGGATGAAAGTCCGCCTCAAGGCGGTCTCGTGATCATCCATCCGCCTCAAATTCTATCGGGGAATCCGGCCCTCCGCCCTGGTCGAGCTGCCGAGCCCTGGGCGTGACCGATCCGCCCATTCCGAAATCAGTTTCAGAAACCGGCTGGCGTCAGTGGCGTCAGGCGGGCTCGGCGCTTCTTACAGCGAGGCCAGTCCCATCCGGCCGCATGCATCGACGCGAACGCATGGCCTCGCATTTGCTGCTCTTCGGTCAGGCGCAACGGTCCGGTCCGAGGGAGAGCAAAACCGTCTCATCCCGGCACATTGCTGTTGCAATTTGGGCCCTTGATGGCGCACCGGGAGCAAGAAGATGTGGAGATTGGCTTACGTTCTTTGCCTGCTGCCCGCGTCCAGCGCTCTTGCTGGGGAGAGCAGGGCGCAGTTTCAGGTCGGGCTCACCATTACGGCAACTGGCAGAGCTTCCGCGATCAGTACCGCGCCGGCCTCCATCCTGCCTCGTAACGCCCAGAAATCCGTTCCTCTCCCGCCCGAGCGGCCCGCGATTTTTGGTCCTCGCGATGCTCCATCTGCGCGGTAGGTGCGCGGTTTCCTCCCCGCCTTCCGGTTAACTCGGCTATCGATGGCCCCGCGGCAAACGCGGTGCCTAGATCGCGCCGGAGCGGCGCGGACGAAAACGGTCCGCAGCTCAAGCGCGCCGATCATCTTCTTGGTCGGCGGTCTCACTACGATTTCCTCTGCTTTGTTCTGGAGCGGGGTCTATCGGGTCGAATGCGCAGGCCGTCGATGAAAACGTCGACCAGTCGCAGGACGCTTGTCTGCCAGCCGGGCTGATCGTTCATGTAGCACATGCCCACGAGGGCGCGGAGCAGATCCTCCGGTGTTATGTCATCGCGGATTTCGCCGGCCGCGATCGCGCGCTCCAGCAGCCCGCCGACGGCCTGCGTCAGCCGGTCGAATGAAAACGAGAAGAGCTCCGAGTTCTTGTAGGCCGCCAGCGCAAGCGCGGCCGACATGCCCTTTTTCGTGGCGACGAACTTCACGTTCGAGCGCATCCAGTGACGGAGCGCATCGACGGGCCGGGCCTCCTGCTTCAATTGCTCGGCCAGGTCGGCAAGGTGCTGGACCTCGCGGCGGTACACCGCTTCGAACAAGGCTTCGCGGGTAGGGAAATGCCGGTAGAGCGTGCCGATGCCGACGCCAGCCGATCGCGCGACGGCCTCGAGGCTCGCCCCCGCGCCACCAGCGCTGAAAACCGCTTTTGCCGCCTCGAGCACGCGCTCGCGATTGCGAACCGCATCGGCGCGCGGCTTTCGTGTGTTCTTTCCGGACGGCCTCATGCCAATTGTCGAATTTCCATGTGGGCACTTGAAAAACGGAGGTGCCCTCCGTATATTTGGGTCGCGGCAGGGTGACACATATCACCCACGGCAAGCAAACGGCGGGCAACCCGGGTATCCGCCGCCACAGGGATTCTCGCCTGCCGAGGTTATCGGAACTTGATCGGCATTCCGATCGTTTGCTTAAGCCGATCAAGCTGCAACGAGCCCTCGTCGGGGATGTCGCCCATCTATTGCTGTTTTGGAGCACTGCATGAGCATCACAATGACTCTGACCGTGAACGGCGTGCAGAGAACGATCGAGCTCGATGATCCTCGGGTGACGCTGCTCGATCTTCTGCGCGAACGCCTTCAATTGACCGGAACGAAGAAAGGCTGCGACCGGGGGCAATGCGGTGCCTGCACCGTCCTCGTCGAGGGACGGCGGATCAATTCGTGCCTTGCGCTGGCGCTGAGCCACGACGGCGCCGACGTGCGCACGATCGAAGGCGTGGCACAGGGTGCCCGACTTCACCCCGTGCAAGAAGCGTTTCTGGCCCACGATGGCTTGCAGTGCGGGTTCTGTACGCCCGGCCAGATCATGAGCGCGATTGGCCTGATCCAGGAGGCTCACGCCGGCGACGATCCGGAGCGCGTGCGCGAAGGCATGAGCGGAAACCTCTGTCGGTGCGCCGCCTATCAAGGAATAACCGAAGCGGTGCTGGAGGCGCAAAGGGCGCTTAGCGCCGCAGGTCGACGGGAGGTCGCATGAAGACCTTCGAATACGTGAGGCCGGCGACGGTCCGAGAAGCCGTTGCGGCGGCTTCGGAACCGGACGCCGCCTATTTGGCCGCCGGCACCAACCTTCTGGACCTGATGAAAGGCGGCATCAGCCGCCCGAGCCGGCTCGTGGACATCAGTCGCCTTCCTGGCCTCGATCGCATCGAGGACCTTTCCGACGGCAGCGTGCGGATCGGGGCGCTGGTCCGCAACGCCGACCTCGCGCACGATCAGAGCTTTGCTCGACGTTTTCCGGCGGTCGCCGAGGCACTTCTGTCGGGGGCCTCCGCGCAGCTGCGGAACGCCGCCACGGTCGGCGGCAATCTCTTGCAGAGGACGCGCTGCGCTTACTTCTACGACGTCGCAAGCGCCTGC
>Ga0182024_10022605_pt1 | contig 11326 bp, 9 predicted proteins | sample P32metaG_FD_120480 | JGI IMG/M metagenome (GOLD analysis project Ga0182024, IMG submission 120480) | Permafrost microbial communities from Stordalen Mire, Sweden - P3-2 metaG (Illumina Assembly) | ecosystem: Environmental > Terrestrial > Soil > Wetlands > Permafrost | place: Sweden: Stordalen... | reverse complement strand
GTTTTTTTTCGATGTATTCGCCTTCGGTGTGGGCCACGTGGATTGATCCTGGGCCGATCAGCAGCGGCTGGCCCCAGTTGGTGAGCGCGGGAATATCGGTGGTGAAGGCGGCGACCATGGTCGGCAGGCCATCCAGAGTGCGCAGGCGAAGGAACGGAATCTCCAGAACGAATTCAATCTTAGCCAGGCCTGCAACGGCGTGCTCAATTTGCGGGCGTAATTCGTCAGTCGGACCGATCAAGCGATAGAGCAATTGCGCTCTGGCTTTGTCGGGAATCACATTGGGTGCGCGGCCGCCTTCAATTACTCCGATGTTCAGGGTGCATGGACCGATTTCGTCCGCAGTGGGGAGTTTCATAGCACGGAGGCGGTTTAAGGCTTCCAGAAGTTTGTCGATTGCAGATTCGCCCAGCTCCGGATAGGCAGAGTGCGCCATCCGCCCTTCGGCAATCACGTTTACGCGCAGCGTGCCTTTTGATGCCGTCGCCATTCGATTTTCCGTGGGCTCGCCGTTGACCAAAAACTTGCAGCCCGGAGACTGTCGATTCGCAACCTGTGCGCCGAGGCTGTTTCGTTCTTCGCCTACGAGAAAAAGAAGTCCTACGTGTATATTCTCTTCGCGCAGCCGCCCGGATGCCGCGATTTGTGCGGCGATTATTCCTTTTGCGTCGCATGAGCCGCGACCGTAGATGCGCGTGTCATCTTCAGAGGACGGAATGAACGGCGGGACTGTGTCCATGTGGGTGGAAAAGACGATAGACGGCTTAGGTTGTTGCGGTGAAGTTGCGTATACGTTGCAGCGGCTGCCTTCGACGGGAAGCTTGTTGGCGTGATATCCGAGCCGGATGAGTTCAGTGTGAATAGCATCGCCTACCAGCGCTTCGTTGCCGGTGATGGATTCAACATCTACGAGTTGACGTGTGAAGCTGACGACATCCATGGAAAAGAGGATAACGCACGTCCACCTAGTAGCAAAGACGCGGCGTCTGTAGAGACGTTGCTCGCAACGTCTCGCGGCGAAACCTCGTGCTGCAAGCTGTTATGCTTGAAAACTGACTCGATGAATACGCAATCCAGTTCGATTCGATCATTGTTTCTCGAAGGCCCGGCAGGAAAGTTGGAAGCGTTGGTAAATACTGGCGGTGCGGACGCCACTCATGCTGCGTTGGTTTGCCATCCACATCCTCTTTATGGTGGGACGTTACACAACAAAGTGGTTTTTCATGCCATGAAAGCGCTGAATCATTTTGGTTATCCAGTGCTGAGATTTAACTTTCGCGGGGCGGGATTGAGCCAGGGCGAGCATGACCACGGCAACGGCGAAGCCGATGATGTCCGCATGGCGTTGGACTGGCTGGATCGAGAATTTCACCTGCCTATGATCTTGGCCGGGTTCTCGTTTGGGGCTGCGGTGGGATTACGCGTGGGGTGTCCTGATGCGCGGGTGAAGGCGGTGATCGGGCTGGGCTTGCCGGTCGATGCGATTGGCGATCGAGTTTATGAATTCGAGTTTCTGCGCGACTGCACAAAACCCAAGCTCTTCGTCAGCGGGGACCGCGATCAGTTCGGGCCGCGGACGAAGCTGGCAAAAGTGGTCGCGGAGCTTCCTGAGCCGAAGAAATTGGTAATCGTCGAAGGCGCGGACCACTTCTTTGAAGGTCGCTTGCGGGAACTTCGCGAAGCCATCGAAACCTGGGTCAAGGAAACTTGGGTGAAGGAATCGTTGCTGTAACAATTCCGTTGAGTTAGAACAACAGCCAGAAAAAATCGTTCCTATAATCCTTCCATGTCTTCGACAACCGGCAGTCGCGAACGGATCGCCATTGAGATGCGAGTTCAGGCGCGAAATATTTTCGAACGCGCGCTGGCTGAATCCGGTATTGATCGCGCTTTCGAGCGCCATGTTTCCTGCGAACGCGGTGTGCTGCGGGTCTGCGAAGACCTTTACGATCTCCACACCTACAACCGCGTGCTGGTGATCTCCATCGGCAAAGCGGCGCACACCATGGTGAGTGCGCTGGCAATTCAGGCCGGAGACAATTTCGAAGGCATTGTTGCCAGTTCGGTGCAGCCAGGTTCGCAAGCGCGGGGGTTCCGCTATTTTCATGGCGGGCATCCCACACCAAATGCAGAATCGATTCGCGCGGCCGAGGCGATATTGAAGTCGGCGAGCGCGCAGAACACTTTGTCACTGGTACTTTTTATGCTTAGCGGCGGTGGGTCCTCGATTGCGGAGAGGCCGATTGACGACCACGTTTCTTTAGAAGAGCTGATCGCAACCTACCGTGTGCTGGTGCATTCCGGCGCACCTATTGCCGAAATCAATACCATCCGCAAACATTTGTCGGCGATTAAGGGGGGGCGACTCGCGCAAGCTGCTCTCGGGGCACAACAGGTTTCGATTCTGATTTCGGACGTGCCTGACAACACGCCGGATGCTCTGGCATCCGGGCCAACCATGCCAGATTCTACTAGCGTAGCGGATTGCTACGCGATCGCTGCGAAGCATGGACTAGTGGAACAGTTTCCAGCGCCGGTTCGTGAATTGTTCCAACGTCACGCGCTTGAGGAAACTCCGAAATCAGACGATCCGGCCTTTCATCGCAGCCGCTGGTGGACCGTACTTTCAAATTCAAGCTTGCTCGATGCCGCCAAAAACGAAGCCGAGCGTCACGGCTTCAACGTAGAAGTGGACAACAGTTGTGATGACTGGGATTACGCGAAAGCCGCCGATTATCTGTTAAATCGCCTGGGCGAATTGCGGAAGAAATCGGAACGTGTGTGTCTTCTTTCCGGAGGAGAGATTACCGTAAAGGTCACAAACGGCGGAGTGGGCGGGCGCAATCAGCAGTTTGCCCTGGCGTGCGCACAGAACATAGCTGGGGAAAACATCACCGTGCTTAGCGCAGGCACGGATGGCATTGATGGCAACAGTACTGCAGCCGGCGCGGTCGCGGATGGGACAACGATCGCCCGCGCACGCTCTCGCGGGTTGGATCCCGCTGCCAGCCTTGTCAGCTTCGATGCTTATCCTTTTTTTGATGCGCTCGGCGATACTGTCATGACTGGCCCGACCGGCAACAACCTGCGCGATTTGCGAATTCTTCTGAGCTACTGAAACCAGTGTGGGGCCGGACATTCCTGTCCGCCTTTCCGTCGTCATAAGAGCATCCCGTTTAACCTTTCGAGGCGTTAAGTCAGTCGCAGCGTCAGCGACCGCAGCGGCAGGCCTTCGACCTCGGCTGTCCAGATATCACCTTTATCGGTAGGATGTCCGGCGGTCAACGTTCCGGAGCTAATGATTTCGCCGGAACTTAATGGTTCATTGGGAAAGCGGCGGAGGATGGCTGCGCCGAGTTCGGCCAGGCATAACGCCGGATTCCGCAGGCTGTTTCTGCCCGATCCTTCTTCTACGAACTCTCCGTTTCTCGACATGCGGACTTTGAATCGAGCTAGCTGATCCACGAGAGTGGAAATCATTTCGGGCTGCACGGGCTTTCGCTCGCCGACCACGAGTGCAGCATGCAGTCCGAACGATGCCACAAAATCACTGGTCTGAAACTTCCACTCTGGAAAAGGACAGTCGATGATTTCGAATCCCAACGCAAGCCACTCTGTGCCTTCGAGTGCAGCGGTACCGTCGAGGGTTTCGGAGTCGATCGCGTGCTTTAATCCAAAGACAATCTCGGGCTCAATCTTCAGCGATCGCCGTCGCGGCAGCGCAAGAGTGGCTGAATTGCCCTCGCTGTAATGAACGGTATCTTCGTACATGTGCGCCCAGACCAGGGTTTCAAGCTTGAGCACGCGCCATATGGCCTTATTGGCATAGCCGACTTTGCGACCCACGGCGCCGTGTCCGTTGGCTTCGCGAGAACGCCTAAGCGCTCCTTCTACTTCGTAGGCCATGTTCAGATCGAATCCGGGGCGGGCCGAGGGAGGGATGGATACGATCTGACCGGTTTCGTAGGCTGACAGCAGTTCTTTGGCTATTGCTTCGGATTCCGGATGCGACGCTGTTGGATTCGTCATCGTGATATTTATTTGCAAGCGCGCCAATGCAGGATTCGACTGGCAACTATGAGGATATCAACATCTAAGGGCTGCCGCTCTCAGCGAGAGGACTACACCGTCCCCGGCTCCCCGAGTCTCGTTCTTGGACATAGTTCCCGGCTCGCGTCAGCGCAGGCCAATGTCGATCCAGAACAAAACGATAGTAACGTTTTAAGTTATATGAAATTGCACTAATCTGTGGGCAAGGCATGAGTGCGGTTCTATCTACAGTTACAAACGGGGGAAGTATGACAATGTCACCGGCGGCATCTTCAGCGGACCGGGTGCAGCGACGCCTTGGTTACAGATGGCATTCGCATATGTGGATGCTATGGCTGCTTGTCGTGGGGTTGAGCGGCGCGCAGGCGCAAAATGCGGTTGTGCTCGTGGGGTCAGGATCGAGCGTCCCGGCACCTCTTTATACCCGGTGGACGCAGGAATACGGCAAGCACAACTCACATATTCAGATGCGATATCTTCCGGTGGGCACCAGCGAAGGGATCAAGCAGATCTCGCACGGCGTGGGCGACTTTGGCGCCGGAGAAGCTCAGCTATCGGAGAGTGAGCGCAAAGATGGCTTGATCGAAATGCCGGTCGTGCTTATTGGTATCGTTCCCATCTACAATCTTCCCGACGCGCATCAGGATCTTAGGCTTTCAGGAGAAGTACTGGCGGAGATCTTTCTGGGAGATATCAAGTACTGGAACGCGGCTCCGATCGCTAAGCTCAATCCAGAAATTACGTTGCCCAATCTTCCCATTCAAGTGATTAACCGCCCTGCGGGCAAGGGCTCGAATTATGTATTCACCGACTTTCTTTCCAAAACCAGCTCCAGGTTTCGCAGCCAGGTGGGAGTGAGTCCTTCTCCGAAGTGGCCGATTGGCGTAGCCGCGGAGCGCAGCGCGGACATGGCAGAGAAGGTAAAAAATACCATTGGCTCTATTGGATATGTTGAATATCAGTACGCAACAAAAGGCGGCATTCACCAAGTCGCGGTGCTAAATCCCGCCGGTAAGTATGTTCATGCTTCGGCGGAGACTATTGCTGAAGCGTGCAAGGCGGTAGAAGCGCCGCGCTGGAATAACTTCTCGGCGTCGTTAACCAACGCGCCCGGAGCGGACTCGTTCCCGATCACGAGCTTTACCTGGATTTATCTGCGCAGCAAATCGACGGACTCCTCTCGCGCGGCGGCATTGGGCGATCTGTTGGATTGGGTGTACGCGGATGGCCAGCAGTTTGCCGTTCAGGAAGGCTATTCCGAGCTCCCCTCACCATTGCTGGCCGCAGTGAGAAAAAAAATTAAAGATATGCAGTAGTGCGGTGATGGAGATTTACGCGGTGCGGTGATTAGGCTGGGTTGCGCCTGACCATCCGCCGAACCTGATAAGATTTCGCTGAGTTCACTTTAAAAGAAACTATGCGAAATTTCTTCGTTCTTTTTGTTGCAGGATTGACTGCTCTGGCTTCGGCTCAGATTCCTTCCGCCCCGACGCCATTTCCCGAAACAAAACCATCCACCACCTCTGCCGACGACGGCTTGAAACAGATGTTCGAAGCAAAAGTTAAGGCGGAATGGGAAGCAATCAAGAACAAAGACAAGAAGGCATACGCGGATTTACTGGCTGATGATTACCAGGGCGTCGAAGTGGATGGCAAAGGCGAGCGCACTAAAATCCAGGCCCTTAACGAACTGGCGGAAGGAAATATTGCAAGCTTCACTTTGTGGGGCTTCAAACTGATTCCGCTGGGTTCGGACGCCACGTTTGTTATTTATGAAGTGACTGAGCAGTTCCCACCCAAGTCAGTCATACGTTATTCGAGAGTCTATATCGGGGAATTGTGGGTCAAGCGTGGTGGGCAATGGAAGGAGCTGCATTATCAGGAAACGCACGTCAAGTGAGTTCAGCTCAGAAGCCAACCTTTTCAATAATCTCGCATCCCATGCTGGGAGGATAATTTTATGCGACAAGTGTGTTTGGCAGCGGCGCTTTTGCTTTCCGCAAGTTTTTTACTGGCGAAGGATTCCAAACAGGTAACCGTGCGGGGCTGCGTAAGCAAAGCCAGCGGCGATTACATATTGGAGAAGCAGAATCCCGCGATGACTTACGAACTTCAGGCCACGGGCAAAATCAAGCTGTCGCAGTACCTGGGGCAACGAGTGGAAGTAACTGGCACGACCTCTCCTTCCATGGCGACAAGTTCGGACGCTATTGAAAAAATGGGGGCTCCGTCTTCGGTGACGTTGACGGTCTCCTCGATCAGGACTGTCTCCAAGGAATGCAGTGCGAACTCTGGTCAGTAAGCCCTAGTCACAGTCGGGAGGCATAGCCGCGATCTCTGATTCCGAATCGCAAGGACGCTTCTTCTTCGCGGGCTCGAGCAAGGCAGGCCGACTGTAGCGCAAAACCCATAAGCCTTCGTTGTTGGTCAGATAGATCAAACCATGCCCGCCGTCGGGAAGAAGGCTGGTGACGCCGTTGAACTCCTGCAGGGTTTTGGGATTGCGCGGATCGCTCAAATCGAGCACGCGCACCGTTTCCGTGGGATGGTTGTTGCTGGTCAGCGTGGTTGGTTTTTTCTCTGGAGCCTCAGCAATAGCCACGTCGGGGCTAACCATTTCAAGATTACCCGAAGTCGCCTGACTCGCCTCCGCAGTTCGCTTCAGCAGGTTCGGCTTATCCGGCTTGCTCACATCTACAATCATGAATCCCTGTTTGGACGCCTGTTGCACGTATAGATAAGTCTTCCCTGCCTCTTTTTGCAGCAACATTTGGTTTCCTGTTGCCTGAGGCAGCGGCAGGTGTGCGATTACGGTGGCGGGCACATCCGTGGGTTTCTGAGAAGCCGCACTGGCTGACGCCACTCCCGTACAAGAAACGAAAAACGCCAGAACAGCCGTTCCGCCAAGGACAAGTGTTCGATAACTTTGCATAATTCTCACCAACTTCAGTCTAAGCCCCGGGCGTGGAATATGCCACGATTGTATGAATTGGGGGAGGGCTTCATACAATCCCCGCTTGGCTCGATTCCCTGCTCTTTCGATGTACTGTCATTCCCCGCGAAGCGAAAAATCTAGGTTTCTCCCGACGCCAGCAAGAACCTAGATCCCTCGCTTTACGCTCGGGATGACAGACGCTTAGACGACTACTGTTCCGCGTAGACACCGATGCAGCCGTTGCTGCTCTGGGTCGTGCATTGACCACCGGCCTGCAAGGGCACGAACGCGTGGTTGTTGCTGGAGTCAACCGCGATGCTGTGCGAATTCGAGCCGGTCGTAACGTTCACTAGCCAAGTGTTGGTTTTGGCGTCGATCACGCCCATGACCGGGCCATTCGGCATGTCTCTGGCTGCCAGGTAGTATCGGTTGTCGCCGGGGTTGTACCAAGTCTCGTCAACGCCGCCGACATTCGTAATGGTGGCGAGGATTGTTCCTGCGGTGCCATCAATCACGTATTCGTTGGGAGGAAATGCCTCGCCGTCGTGGTCGGCACAGCCGACCAGGAAATTGTTTCCCGGACCCTGCGTCACGCTGGTGGGCATGCAATCCTGCATGACGAAGGTGTTAACCACGATCGGCCCATTTGGGTTTCCGAGCCGGGGATCGATTTCATCGACGCAGCCGATGTTCGTGATGCCGATGCAATTTTCATTCGTTTGTAGCAGGTGACCGGTGTTGGTGTTCCACACCATTCCGCCCAGACCGGCTGGCGCGATGGCGCCTGCACACCCGCTGGCTGGGCTAGTTTGGCTACAGAACGCTCCCGTAGTTGTACTGATGATCGGGCCGTGGTGGCAGGGAATGGTGTAAGTTGTACCGATGGGCGTGACCCCGCTCAAACCCGGAAGACCGATCGCAGGAATATTATTGGCCGCTCCCCCCGAGACACCGCTGAACACGTGAGGATTGGAGGGATCGGGGCATGGGAAGGGGACACCGCCGGTGACGGCCGCTGCAGTGGCAATTACATCTACGGGAACGTTCGGATTCAGCCCGAAGTTGGGCCCTGATCCACCGGAAGCCGCGCCGCCAGCGCCGTCGTAATAAATCTGTCCAATAATGCAGCTGGGAGGATTGAACGATGTGCCCGCAACTCCCGGATCCAGCACGAGTGATGGTTGAGGAATCGCAGTGCCGGACCCTTGAAACGGATACCCAGGGCCAGTGCCATAATTTGCGAGGGTGAACGTGGGAGCCGTTGCATAAGGTCCATAAGCCAGGGTCGGGATAATCGGCAAACAGTGACTCGTTCTGGCGACCACGCCTGACATGTCGATGAACGTAACAAATGGGAATCCCGGGTCGCCGTTAATGACGGCAAGAACCTGGTGAACGGGATCATATGCCATTTCGTCAGCGCGGTCGTCTCCGCAGGTGGCGGCCGAGCCAGCCTCGCCGTTCCAGGAAGAGATGCAAGGGCCGATGCCAAGCGGTCCGTCGTAGTCCGCCGCGGTGCCCGTTGGTACCGTTGCAATCACCTTTGGCGGTGTCGCGGTCAAATCGAAGACCGCCACGCTGGCATTGCCGACGGCCGTGAATAGAGTGTTGCCGTCGGGGGTCACTTCCTCGCCGTCGGGGCCGGACATGGGGTTTACGCCGTTAGCACGGGAAGCGCAGCACTGCGCACCGGGGAATCCGCCGAAATTGCCGTTCGCGCCAAAGCCCGAAAATAGGTGAAAAGGAGCGTTTCTGCATCCGAAGCGGGTAAAGTTTCCAACCACGTCGACTTGGGGAGGGATGCTGGGGTCGCATGGACTGGCGGCGTTGCCTGCATTCGTCACGGCATTGCTGCCCTGAATCGCATTGATGGCGATATTTTGGTTGGTGTCCACGACGACGATCGCCAGTCCGATGCGATCCGAGACGTAATCCCGGTGCGTGGCCTGATTGATCCAGCTGATGTCGAAGGAGTTGAACGGACCGCCGGGCTCGCCTGTGGGATTATGCTCAGGAACCGTAATGTTCACAATGTCGGCGTAACCGTCGGCAGTGGTGGTGCCGCACACGGGGCAGTTCTTCACGTTCCCGCAGCCGCTGGCAAGCACAAATAACACGCTGAGAAGAACAGTAAGTAGAATTCTCGATCTCATCGAATCTCCTCCCACAATTTTCCCTTCACTACATGGGCTGCAAACCGGCCCTGTGACGCACATTCGCGATTCCCAAAGCAAATTTTCAGAAGCGGAACTGCAACTCCTGAGTTACGGCAAAGAAATTCTGCGGCTCCTGGCCGGTAACGCTGGGTTGCTTCAGTTGATCAATATTGACGTTGGCCTGGTATTTGACCCAGTAATTCAGGTACCAGTTCACACCAAAAGTGATCTCGTCGGTGTGATAGTTATAGCCGGGAACAAATCCCGGCGTGTAAATGTTCAGGAAGCTCTGAGCGGGTGCATCTGCCTGAATGCCGGAGTACCGGGCGGCAAGTTCCCAGGCGCCCCAACCGCGTCCCGTGCCTCCCGGAGTGTCCGGGCCAAATAGCGGGTGCTTGACCCGCGGCGTACCATTCTCCGGCCGCTTCTCGCCGGTAAGCAGATAAGTCGCGCCAACGTTCCACGCCTTTGCCCCGACTCCGGGCAAAGTCAGAAAGCCCAGGCCGCCAACCTGCTCAGAGCCCACGCCGTAACGTTGCTGCTGCAATTGCACATATTCGCCGCGCACCGCTAGACCTGATTTGATGTAAGTGAATTCGCCCTCGTACCGTTCTGTAGGCCCGTTAATCCTGAGCTGGGGAAAGAAAGCATACGTGGCATCGGGGAGCGCCCCGACGAAGCTAAGGTCTCCGGAAAGCCCGCGGCTCCGGCCATGGGTGATGGAGGCACCGAAAGCCAACTGCTTGAACCAGTCATTCTTGGTCTTGCGCCACGGATAAAAGCGCAGCCTGCCTACGAATTCCGGTTCGTTGGTTGCGTTAGCAGTGACGCCGTTGCGCCCGTTGAATGCACCAGCCCACCACTGCATAACGCCGCCATCGATGTCTCCGTGAAGGGTCATGCCCGGGCAGCGGTACGCGGTTCCCACGCACGGATATAACAGCGACTGCAAGCCGCGTTCGACGAAGTCCAGGTTGGTGGCGCCAATGCCGGTTTCCTGCGCGAACGGCTCTTTGAACTGCCCCGCCTGAAATTGGAACTCGGGCCTGATCCTCACGTTGAGGTAAACGTCGCGCACGATCGCGCCGCTGGTAGAGTTGGCATCGGTCAGGATGGCATAGTCGAAGTGTGAGCCGTAATTTCCCTGAAAACCGAAGCGAGCGCGCCGGACCACGAACGTATCTGCCGGAGCGCCATCGCCCTTGTACGCGCGATAGTCAATGTCGACATACCCGTACGGCATCAGTTGAAACTGGCCATCGGCACTTCGGATAAAGAAGTGTTCGCCATTCCACCCCGCCGCTAGCGGCGTGTCTTTCTTGGGCGCGGCCGCTGGTTGCGCCTGGTTGATGATTGGGACTTCGGCTACCGGTTGAACCAAAACCGTGTTTACTAAATGAACGCCATCGTTGGCGGCGGAATTTTCGGGCGGCGCATTAGGCGAAACAATCTCGGTCGCGGCCACTGGCTTCACCGTCGCCGATTTGTCGTCAGAGGGCTGGGCCTTGCCCTGAACCAATTGTTGGACCATCGCCTTCAATTCTTCGATGGTCTTGCGCTGGGCTGCGACCTCGCCGCGCAACTGGTTGACCTCTTCCTTGGTGGCCCCCGCTGAGGCCGATCCGTCGGGCTTGCTCGCAGGATCCGTACCTTGTGCGTGGACAAGCGGACCTGGCGCCATGAAAACAACCAGAAGCACGAAAAACGCGGTAAGCGAACGCATGTGTTCCCTTTCCGGCCACACTTTGGCCGACAACCTGCTTGGCCCGGGGCGAGCACGCACGAGCCTCAAAACGCCGGCTGCCTTGCGATGACAAAGCACTAAACCGGCTATTTGAAAAATCGATAACTTGTATGAAAAGCGGACCACTTCCGCAGCGCGTCTATCTAACATGTTCTGAAGTTTGGAGTCAAGTAATCTTTTGTCTAGGCAAAGTGGAAATCAGAAACGATTGACTGAAATGCAAACCACGATGCTGTGATGTGAGGCACACATTCTCTTGTCACGTAGTTTGACATTGCAAGACTCAATAGTTGTCCAGCGCAAGTCGTCGAATGTTAAGTGGCTGCCAAGTGATGTTGCAGTGATGGTTATCACACATAACAGTTCTCCACCGCGTGAGACGTTGAAGTTGGTTGACTCTCAATCCTCGCCCTGCAATGATGTTTGTGCTGATCGCAAGCT